>Ga0315274_10001208_pt1 | contig 40120 bp, 31 predicted proteins | sample YL17G02_20_MG_FD_203700 | JGI IMG/M metagenome (GOLD analysis project Ga0315274, IMG submission 203700) | Sediment microbial communities from Yellowstone Lake, YNP, Wyoming, USA - YL17G02_20 | ecosystem: Environmental > Aquatic > Freshwater > Lake > Sediment | place: USA: Wyoming | collected...
AGGTCGCCGGTTTCCAGGCGGTCGTGCTGTGACACTGGCTGCACTGGCCGCTGGAGTGGTTGGCCGGTTTGACGTTGGTGTGGCACGCGGCACAGTCGGTCTGGCCGGAGTGGTTGAAGGTCGCCGGTTTCCAGGCGGTCGTGCTGTGACACTGGCTGCACTGGCCGCTGGAGTGGTTGGCCGGTTTGAGGTTGGTGTGGCACGAGGCGCAGTTCGTCTGACCGGAATGGCTGAAGGTCGCCGGCAGCCACGCGGTCGTGCTGTGACACTGGCTGCACTGGCCGGCGTAGTGGTTGGCCGGTTTGAGGTTGGTGTGGCAAGAGGCGCAGTCGGTCTGGCCGGAATGATTGAAGGTCGCCGGCTTCCAGGCGCTGGTCGTGTGGCAAGTGCTGCACTTCGTGCCGAAGGCTCCGTCGTGGGCGTCGTCGGCGGTGTGACAGCTTGCACACGTTGTCGGGGTTCCGGCAAACCGGCCGCCGCGGTGGCACTCCGTGCAGGTCGCCACGCGGGCATGGGCACCGGTAAGTGAGAAACCGGTCAGGCTGTGGTCGAAGTTGCCGTCGATGATGATCGACCAGTCCTCCGGCGTGTGACAGGTCTCGCAGTCGGTCCCGAACTTTCCCGCGTGCTTGTCATCCGTGCGGTGACAGTCGAGGCACAGCGTCGGGATCCCGCTCAGCTGTCCGCCGACATGGCACTGCTCGCAGGCCAGCTCCGCGTGCCGCCCAACAAGCGGGAAGGCGGTCAGGGCGTGGTCGAGCCTGGCCGTGCCCCAGCCTGCCGGCGTGTGGCAGCCAGCGCAGTCGCTGCCCAGGCTGCCCTGATGGGTGTCATCGGCGGCGTGGCAGGCGGCACAGTCGGTCGGCGTGGCGCGCAAGGCATTCAAATCGCTGGCACCGGCGTGGCAAGTCGAGCAGGCCAGGTCGATGTGCAGGCCTTCCAGCGGGAAGGCCGTGGCTTGATGCTCGAAGCGCTTGCCGTAGGAATCGATCCCGTCGTGGCAAGCCAGGCAGTTGACCCCGAAGTCGAGCGCGTGCGCCGCCGTCCAGGTCGAGTCCAGACCCTGGTGGCAGTTGATGCACGTGTCCTGGGTGAAGGGCTGCGAGGTGTCGACGTGGCAGTCGCTGCAGGTGAACGGACGGCCATCGGCCTGGCTGAGGTGGCTTAGCAGGTAGAAGCCGAACTCGGCGTGAGGGTACAGGTCGGGCGCGTACAGCGTCAGCGGGCCGTGGCTCCCCCGGTGTTCCGGATGGCACTTGCGGCAGGTGTCGGCCGAGGCGATGCCGGCGTGCAGGCTGGCGGGCTCGGCCAGCTGACCTGCGATATCGGTGTGGCACTCCAGACAGCGATCGCCCATACGCCTGGCCGACCAGAACGGCGTGTGGCAGTCGCTGCACGACAGGTCGGCGTGGCTCCAGGCGCCGCCGATCGACGCCGCTCCCTGGTCGGCGTTGAGCGGCCCAGAGCTGAAGATTTCCCCGCCGCTGGCGAAGGCCATCACTACGACCAGCAGCGGCACCAGCGCCGCTCCGACGATCCCTGATCCGGTGAACAGTCCCAGGCGATTCATTCTGGCTTCCGCCTACTTCAGCAGGGTGGCGTAGTACACCGCCGCCCCGATGTGTACGATCGCCGCCGAGAACATCATCAGCCCCAGCGGGACGTGCAGTGTGTGCCAGGTAGCCATCAGCCGGCGAGCGGCGGCCAAGGTGACCACCTGGCGCTGCAGCTCGTTCCGCCGCCGGATAAGAGCGTCGACGCGGGCGCGCGCGGCGCGGGCCTGCGCCTCCAGGCCGCGCCCACGATTCCAGTCGCGCCACGCGTCCCGCCAGCCGTAGATGAAACGTCCCAGGACCATCAGCATCCCGCTGATCGCGCCGGGATCGCGCAATTCCTGCGCCGCCGCCCGTGCGCCCTCGATCCTGGCCAGCGCCGCTTCGGCCGAATCCAGCATGCGCTGAACGTCGGCCCGCTCCAGAATGACACCATCGGCCGTGCGCGGCACGGCGGTGTAGATGTAGCGGCCGAAGAATCCGCTGATGACGACGACGGCGGTCATCAGCAGCGTGATCCCAGCCAGGCCATGGAACTTCCAGGCCGTATGCAGGAAGACGAGGTACGGGCCGACCAATCCGGTGAAGATGTGGAACTTGAGCCAGGTGCTCATCCGGCCCCAGTTGCGGCTGCGGGTGCGCTTGCGCCATGAGTACAGCGTCTCGGTCACCAGCATCAGCCCGAAGCCCAGGATGCCGATCGAGTGGCCAATCAGCCCGCTGGCGGCCGGGACGCCCAGCAGCTTCGTGATCGCCAGATACAGCAGCGTGATGGCCAGCATCGCCAACCCGGCCAGGACGAGCTCGTCATCGAGCCGGATCGGGCCTCGCCGCGCCTGGATCGTGCCCAACTCCGCCGCCCGCCTCATGCGACCGCCTGCATACGGTGGCGAACCTGCTTCTGGCCGTAGTCCAGCAGCACCTGGACGGCGCGCTCGGGCTCGGTCAGCAACTGCTGACGCAGCCGGCCGAGAGGCACTCGGTTGCGGACCAGGTCGGTCAGAGGCCGCGACAACGTCTGGTCGCCCAGGATGACCGCACCCACCAGGCAGTCCTCTCCAACCGCCAGCCGGATGCGGCACGTCCGGTTCTGGGTCCGCACGGCGAACGAGTCGAGGCCCTCGCGCCAGGTCTCGCTGTCGCCGTGGACGATCGAGACCAGGTCGGCGTCCTGGCCGCCCTGCCCGACGTGGCCGACGATCGTCACGATCAGCCCGCCGACGCGGGTGACATTGAAGGGGATGTCGCGCAGGTAGGGGCTGGCGCCTCCGGCCATGTTGGTGCCGGCTGCCCGACCCTGGTCCTCGGCCATCCACCACAGAGACTCGAGGCTGTGCTTTCCGCTGGCCGGATCGAAGACCTGCGCCGCGTCCCCGGCGGCGAACACGTCGGCGGCGCTGGTGCGCAGGTACTCGTCGGTCAGGATCCCACGATCGACTTTAAGGCCCGCTGCCCGCGCCAGATCGAGACGCGGTCCGATCCCGATAGCGAAGCCCACCATCTGGCAGGCGATCGACTCGCCCCGCTCGGTGAGGACCCCTTTGACCCGGCCGCGCTGGCCGAGGACTCGGATTGCGTGCGTGTTGTAGTGCAGGCGGATGCCATGCTGCACCATCCCTTGCTCGACCCAACGTGACTCCTCCGGGTCGAGCACCGCACCCCAGAAGCGCTCCTTACGCATGAAGTAGTGCGTCTCAACCCCGCGCGCCGCCAGCCCCTCGGCGATCTCGACGGCGGTGATGCCTCCGCCGATGACGACGGCGCGCCGGGTGGATTTCGCCAGGGAAAGGATGCGCGTGACATCATCCAGCCGATCGAGGGTAACCACGCCCTGAAGCTGGGAGCCGGGGATATCGGGGAGCAATGCCGGGGCGCCCGTGGCCAGGAGCAGGACGTCATACGCCAGCGTCCGGCGGTCGGAGAGCGTCAGGACGCGGCCAACGGTGTCGAGGCCGACGGCCCGTCCATGCAGGAAGCCGGCTTTCAGGCCGCGCAGGTCAGCCTCCGTCCACGGAAACAGCTGGGACTGCGGGATGTCGTTGGTCAGGTAGTAGGCCAGCCCGGGCCGCGAGTAGGGCAGGTGCCGTTCATCGGAAATGAGCGTCAGCTGCGCGCGCGGGTCGGCGGCGCGGATCGACCTGGCGGCCGTAAGCCCGGTGATACCGGCACCAACGATGACATAGCGCGCAGGTCGCGATAGAGAGGCCAAGCCCGTCATCCTCAATCGAAGATCGGGCTGGGTTCTAGCGATAGGACCCCGCGGGGGCAGCGAGCCACACACTGTCCGCACGTCAGACAGTGGCTGTGGCTGATCGGCAAGCCCTCCCGGACTAGACGGCGGACATCGACGCCCATCGGGCAGTTGTACGAGCACACGCCGCACTGCACGCAGCGGATGGACTCGGCGCTGATGACGGCCGTGGCCAGCGCCTGACGGCGCCTGGTTTCCTGATCAAAGAGTTGTTCCAGCATGATCGGGCCCCGCCTGGGAGCCGCGGTAGAGTATTATCCGATAAAGTATATCCAACAATGTGACAATGGTCCCGTAACCTTTCCCGGCTAGGTCCGACGCTGGGTAGTTTGTCAATATATTTGCTGACTTATTCGTTGGGGCGGCACGATAGAAGGAGGGCCCACGTCCGATCGAGCGGCTCGAGCTACGCCTGGGATGACCGCGGCAGGGACGGGTTGCGCCGGAATCGGCGCGCGGTGGAAGGATCCCCCAACCTGCCGTGGACCGGCGCGGGCGGCCTCGGACGTGGCACGGAGATCGCGCCGCGCGGCCGCGGCTCGGCCCACAACTCGGCCAACCCAGGCGAGATGTCCGGGCGGAAGGTGGGCGCCTTCTACAGTCAGCCAACGATGGGGTGCGCGCCGAACGCGCTCCGGGCCTCGGCGACGATGCGCGCAGCGTCTCGCCCAGCGGCGCGTTCGAGGGGATTTCAGTTGGACCGCCGGCCGGGGTGGAGCATCGCCGGGCGGCCCGAAAGCAAGTCCCCGCCGCAACCTACAGCCCGTGCGCGGGGATCGAGCGACGGATGCGGGCTCGGCTTCGCCGCGCGGCCTGGTTCAGACGGGCGGCTCTTCGTCGCGAGGCGTCACCCTCCAGGCGCGTTCGCCGAACAGTTCCTTCAGCTGCGACACGCGGCTCACCTGGTTCTTGAACTCGGTGTAGTACAGCGACGAGGCCAGCAGGTAGCCGAGGAACCAGCGTGTGTGCTGGCGGATCTCGGGGGCCGCGCGCAGGTAGGCGAAGGCCGTCTGTCCCGGCCCGGTGCTCAGCGTGAAGAGCGTGGCCAGGACGAACACCGGGATGACCCAGTCCAGATTCTGCAGACCTCCATACTTGATCGCCCAGAACGTGATCAGCGGGAAGATTTGGATCGAGACCCACGGGAACGCTTCGCGCCATCCCAGCAGCCACCACATGCCCACCTTCTGACGCCACGACAGCCGGCTGGAGACCATCGCGCCGGCCAGGTGCCGCAGCGATACCTGGAACCAGCCTTGAGCCCAGCGCAGGCGCTGGCTCCACAAGGACGACCATGTCGCCGGCGCCAGCTCCGTGGAAATCAAGCCGGGGTCCGACCGGATGCGCTCCCCACCGCCCACGGCGCGGATCGAGGCATCGATGTCCTCGGTCAGCATGGCGGCGCGCATCCGCACCTGGCGCAGCGCCTCGGTGCGCCAGAAGCCATTCGAGCCGCCGAAGATGGCGAACTGATACAGGCGCGCCCGGCCCGGGTGGCTGACGGCGTAGATCGCCTCGAACTCCACGGCCACCATGCGCGCCACGGCCGACGCCGCCCCGTTGCGGATCAGGCAGTGTCCCTGGACCACGTCATAGCCATGCGACAACCAGCGCCACGCCCGGGCGAAGCCTCCCGCCGCCAGGTGGTGGTCGGCGTCGAAGATGCCCACGAACTTCCCGTGCACCGCGGCCAAGGCGGCATTGACGTTCTGCGCCTTGGAGGTGCTGCCTTCGACCCGCAGCGGCAGGAACCTCGGATCGCGCTGGGCGATGGCCTTCAGGCTCGCCTCCAGGGGATGGGGCTGAGGCGTGTTGTAGGCCAGGATCACCTGCAGCTCGCCCGGGTAGTCGTGGCGCAGAAACGCATCGATGGTGGCCAGGATTGTGCTGGCCTCGTTGGGCAGGTAGGCGGCCACGATCGCCGACGCGGGCGGGTAGGCCCCCTCGGCTTCAGGCGGCTCATCCGTTCGCAGAGACATCAACCCCTCGATCCAGATCATCGCCGCCGTGCCGCTCAGCGCCACGACAAGCCCAAGGTAGGCTGCTCGGCTGATATCCATCCCGGCGGAGTCCAGCCAGAAGTACGCCAGGAATGGGAGCCCCCATCCGAGGACGATCGTCAGGGCGATCTCGAGCGCCAGCAGGCCTGCCCGGGAGGGCGACGCCTGGGTCAACGGTTCCTTACCCGGCTCGGCGCTGAGCGATTCCTCCACAGATCCCAGCGAGGCGGCGTAGCACACCGGCTTCAGATCCAGCTGCAGCGTGGCGGCGGACAGGGCTTTGACGGCCTGTCGCTGCACCACGTCACCCGATTCTCCGGAACCTAGATCGGTATAGCCTATGGCCGGCGTCAGGCGGAGCTTCTCCATGCCCGCCTCGAACGTGGCGCGGACGATGGCGTCGGACAGGACTTTGAGCCGCACCTCGGCCTCATCCGCGGCCGTATCCGGCATCAGCAGCATGAACCGCCCCTGGCGGTCTCGTCCGGCAAGGTCCAGAGGCCTCTCGTGGCTGGCGACCAGGACGACCATCTGCCGGGCGATTTCCGCCTCGGCCCGCACCCCCAGGCTCTGGCGAACCTGGCCCAGTTCGTACAGCGACAGGTAGGCCAGGCAAGCCTGGCTGCCCCCGCGATCGACTCGCAACTTCTCCCGCCGAACTTCCTCCTGAAAGCGCACGTCGCTCAACATTCCGGTCTGCCGGTCGCGGATGAGCAGCTCCCCGGGAATCGGTGGGCGGTTGATCTTCGCCCGGACGCGTGCCACGAGCTCAGCCGGGTGGTACGGCTTGACCAGGTAGTCGTCCGCGCCCAGCTCCAGGCCGGCGACGACGTCTTCCGTTCGGGCCATGGCGGTGACCAGGATGACCGGGATCGAACGCGTGGCCGCGTCGGCGCGCAGCTGGCGCAAGAGGCTCAGCCCGTCCATGTCCGGCATCATCACGTCCGAGACGATCAGGTCGGGGGTGGCTTCGTGGATGCGGGCCAGGGCTTCCGCCCCGGTGCTGGCCAGCACGACCTCGTAGCCGGCCTGCTGCAGCGTCATGCCGGCCAATCGGCGCATGTACTCCTCGTCGTCGACGAGGAGGATGGATGGAGAGTCTTTGCCCATCGACAACTCCCGGCTGGCGCCCGCTTTCATGGTCGGCACGATGGAGGAATGGAGGTTCGGCGGTGCCGCAGACGCTTCCCCGCCGCGTTCGGGTCGGCCACCCCGGGGAGCGCCTGGCTGGCTGGATTATAGGCCCGCGCTGTCCGGGTAGGCGGCGGCGCTGACTACAAACGCCACGGCCGCGCCCGCAGATGGAGCGTCGACCCGACAGGCACGCGGCTGCCATCGCGGCGGATCGACGACCTGCCCACACTGTCGCTGGCCAAGAGCGGAGTCTTGCAGCTGCGCCGGGGGCCGACCGACCTGGGCGGGTTGGTCGGCGAGGGGATCGCCGATCTTCCTCTCCATGCTTCGAGGCGAGGTCCCTTCCACGGCAAGACAACCTCGAAACCACGTCAGGAAGTCTCGCGGCGCAACCGCCACAGCCTCGCCACCCCGCACCCACAATCTCCCCACAATCTCCTGCGAGACTGATCGCAGTACGGCAAAGTCCGTAGGGAGGTCAACGTGAAAGAAGGAAGTGGATTCCGTATCGTCCTGGGAGTGGTGCTCGTCGTGGCGCTGATCGCCGCCGCGGCGGCGCTCGGGTGGATGGCCTACAACGCCGGGGTGACACAGGGCGCGGCGCAAGGTGCCGGTGCTCCGCTGGCCGTAGCGCCGTATGCGATGTACGGCCCGCACTTCATGGCGCCGTTCGGTTTCGGGTTCCTCGGCTGCCTGGCTCCGCTGGCGTTCCTGTCCCTCGTCTTCGGCCTGTTCCGCCTGGTCGTCTGGGGCGGCATGGGCCGGCACCTCCACGGGGGCTGGGGACCGCGCGGCTGGGGTGGGCCCCCGGGCAATCCCGACGGGATGCGCGCGCACTGGCGTCAGCGGATGGAGGAGTTGCACCGGGAGATGCACGCCGCCGGGAGCGGTGAACCGCCAGCCGACAAGCCGTCCGCCTGATCTTAGGCCAACTCATCGGCTCGGCCCTCGCCCGCACGATCGCATGGGCGGGGGCTGAGCCGGGCCTTTGCCACGCCGAAGCGTTTGAGGTTGAATCCAGCCCGATGACGACGATCCTGCTGGTGGATGACGAACCCAAGATCGTGCAGCTCGGCCGCGATTACCTCGAGCGCGCCGGCTTTAGCGTCGCCAGCGCGGCCAACGGCGAGGCGGCGATGGCCGCGTTTCGGTCGCGGCCGCCCGATCTGATCGTGCTCGACCTCGGGCTGCCCGGCACCGACGGGCTGGAGGTCACGCGCCAGATCCGCCGAGCGTCGGATGTCCCGATCATCATGCTCACCGCCCGGGGCGAGGAGACCGACAAGCTCGTCGGCCTCGAGCTGGGCGCCGACGATTACATGGTCAAACCCTTCAGCCCCAAAGAGCTCGTCGCCCGCGTGCGGGCGGTGCTGCGCCGGGCCGAAGGCCGAGCCGGGCCGGCCACCGACGTCGTGCGCGTGATGGACCTGACGCTCGACCTGCCGCGCCAGCGGCTGACGGTGGGCGACCGCCCGGTCGAGCTGACCGCGACGGAGTTCCAGCTCCTGGCGGCGCTGGCGCGCCAGCCCGGCCGGATCTTCACCCGCGCCCAGCTGCTCGACGCCGTGCACGGCGTGGCCTTCGAGTCGTACGAGCGTGCCATCGACACGCACATCAAGAACCTGCGCAGGAAGATCGAGCCCGACCCCCACCAGCCGCGCTATCTCCAGACCGTCTACGGCGTCGGCTACCGGTTGGCCGAAACATGAGGCCCATGTCCGGCTCGCCCCGCTGGCGAACCCGTCCTCACCAGCGCCCACCTTGGTGGCCGGAGGAGGAACCCTGGCCGCCGTCGCCGAGGGACCGGCGGCGTCCGCGCTGGCACCGCAGCCGGGGCGGCTGCCTTTTGCGCGCTCTCGCTGGTCTGTTCGTCGTCTGGCTTCTCGGATCGGCCGGCTGCGCTGCCACCCAGTGGCTTATCGGCGCGCTCACGGGTCAGAGCCCAGGCCGCCCGGCCTGGATCGTCCCGGCGCTGGCCGCGGCGCTGGCCGTCCTTGTCCTCCTTCCGGCTGTTCGGATGCTGGCGCTGCCGCTGGGCGACTTGGTCGAGGCGGCCCAGCGCGTCGAGGCTGGCGACCTCGAGCCGCGGGTGCGCCCGCGCGGGCCGCGCGAGCTGCGCGCCCTGGCCCGCGCCTTCAACGCCATGCTCGACCGGCTGCGGCAGAACGAGGTCCAGCGCCGACAGCTGCTGGCCGACGTGACCCACGAGCTGCGCACGCCCGTGGCCGTGCTGCAGGGCAACCTCGAGGCGATGATCGACGGTGTGTATCCAGCCGACGCCGAGCATCTCGGCCCGCTGGTCGAAGAGACCCGGCTGCTCTCGCGGCTGATCGACGACCTGCGCACGCTGTCGCTGGCCGAGAGCGGCGTGCTCGAGTTGCACCGCGAGCCGACCGACCTGGGCGTGCTGGTCGGCGAGGTGATCGCCGCTTTCCGCGCCCAGGCCGAGAGCGGCGGCGTGGGCCTGCGCGCCGACGTTCTCGACGACGTGCCCCTGGCCGAGATCGACCCGCTGCGGGTGCGCGAGGTCCTGATCAACCTGACCGCCAACGCGCTGCGCCACACGCCGAAGGGCGGCGCGGTGCGCATTGCCGTGACAGCCACCCCTGGGAGCATGAGCTTCTCGGTGGCGGACAGCGGAACGGGGATCGCCCCGGAAGACCTGCCGCACGTCTTCGAGCGGTTCTACAAGACCGCCGACTCGACCGGCAGCGGGCTGGGGCTGGCGATCGCCCGCAACTTGGTGCTGGCGCATGGCGGCGAGATCGAGGCTGAGAGCGAAGCCGGGCGTGGGACGACGATCCGCTTCACGCTCCCGCTCGAGCCGCCGGAGGCTTCTGCGGCTGGCCTGCAGCAGACTTCAGCGGATGAGCTGCAAACCCCTCCGCAATAGCCTGCTCAGCCGAGAGTTCAAGCAGCTAGGGGTCGGGTAAGTGTCCGACGCCAACAGCGGTTGCGGCGGCACCTTCCTCGGGACGTTTGCCCGGCTTGGGAGTCCGCTGCGGACGTGGAGATGGGCGACGGCCCTGCCAGCGCCTGCGAACCGGCGGCGTGCGTTCGGGCTGCTGGACGCTTGAGGGTTGGCCCGTGGCGGGATGCCCGGCACGCGGAGCGGTCGCCCGAACCGATCGGCTACCCAGACCCAGCCCTGGATTCCGGCGTATAGTGGGCTCACGCCGAAGGAGCCATGGGCCTCCCTCACCGGCCCAGCCGACCGCGAGGGAGGCGCGCGCACGATGTTCTCTTCACGCCTGGATCGCGATCTGAGCCCTGGGCGCTTGCAGCAGGCGATCGATGAACTGCGCTCCGCTGGCACGCCGCTCGTCGATCTGACGTGCTCCAATCCGCCGCAGTGCGGGCTGGGGCCGGATGCCGGGCTGCTCGCCAGGGCACTCGCCGTGCCGGAGGCGGCGGAGTACCACCCCGACCCGCGTGGCATGCTTCCGGCGCGCCAGGCGGTGGCGCGCTACTGCTACTACGCCGATCGCGGGCTGCCCACGCCGCCTGACGACGTCTTTCTGAGCGCCAGCACGAGCCAGGCGTATGCCGAGCTGATCAAGCTCTTCGCCGATCCCGGCGATGAGATCCTCATCCCCCAGCCTTCGTACCCGCTGTTCGACATGCTGGTGGGCCTCGAAGGCTGCCGGCCCGTGCGGTTCTCTTCGACCTGCACTTCCGATGGACGCTCGCATATCGATGTCGACGCGCTGGGACGGGCCTTCACCTCACGCACGCGGGCCGTCATCCTGGTGAGTCCGAACAACCCAACCGGCGCCTACCTGGCTCCCGAGGAGTACGCCACGATCCAGCGCCTGTGCGCCGACCGCGGCTGCCCGATCGTGCTGGACGAGGTGTTCCATGACTACCCGGCCGAAGGTTACGCGCCGCCGGCCGCTGCCGATGACGGTGCGGGCTTGATCGTGCGCTTGAATGGCCTCTCTAAAGTCGTCGGGGCGCCGCAGATCAAGCTGGGCTGGATCCGGCTGAGTGGTGATACGGGGTTGGTGCGCACAGCCTCCGAGCGCCTCGAGTTCATCGCCGATGTCTATCTCTCGGCCTCGACACCGGCCCAGCTGGCGGCCGAGGCGCTCCTGCCGAGGCGCGGCCCGATTCAAGCCCGGATCCTCGAGCGGCTTAGTGTGAATCATCGCGCCGCTGAGCTTGCCTTCAGCCATGGATCACCCGCGCGCCTGCTTCCACGTGAGGGCGGCTGGTCCCTGGTCGTGCGTTTGACGGGGAGCGAGGACGATGAGGAGCTTGCCTACCAGTTGCTGGTGGAAGACCACGTCGTGGTCCAGCCGGGCTTCTTCTTCGACTTCCTTGAGGGCGAGCATCTGGTGCTCAGCCTGCTCCCTCCGGCTGACGACTTCGCCGAAGGCGTGAGCCGCGTAGCCCGGCGGATCGCGAGGCGGGCGTTGGAACTGCGCCGCCAGGAATGACGCCGTGCCGTACAGCCTGGCAACCTGGTCAATAACCGATCTTGAGGCTGGGGCGAGGTGCAGCCCGCTTCGCATTGGAGGGGGATTCCCTGGGTGAACGACAGGACCTGCGTGAGACTCCGGGGACGCGGCTAATAGTGGTAGCGAGCCTGCAGGAAGTCGATGCGCTGCTCGCGCACCAAATAGACGAGGCGATGTTCGTGGGTTAGTCGGCGTGACCAGGCACCGGGCGCGAGATACTTCAGGGGCTCCGGCTTTCCGATGCCCTGAAACGGATCGCGCAGCACCGCCTCGACCAGGTCCAGAATTCGAACGGCGATCCTGCGATCCGTCAGCGCCCAGTGCCGAAGATCCTCGAGGAATTCCGGCTGGAAGACCGCCTGGCGCGGCTTACGCGTCAAGCGAGACCTCTCGAGCCAGTTCGTCCACGGTCAGGCGCAGCCCGCCGCCCTTCAGGGCGCGACCCAGGGCATCCAGCAGGCGCTGCGCGTTCTTGGGTGATCGCAGCAGATGCGCCGTCTCCAGCAGGCTGGTCAGCTCGGACGCCGCCAGAACTGCCGCGTCCTCGCCTCGACGGCGGTGGATGATGACGATCTCACGGTCCTGGGTGACGCTGTCCAGCAATTTGGCCAGGTTCTGGCGAGCCTGGGAGTAGGTAGTCTCCACCGTCATGTCCGGCCTCCATATTGTACAGAACTATTGTACATCTTTCGGCCCACGCGTCAACATCCCTGGAATAGCCCGTCCAGCATAAGCACGACCCGCAGCTTCCCCGCGCCAACGCCTCGTCCAGCCGGCGCACAGGGCTGTCCATCCGGGCTTCTCCTTCGACTTCCCCAAGGGCGAGCATCTGGTGGTGAGCCTGATCACGCCGGCGGACGAGTTCGCTGAAGGTGTGCGGCGCGCGGCGGCGAGGCTGCACGGCCGCGCATGACATCTGGAACCCGCTTCGGCCGCCCTTGCCAACCGGCCCCTTGATTGGGATGTCCGAACCCTATGCGGACAGGGTGGGAAGACGGTGCCGTTCTCCCGAGCGGTTTCTACTTCCTGGCCCACAGTTGACGGAATCGTTCTGCGATCAAGGGATCATCCAGACCGCGGCTGAACTGCCCCAGCCACCGGCGGATGTAGCGCACATCCAGCTTCATCCCCTGGCGCTGGATCACGCTCTGCACGTCGGTGAGATCCTGTGGGCGGCCGGCGAGCGCCTTGTGGATGATCAGGTCCTCGGCCGAGCAGATGTTCAGGCGCCGGCCCGGCTCAACCTCGATCGACCGGATCCTGGCGAAGAGCGAATCCTCGTAGCCCCGCAGCGCCACGGCGATATCAACATCCACCTCCGTCACGCGCACGAGCAGCATGCGCGTCTCCCGGGCGAAGGTCTGGGGATCGGGCACGCGCGAGCCGAAGGCGTCGGTCGTGAGCCGCACCAGTTCAGGGAGATCGAGCCTGTCCTGAACCGTGACGTCAAGGTCATGGGTGAAGCGCGGCTCTCCCCAGAACTGAAGGGCGATCCCCCCGATGACGGCGTAGTTCAGCTCGAGCCGCTCGACAAAGAACTCGTGGATCGCCAGGGCGGCCTCGATCTGCGGATTCATGCGAGGCCGCCTGGTTTGCGGGCCACCTGGATCACGGCCCGGCGTACCGCCAGCCGATGGGCGATACCGCCCAGCCCAGCCTCGGCCTGCGTCCGATGGAGCGGAGCCAGCCGGTAGTACGTCTCACACAGGTCGTCGTAGATCCTGCGCGCTTCGGCCGCGGTAAGCCGGCGCAGCCGCAAGCGTTTCTCCGCAGCCTGCACGACCTCCGCCGCTGCCAACCCGGCGCGCAGACGCACCAGTCCTGAGGAACCACCGGGGCCGGCGCGAGAGGCCGCCGTTCCGGCGAAGGTCAGGCCGAGCGCGGCCGCTACGTTCGCCAAACGGCCGAGGCTTGCGGAGGCGTACTCCGTCACTTCGTAGCGCTGCACCTGCTGCTTGGGCATGCCCAGCGCTTGCGCCAGATGCGTCTGGGTCCATCCCTTGGCGATCCGGCCCTTGACCAGCGCCCGACCAAAGTCGTCGAGCGAGCTCAGCTCAAGCGACAGGCCGCCGCCGGCCCGCAGCGCCTCGTACTCCGCGACGGACCCCGCCAGTTCGGCGACGCGGCGCAACGATCCGGCCTTTCGCAGACGTGACCGGGCCTGCCGGTAGGCCCATTCGTTCAGGATCTCCACAATCCACCCCTCTTGGGTCGATTGTACCACAAGACATCATTGTTGTTGTCTCGATCAACTCGACCGCGAGGCGGCCTGACGCCTCCGGCGGCTAGCCCAGCGGCCCGCCGGCGCTCAGGCCACCGTCGACCGTGATCACGGCCCTGTTGATGTGGGCCGAAGCGGACGAGGCGAGGAAGAGCGCCGCGCCGACGATGTCCTCGGGCTCGTCCAGCGGCCTGCCACAGCCTCAGCCAGAGCCGGCGCCTGCCATAGCGCGGCGCTGAGGTCGGTCCGTACCAGCCTGGGCGCCAGCGCGTTCACCCGGATCCCGAACGGGCCAAGCTCCTGGGCCAGGGCCTGCGTTAGGAGGATCAGCCCCGCCTTCGAGATGCTGTACACGCCGATCAACTTCGACGGGCGCAGGGCTTCGATCGAGGCGATGTTGATGATGCTCCCGCTGTGGCGCTCGCGCATGCCCGGGACCACCTGCTGGCACACCAGGAAGACGCCACGCAGGTTGACCTGCCTGATCTTGTCCCACTGCGCCGCGGTCGCCTCGAGCAGCGGACCGAAGTGCGGATTCGTCGCCGCGTTGTTGACCAGGACATCGATGCGGCCGAAGTCGGCCAGGGCGTTCTCGACGCGAGCCTCGATCGCCTGGTCGTCCCCCAAGTGAGCGGCGATCTCCAACGCCGTTCCGCCCAGTTGCCGGATCTCCGCCGCCACGGCGTCGACCCCGGCCTGCTTGCGGCTGGCGACGACGACCTGGGCTCCGGCGCGGGCGAACCCCAGGGCGATGGCCCGGCCGATGCCGCGCGATCCGCCCGTCACCAGCGCCACTTTGCCTGTTAGGTCGGTGTCCATGGGTGTGCTTCGTTGGATGGGTGGTCGTGCCGGTGCGCCCACCTTCTCCTGGGTCGCCGTAGGCGGGGCCGGCCTACCGGGTCGCACGCACGTTCCCCTCCCCCGCCTCCTGGCCGTTCCGCAGCCGCGCGCACTCGATCGCTTCTGCGAGCCTTCGCGTTGAGACGGTTCTTTTCAACGCCTCCCTTGATCCCGCCAAGGACCGCCGGGCGGCCAGGTTTGCGGGAATCCGGCCTTCGTGCGCCCAGCCTGGAGTGGAGGCAGGATAAAGCCCCGGATGATCTCCACGACGCCTGAGAATCTCGAGTAGGCCTCAGGCAGGCTTGCTTTGCGGGCGAAGGCCACCCACATCGTTCTGCCGGCATCTCCCTCGGAGAACTCGTCGCTGAGCCCGAGAGGAGTCGCCTCTGGCAGACCCGTCGAGCGCTCCCGGAAGCAGACCCGCATGGCTTCCACGAGCGTCTCCCCATCGAATCGCAGATTCGTCGCCAGCGCGGCCAGATCGAAGTAGTCCTTCATTCGGCTGTTGGCCTCCCCCAGCGCCACCATGGCTTCGAGCTTCTCGGCCACGACCGAGTACGGCGTGTAGGCCCGGATGTCGGCCACCGGCATACCGAGGATGCCTGCCATTTGGGCGCGCGTGTCGCTCGGATAGAAGCCGGCGGCCGGCACGATGTCGACCTGGTAGTGGATCACCATCTGCCCCAGGAATCCATCGAACTTGGCCCGGTATCCGGGGACCAGGGAAGCTTCACGGATCGGCTCGATGCGCAGGCTGGCGAGGTCAAATTCGAGGCCGTCTTCTTCCACGCCCGTCTTGAGGACATCGCCCAGCACCTGCCGCACGAGCTGCGCGTCAAGCGGTGATGGGCCCATGAGGTCGATATCCCGGGTTGGCCGGGTGTCCGAACCCAGCCAGTGGCGGATCAGCAGAGCCCCTTTGAGAATGAACCGGTCGCGGTGTTCCGACCTGCCGAGGCGGTGAAGAAGTCGCTCGATGCCGTACAGATCGAGCACCTCGGCGAAGGGGCGGCCTTCGGCCTCGGCTTTCGCCTTCAGGCGAACTTGGATCGAGTGGGCCAGCCCAAGCGCAGGCCCGCGTTTCATACGAGGGCCTCGAGGAAGGGCCTCATGACCTTGTCCACTCGGCAGATCCTGGCAAAGTGCATCAGCACGGCCGGCTTGACCTTCCGCTCGCTCAGCCCCGAGCGAAGGGCCTCCAGCGCCACGTCCAGGCCCAGCCGGTTGCGGAACTTGAAGCAATCGGCAATGGTCTTGGCCGGGCTGTAGACGCGCAAGTGAATCCCATCGCGCTCGTGGGTCTCGACGCCTGCCTCAAACACCGGCCGCGAGAGCCTGTAGACCGCGACCGGCGGCCAGGCGAGTTTGGGCGTGGCGGCGCCACGCAGCAGGGCGATGCTGACAACGTGAGGTATCTCCGGCGTCAGGCCATGGAAGTGGAGGGCCGAGATCAGGCAAAAGACGGCCTTCGGAACGCGGGCGGCAACGGTTGTCAGGTCGGGCTCGCGCAGGGGCGGCAGGTCGGAGAGCCGGTAGACGCCCCGGCTCACCGGCGTCAGAATGCCGGAGTCACGCAGCGCGTAAAGGTCCCTGGGATGGATCCCCGCATCGAACGCCTGGGAGGCGCGAAGGACCCCGCCAGCGCGGCGGAAGGCATCCACGGCCTTGCTCTGATTCCGGGTTGAAGCAGCCACTGGATAAATTGTACATCACTTCTTCACAAGTGTCAAGGTTCTTATCCAGGCCGTCTTCCAGCCATCTTCCGAAACCGGCACCCGCCGCACATCAATCTTCCCCGTCATCGCCGAGATCAGCTCCGTGCGGTGCTCTTTCAGCCTCTCGGGGGCACCCCTCATCCTCGCTACCGGGGAATTGATCCTGCCTGTCTCCCGGCCGAGGAAAGTGGCGGCGGCCAGCGCCGTCCCGCCCAGCTGCCAGTTCTCCGTCGCCACGGCATCGACCCCTGCCTGCTTGCGGCTGGCCCCGATCATCTGCAACGATATCAACTACACGGCCGCGGCGCGCATCCCGACCGGCATGGGCGCCCAGATGATCATGGTGCCGACGCGCATGTTCGCCGGCGTGTGGAAGGAAATGCAGGTGATGGCCGTGTTCCGGGCGGTGGAGAACCGGGTCTCGACCGTGATGGTCGATGGCGCCTTCCGCACCACGATGGTGGACCCGTATGGGCGCATGGTGGCCGACCAGGTCACGCCCGAAGGAGGGCCGCTGACGCTGGTCGCCGACGTGCCGCTGGGCACCCCCAACGCCCCGTACACGCGGCTGGGCGATTGGGTCGGTTGGCTGAGCCTGGGCGCCTGGATCACATCGATCGTGTTTCAGTCGGTGACCAGGCAGAAGAGGGCCGAGGAAATGGGGCGCGGCGCACGATGAGATCCTTGGGTTGTCGCGCCAGGGACCAAGCGGGGAAGCCTTTGCACCGATGGGTGAAACCCTCTGGTGGCGGCTCCACCCAACCGCCCCTCTGGCTCGAATGCATCGGGCTCACGCGGAAGCCCAGGCAAGACGCGACTTGTGGCGTACTCCTGGACGCCCTTCCGGCCATTCGCAGGACGCATGTGGTTGCGCGGTTCCTAGAGGGGACGGGACGGAGCGAGCGATGCGATGGCATCGAGGAGATCCATCGATAGCGCCACCAGGGAAGCCGCCAGGGTCTCCGCTGGCTCGAACGGCGCAGCCGCTCGAACGGCCATCTGAGTGCCGGGGGCGCTCGGCCGGCCGAAGAGCTGCCGACACTGGACGCGCGCCCTCTCCGCGGCATCTCGTGACGAGGGGTTGGTCAATAGGCCTGTATAGCGCTCGGCGATGCCTGCGTGGGGATCGCCCGCAGAAGCCGGTATACATCCAGGGCATCCTTGTCGCTCCTTCGATCGGCATTCCCTTGCCGGTCCATGATCTTGTGCACCTTGGCCACAATCAGAGCCGCAGGGCCGGCGACCCTGAGCTCGAAGCCCCTCGGGTCACCAAGCTCGAAGGCGGCTAGCCTGTGCAGGCGCCAATCCACCAGCGCTCCCTCAAGACCGGCTGCCTTTCGTGCTGTCCCCTGTGCATGTGGTGGAATGCGCGCCGATCTGCGTCCCGCCCCACCGAGGGTTTCGGGGACAAGGAGATCGACGCCGACGAACCGTTTCGCTCCGGCGACGGAAACGGACGCCTGCCACATTCCGACGTCGTTGTCGGAGCGGGCGAAACCAGCCTGGCGCAGTGCGTCCTCCAGCCGCGGCTCCGGACCCAGCCGTGCTGGCTCGATCATCAAGTCGGCATCCGTGGTGAAGGGCGCCAAGGCCAAGCCGGCCTCGCCTGCATGCAGGTAGACGGCCTGAGCGCCAACGAGCACCAGGGCACTGAGGTGCGGCGCAAGGGCCTCGAGGGCATCCAGAAGGGCCCGGCGCGCGGCAACATACACAGGATCAGGATCTCCAGGCATCCTCGTTCCTCGCCATCCAGCCCAGCAGGGCATCCGCTTCGGCCGGCCCGCGCCCACCTCCGGTCAGGAGATCGGCCACGCACTGGCTCAGCGCGACCTTGCGCAAGCCATCCTCGGTGCGCGCCCGGTCGTACACAACGGTGTCGAAGGGCGTGAGAAGCAGGACGTTGGCCCCGGCATCGGCGGGCCGGACTTCCAGGAAGCCCGCTGCTCGTTCGGGTTCATCGACATAGCACATTACAGCACGGCCCTCGGCGACGGAGGCCTCCTTAGGCACGGCAAGAGTCCCCGTCAGGGCGTATGTGCCCTCGTATTCGAGGAGGCGTTCGGAGAGAGTTTCAATCCCCCGCGGTGCGAGGTATGCGACGGCACGGTTCGTCCTGACCAGTGAGTAGTCCCGGCTCCATCGCCGAATCAGGTTCAGCCAATCGGCCTGAACGACCCGGCCCGATGCCTCCCTTTGGACCAGATCCTCGGACGACAGGAGGGTGAGGACTCGGCTGACGTACCCGGCGTTCGTCGCCGAGAGGCGTGCCAGCTCCCGCACCCCCGTTGGAGGACGTACGTCGCACAGGGCCCGGACGATGCGGGCTGCCTTGCCGCCCTTGAGCGTGCGGCTCCCCCGGCGGTCGGGGGCAGGATTGCGATCCGCTCCCTGAGTCTCGATCAGCAGGGCCGGACGGTCGATGACAATCCAGGCGTTCCCGGTGAGATCAAGGTAGTTGACGCCGGCGGCGCGAAGCCTGATGCGAGACAATTCACTCAGGTAGTCCGAGATCAAGATCGTCCCGTCCGCCCCGCCCTGCCGTCCAGCCGAGGCCAGGAGGGCCGCGGCCTCCGCCGCCTGACGGGGCGACAAACCTTGCCTGGCTTCCGCGATCAGCTCGGCGGACCTCCCGTCAGGCGCCCGAAGTGTCAGCCTGGCATCCCCCACAAGCTTTCGACCCCCGGCCGGCTTCCTGAGCGAGAGCCGCCAGCCTCTGGGCAGGCGAGAGGCGACTGTCTCCACAGCCCGGTCAAGCAGAGTGTTGCCTGAAACGGTAGTGTTGCGCATTATGCGCAACACTACCCCTTTATGCAACACTTGTCAAGGATCGGCCGGCCCGCCTCCCCCGGGGGGCCGCGGATCAGGGCTTGCGGAAGTACCCCGGCTCCTCCAATCTCCTCCTAGCTTCCTCTGTCTCAGCCCCGGTGAACAATGGCCGAACCTTGTCATCGACAACGTGCACCTCGACCGAGTTGCCCAGGTGGCCGAGATTCCACGGCGTCATCAGTCCTTCCTGGATCTCCTGTTTTGCCAACAGCCGCTCGGGCGGCAGTCCCCGATCATCTGCAACGACGTCAACTACACCGCCGCGGTGCGCATCCCGGCCCGCCTGGGCGCCCAGCTTGTCATGGTGCCGACGCGCATGTTCGCCGGGGTGTGGAAGGAGATGCAGGTGCAGGCCGTGTTCCGGGCGGTAGAGAACCGCGTCTCGACCGTGATGGTGGATGGCGCCTACCGCACCACGATGGTGGATCCTTATGGGCGCATCGTGGCGGATCAGGTCACGCCCGAAGGAGGCCCGCTGACACTGGTCGCCGACGTGCCTCTTGGCAGCCCGAACGCCCCGTACACCCGGTTGGGCGACTGGGTTGGGTGGCTCTGCCTGGCCGGCTGGATCGCTTTCATGGTCTTCCAGTCGGTGACCAGGCAGACGAAGGCCGGGGACACAGGGCGCGCCGCGGGTTGAGCTTCAGGCATTGGGGAAGACGGACGAGGAACGGACCTACAGGCTGCTTGGCGATAACCACGTTGTCGTCCAGCCGGGGTTCTTCTTCGACTTCCTTCAGGGCGAGCGCCTGGTGGCCAGCCTATTCCCGCTGGCGGACGAGTTCGCCGAAGGCGTGTGCCGCGTAGCGCGGCGGATCGCGGGGCGGGCATGGCCACGCTTGGTCATGGACCGGCGATGGTTCCTGCGCGGCTATTGACCCAGAAGATGGAGCTCAGACGGCGTTCAACCGGTGGATGAACAGCACGCCCCACCGCAAGGACCTGCTCAGCCAGGGCTAATCACAGTGCGTGTACGACGCCGACAGCGACTACGGCGGAGACTTCGTCGTCGTGTTTGCCCGGGCCGGGGTTAGGGGATGCCGTACAAGCGAACTGTGGTTCCTGCGGCCCGGCCCAGAACATCTTGGCGTCTGTAGGTAACCCTGTGCATGACGGGTCAATCGCCCTGGGCTTCCTTGAAGTAGCCGAGCTCCTCCAGTCTCCTCGTCGCCTCCTCGATCTCCGCGTCGGTGAACAACGGCCGATACTTGTCGTCGATGACATGTGCCTCCACCGAGTTGCCGAGGTGGCCAAGCTTCCACAGCGTCATCAACCCCTCTTGAATCTCCTGCCTAGCCAAGAGCCGCTTGGCGGCCTCAACGCCGCCGTACTGGTCGAGCATCTGCTTGAAGTACGTGGCGTAGTAGCCGTAATCCATCTCTCGCTCATAGATGGCCATCATCGCATGATGGAACTCGTCATCCAGTGCAGTCACACCTCACCTCTGCTCGATCTGTATCCGATCGGCCAGTCCAAGTTCCTGGAGGATCAGGCGGAGGTCGGCGATAAAGCTTGGGGCCGTCGGCTCTGAGACTGTTACCTCGATATCCAACCCAACGCGGAGTTCTCCGGCGCTCTTGAGCTTCGGGATCAGCTTCGTGCCGAGGCGATTCCACACTTCGGGCGGAAGATCCCCTGCGAGTCGTAGGGTCCTCATGACTGTCGTCGTAGGCGGGACGTCACCGCCCGGTGGTAACGGCAAAGGAGTGGGCGCAGGAGGGATCTCGACTTCGTGGCCAGGCGAGGGTCTAGCCTCGGGACCCGCCTTGAGCGCCTTCGCCGAATCCTTCCTCAGCAGGAACACGCCGACATCGAAGGCGACCTCGTCCGGCGCAACCAACTCCTCGAACCACACCCGCTCGTAGCTGCCGTCGGATCTCCGGCCCGAGGCCAGGCCGAAGTCGCCGCGGCCGGCGAATTCGACGATCTTGCTCTTAAGGATCGCGTCCGGATCGACGAGGCGCGTGAGCGAGCCGTCGAGGAAGCTCTGCCGTAGGCTCGCGAGCGGCCACGCGCCGGACTCCTTGAACGCCGGCGGCCAGTTACGCTCGACATAGCCGGCGCCGACGGACTCATTGAGGAGTGCTTCAGATTTGAGCGCGCCGATCACCCGGCCACACAGCGTCTCTCCGCTCGAGGAGTGCCCCGCGCCCAAGTCGATCACCTTGAGCCCGTCCGCTTCCTGACTGTCTGCAACGACGGCGAAGCGGTAGTCGCCCCAGACCTCGTCCTTGGCGGCCTCTTCCGAGTCCTTGACCTTCGACTGAAGCTCCACCCGGTCGTTCCTGTCGAACTCCCCGCCAAGCGTTCCCTCGGCGACCTCGCGCGCCACACGCTTCCACGCCAGCATGAGCGCGACCTTCTCGCGCAGTTCGCGGCCGGGCTTCTTGAGACACCAGACAAGCGCGCCTGGGTAAAGCCTCGGCGACTTACCCCGCTGGCGAGTCCACTCGCCGAGCTGAGCGCGCAGCGAGCCGCCGCCGGACCATTCGACTTCGGGATACGCGACGACGAGCGTGAGCTTGGGCCTATCCGGGATTTCCGCCGCATCCTCCTCGAGAAACTCCACAGGGATGCTCGCCCCGCGCCGGAATTCGCCCTGGACGAGCTTGCGCAGGGCCGGCTTGACCTCCGTATCCTCGTCGAGCGACGCGCGGCGATCGCTCACCACCTTTCTCATCGTCGGCTGGTAGCCGATGCGGAAGCCGTCCGAGCCCAGCTTGCGGATGAAGTAGGACCGGTCCTCGAGGGCGAATGCAGCGTTGTCGATGGACGTCGTGTCCAGCGTAGGCTCCCCGAGCGCAAAGCGCAGCTCAGGGAGGTGCGCGACCTTGTCGGTCTGCCCGCCCGACGACTCGAAGAGGATCGCGGTGCCGACGCGCCGGTGGATGTCGCGGAGTGGGCCCATTGTGTCGGCGTCGAGCGCCCTGCAGTGCGCCTGCTCGCCGGCAATGTCGGTGTCGATCGCCGCGACAAGCCGCGATTCGCCAAGTTGGCCCAGCACAACGCTGCGGAATCCGGGCTCCGCGAGCGGGGCCGATCCAAGCGTGATGACCGGCTCCGTGCGAGCCTTGCGGAAACCCTCCTGCGCCGCGATCGAGATCCACTGGGCCAGCATCGCCAGCGTGCCGCGCGTCTGCTGGTACTGCGGCAGCGCCTGCCACTTGCGCTGGAAGACCGAGAGCGTCGCCGGATGGAACGGGTAGCAGGCCTCGAAGCGGTGCTGCAGGAACTCGCGCGCCTTGGCCTCGGTCGCGGCCGAGTCCACGGCGGTCCACTCGGGCGGGAGCTGCGCCCGCCGCTCGAAACACCACTCGCCGTAGGCTTTGGCGACGTTCTTCCGAATCTTCTCGCTCCCCAGATCCTGGAAGAGGCGTCGCCGGACGACCTCACTGATCTCCGTCTCGTCGTTGGCGATCAGATCCTTGGCGACGCGCCGCACGACCTTTGAGATCCGGTCCTGCCATTCCATATCCCAGTTGGTCATCTCGACCTGGCTGCGCGGCAGGCTGATCACCGCTGCGCCGTGCGTGGTTCCGGTGGTGGCGACGGTCAGGTTCTGGATGAAGGCGTAGAACGACTCCGCCATCCCACGGTGGCGGTTCAGGAAATTGAGCACTTCATCGAAGAGCAGGAGCACCGGGGTGCTTGCCGCTTGGAAAACGCGCGTGATTGCCTCGGTCCCCGGCGGTGTCGTCCGCGCCGCGGGACCAAGCGCCTCAACGCCCTTGTCGCCCGCGAGCTGGCGGGCAATGTCGATCCATGGCGTCTCGCGCCCCGGCTGCGGATCCCAGGCGTTGCCCACGAACACGGCGACTTTGGCCTGCGGAATCGAAGCGACGCCCGCTTCGCGCACGAGATCGGCCACGCCGGGGTCGCTGGCCACCGCGTCCCCGTTCGTTGCCAGGTGATACAGCGTGGTCAGTGTGTGCGTCTTGCCGCCGCCGAACTGGGTGATGAGCGTGAGAACCGGCGACGTGTTGTCGGTTCTTCCGGAGAGCCGGCGCAGCACCATGCCCACGTGCTCGCGCAGGGCCCGCGTGAAGCAGGTGCGCGCGAAGAATTGCGAAGGATCGCGATAGTCCTCCGGCGCCGTCCCGGCCACGACCTGCTCGAGGGCGATGGCGAACTCGTCCGGGTTGAACGAGCGGCCTTCGCGGACTTCCTTGCGCGGCGTGGCGACCTTATACCAGGGTTCCATGGCGATCCTCCTACGGTCTCTGCATGCGGGCGAACAGGTCGGCCGCCGGTTGTTTCAAGCGTGCGAGGTTGGCATAGGCCACGAGCGCGAAGCCGCGCTCTCCGGCGTACATCCGGTAGCGGATGCCGTCGGTGACGATCACGTTGCGCGGAAGACCGAGCGCCTCCACGTATCCCTTGGCCTGATCGAGCGCGCCCTCGACGCCTGCGCCCAGGCGCTTGGCCTCGATCACGAGGTGGCAGTTCTCCGGCGTGCGGGGCAGCGCCCGTAACACCGCCACGTCGATGCGCCGCCATTGCACGGCGATCCGTTCCGGCGGCCACTCGAGCGCGCGCAGGAACGGCACGACGAAGTGCGCGATCAGCTCGTCCTCGCTCGGGTGCTCGCCGAAGGCTTGGCCGTCCTGGAGCAGCGGCACGAGATCGGCGACCTGGGCGACGATGCCCTGCAAGGCGCCGGGCACCTGATCGAGCGGCGGCTGCTCGGCGGGCAGCTCCGGAAGAGGGGCCGTCTGCCAGTGCGTCGGCGGGGACTTGAGGAACCGCTCCGCGAAGTCCACGACCTCCTCGTTCCACACGCGTGAGCAGCGCGGCGGGTTGGCACCGAAGGCCGTGCTCCCGAACGCATGCTCCGCGGGGAGACGGCACCAGTGCACACGCCGGGCATGCTGCAGGTCCCAGCCGTTCACGTCGTCGAAGGCGTTCACGTACAGGTAGTCGCCGCCCACGAGGCCCATCGCGGTGATCGTCGCAAGGCCCGTCCGCAGTAGGAACACATCCCCGGATTTGACCTCGCTCGCAAAGCGCCGCACGAAGCCGCCCTCGAACTCGTCGTCGTCGCGCTCGGGGTTCCACGCTCCGGCATCCCCCGGGCCGATCAGCGCGACGCCGTGCCGCAGGAAGACCTCGGCATACGACCGCGAGGTTGGGCCGCCCGAGATCTGCCACACAGCGAAGGCAGTGTCTGTCATCCGCTGACCTCGATCTGTTCCAGTTCGCGGATGTATTCCTCCGGCAGGTGCCAGTGTCTCGCCCCCGTGAGGATGAGATCCCGGTACGCAGCGTTTGGAAGCGGCGGGTTGGGCTGCGGGTCACCGAAGTAGGCGGACACCGTGAGTGGCCGCTGGTCTTCTCCATCGAGGAAGACCAAGCACTCGCGCCGGTAGTACGAGTTCTTGTCTCGTCCTGGCCTGAAGCCCTCCGAGGCGTCGAGCTTGCCGACATCGAGATCGGTAATCTCGTGCACGACACCCCACACCTGTGCTCCGTCTTCCGCGACCACATCTGCAACCCCACAGCGACGGTCGACCGATTCCCGCGTGAACGCGAGTTTGTGATCGGGCAGCAGAGCGACGCCGACGAACCGCGCCGACGGACAGCGCTTCCTCATCTGGCCACAATCCATGTTCGATCCGTAGGCGAAGTAGAACATCGCGTTACGTGGGCACTGCCAGCAGCATCGCGTCGATCAATCGCTTCTCTTCGCTCCCCTTCGGATAGAGCGCGGAGAAGGCGTTGGCCAGTCGCAGGAAGTCCGGGCCGCGCTCCTGTTCGGCCTTGAGGAGCGCGCGCAGCGCGTTGGTGCGGCCGCCGGCTTGGAGAAGCATCGCCGCGTGCACGCGGTCGAGAGTCGTGGCCTCGCGGGCGGCGGCCAGGCTTTCGTCGGAAACGTCGACGTTGCCTCGTATCCCGCGGATCCGGCCTCGCCCACGGATCGCGGGGGCGTGGCCCGGCTGCATCTCGGGGAAGAGCACCCCCTGGAGCGGGGTGGCGCCAACCGCCGCCTCCTGCTCCAGCCGCTCGGCCACGGCCTGCGCCCCGTCCTCGCCGAAAAGCTGCTTGGCGCGCTCGGCGATCGGCAGCAGGCGCACGACGCCCTTCTTCGTCTCGATGACGCGGCCTTCCCACTTGGGCAGGTCGATGCCGAGCGGCTGCGCGAATCGGCGCACGACGTCGAAGACGAGCGTGAAGCCCTTGGCCTTGCTGCGGGATGAGCCTTCTTCTTCGTCGTCCTCGTCGGGTGGCTCCTCGTCTTCGTCGCTGGCGGAGTCCTCTGTCTCGCCGCCTGCCCCGAGTTCTGTCGAGGGGTCCGTGCTCTGGAGCGTCCAGAGGAAGAGCGCCGTGAGCCGCGCATCCTCCTCGACGGCGCCGGCAGCGCCGTTGCGGGCCTTGGCCTCGGCCGTGCCGAGCACCTGGGCGAGGGCGCTGCGGCCCACGATCTCCCAGACCTTTTCCAGATACTCGGCGAGCGGGACCTCGCGACCCTCGGCGGTCTCGACTTTCGCGTAGCGGCTGAAGATCTCGAGCGCCGGTCCAATGCAGGCAAAGACAAGGTCGGCGCCGCGGAGCCCTTCGCCTTGCAGACGCTCCATCCAATCGCCAACGCGGGTCGGCAACTCTCGCAACACGTCGGCCCAGTCGCCCACCGCTGCGTCGTCGGGGCGCGGGCGACAGATGAGGTGGACGCTCGTGGCAAGGGCGGCCGACTCGCGGGCCCGCAAACGCGCTGCCATCTCTGTCGCAATCGGCCAAGAGCCAGTGATCGTCCAGCCGCCGCGGATCATGCCAGAAAGTAGAGCTTCCCAACCCTCGGTCGTCTTGTGCGCGAACACGACGGAGCCGATTCCGTCCTCGCGCAGAATTCGCCGGCCCTCAGCGAAGGCCCGCGCCATCCCTTCCTCGAAGAACGCCTGATCTTTGTGTGCGTACCGGTCTTGGTCCCAGTGGGCCATCTCGCACAGCTCACGGTCCTTCGGCGTCAGCGGGTTCTTTGCATCCCACCGATCCAGTAGCAAGGAATACTCAGGGAACGCACGTTTGAGCCACACGAAGAAGAAGTCTGAGAGGTCAGCGTACGGAACCGCGAAGTAATACGGCGGGTCTGTGAACCAAATGGCGGCCGTCTGGTCGGGGAGCGGATGCTCAGTGGCGTCGGCGGACTGAACCTGGCCAACAGCTGATCCGGGCCACGCGTCGACTACTCGCGAGACCCAATCGACAGCTCCATCGTAGCCACCGGTCACATCGTCCCCAACTAGGTTGATCTCAACAAAGTCCCACACCATCGGGAGAGCCTGTCGGGTGAACGTGTGCCCGATGTACTCTCCCCGAGGGACCCATCCGCAAGTCGCGCTGTTGTAGTCCGCGCACCGGTCCACCACGATGGCCATTGCCGCCCGCACCGCGGCGCCTGTTGACTCCGGTCGCTCGCGGACGGCACGCGCCACTGTCACAAGCGCCGCCTGCTGGCGCGCCGAAAAGAGGTCACCCCAGCGACTCATGCCGTAGATAGGTGCGTTGAAGGTGCCACTCATGATAGGTAGCGCCTCATCGGGCACCGGGCAAAGGCCCTTCTTCCCACCACGCTCCCAGGTGCCGAGGATGGCCGCCATCCGATCCTGCGCCTTGCGGACCGCCTCGTAGTCGCGCCCGGTGGGGAGTCGGTACTGCCGCCCCGCCTCGCCGGGCCGGAGCGACACTACGGTGAGCATCCGCGCCCCGCCCACGCGGCTGCCCTGTCGATCGAACACGACATCGGCCCCTCCACGTTGAGAAATGAGCTGCGCCCGCACGCGCTCCGGTGGGAGTACCGCACCGCACCCAAGACACGTCGCCTTCGCGCGAGTCACTGTACCTGGGGGCACGTCCTTCTCCGACTTCGGCTGGAAAAGCTCGAACTCAATGCGCGACGGCTCGCCCGCGGGCCGCACGATGCGGTGCTTGAGCGCCCGCTTGCGCTTCGCCTTCGTGCACAGCCAAAACGACCTCACGAGCGGAATCTCTGCGCCGCAGTTCGGCGACTCGCAGCGCACGGTCCGCGCCCAGAGGAAGGCGATGGGCGTAGCACCGTCTGGGTCCTTCGGATAAAGCTCGGCCAGCTCCTTCTCCGCCTGCCGCTTGATCTCCGCCCCGACGCGGCGCAAATCCTCGGCGAGCTTCGGCCCGTGGCGCGGGATGTACTCGAGCATCACCTTGAGGATCAAGCAGGCGACGGGGTTCAGGTCGCTCGCGAACGCCTCGCACCCGAGCCGCAGCGCCTCGAGCGGGATCGAGCCGCCGCCGGCGAATGGATCGACAACGAGCGGCGCTCCCTCGGGATGTGCAGCCTTGACCAACCATCTCCCGCAGGCTAGGTAGTCCTGGTCGGAGGCAACGTCCCAGTTGGCGAAGTCGCCGATGAACTCCAGAAGTGCCTTCCGTAGCCCCTCATCCGTCTTGGTCTGCTCGGTCCAACGCGTGGGCCGGGCTCGGAAGTCGAGCAACACGCGCCGCGCTTCTTCACTGAACTCCGGCGGGCAGTGCGGATCGCAGGGGTCCGGCAGCAGGAGAGCCATGAGCATCGCACGACACGAGGCAAGCGGCCGCCGCGCCCACCACAGGTGGAGGGTCGAAGGGTGCCCGTGGCGGATGGATTTCTCCCGCGCCGCGTGCTTCGAGACGACGGCGATGGGGAAGTCCACTTCGGCGAGGCGTTTGCAGTCTTTGGGGATCAACGCTTCGCCTCCGCTTCAACGATTGCTGGTTGCCGCTCGCGAAACGCCCTTGTGAAGTCGTCGCGGTCGTTCAGCCGAGTCAGCACCGGGTCGCGGCACGAAGATGCGCGCCCGAAGACCACCGCGTGTCGATCCTCCAATGTTGAAAGAACCCCGGCATAGTCTTCGCCAATGTAGTTCTTCAGGAACTCCATTCCCGTGGCGTCGAAAACCCGGAGCCCAAACACGGTATTGCACTGGTTCAGGATGCTCTTGGTAACGTTGGCGGTCCTCTGCGTAACTACGAGGCAACCCAGTCCGAACTTCCGCCCCTGTAGGATTGCCTTGGCAGTGCCATTCGTGGCTGTCTTGTCTCCATCGCTCGCGACGGCATTCCATTCCGGGATCAAGGAGTGCGCCTCCTCGTACACGACGCAGCAGCGTGCTTGCCCGGTCATTCCTTGACTCTGAAGAACCTCAAGAGTCGATTCCGTGATGATGCGAGTGATCTCCGTGGGCGTCAGCGTGGCCATCGACGCTTCATTCGCGTACGGCTTACTGTCCTGTCGCCAGACTTCGAACTGTGCAGGATTCAAGATTCGGAGCTTTTGGGCGTTCTCCGTGTTCAGGAATGCCTCGAGCTGCTCCCTCATCTTGGCAGTGAACTCACGAATGCTCCCGCCTTCCTCCACATTCTTCTTCACGTTCGTCTTGCCTGTCGGACCGATCTTCTCCAACTCGTCGCGCGCTGTCTTCTCCGCTACGGGGTCGAGACATGTCTCGAGCGCTTCTGCGTACTGATTCGTCAGGTCGAGGCAGACGACCTTGATGCCAGCGCTAATCATTCGCTCCACGAGCTCGAGAGCGAGGAACGACTTTCCCACGCCCAGGATCCCGAGAATCGCGGCGTTGTGCGTCACAAGAAGGTGCGGATCGATGAAAACGGGATAGCAAGTTCCTGGAAAGTGCCCGATGGCATCCTTCTCCACGGCCTCTTGCTTGGGACGAACCAGAAGCACTGCCTGATTCGGCTGGGGCAACCACGGAACAGGATCGAAGCTTCGGCGCGCGTTGTTCCACGAGCCGATCTTCTTCGCCTGCGCCCGAACGAAGCCGTGAGTGTTCTTTTCCTGAAGTACCTCTTCCTTCGTCAACCCCTTGATCACCTGGTAGAGGACGGGGCGGCCGCTGATCTCGACCTCCACGAGACTGCCTTCCTGAAGGTCGAGGTCTGCGCGAACCAGCTCAATCTGCAACTGGCCGACGTTGGTGTCGGATGCGACCAACCCGATCAGACGCCCATTCGTGTCATCCGCGAGGTCACTTGATTCGCTCGTGACGGAACCCGCGGCGGCGCTGAACGCCGAACCCTCGGATATGGCACGAAGGACGGACGCATCGTGCAGAACGGCCGTGTCGATCGTAGTAGTCTTCACGTGAATGGCGCGAAGCCAGCGGCCGCTGGCGAACCCCACATGATCCAGTGCGATTACGAGGCCCGCTTTCCCACTCTCGGTCCGAGCGAAGACCATGTCCCCGAACCGCGCGCTTGAGTCGGGATCCTCTCGAATCAGCACGAGGCCCGGGGCTTCGTGGCCAACCACCTCGCCGAGACGGGCGAGATCTTGGTGCGTCACCCAGAGCGTCCGCCACCGTCGCCAGAAATTCGCTACGGCCTCGAGCGGACGCAGCCCCACAAAGAGCGCCCACGCCAGACTGATGGTTAAGTATTCGTGCGGCACCGCCCGGTGATACGTGATCAACGCGAAGAAGAAGACTACAGAGAAGATCGCCCGTGGGCTGCCTGCCGCGTCTGCGAGAAGTAGACCGGACCGAGCAGCCTTCTGTACGTGGGGCCGCGCTGAATCCTTTAGGGCAATCGCCAAAACTGCTGCTGCCAACACAACGAGGACGTACAGCAGCGCGGCCGACCATGTGAAACGATCGAAGCCAATCGAAGTCGCTGAAGCCCATGGATTGACCGCAAGCAGTGCAACGGTCGCCGCAACCGCGTAGGAGATGGCGTCAGCGGGCTTGGTAAAGAATGGCGTGACCAGAAGGCTGCCGAGCAGGAGGGCAGCCAGGGCCGCGTAGAACCAAATGCCTCTCTCGCTGGTCGGCGGAATCCAAGATCCCAGAGCCGCCCAAGAGGCCACGAGGAGACCGACGAGATACAGGAGCAGGATGATGAGTCGGCCGCGCTGGCCAATGGGGGATTGCACTGTCACGATGCGCTCCCTCCGTAAGGCGGCGTGTCTTCACGCACCTGCATCGGCTTCGTCATCGCGTTCACGGCCAAGTAGTAGTGCGCCACCTTCGTCACCTTGTTCCAGTCGAGGCGGGCCGGGTCGCGGATCGGCTCCTGGAGTCGCGGCGCATTGTCGCAGTCGGTGACGACGTACAGCCAGAAACAGTCGGGGCGGTCCTCTGCCACGCGTAGCTCATTGGGCGTGAGCAGGATCGTGCCGGTCGCTGCGCCAATGCCCTTTACCTCGATGAGGCGCAGGTCTCCGGAGGCTAGGTCGAGGCTCGTGACGTCGTAGCCCAGGTTCTTCTCGGAGACGTCGTAGACCTGCCGGCCCTGCGCTTGCTCGTGCTCCATGACCACGCGCATGGCGATGGCTTCGGTCTCGAAGTTCGGCTTGAGACGCCGCACCTCGGGTGCCTCGCGCTCAGGGTGCGGCAGAACCAAGATGCTGGTCAGCCGCTCGACGTTCTGCAGGGTGAGCGCCCGCTCCTGCTGCAACTCGAGTCGGCGGCGCTCGCGGCGCCCGAGGAGTTCCGCGTGCCGAGTCTCGGCCTGGGCTAGACGCCCTTCCGATCCTTGGACACTGGCCTCCACCTCCTCTTGCGCGCGCCCAATGTCTTCGTCCGCTCTCTGGATCAGCTCGGTCAGGGAGATCTCGACATGCTCGGCGATGCGATCGACCTCTGCCTCACGCTCGGAGCGCACTTCCCCCAGGAAGGGCATCAGCGCGTTTGCGTTGAGCCACTCCGCCACCAAAGGGGACTCGGGGGCCTCAGGGATGTTCTCGATCTGTTCCACCGGCGCGAAGTTGCCCACGATCGACGGCTCGCGCAGGCGCATCTGGCCGTCCTTTGCGATCTCTACCGTCAACAGCCGCTCGTGTGCGACGTTTCCTAGCCCATCGACGACTTGGGCACGGTAGAAATCCAAGCGCACGGGTTCCTCGTGCTGGAGCGAATAGAAGGACGCCCCTTGGGCGAAGGCCGGACGTGCCTGGTCAAGTGTGCACCGGCGCAGTGCTTCGAATAACGGGTGGCCCGGCGTCACCCATTCCAAGTTCTTGGCATCAGCGGTCTCCTGATCCGTCGAGCAGCGGGGGTAGCGGGCGGAAACTGGCTGCAATCGCCAAGCGGGATCCTGATCCAAGCGGCTCAGAATGGGTGGTGTACGCCCCGGTTCGAATGTGTGCGGGAGCGAAGGGACGGGCTTGATCGCCAGGCCGACATAGGGCGCCGATTCGAGGATGAAGCGGGCAATCGTCTCCGGAACCACTCGCCGCTCCTGCGCCCGGGCGCGTCGCTCGATGAGCATTTCCAGGTTCAGTTTCTTCGAGGCCAACCCCTCCAGCGCGTTCTGACAGATGGCCCGGAATTGCCGCTCGTCGACGTTCCGCAGCAGCCGCTCCTCGAGGTCGGCGTCCCCCAGCTTGCCAGCGTAGTAATCCCGAAGGACCCGCTCAACGTGGGCGGCGGGCAATACTTCCCCGACCACGTTGAACACGGCATCATCGTCAAGCGCGTTGCGGATCTCCTGAAGCTTCTCAAGCAGCCGTTGGAGCACCCGGCCCTCGATAGTGTTCGTGGCGACGAAGTTGAAGATCAGGCAATCCTTGAGCTGGCCATAGCGGTGGATGCGCCCCATGCGCTGTTCCAGCCGGTTCGGGTTCCAAGGGATGTCGTAGTTGAATAGAATGTTGCAGCACTGCAGGTTGATCCCTTCGCCTGCCGCTTCGGTGGCGACCAGGGTCTGGATGGCACCCTCTCGGAACTGCTGTTCCACGTACAGGCGGGTGCCCGACTCATCTCGCGAGCCTGCGTGCATGCCACCGTGGATCCATCCCACCCGAAATCCCCAGGCCTTGAGATTCTCCACCAGGTATTCGAGCGTGTCGCGGAACTCGGTGAAGATCAGTAGACGCTGGTCGGGATTGTCGAAGAAACCCTGCGAATGCAGGAGGTCTTTGAGGCGGGCCAGCTTGGCCTCCGCCCCCTGCTCCTCGACAGCCTTGGCCCACTCGGCGAACCGCCGCAAATCCCGGGCCTCCTGCAGGATCTGATCCGCGTCTCGTGCCAACGTCATGGCCTGGGCCACTCGCTCCACCTCCTCGCGCTCGGCCTCCTCCATTTCCTCCATCTCCTCCTCATCGGGAATCACCGGGGGAGGCGCATGGAGGAATTTGAAGGCATCTTCGAGCCCTTGTTCGAGGCGTCGCGCTCGGTTCTCGAGTGAGCACTGCAGGGCGTAGGCGCTGGAGGCCAGTCGACGCTGAAACAAAGCCATGAGAAAACCGACCGCCCGGGCGCGTGGATCGTCCGGGGAGGCCGCCGCCTTTGCGCTCTGGTCCTTTACGAAGCGGGTAACTTCTCCGTACAGCCGAAATTCCTCACCATCGATGCTGAACTCAACCGTATTTGGGATCCGTTTCGTGAAGATCTTGCGAGCCGTCCAAGTTCCATCCGGCTGACGTTCCGGAAAGTAGACCATCGCTTCCTTCGTCCGCCGCAAGTAAAAGGGCGCGACCCCCCGCTCCATCGCTTCGCGGATCGAGCGCACGTCGGCATAGGCATCTCGGTCGAGCAGCTGCAGGAGCAGGCTGAAGTTCTGCGCATCCCCCTTGTGTGGCGTGGCTGTAAGCATCAGCAAATTGGACGTGCTGTCGCGGAGCAGCTCACCGAGGGCATAGCGAGCGGTCTTCCTCGAGGGTGGTGTCCACGACATGTGGTGCGCCTCATCCACAACGACCAGGTCCCAAGCCACTTGCCGCAACCCTGGGAGAATCTCCGTGCGCTTGGCTAGGTCAAGCGAGGTAATGACTTGCTTCTGCTCGAGCCACTGGTTGATCCCGAACTGGCCGCGTATTTCCCCGCCCTTGAGCACGAGGAACTTCTCGTCGAACTTGTCCTTCAGCTCGCGCTGCCACTGGAAGGTGAGGTTGGCCGGGCAGATGATCAGAATCCGTTCCGCGAGCCCGCGAAGCTTGAGCTCCTTAAGAAGCAAGCCGGCCATGATCGTCTTACCAGCTCCTGCGTCGTCCGCCAGAAGGAATCGGATCCTGGCAAGCTTGAGGAGATGGTCGTAGACAGCCGCAAGCTGGTGAGGCAGCGGATCGACGCGGGAGATCGAAAGGCCGAAGTAGGGATCGAACTCGTGGGCGATGCCGAGGGCATAGGCCTGGAGACCAAGACGAAGGAGGTTCCCGTCGCCGGCATAGGTGAGCGAGCTGTCAAGGATGGCCAGGGATGTGAGATCTGCGGGGGTTAGAGTGACACTGCGGTATTTTTTGGACTTCGTGCCGACGAGCCCAAGCAGCCAGGAACCGTCGCCAGCCATCTGCGCCGTAACCACGCGCATGGGCTCGTTGAAGAGCGCGCCTTGCAGGAGGTAGCCTGGGCGCGGATCCCAGTTCATCGGGTCTCGTCCTTCGCCCATTGTTCGATCCGGCCGCCGGCGACTGTGGTTCCCAGCCACTCATCCACCGCCTCCCGGCGGAACCTCCAATGCCTCCCTACCTTCTGGCACGGGATCCTCCCCTGCTGGGCGAGCTTGTAGACCGAGGCCCTGGGAATGCGCAGGTACTCGGCGACCTCGGTGATGGTCATGACGGGCGGGGCAGCGGCTTCCATGGGAGACCTCTGACGCGGGACCCCCTTCCGCACTGGCCGAGAGGCGACCGGATGGTATTGCTCATTGTTGTTCGTTATTGCGATGAGCGCAATGGGCCTGACGTCCCTCCGTTAGCCGCCACAGTGTGAGGAGGCCTCGATCACGGTGCCGCGCCCCTCGCCGAGGGCATGCGGAACCCGTTAGGGCGCGATAATCGGGCGGCTCGACCGCGCCCACCTGGAGGTCCGATGCCTTTTTGCCTCCGAGATCCCCAGGGCAGGACCTTCCCGGTTGGCCCTGTCCTGCATATCGGGTGCCAGGCGACCAACGAGATCGTCCTCAAGGATCCGCTTGCCTCGCCCATCCACGCCACGATCTGGGAGCAGCAGGGAATCCTGTACCTGCGGGACGAGGGCACATCCGCGGGCACGTTTGTGAACGGCGTCCGAGTCCAAGTCACGGCCGTCTCCCCCGGGGATCAGATCCGCATCGGGACGTCGACGTTCGTCCTGCAGCCCGGTGCACCGCCGGGCCCGGTCGTCCCGTCCCCACACCCGACCGCCAAGAAGAAGGCCGGCGGTTGCTGGAAAGTCGTCCTGGCGGGTTGTCTGGCGGCCGTTGTCGGCTGCGGGATTCTCGGCCTCGGTGGCTGGCTTGCCTATCGCGCCGGGTTGATCACACCCGAGAAGCTGATGAACCTCGTGGGTATGGGTCCGGCGGACATCGAGGTGGACAACCTGCGCGAGGATTCGATCGCCGTTTCCATCGAGCAGCTCGATGTCCCGGCCGACTCGGTCGGGGTCAGCACTTCGTGGGACATGAGCGCCTTCGACATTCGGGGCTGGCGCGCCGCCGATCCCGGCCGCTATCAGTTCAGCTTCGGGACCGCGGACGGCCTCGGCGACCTGGGCGTCTGCACGCTGACCCTCCGATCGGGTGACCGCTACCAATTCGCGGCTTTGCCCGAAGCGATCGTCGTCAGCCAGGCGGGGCACCCTCCGGCCGAGGGCGCCGACCTGATCGTTTCCACTTCGGCCCTCTGTCGCTAGGCGGACGGAAGGCACAGGGGAGGCGCGATGAAGCGGATGGTTTGGACGCTGCTGCTCTTGACCTCGGCCGTGGTTTTGGCGGGTTGCGCTCCGACGGTGATGATCTCGAACAACACGGACATCGATGTCCGGGTCCTCGTCTACCCCGGAATGGGTGCGAGTCTCATCTATCTTCATGGAGGCGAGAGCACCTCGCTGGAGGCATCCGAAGGGTCTTACAGCGTGCACGTCTTCTCGGATGAGAGCTGGATCGCAGAGGCAAAGGAATACCGGCGCTACCTCGTCGAGCAGCTTGCCGAGCCGGGCAACCTGTCCGGCGAAGGGATCATGAACGTGGTGTCCGAGCTGCAGAAGATTACGGATCGCATCAACCAGGTCCAGGCGTCGAGCGGCGTCCGATGCCGCGGAAGGGTCGGGAGCGAGGCAGGCGGTCTGGTGGAGATTTCCGCCTCGTCGGATGGGACGCTGGCGATCACCTGCAACTGACCCGACCTGACATGGACCGGCACTGACCCTCTTCCAGCCTGCCGCCTGGAAGCTCGAGCCCCGCCTCGGCCATCGTCCATTCTGCGCTCGAGTACAGGCCTAACCCAGAAGGAAGCCAACGGTTGCATGCAGGTTCAGCCGGCCGATGCCTGCGCCTTGGGTGGTGACACCTGGGCAATCAGGAGCGCCCGAGGGCGCTCCTGATCCGTTTCCATGGACGTTAGCCCGCTAGTGCGGCCGGCAGGCCAAGCTCGCCTCGGGGTGCACGTCCCGCCGAGGACACCCGCCCCGCCCACGCGGGGCGGATGGCCGAGGCGGGCCAAAGCATAAGGCAGCCAATTGCCGCTAGCTCCGGGCCATCAGCGATCAGCTTTCAGCGTTAGGCCAGCCAGCGTCAGCACTATGCACACGGGCTGACGCGTTGACCTGGGCAGATGAGGACAGCCTGGTGTGCTCATGGGCCGTGGGGCGAGCATGGCAGGCGTTTTGGAGCGACGGGTTGCCCCGAAGGAGGATAATGCAGCGGCGAGCAGCTAGCCGCCTAGCTGTCCTTCCAGTTGGAAGTGTGGCCGCGGGTCAGGTCGAGGGCGGGCATCTCGCCCGCCCTCGTGCGACAGGACACAGAATGGACTATCGACCCTCCCGCGGCCGCCGTCGCAGGCGGGGCCAGATCAGCGCGATCGTCAACATGCCCAGCCCGCCTACTGCCAGGACGATCACCCCGATCCAGAACGCTGTCTCCCAAGGCCGCGGGCTGGCGGCGATGATGGTGAACGGTCCGCCCGAGACGGCGGCGGTGGTGTTCACCCCATCGCTGGCTCGAACACGCAAGATGTAGGCGGTCCCGACCTCGTACGACGAGGTATCGAAGGAGTATTCCGGGCGCGTCAGGTCGACGGCGACCGGCAACCATGTCTTGCCGCCGTCGGAGCTAGTGTCCACAAAGTAGGTCAGCGCATCGCCATCCTCATCCGACGCGGTCCAACGCAGCGTTCTCTGCCCGTCTTGTGACCAAGTCTCCCCACCCTTGGGCGAGGTCAACTCGATCTGCGGAGCGTGGGGTGTGACCTTCACCTCCGCCAGCGTGCGGCCGGTCCCGTCTTCCAGCGCCACCCGCTGTGTGCCCGACTTCCACTCGATGCGCATGACGAAGTGCGCATGATCCGTCGGTCCACCGTTCGCCCCGGTCCCCTGGAAAGCCATGTCGAAGCCGGTCTGGCTGAGCAGCTTGTCCTGCGCGTCGTACAGCGCCACGCGGTAGGCGCCCGGCGCGCCCGGAGCTCGGTCGAGATTGGTCTCCGGCAAGTAGACGAAGGGTTGCAGCTGAGCCTCGCCGGACTTGTAGATCGAACCCCGCACCAGCAGCGCCTCGGGGTCCGCGCCGGTGACGAAGTTGGCGTTGGCCAGCAGGTTCCGATAGCCATCCGCGAAGGCCTCACCGACCGTGCAGTGATTGGAGGTGCTCTCCAGCCGCATCCACATCGACGCGGCGCCGCAGTCGGCGAGGTACGGGATGCTGCTGTCCTGGGCGAGCCAACGATTCACCCAGAAGCCCTCGGTCGAGGGGTGGAAGATGCGGCAGTCCGGCCCACTCCAGTATCCAACGTTTCCCGCGCACAGGGGGACGACGGTCGCCACGGCGCAGTTGACATCACAGGTGGGGACACCCGGGGCGCTGCACGCCGCGGTCCGCCGGTACGGGGAGCAGCCGGTGTACATCTCACAGCGCTTGGTCTGCTCCTCACAGACGAGGGCGCCGGCCTCCAGCCGGCAGTTGGGGCCGGTGTAACCGTCGGGCCGGCTGCGATTGTCGGTCTGACAGTAGTACTCACGACGACCATCGGCGTACTCGCAATAGAGCTCATCCCATTCCACGAGGCAGTCCAGCGAGTACACATCGCCAAGCGAGGTCATCGAGTGGTTGAATTCGTGCGCTAAGAGCGCATCCCACCCGCTTTGGCCGATCGAGGCGCCGCCGGTGAATCCCACCGGCGTCGATCCGCCCGCTCCCCACGGCCCGATGAGGATGGCGTAATCGCAGCCGCTGGCCCGGGCCATGGTGGCGGCAGCGCCCAGCGTATCGCCGGACTCGGTCACCGCCCAGCTGCAGTCCTGAGTTGGGTCCGAGGGGCATGCTTGCGCATGAAGCGGTGCGGTCATCCACGTCACTTTCGAGTCGGCCAGGGGGAAAGTGGCCAGCAGAAACTCGACCTGAGACTTGATATTGAGGATCGAGGCCTGCGGCCCGATGCCTCCCGACCGGACGGGCACGACCATAAAGCACATCGGACGTGTGGCGACCACCCGATAGTCGGGCGACGACCATCGATTGTTGCCCTCCTCCCGCTCGGGGACCAGATTCCCCGGGTCGATCTCCACCGCGAAGCTTGCCCGGCTGCCGCTGGGTCGAGGGACGGCCCTCACATCCGGGCCTTCCACGCCTCCGGCTGGGCGATTGATGATCAGCCCGGCCGGAAAGGCGATCTCGAACGCCGCTCGCTCCTGCCCGGCGGGGATGTAGGGAAGCATGACCGAATAGCCCGACGCTCCACCGGGGATCGTCACCGGCCCCCACAGCTCGGGGTATTCCCAGTCCACCGGCATGCCGGTCAGGTAGTGGCCGGTAGTCGGCGGGAACGTGTCCCACTCGGCCTCCGGCAACTCCAACCGGAACATCGTCTCGACCGGGCAGGCGAAGGTGGAGTCGACCTGCACGCGGAAGGCGGTGCTCTTGCCCTGGACAAGATCGCCCCCGTACACCACCTGGACGGGCCCCGCCTCTCGCATCGACAGGTCTCCCGACATCAGGCGGAAGGTTCGATCGTTGGCGCCCATGTTGTCGGAGGAATCGAAGGCCCGCACCTGGACGGTATTCTCGCCGCACGTCGACAGCTCACTCACCGGAAGCGGGTCGACGGCGAACAGGTAGAGACGGTCTCCTTCCGGCGTCATCCCGGCTGGCGTGAACGTAAGATCATGGAAGACGCCGGGGCGCAGCTGAAAGTCCATCGACGCCAGCTCACGGTCCTCTCTCACTTCGCCCTGTAGCCTGACGAAACTGTTGGTCAGGGTCGCTCCGTCCACCGGCTCCAAGATCGTGATCCGCGGCGGTTGGTCATCGCCGGGCAAGGGCACGGGGACGGCCGGACGGCGCAGGGTCAGGTCGTCGATGATCTCAGGTTCGGCGGCGGTCCCATAGTCCACCGTGATCTCGAAGATGCCCGGCGCGGTGACGCTCAGGCACTTGCGAATCGGGGTGGCCGCCGGGCCGAAGGTCTTCGAGTCCGTCCCGGCCACGACACGATGGCCCGAAGCGTCCGTGGCATAGGCCGTCAGAACCGCCGTGAGCGGTGAGGTGGACCAGATCTGCGCGTTCAAGCCCACATACACGCCGACGAAATCCTGCAAGTTGGTGAAGCCGATGCGCATCGGGGTGCCGGTGCTCCCGAATTCCTCTGGGTAGTTCAGGGTGAGCGCCTTGGTTCCGGAGTGGGTCGCCACCGACGGTGAGACGACGATCATGCCACTGTCACCGGTGAAACGCACCCCCTCGGCCGTGGTTGTCTCGCGCAGGTCGGTGCCGACCGCGTAGCCCTCGAAATCGACCACCACCTCCCCGGCCAGCCCGCGGGCATCGCACTCGGTGACCTCTGGCCTCGGCGGGACCGCGGTCGGCGGTTGGTGGGTCGGCTGGGGGGTGACCTCGGTGACCTTGAATCCGCGCGAGGCGCAGACAGCTTTTGCGCTCCCTTGACCGGAGGTGATACACGCCCAGATCGTGTGTCCGGTGGCGCTGGCCCCGACCGGAATGACCGCCGTCGTGACGAAGGAGCCGTTGGAACTGGTGGCGAACGCGCCCATCTGCGGTCCGCCTTGGGAATCCCAGCGGATGAGCCCGCTCTGATTCGAGGGGAAGCCCGACCCGGAGACGGCGACCGTCGTGCCCGGGGGACCGCCTCCAGGATCCACCGTGATCCCGGGGGCTTGTTGTGGCAAGCCGGCAGCCACGAGCGCCCCCGCGACTGCGAAGACGGCGATGACGCCAAGTGACCTCGGAATGCGTAGTGCATCGTGAGACACGGGATCTCCTCCCTGAGGCAGCCCATGCGGGCTTCTCGATCATATCGGCGCTCGGAGCCTGTGTGGCTTGCTGTCAAGCGTCACCCTCTCGGACTCTGTCGCGCCGTCATCGCTGGCAGCCCCGAGATGGTGGAGGCAACAGGCGAGCCCAGCGGCCCGTGGTCGGGGCGGAGGCAGGCTGCTTGGAGCTTGCAGGACCACGCCGCCCCGCAAAGTTGTATGCCAAGCGTAGGGAGTCACCTCCCGTTGAGTACACGCGACAGGTGCCGCAGAAGGCGGGTCGAAGCAGGTTCCACGCGCAGCGAAGGCGTGAAGCTACGTGGACATGGACGAGGGCGCAATGCGCGCGAGCGGTGTCCCCCCTGTAGCCATTGTATGTCAGAGTGATCCCGATCGCACTCAGCATCGCCCGCGTCAAGCAGGCGAGCGCGGCAGCCGGAGCACGGCGGAGGCGGGCCAACGCCTGATTCGTTGCCGTCCCGGGAGGCGGCTAGGGGTTCATCTCGTAGGCGTCCTTCAAAGGAAGAACCTGCTCCTTCCACAGGCGCTCGAAGCGGCGGGCGTCGACGGCTGGCTTGCGCAGCATGCGCAGGCACAGGTCCATCTGCTGCGGCGTGCTGGACGGCTTGGAGTGCAGGCTCAGCGCGTGGCGCGAGCAGTCGCGCACGAACGCATCGAAGATCTGGTCCAGGAGCTCGTCGCCGATAGCGTAGGCGGCGGCGTTCTCCAGAACGAGCTGGCCGTAGACGACGAGGGTGAAGATCTCGCCCAGCGCCAGCAGGAAGTCGATGTCTTTCTGCTGCGCCTCGTCCGGCGTGGCGGTCGCCAGCAGCTCCTTGAAGACGGCGATCTGCTCCTGGAACAGGCGCACGTTGGGCAGATCGAAGCGCTCGAAGACGGGCGCATAGTCGTGGAAGCGGATCTGGCCCAGCCCGCGCGCCGGCCCCTGACGGAAGAGGAAGTCATCGTTGGCCGCCTGGTC
>Ga0315274_10001209_pt1 | contig 40081 bp, 29 predicted proteins | sample YL17G02_20_MG_FD_203700 | JGI IMG/M metagenome (GOLD analysis project Ga0315274, IMG submission 203700) | Sediment microbial communities from Yellowstone Lake, YNP, Wyoming, USA - YL17G02_20 | ecosystem: Environmental > Aquatic > Freshwater > Lake > Sediment | place: USA: Wyoming | collected...
CGCTGCCTGAATGTCAACGTCAGGAAAGCACGACAACTAAGATGCTCAATGATGACAGGCACACATACCGTCAAACCTTTGCGACCGATCGATCCCATTTTGGCGACGATCTCTTTTTCTTCGGTTCGTGACCTGCCTGGCTGCACCGACGAACCGTCGTAACAGATACTCACGTTTGTGCATTCTTGACCGTACGGGACTGGACTATCAAGCGGTCACCCTGTTCGGATCATCACAATTCTGTAGAATTCGACCTATCTTGAGCTTATGAGTTATGATCCATATGCCTTGAAAATCTATATTGACGGTTCCGCATATAAAAATCCCGGCGGCGAGGGCGGCATCGCTGCGATCGTTGAGTTTCCGGACGATACGAATAGAGAACCGGACTTGATTTTCACCAAGGGATTCTCGGAAACAACAAACCAAAGGATGGAGTTGCGCGCATGCATTGAAGCACTCAAGTGGGCCCGAGAAAATGCACGACTATTTGGGTGCCCTCGGGTGGTTATCATAACGGATTCTCAATATGTTGTTGACAACCATAGAAATGCTCTCTACTGGAAGAGGAACAAATGGAGGAACAAGGATGGCCGACCGATAGAGAATCCTGATCTCTGGGGTAAATTGCTCGCGGAAAGACCGAAAATTGGGGTGAGAACTGATATCGAGTGGGGTAAGGGTAAGTCAACAGAGATAGGAAAACTCGTCGACAAAGCTGCCAAGAAATCAGCTAAGGGATTTGACAAGATTCGTGATCGTGGCTTTGAATCTGGAAAAATCTCCCGCACGAAACTGCCAGGGGAAGTGGCAACACTGTATCCGGCATGTGGCCAAGTTGAGACAATCAGAATCTATCGGAAGGATCTGATTTACCGTTCCAAACGGGTGGAATATAAGATACTCTTTGAAGTATTGTCTGAGAAGGATGGAACGTATACTTCTAAGAACTTCGCCTATACTTCTCCTGAGAATGAGAGCCAGTTACACCGGGGCCATGCGTATAGAGTCGAATTCAATTGCACTCCGAAATATCCAATCATACTTGTAGTGCTTGACGAAGTCCACTAGCGCCACATCGACGACTCCTTTAGAGACTGACAAGGTGACAAAGCGAGTCCCCACCAATCACTAGCATTCTCATGCAATGCAGAATTGAAAAACCATAAGCCAACGAGAGGAGTGCGGCAAATGCCACGAGGAAAGAAAACCCCGGAGCTCAAGCTTGAGGTCGTTGATGCTGGAGAAATGTCCAAGGAAGACGCAGAAGTGGTTTTGCATTTGCTCGCGAAGATGATCCACCGTGGCATGGAAAAAGAGTCGATGGATCAGACTATCCAAACCCAGAAATCCTCGGGGGCTGGTTCTCAGGCGTAGTGCGCCTATCTCATGCCCCGCGCGCGGATACGCGACTGATTGAAAGGAGTTTCGACACCCTCTGAATTCAGCGCGCATTTCGCGGTTCATGGGGATTAGGAGTGTTTTTTCCTTCCAGCCGTGACATCTCACATCGAGGTCAGATCCACCCCGGCATGGACAGTGTCCAGACCATCACCCGGAACTGGACACCCACAACTCGGTACACTCTCATGACTTACGCGGAAAGTGTCCAGTGTGTCCATAGTGTCCAGGGTTTTTTCAAACTCTTATATACTATTTTCTATACCCTTCTATTATTTCTATCTTCTTTATTAAAAAAGTATGGACACTGTGGACACATTGGGGTATTTGCTAAGGAATTGATGGTGTTTCAGTGTCCACTCGTATTTTCGGGAGTGGACAGGGTGGACACATCAGGAGGTAGTAGCTGCGAAATCGTATTCACCTCATCCCTCAGAGTCTCGGGTCTCAGGTGGGCATAATGCTTCTGCGTCATTTTCACATCGCTGTGGCCAAGGAGCTTTGATACCGCAAAAATGTCGATCCCTTCAATCACCAGCCACGATGCAAAACTTGCCCTTAAACTGTGGAACTTCAGGCCGTCATCCGCCTTTGCCCGTCGCACATACTTCTTGAATGCGTGGGTTAGCCAGTTCGCTCGGATAGGACCTCCATCCAACGTGAAGACCAATGATGCCGGACCGTCGCATGTCTTCTTGCTTAGAAGATCCATCGCCAGGTCACTGAGCGGTATGGTCCTCTTCTTGCCTGCTTTGACCAGAAACGTCTGGCTGCTTTCGACCGTTACCACCCTTCGTGCGAGGTCGACGCGATCCCAAGTAAGGTTGGTGATTTCCGACCTCCGCATTCCAGTCGATACAGCAAAGAGCACAATCTCCTTCAACCAGGGTTCCTTGATCAGTGATACCAGCCGCACAAAATCATCCCGCTGAAAGTATGCTGGAGCTTTGTCCGGGATGGGCAGCTGTTTCACTCCCGAAAAGGGGTTTTGATCAATCAGCTTCCACCTCAAAGCATAGTTGAGGGCTGACCGAATTGCTCTGATCTCAAGGTTGATGGAGGCCGGCAGTATCCCTGCCTGCAATCGTTTTACCTTGTAGAGATCGGTGTGCTGGGCTGTGAGAGATGAAAGCGGAATGTCCCCAGTTATTGAGCGCAGGTGTTCCAGTGCCCGCTCGTAAATTTCCTGGGTGCTGTGTGCATAGATGGTTTTGGTGTAGGGTAGGAATGTTGCAAGAAAGGACTTGTAGGTTACTCGCTGCTCACGGACTTTCTTCTCATATGTGTCCGGATTGAAGGAACGCATAAATACAAGAGCATCAAGCTTCCGTTTCGATCGCGTTGATACCTTGCGTTTCTTTCCCTCTTTGGACGTGTACCAGACGTGATAGATACCACTGGCGTGTTTTGCAAGAGACATCATAGTAGACTCGCTTTCTGAAGCGCCGTTCTACTATGCTTACTACTCGTAGAGTGAAAGTACTTTAGGTGGGAACAAACTGCGTGTACCAGATCTTGCCCAAGGCAGGTGCTCTAACCGGGCTGAGCTACACCCCGAAATGTCGATTGACAAGTCAATGTACGGAAGCATGCGCTGGAACGCAAGCAAGCCTTTTTGAATTGAAGACGTCAGGCGATGAGGCGGGGCAGAAGCAGCGCCACCAGAGAAACCCCTATTTCATCAACAATATATTTCTGATGTGACGCAGGATGTCGGCCACGATTCATCGGTCGACTGAGCCGAGAGCGCGCACACAGAGACTCCACCTGACTCGTTTGCATTACAGCGGCCAAACTCCAGGATTTCATCGGCCGAAAACCGACTCGAGTAGTTCCGGAACAGATTGCGGGCAACACGCTGATGACTGCGTTCCACATCGTGGGATTGTTGTCCGCGCGACTTTCGCGTATATTGCCTCCGTCTACCTCTCAACGAGGGCTATGGCAATCCTTGACGTTCCTGCATTCAGCGCTAGATTCCTTCGCGCGTTTGCCTCAGATTTCACGCACATTCGACTCGGACGGACGCGAGGTCTCCACCCGCTCATCCTCACTTACTTCGTCACGTTTCGCTGCAATCTCCAATGCACATATTGCGATTACGCCGTTGACGGATTCGGATCCCGCTTCGAAGATGCTGAGACTTCAGACGCAAAGCGGATCCTCACAATTTGCCATGAAGGTGTCCCTGCTGTAGCTTTTTCTGGCGGCGAACCGTTGCTGCGACCTGATATTGGTGAAATCATTCACCATGCGCGAAACCTAGGGTATCGACCGATCTCGCTCTTCACGAATTCACTCCTCCTTCCCTATCACGAAGACGTGCTGAACGATATCGATTATCTTCAGATCAGTCTGGATTCTCTTGATGCAGACCGGCAGGACCGCCTGTGCCGACATCCCGGTCTTGGCCGCCATTTGATCGCGAACATCCAGCGATACGCTCGTATGCAGTCGATAAAGCACTTCTGTCTCAACGTCAATTGTGTTATTACGTCACAAAACGTTGACGATGTCGATGAGATTCTTCGCTTCGCAGAAGCCGAGGGCGTGCGCTTCACATTTTCGCCACACCTGAGCCCCGATGGACAGGCAGACGAATCGCTGCACTCTCCTCATTTGAAAGAACGATATCGCGCCACCGTTGACACAATTCTCGCCTACAAACGCTCGACGCGGGTCGTTCTGGATATTGTCCCCTTCATCGACCACATGCGAGAGTTAAGGCCTGGCCCCTGCTATCCGTGGTTGACGCCGCGAGTGTACCCGGACGGAAGTATGCGATTCCCTTGTTCGATCGTGTGCCGATCGACCTCGAACGTTCTCTCTCTCGGATCCTGGGTACGCGTGAGGGATGCTCTGGCCGAAACCCGAACCGATTGCCCTGCTCCGTGCCTCCTTCCCTGCTATCTTGAGTCCTCGCTTCTCGTAACGCACCCGATGTCGCTTCTCCAGGAGATTAGTTAAAGCCGGGCTGTATCGTTCCATCTGTCGTGAGGCGTGAACGATAGGCCATGTTCAGCGGCACTGTCGCCGTGAGAATGGTTCCCAGCTGGAGATAGCCAAATTCCCGTGCGATCCGTCGCGCAACCGCACCTCTCGAATAGAATCGACTCAACACCCAATCATGTCCTCTCCGTAGATCACCCGGACTCATGTGAGCCGGATCAAATACCACATGCCGAAAATCGTAGTGAGCCCAGTTGTTGTCTGTCAAGCGCCTCTGTACTTTCATTTCCTCGTGAAGCGGCGTTCCTGGAAAAGGTGTCAGGATAGTTGCCTGCAGCGCGTCTACGTTATTACGGAGAAGAAAATCGAGCGTCTCGGGGAACACCTTCGTTGTATCCCAATCATATCCGAATACGATACCTGCGATGGTGCCGATTCCAGCAGCGTGTATCTTCCGGATTACCCACTCATAGTCGCGAGCGTTGTTTGCCCCCTTGCTCCACCCGTTGAGATTTTTCTCGGATAGTGACTCGAGTCCAAGAAACAATCCCCGACAGCCGCTTCTTGCTGCAACTTCCAGCAGTTTGTCGTTGTATGCGATAGAGACACTGCACTGACTGTACCAACGTTTGTTCAAGGGAATCATGCGCGCGAAGAGCTCTTCCGCGTAGTCAGGGTTGGCTGTCAAGTTGTCATCCATAAACAGAATATGAGTTCCGAGCAGCTTGATCTCAGCAACAACGCTTTCCACCGGGCGCGTACGGAACCGATGATCGAAGAAGGAGCTGATGGAGCAGAACCGGCACGCATTCGGACATCCGCGCGTGGCCTGCACTGCAGTGACGGGAGCATAGAGGCCGCGCTGAATAAGCCGGCGGTCAGGATTCTGAAGCGTGCGAAGATCCGCCAAACCACCGTGGTAGAATCCCTGAAGAGCGCCTGCGCGAAAATCGGCAATCATGCGTGGTACACTCGTTTCTGCTTCGCCGATACAAACAGCATCAGCGTGCGCAGCCGATTCTTCCGGCAGGAGCGTCGGATGGTATCCGCCGACAATGACGGTCTTGCCCCTGCTTCGCAACTCATCGGCGATCTCATACGCCCGCGGGGCATTGTACGTCATGAAGGAAATGCCAAACAGGTCTGCTTCCATATCGAAGTCAAACGATTCCACCTCTTCATCTACTATAACAGTTTGGAACGGCGGCGGGATGGATGCAGCAACGTAGAGACTCGAGAGCATGGAGAACCGGAACATGCGCGTGCGCTTGCGCGGAACTGTTCCTTGTGTAACGCGCCAGTCAGGTGAGGTTGGGTTGATGAGGACGAATTTCATTTTCCACCTCCGGGTCGGAGCGCCGGACCATGTTGATGCGCGGGCAGTGACGTGCTACAGAAGGTGAGAGCCCACCCCACATTCCTCGTTCCGCATTTTGCATTCCAATGTCGGGTGATGGCGCTTCAGTTCGGCAATCAAGCACCAGCTGGCGAGTTCGATGAGTTGTCTTTGGGTTTGTGAGAGAATCATGAAGGCTCGGTGGGAATTGGACGCACGGAGTTCACTCCTCTGCAAATTCCTTTATCGCGTCGAAATGCTTCACGATGACCTTTCGATTGCGAGGTCTGCCCATTGGCCATTCTGTTTGTTGTGACGATATCAGAAGTCCTCTCCTGACACTCACAGGCTTTGACACTGTCAGCGCGTCGGCCAAGAAACGTAGCGGACAAGGAAGCCCTGACGGCGACAAAGCAACATCAGGAAGCAGAACTTTTGAGGTACACGCTTACCGCGGCACCACAGCCAATCCCATCTCCCGTATCCACGCTTCGCACAGCTGTGTCCAGAGCGCCGTCGACCCGGGATTGTTCCCGACACCGATGCTGTGGCCTCCCTGCGGAAAGACATGAAAACTTGTGACCACGCCTTTCTCCAGCAATGCGGCGTAGAACATCTCGCTGTTGGCGGGATGAACCGACTTGTCGTTGAATGCCCCGGCGAGGAAACAGGGCGGAGTTTTCGATGTGACCTGAAGCTCGAGAGAGTATTTTTCAACCATCCCGGCGGATGGATTCTCACCGAGAAGGTTCTTGCGGCTCCCGGCGTGGGCATATTTCCCCATGCTGATGACAGGCGAGACCAGGATCATGAAGTCTGGAGTGAAGGAGAGCTTGTCCAGCGTATCTCCGGTCGCGGCGATGTCGGTTTCATCGATCGCCAGCGTCGCGGCGAGGTGCCCTCCCGCCGAGGTTCCCATCACACCAATCTTGTCCGGTTTGATGCCCCATGCGGCTGACCTGGAGCGGATAATTCTCATCGCCCGCTGTGCATCCTGCAGTGGACCGATCTCCCGCTGCACGAGGTCTGGTGAATTCGGCAACCGGTAAACGAGAACAAACGCCGTGACTCCCAGAGTGTTGAACCACTTCGCAAGCTGGGTTCCGCCGGTGATGTACGCGAGCCGCTCGTACCCGCCGCCCGGACAGATAATCACTGCGCTTCCTTTGTTCTCTTGCGATGAAGAAAAGAATGCATACAGACCCGGCGTGCCAACCCGATAGATTCGCTCGTTCGCAACGCTGTCCTTGATGATCATGCCCCGGGAGTTTGGCATTTTCCCATTTGGCCAGAGCGGGATGAACTCTTGTGCCGAGAGCTCGCCGCAGAAAGTCAGTGCTATCAAGAGAAATAGGAATCCACGAAGCGTGTGCATGGTTGACTTTCAAATAGTGTCAATCAGTGGTTTGAGATTGCTGTGAACGTGTACACTCCTCCCGCAACCGTCTGAACATCATGAAGATAACTCTGTTTGCTGGACAATGGGAAACACGTCGGGCTTTGCGTTGTTGTTGGGACCGTCAGCCCAGACCGTCTTCTCGTTCAGCTCGATTCGCTCCGTTGCTGGCGTGCCGAACACCATTGCCGCCAATCGGCCGTTGCCAATCGGCAAAGCTTCATTCCAATTTGCTGCCGGCTGATTGTACCATAGCTTCAGAGGCGCCGTGCGCTGCGCAAGAAGAACCGTCGGGAGAAATGCTACGACGACGACTGAAATCTTCAACTTCCAGTTCACCGAATCTAGTGCCATTTGAAAAAATTTGTGTTTTGTGGGTTCTGGGTTCTGGATCTTAACGCGGAGTGGCAGTGCAAAATACAATATGAATCAGTTTCCTGACTCTTTGTTTGATGATAACAGATTTATTCATCTAGTAATAGCGCGACTTGGTGAAGTGCAGAAGCGTCAGTTGCTTTCTGAGCCGCGGAACCTGAGTCGCTTACGCTAGGTTCCCCATTTCTTTTTAGAAAAGAAATGGGGAAAAGTCCCGCTCTTAGATCCCGCTTTGGAGCGGGATCCTGGAAAGCGGGAAAAACTTCCCGAAATCGTCGGCAGGTCCGCCAGAGTCCTTCGGACGTCGGCGGGCAGGTGGGTGGACGGCTTCATCGTGCGTTGATTTCGGGGCGAGGAAGTCGAATTCGATCACCCACCATGACCATCCGCACCGAAATTCAGGCAAGCGGGTGGGAGTATGAGCGCGAGGGTTATCCCGCCCGCCTGACTGCAGGCGGTCGGGCGGGGATTTCGGAAGTTCTCTTTGGTTACTTTTCCCGCTCTTTGCCTGTCCCGCCTTACGGCCTGCCTGCCGTCAGGCAGGGATCCCGTACAACGGGACCCGCCTTCGGGAATTCTAGAAGGCAGGCGGGGATTCCGCCTAGGAGCGGGATTCAAAGAGCGGAACTCTTCAAAGAGAAAGTAACACCCCCGCTAGGGTTGAGTTCTTCTTCTAGTCCATGCGGTGTGATTAAATTGTCCGCTATGTACCATTCACCGCCTGTCCAAGGTCCAGACTTGCTTGAGACCGCACAAGAATCATCGTAACGATCCACTAGTCCTCTGCTATTTCACGAGTACGAGTTTCTTCGTTTCGACGAAATTCCCGGCCTGCCCACCAGAAACTTGGCGGGCCTGCAACCTGTAGAAGTAGACTCCGCTCTTCAGGTTTCCTGCCTCGAACAGTACCTGGTACCGACCTGGAGATTGTTCAGCGTTGACCAATGTCGCGACTTCCCGCCCCAACACATCATATACACTGAGCTTCACCAGGCTGACAGCTGACCCCTCGACTGCCAGCCCGCCCGCCTGCCCCTGAGAACCAGCAGAGGCGGGCAGGCCAGCGGTCTGGCGGGCGCTCGGGGCGAGTAGCTGATAACTGATCACTGTGCTTGGATTGAACGGGTTTGGAAAATTCTGCTCCAGCAAAAACTGAGCTGGAATTGAGGGGTCTTTGCGTACGCTTGTCGTCCCAGGATTAGTGCCAACAAGACTGTTCAGATAGTTTTCCAGCATGGTGTAGCCATTGGTGCCAATTACGTTTCGGTCGGAAGCACTATTGGGATCAAGTCCGTTCGCCGTTTCCCACGCGTCGGGCATTCCGTCATGGTCGGTATCTGCCGGGGCTGGCAAGCTGTTCAGCACCGGCCAACCGCCAACATCTATTTGGGAGTTAATGATGCCATAGACTTTGCTTGTATCCAGCTTTTGCATCACCGGATACGACGAATCGCCATGCCCTCCAAAGGTGACGGTCCCTGTCCGCGTCTCGTACACAATTCTTCTGTCAATCGTGTCACGCTTCGGCAACGATGCGCCGGCATAGTCCAGTACAAGGTCAATTGCCTGCTGCGCCGTGTGAGTCGTAACAGTCATATACGGAAACGGAATGACTGTTTTGAGGCTGCTGATATTCCTCGGAATTATATCTGGATTCACTCCTCCGGCCCAGTTATCGGCCGAAACGGAGGGATTTCCCTCTACGGCGTTGCCATCGACGTACCAACGTCCGAGTGTATCCGATGGTTGAAAGATCCTCGATCTCACATTGCTCATCGTTGCAGGGCCGGGTTTGTAATAGTTATTGACGAAATTTCCCGTACCTCCCTCCCCACCGTAGGCACTGTTGAATCCCCAATTGTAGATGACATTGTTGCGAAGATCGACGTTATATGTCGGGACGGTCGTGGTAGAGCCTGAAAGGCGGGGGTTGCGGCTCGAGTGATGTGCGAGCAGATTGTGATGAAAGGTCGACCGGACTCTACCTCCCCATATCCCCCCGTAGCCATGGTTGCCCTTGGGATGATAGGAGTGATACAAGCTCTCGCTGGCAATACACCACTGCACGGTCAGAGAATCATTGCCGTACGACGTAAGTGTCTCGTCAAGACTCCAGCTTGCAGAGCAATGATCAACAATGATGTTCCGCTTGAAACCAGTGAGACTATTCGTATAGGCATCAAATGCATCGTGATCTTCTTTCGATTCATCACCGAGTCGAAAGCGGAGATAGCGAATGATTACCTGGTTAGCGCTTACCTCCAAGGGGTACCGTCTCACACAAATCCCATCGCCCGGAGCCGTTTGACCTGCGATGGTGATTGAGTCTTTCGTGATGACCAGCCTGCTGTTGAGGATAATTGTACCAGAGATCCGGAAGACCGCCGTCCTTGCACCATTCTGGTTGACCGCGTATCGCAGCGTTCCAGCACTGCCGTCATCGGCGAGGCTTGTTACTTCCAGCACTTTGCCTCCCCGTCCGCCACGAGTGTACATGCCACCACCTTCAGCGCCGGGAAACGCTGGTTGCTGAGAGAGTGCAGGCAGTGCAGCGACAAGCGAGAGTGTTACGATCAAACTTCCCGCGCAATTTTTCATTGCTCCCCGGCAAATACAGTTCATTGCCTTCCTCGACTCTGCTGCTGCGGATCCCAACCATCCGTCCCTTTGAGCACCACGGGGGTGGTGATTCTCTTTGCTTCGTCTTCCGTGAGTTGTCGCGACCACGGGACTCTGGCCGACGGATTCGCTCCGGGACCCGTTGAATTGTACTCCGGATATCTTGCCGTTTTCTCGGCTTCCGGTTTGCTCCAATTGTGCCAACCCTCGGGCCGGATGTGCTCACCCATCTGACAGTTGATGAACGCTGTATAGGCATACAACCTCCACGGGCGGCCAAGATGAACTCTTCTACCGATGCTGTCCGCGAGCAGTTTGCAGTTAAGGAACACAAAACCAAATTCGCGCGACGGCAGCGTCAAGGCCGCGGTGATGTACGAATTGACCTTACTCACGATCGTGCAGTTCTCGAATACCGCCGTTGCCGCTCCAAAGATGAAATCGGTTGTTCCCTCAATATAGCAGTTCAGATAATACTGTCTGCTGTTCTCGCCGGATGCGAACAATGTATCCTGATTTCCGATGAACTTGCAGTTACGGAAGACACAACGGTCACCCTCGACGTGGGCCGCAACCGCCTGGCCCACCCTGCCCGCCGAGTTCACGAACGTGATATTCTCGAACACGATATCGCTCCCTGAGACCTGACAGGTGAACGTACTGTGCTTCCTGCCGGTGCTGTCGATCTTGCCGGAGAAATCATTGAAGGTGATGATTGTGTTATCAACGTTCTCTCCGATGATCGTGAGCCGTTTCTTCCAGGTCGGAATGACAAGTTTTTCCTCATAGACACCGTTCTTCACGAAAATCAGATAATCCCGTTCAGCGTAGTCGCGGCACGCGTTCACGGCTTCCTGGACTGTCTTGAAATTACCGCTGCCGTCTTTCGCGACGACAAAGTCGTACGATTGATGTGCGTGCAGCTGGCTTGATAGGAATAATCCCGCAATCAAAAAGATAGAGATATATTTCTGTCTTTGACTCATCAGCAATCCTCCACATTCGCACTAGTTATGGAGCCAACGCAGACACAAGACACAAAGATGCCCGCCAATGGCCTCGAGAGACATGGGCTACACCAAGGCGGGCAAGTATTCAACAAGGGTTGCAGAATTGGACCGTCACATCGTTGCGTTTACTTGATTACTTCGAGTTCTGCACGACGGTTCAGCCGGCGACCCTCGATCGTTGTGTTGGATGCCGCAGGTTTGTCGAAAGCATATCCCTTGGCTGTCAGCCGCTCCCCTGAAACGCCTTTCGACACGATGTACTTCTTCACGGCTTCTGCGCGAGCGTCAGAGATCTTCTCGTTAATAGCACGAGAGCCCGTGCTGTCCGCATGGCCCGAAACCTCCACATTAACAGAGGGGTTGTCTTCCAAGACTTTTACCGCTGCATCCAGCGATCTCTGTCCGAGTGAACTGAGCGTGAGGCTTCCAATTCGGAAATATACAGGCTGGAACTTGATTTCACTTTTCACTTCTGCCGGCTGCTCAGCTTTCGGTGGTTCAGCTTTCGGCACCGGGGTTTCAGCTGGCTTTTGCGCCTCTTCTGCCTTCTGAGCTTCGAGCGCTTTCTGTTCATCAAGCGCCCTTTGCGCGTCGCGCTCTTTCCGCTCTTGTTCTTCCTTTATCTTACGAGCTTCCATCTCCTTCTGACGCTTCTCTTCCGCAAGCATCATTTCCGATTCCTTGCGTTGCTGTTCCTTAGCAAGTTGGTTCTTCAACTCCTCTTCCTGGCGTTCCACGGCGGTCTTTCCACTCACAATGTTGTACGAGACGCTGGCGACCAGGTTGTTCGTGATTTGCCTGTTGATGCTCACCGCATTGGACCAGGTGTCGACGTACTTCATGTCGGAGTATTCATACGCGAGATTCAATGCTGCATGAGCGAGCGTGACAGTGGCGCCCAGCGCATACACGGGATAGCTTAGCGGCTCACCTCTGATCCCCGCAGTCAGCGGTTGGAAGACTTCGGCATAGTTCGTCACTCCTGCACGGAGCATCAGCCAGGAACTAGCGCGATATTCTCCGCCGACATGGAGCACAGAACTGGATAACCAGGGTGAAGTTACGCTTCCCGACGCGTCCGTGTATTCCGCGGACGCGTACGATCGGATTTCGTAGCTGATACCGAAGCTCACATTCTCTTTGATTTTGAACCCTACGCCCACAGTCCCCCGCCATGGGAGAGCCATCTTGTCCTCGCCGCTGAAGGTCGTATTCGAGTAGATATGGATCGAGTCGATCTTCGAGAGATATTTCTTCGACGCCGCTACAGAGTCCTGCGACGTGGCCGAGGAGAACGACCGCGTGATCGTTGTTGGCGGCTTGATGGAGAATCCAGCGTCGAAATACTGGCTCTTGTACTCCCCGCTCAGGGTGAGTTCCATCCCGCTGTAATCCGATGTTCCTGTTCTGGTGTAGCTCGTTGTGCCGGGACGGTCAAGCCGGAGCGAGCTCGTGAAGAACAGCATCCGACCACGTCCAACGCGCACTTCCTTATCATCAGTGCTCCCCTTCAACACCATCCCACTCACACCAACGGATAATTGCTCGGTCAACGCCGCGGAGAGCGCGGCACCGTAGCCATAGATCGACCCGTCACGCTCCTGATAGTACTGATACCATTGCGTGATATAAGGATTCCTGTCGAGGCCGGTTGTGCTGATCGTCCCATTGAGAACAGACAGAACCGAGGGTGAGAAGCAATTGTTGTTCTGGTAGTACCAATTGAGGTTCGCATACTCAATGGCACCAATGCCGCCAACCATTCTGATGTTGCCCAGTGAAAAAGGAGCTGCGGCCAGAAACTGGACCGGTACGCCCTTGGTTTTTGACCTGTTCCAGCTCGGCAGGATAGAATCGAAAGGCCTTTGCACGGAATCTGCCTGCGTGCGCACCGAGACTTTCACGCCATTGTAGTAGGCGTTTGTATCGGGATCACTGATCGAACCCGTGGTAGCTTCGACGAGAGGACTAAACGCCGAGGTGGTTTGCAGTCCGCCATAGCGCTGATCTTGTTTCGCGTAGGTTGACTGTTGAAGGCCACCAAGCGAGAATTGGATCCCCTGAAGCGAAGTCAGCGATGCTGGGTTCAGGAACATCACCGAGACATCATTTTTCAGACCGAATGTGATGCCACCCGCCCCGCGCACAACGGCAGATTGTGTCGTCGTGTGGCCTAATCCCTGGAATGTCAGTGGATCACCATACCCCTGCGCAGACGCCTGTTGCGTGTATGCCAAGCAGAGGCAAAGGAGCATCACATATGCGAATGTGTTGTTTGACTGTTTCATTAGAATCCCACTCCTAAGCTTATGCGATGGACATTTCCAAGATTGTAGTGAAGAACCCCATAACTATAGTCGAAGGAGAATCTCGTCTGGGCGATCGTCTGCTGGAGGCCAACGCCTGCCGTCAATCCATCCGCATCATAGTTGAATTTGTACCCCGCCCGGACCGCTACGACGCCGCTGTAGACATACTCCGCCCCCACATGCGCCTGCTGGGCGAAATCATTCGGCTGGAACAGATCGAACGCTACGGTGAGTCGGCTGTTCTCGCTGGGAAGAAGCAGGGAATTGTTGCCCAAGAGATCGGCTGCAATCCCCACCCGGAGCGCAATAGGAACGGGCGAAGCTTCCGATGCGTACCGAACGTTGGCGCCGAAGTTTTGCATCGAAGCCCCAAGGCGGACCGTCCGGAAACCGGTATTGTAGTTCAATCCAAAATCGAAGATGAGACCAGAGCCCCACGTGTTCACTGTGGACGTGTCTCCTCCAGCACTGATCGCCACATGCGTCTGGCCATCATACAGCGACTCGCGGGCATACTTCACCGTGATACCCGTAGCGAATTTGTCAGTAATCTGGCTCGCATAGGTGAGCCCCACGAGATACGTGAACGGGTGAAAGGAATTTCCCGTCAGGCCTGGGTACTGAATGTCATCTTTGTAAGGCGACACCCAGGTCGCCTCAGGGATCTCACCGAAGTCCACATACTGCAATTGAATGCCGAAGGAACCGATATTGGCAATCGGCATGGCAAATGAAAGTGCACCCTGCCGCGTATCAAAAATCCACTTCAGATAGGTGAGCGAGACTTCCTTCTTGTCGGCCAACGCTACGCCAGCGGGGTTCCAGAATACCGCTTCTGCGCCGGAAGCAAGAACGCTATAGGCATCCCCCATCGCCGTCGCACGGGCGCAGGGCATAACCTTCAGGAACTGCATAGAAGTGCTGCCAACTTTCTGCGAGAACGCACTCGGAGAGAACAGAAGGATCGCAAAAAGCGGCAAGAGAGATACTGTGACTTTCTTCATTGTTCTCATCCTTTAATGAATTATGACAAATTTGCCCGTCGCCCTGACACCGGTATCAAGATCTTCGACGATATAGAAATAGACGCCCGAGGCAATGCGCTGACTGTTTCTCGAAATCTGAAACCACTCGTGTGAATAGGTGTTCGAATTGTGCTCAACGGTTCCAATGAGCTGGCCGCTGTAGGAGAAGACCCGGATCGTTGATCTTTTCGGAAGGCCGTAGAAACCGATCTTGTCTTTGATGTCTCCCTCTCTTGTTGATCCGCCAAAGTTGCTTGACAGAATCAACGGATTGGGAGCGACGTAGAGTTTGCCGCCAAGTTCCTTGACGGCTCCCTTCTGCGTGGGATGGTACGTGATGTTGGTTATCCCGCTCTTCCCACCCAACGAATCGACAGAGACGACTGCATAGTAGTAGTTTTCGCTCAAGATACTTGCGGCGTCGCGGTAGACGTACTGATTGGAATACTCGGCATCCTTGTTGAAGTAACGGGAATCTCGAATACCCACGCTGTCGAGGCGGGTCCACGGACCCAGTCCCTCGGGAGACTTCAGCACGAGATAGTGACTCAGGCCTGCCCTGATACGCCCTGCCGCCCTGGCTGACTGGACAGCCGGGAGATTTGTGAATCCTTCAACCTGGGGGCCCCAGACAATCTTGTTCTTGACATCACTCGCATCAAACACAAAGAGGGCTGGAGCAGGGATAGGGATGTACGTAGTTCCTGCGCTGTATGCACCGGTTTCCGGTGTGACGTCGGGTTTGAACTGTATTCCATCATATTTCGTCAACGACTGGCCTGTGTACATCTGGATAGCCCGATCCGCGACATCCCGTAGTGAAATCACCTTCGAAGTATCGCCCCTGGAGATCCCCTTTCCCGCGGTAACATACCAGGGCACTTCATGGGTCTTCAGATATGAGCTTCCTATTGAGCTAATTCCCGCAATCGCCGACAGGCCGGCATATGTCAGCGTGTCGTACCAACTCGGGACCGGAGAGAACCAACTGGAACTGCTGGGGCCGTTCCCCGAATTGCGTCCTCCTGCATCTCTCCAGATACTATCCGCTGCGACGCCGGGGCCATAACCGACTAGTTGCGCAAACGCGAACTTGAGATGCTGGCCTTTCGGAAACACATATGGCCCAAATGACATATAGTGAAAGAACGCTCCTGTGTAGCCACTTCCGGAAAATGCCCTCGGTTTCATTCGACCATGCCAGAAATCGATGAACTCCTGGGCTTTTGCAGCATCCACCAGAGCATACTTGGAACCCGTGGTCCGCTTGTAAGGGGCGTGGAAATCAGACCAGGCAATCGAATCGTTCGATACCGTCGCGGAGGTCGACTTGCAATTGAATCCCGCCGGATTGTGAACAGTGATATCCAGGCCAAGAGCGATCGTGCGGGCCATTTCCTGATTCCTGTTTCCGTTCGTCTCAGTCGTATATGGTTGCTTAAATTTGTCATTGGCATCCCACACGCGGGCCGAGTCTGAAACAGTATAGACCGTGTTCTGTTTCAGCTGAAGGTGCTCATAGTCGTAGTGCAAGGGTAAGACACCCACCGCCTGCGGTGAATCCAATCCACCGCGGTCGCCCAAAGCCGACCATTTGTCGAAATACGATTTGCCTGTCGTTGTGGCAACATCCGGAAAGCCATCCCTGCTGTGCACGTAGGTCATCATTCGTTCGAAATTATACCGTGCATATTCCTCCCTGCTTCGACTTGTCGTGGAAGATTCATTCCACACACCATATTTCCTCATGAGACCGAAGGCCGACGGAGAGAATGCATTCTGTGACATCACGAAACTATCAGTGTAGTCGACCACGTCGTTGTTGACGATATCATATTCAACGATGATAAACGAATCATACCCCGGAAAACTCCACGCGCGGCTCGTCTGCGTAATCGACAGTTTCATTGGATCTTTCGTCGTGTATTTCGCGACAATTATCTCCTCCGCTTCATTCGGGTTGTATGCCGTGTTGAGCGATCCATCGGCAAGGACCGGATAGTTCTCCGTGCGGGTGATAGCACCTGGAATCACATACACACCGGCAATCGCCGTCGCATTGCCCGATCCGTCCGTAATTCCGCCGCATGCGTTTGCCACATATACGCCATTGACTTTCGCCCTCAGCACGAGGCCGGAACCCTGACCATTGTGCTGCCCCCAATAGAGAATGCCGTCCAGCGTTTGCCGGGAGTTGGGAGGCCATTCGAGCGACGAGGTGCCCTCCGGAATTCCAATGGTGGTTGAATTGGAACCTTCAAGAGCTCTCCCCAGTTCTCCCGTGTTATAGACCGTCTGGCGGATCATGCTGCGCGTGTGTGTTCTGAAATCACGCTGCGCCAGCACTGTAGACGAAATAACAACCAGTAGAAGCAATAGATAGGATAGCTGTTTCATTTTAGATTCCTGGCTAGTGTATTTGTGTTCTTCAGAATTGAATGGATATACCAGCATAGAACGACCGTGGGGAATTTGAGTAAAGCACAAAAGAGTGATCGACGCCGTATGCAGTGCCCGTATTGTAAGCATCCCAATATAGAACGCCATAGGTCCGATCGTCAAATGCATAGTGCGCGTACGCCGCTGTGTTCGCGTTTTGATCAATCTTGTTCGCCGTATTAAAGAGATAATCATAATTGTAAATCTTCTGATTGAAGACATTGAACACTTCGACGTACAACGTTGCTGGCGCTCCAAAAAAATTCTTGAACGACTTGGAAACCCGGAGATTTGTGCTGTATTCTGCAGGCGATCGGAGTCCGTTGACGCTGGTTGCGTTGTCAGGCGATGTGTAGGGTCGACCGCTTCGGGCGAATGAATTGACCGAGATGATGATGTTGTCAAACGGGAAAGCACCCCAGATCCGCGGGCCAAACTGATCTGCCGTCGCGTAGGCGAGGTTGAGAATCAGATTGTGGGTTCGATCAAAATTCAGGAGGACATCCTTAACGGGGATCTTCGTTACCGCGTCCGTCGAGGCCACGCCATTGAGATCTTTCATGATCGCCACAGGCGCGTTCGATGCTGACGAGCTCTTGCCCGTTGCGACACTAAACTGGTAGTTCAACGATCCGGTCAGAGCACCTCTCCTATTGGCGAACTGGATGCGGAATCCACGCACATCGGCATAGTCCCGGTTGAAGTAGGAGAAGTAACTTGTCCCCGTGGAGAGATTCGTATAGACCGCCTGATCGATGAGATCCTTGATATCTTTGTAGTAGCCACTGACATCAAGCGTGAATCCCTGCCCCAGCCCCTGCATGACACCGACATCATACTGGTTTGTCACCTGGGGGTGCAGCCTCGGGTTGCCCAGACTGTAGACCGTGGGGGGCGACGCCGAGGTGGGGTATTTCTGCGTCGCGCCGATGACATATTGGAATGACGGCCGTTGCATGAACGTGCCGTAATTCAGATGGAACACCGTACTTGTTGACACGGGGAACGAAACACCGACGCGGGGCTGGAGCCGTGCGATCGGCTTCGTATCCACTTTCGGCGCAAGGTTTGCGTTATAGTCCAACGTTGGGTTGCCCTGCTCATCACGAAGAACGAAGGGATCAAACTGGTCAAAGTAGTACTGGTTATTGGAATTCCACACATCCCAGCGCAATCCTGCATTGGCAATCATCCCTTCGAATTCCATTTTATCCTGCACGTAAAGCGCGAACTCGTAAGGGTTGGCTGCAAAATTTCTAATCGTGATGCTCCCCTTCGAGGCAATGCTTCCAATGTTGTTGACATTTAGGTCATAGTAGTTGGCCTGTATGCCTGCGTTGATCAGGTGGGATTTCGTCACCTGGCTCGTGAGGGATGCGTCCAGAGAAATCGTCGACGTCTTCTCGTCATTGAAATTACTCAGGTTATTCCCCAAGTAGGCAAACGTCTTGTTTCCTCCAGCCATGTTTTGGTAGAACATGAAGTTCATTGTCCTTGTAATAATCGCGGTGCCAGTCTCCATATTTCTTACGGCATCAGTGACAACGTCATACCATGGAGATGAGCCGCGCCTGCTTGTTGTACGCAACGCGTTCAGCTTTATCTCATAAAACGTTCTCGGGTTGATTGCCTGGGTGAAACGTGCACCCATTTGCGCATTGGTTCTTTCCTGATAGTATATGCCAAGGATTCTATCCCAGACCCATTGGTAGAACTCTGGGTTTGTGGTGCTCGATGTGCCAAGAATATTGTCAAACTCGAATTGATAGCCACCACTCAACCTGAGCGCAGCGCCTGCGCCAAGATCAAATACGACATTGCCCATCAGTTGGTATTGCTTGTCGGGTTGTTCCGTCGGTACGATGGCGTTCTCAACATTGGAGCGAAGGGCCAGAAACGTCGTCACTCCTGTGGCAAGTGGACCGCCCGCAGCGCCTTCGATGCTGTAGTCGACCTGCGACTTCCAGTACTGGCTGTTCAAATCCCTCGATGTTGCACTCTTCCAAATGGCCTTTGCGAACTGCAGCATCACCGTAGAATCGCCGCCGTACGCTGTCGAGGTCCAGCCAACAATCGCTTTGTTCCCAGTCGACGCATCTCCGTATTTCCAGAAGTTCGGATCGGCAAGCTTCTGAAGATAGGGCTGTGAGCTCTCATCGTAGACGCTTGGCCCAAAATACTTCAGTCCGGGCGCCCGAACACGGACTTCAAACCTCGAGCTCCACTTGGATGGCTTGCCCTCTTTCATTGTGATGTTCACAACGCCTGACTGCGCGTTGCCATACTGCGCACCGAATCCGCTCGTGATGACCTCCACTTCTTCGACGGCGCTCAGGATCGGCCGAAACGCCGCACTTGCATCATAGGGATTGACAATGCCCATGCCTTGCAGCATGTAGTACTCTTCGTTGGCGCGGCCGCCGCGGAAATGCCCATCCGCAACATCCGCCGCCAACCCAATCACATCGCTAATATCCCTCATACCGGCCAGGCTCTCGACATCCTCAGGGCGAATGACGGTGCTGGTAGAGGTTTTCTCCGGTTGCACATCTGGCCGCGTCGCCTGCACAATGACCTCTTGCTGTATGAGCGCAGACGATTTCAGCTCAAACTTCGCCGTCGTCGTCTTCCCCGAGTTCACGACAACGTCCCGTTGCCGCACCTTCTGATACCCGAGGATCGATGCTTCGATCTCGTACTTCCCGGGCGGCACGTTGATGATGAAAAACGCCCCCTCCGGATCGGTCGATGCGCCCATCATGGTGCCAACGATGACAACGTTGCATCCAATGAGCGCCTCACCGGTCTCCAGATCTTTTATCACTCCTGATACCTTGCCCGCGGTCTGCGCGGAAAGGCTCATCACCGCCAGGAGCAGAAGAGCCACAACGAAAACCAGTGCGCGCGCTCCCCCCATCCACGAAAATGCCCAGCCCGCTCTGCGTGACACCTCCGAGTGCCTTGGGCGTTCAATGTGCTGGACCATAGTTTTCTTCATTTGATCTCCTTGGTACATGTGGTCGTGGTACCGGATCTTAACGATTGCGAATTTCGGACTACGGATTACAGATTACAGATTACAGATTACGGATTACGGATTTTGGATTTTGGATTTTGGATTTTGGATTTTGGATTTTGCTATTCGAATTTTACACCCCTATTTCTTCTTCGACTGGAAAGTTGTTTTCACGTTGATCATGCTTAGATTCTTCACGTTCTCGAGCACATTTGCTTCGGCCACGTTCGTGAAGGTGCAGTTTTCGACAATCACATTTGTTGCCGGCGAGCGGTCATAGGCACGGATCCAGACGCCAAACTGGCTCTTGTTGCACTCCACATTGTTCACATTGATATTCCGGACCACGGGGGTGAACTTTCCGGCGTCGCCCTCTTCATAGTAGTAGTCGATCTTGACAACCGCTTCGGCAACCTGACCCACCTTGATGTTGCGCATGAAGATATTCTCGATCACTCCTCCCCGCACTGAGTTTGTCTTGATGCGAAGGACCCGATCGAGGTTCGGGCTATCCATCGCACAGTCCTCAGCATAGACATTCCTCACACTTCCGCTCACTTCGCTCCCAAGCACCACGCCGCCATGGCCGTTTCTCATGGTGCAACCCTGAATGACGATGTTCTGGCTGGGCACATTCAGGCGTCTGCCATCGGTGTTTCGTCCCGACTTGATCGCAATGCAATCGTCACCGGTGTTGAAAAAGCAATTCTTGATGAGCACATCTGTGCACGATTCCGGATCGCATCCGTCGTTGTTCGGTCCCTGCCCTTCGGTCGTGACTCCAATGACCGAGACATTCTTGCAGAGAACGGGATGGAGAAACCACATGGGCGACTTTTTGAATGTAACACCCTCAACGAGAACGTTGGTGCAGCGATACGGCACAAAGAAGTTCGGCCGGAGGTTTGATCCATCGCCGAAGATGCGTTGTGGAACGGGCACTCCCTTGTTGGCCATTTCAAGCAGCTTCTTTCGTGCGGCGCCCTGGTTTTGCGCGCCCGGGAATTGCTGATTTCCTTTCCAGTTCCACCAAGCCGTCTCGGATCCCTGACCATCGAGGATACCTTCACCCGTCACCGCGATGTTTTTCTGCTCAAAAGCATAGATGAGGGGCGAGTAGTTCATGCACTCGATACCTTCCCAGCGAGCGAAAACCGCCGGGAGATATTTTTTCGGATCGGTGCTGAACCTGATGGTTGCTCCCTTGGCCACATGGAGGTTCACGTTGCTCTTGAGATGAATCGCGCCGGTCAGATATGTTCCTTGAGGAACAACCACGCGTCCACCGCCAGCCTTGCTACATTTTCCGATGGCCTCGGCGAAGGCTTGCGTGCAATCGGTGACACTGTCTCCGACTGCACCAAACTTTGTAACATCGAATTCTTTATTGGGAAAGTGAGGAGGAACGATTCGTTTCAGAATTGTTGGAACGGACTCCCAGCCAACGGACTTCGAAATCTTCTCTTGCGCAGGCGACAGACAGAATGCAACGAGAGGTAAGACAAAAAGGACGAATCTTCGGGTCGAGGATAGATTGCTCATGGAATTCTCCTTTGCCATTGGCCTGTGGTCTCGGCGTGCTGTGCTATCCCTAGCGGGCTCGTCTGGAAACAGTGCGCTGGCGCTGAAGAATTGGCAAAATGAGCAGCAGCGCCAACTCAAAGTTACCGATTAAGTATTATAATACTCGCTGAAAATTGATGGAATAGACTGCTGACGGTCCGTTCAATTCGGAGATTGGTAGGAATGAGATGCGTTTACGTTAACGCGTCCGGTGACGCAAAATTAGAGAATCCCCAGAGTAATATCAATCTTGAAAAGGGCCAACATTTCCAATGGTTTTCTTGAAAAGACGGCTTTGTCACTTTTCTACGGAATCACCCTCCGCCCTCTCAACCAGAAGATCAGATCCTTGGTCCACACATGGGCATTCGTAAATGGAGGCTTGTCCCCAACCCCCAGTCCATGTCTTCCCCGTTCATAAATGTGCAGGTCGTACGGGACACCGTTCCGCTGCAGCGCCCGTGCAAATTCCAGACTGTTCTCAACGCTCACGGTCTTGTCTTCCACAGTGTGCCAGACGAAGCATGGCGGCGTGGAATTCGTGACCTGAAGTTCATTCGAATAGAGTGCTACAAGTTCGGGGCTCGGATCTGTGCCGAGAAGATTCTCACGGGAGATCTTATGACTCAATGGACCCATTGAGATCACCGGATAGCAGAGAATTCCAAAATCCGGTCGCGAGCTGGCATGCTCGATCGGGTCACTGGATGTGGAATCACCGCCATCGCAATGAGTCATGACAGTCGACGCCAGATGTCCCCCGGCAGACGATCCGATGATGCCGATACACCTTTTCTTTATGTCCCACTGCTTTGCATTTGCCCGAACAAAGCGCACAGAGCGCATTCCATCTGCAACGATTTCCTTGTACCCATGTTCAGGTCCAAGGCGGTACTTGAGCACAAACGCGGCGATGCCATACGACGCAAAGAATTTCGCATAATCTTCGCCTTCGTGCTTCGCGAGCCCGCGGTACGCTCCGCCGGGACAAATCACAATTGCCGCGCCGGTTGCTTTTCCGGAATCAGGGACGTACATCGTCAACGTTGGAGTATCTCTCTCCGTTTTCCCGATTCCTTCAGGCCAGATGCGCATCACCTGCTGCGCCCGAACACGACCATGACCGATGATTGCCGCTAGTACAACCAATGCCATCCACTTCACCTGCGGCGTTCCTTTCTATTTTCCGATTCTCGTTTCACCGAAGCCGGACATCAATTGCCGAAAATGATCTTGTACAACTCCTTCTGAAGCCTCCTCGTCACGTTGCCGGGCAGTCCATCACCGATTATCCAGTCGTTCACCTTGACGACCGGTGTAACCTCTGTCGTCGTCCCGATGATCATGCACTCTGTGAGCGCTGGAATGTCCGCTTTGTTCAGTGGCGTCTCCTGAAGAGGAATATGCATGGTTCGGCACAGGTCGAGAACCACCTGCCGCGTAACACCGGAGAGAATGAACCTGGAGCGGGGAGGCGTAATGAGTGTTCCGTCCTTCACCGCGCAGAAATTTGTGTGCGTTCCCTCGGTCATGAAACCATCTCTCGCCCAGATGGTTTCTGCGGCGCCGGCCTCCACCGCCCGCTGGCGTGAAAGGACGTTCGGAATCAGAGCGATCGTTTTGATATCGCACCGCGACCACCTGATGTCGTCTTCGAGGAGAACGCGCGCCCCCTTCTCAATCTCTTCGGTATGCGGTTTGAAGGGACCTGTCGTAATCAAGATTGTCGGCGGCGTCGAAGGCGGTGGGAAGAAGTGCTGTCTCGGAAAATACGATCCCCGTGTAACCTGAATGTATGCGATCGCCTGCGCTGCAGTATGCCCGTTCCTGCGCACGAGGTCCTCAATCACCCGGTCGATTTGATCAGTGTCGACTTTTTCAATCCGCAACTGCTCCATGCCATACTGAAGCCGTCGAAGATGAGCTTCTTTCTGGAAGTAACCGCGAGGAGGATAGTACCGGACGACTTCATAGACACCATCAGAAAAGAGAAAACCGCGATCGAAGGGCGAAATCGACGCTTGTTCTTGGGGGAGGAATGAACCGTTGAGATAGATCCACATACGTTTACCTCAAAATAGAGAGAGTCAATGCAATTGGTGATTCAATGAGTTAAGTCCTGCTGCTGCCTGTCTGTCCAGCATCCAGCGAAGAGATCCCTGGCTTGGCCGCACCAGCGTTATAGGGATCTCTTTTGTTGGCGTTTTCGTCGCCAGAGCCCGTTCAATGATTGATGCTTTTGATTGCCCCGACGCCAGGACGAACACCTCGCGCCCTGCGTTGATGGCTGGAAACGTCAAGGTTACTCGCCAACTGTTGAGGCGGGGGACATTTACTGCGCGAGCCCACCGACTCTCGTCTCCGAGTACTTCTGTTGACGGAAAGAGTGAGGCCGTATGGCCGTCTTCTCCAATCCCGAGCATGATTACATCAAACCGTGGGGCATCATGGTCGAGGAAGTTCCGAAGCACCTCCTCATAATCCGCCGCTGCCTTCTCGGGCCCTAGTTCGACACGCATCCTGTGGATGTTTTCGGCCACAAGATTGACTCGCGACAGCAATTCCCGCTCCGCCACATAAAAGTTGCTTTGCGGATCGTCGGGCGCGACACAACGCTCATCGCTGAAGAATATGCGCACTCGGCTCCAATCCACGAGTTGTCTCAAAGGATCTGTCCCGAATCGGCGGTACACGCCTTTTGGCGTCTCACCTCCTGATAGGACAATGTAACCGATTCCCCGGTCACGAATCGCTCCTTGCATGGAGCGCACGATTTCTTCTGCGGTTTCCTGTTCGAAGTCATCAACCGAGTTAAAAACGCTTATGTCGTTCTTTCTCTGCATTGGTTTTCTCGGGCTTTCCCTCTACTCGTGCCCCCACCAACGGCCATCCCGCCCAAGTAACTCATCCGAAGCGGCCGGTCCCCAGCTTCCCGGCATGTATGTCAACAGCGGAGGGGCATCGCTGCTTTCCCACCCTGCGCGGATACCGTCGATGAACTTCCACGCCAGCTCGATCTCATCACTGCGTGTGAAGAGGGAAGCGTCACCGTTGATCGCATCAAGAAGCAGGCGTTCGTACGCTTCCGGGATTGCCTTCGCGCCGAAGGACTCGCTGAATTTGAAATTCATCTCGACCGGCCGCGTTTCCATTCCTTCATCTGGCACTTTCGCGATGAAGCGGAGATGGATCCCTTCATCCGGCTGAATGGAAATGCTAAGGTGGTTCGTGAACAACTCGGTCTTTCCGGCTTGCACATCAAGAATCTGCGTCGGCGGACGACGGAACTGCACCGTGATCTCCGACGATTTCTCTTTCATCATTTTGCCGGAACGAAGGTAGAACGGAACACCCTGCCACCGCCAGTTATCGATACAGAGCTTCATCGCAAGAAATGTTTCGGTTGTGGAGTTAGGGTTCACGCCCTTTTCAGCCAGATACCCTTCGTACCGTGCCCGGACGGTTGATCGTGCCGAATGTTCCGGCGGGATATCGCGAAGCGCACTCAGTACTTTGACTTTCTCATTCCGAAGCGCGTCAGCTTCAAACGCGACAGGCGGCTCCATCGCGATGAGCGTGAGAAGCTGCAACAGGTGGTTCTGGAAGATATCGCGCAGGACACCAGAGGTGTCATAGTATCCCGCTCTGTGCTCAACACCAACCGTCTCCGCAACGGAGATCTGAACATGGTCGATGTAGTTTCTGTTCCAGAGTGGTTCGAAGATGGCGTTGCCAAACCGAAAGACGATCACATTTTGAACCGTTTCTTTGCCCAGATAGTGATCAATGCGGTAGATTTGCTCTTCCCTGAGCACATGATGCAGCTCATGGTTTAGAGCAAGGGCCGACGGAAGATCCCGGCCGAAAGGCTTTTCAATGATGATTCGCCGGTATCCCCGCTCATGGGTCTCAGTGAGCGACCCGGATTCAGCAAGGTGTTGGATGACGGTGAGGTAGTAATCGGGTGCTGTTGCGAGATAATGCAGGACATCCCCCGCCTCGCCGACCAGGTTGTAGAGTCTTTCCGCCAGCGCATTGTAATGCTCTTTCCCCTCGAACTCCCCCCGCTGATAGAATAAATGCCGGGCGAATGTTTCCCAATCGGATTCCTGGTACTCATCGGCTGCAAAAGATCTGACTGCCTCTTTCATCGTTCCGCGGAAAGAATCGTCTGTGAACGGCCGACGGGCAAAACCGATGATGGAGAATTGTTCAGGCAGGCGCCTCTTTCGGAAGTTATGGTAGAGAGCCGGAATGAGCTTCCGGGCTGTAAGATCACCAGATGCGCCAAAGATGACGATAGCTGTGTTCATTATGATATGGAGTTAGTTCTCGGAACGAACGGGTCGGGCCAACTGGGCAAATGATTCATTAGTCGAATGATGCACAGTAGCAATATAACAACCCCCGAGGTGCAAGAAAAGCTCGACCGGGGCGCAGTGGCTTCGTTCATTACTCCATCAATGCGTGTCGTCTCAGTGATATCCACCTCTCCCACAGAAATTCCTATCGTGTGGTGAAATGCCACACCGGCCCGCGGAGGGTATCTCTTCCCGCGATTTCGTCAACACACCAATAGTAGGTTGTGTTGGGTTTCAATGTCCCGGGATGGAAGCTGTTTTCTTTTTGCTGTACTTGAAATGGAGGATTGCTCGTGGTACCAAAGTGTACCAGGTGCAAATCGACGTTACGCGATCCAATCCAGCGGAGCGAAGCACCGTCCGACGCAACCCGGTACGTTCCATCCCGCGGTCGTGGCAGGGAGACGAACGGCAACACCGGCGGCATTGTTCCTTCAGGATCCCACTTGCCTGCAAATGTCCATTTCGCGTCGATCTCTTCCGGTTTTGGCGATCCTTCGGCTTCCGAAAGGTTATCCCTGAACCAATCGTAGTCCCCTCCCTCACGATGGCAGTTGAAGAAATAATGGCGCGCTCCCCAAATCCACGGTCTTGAGTTGGGAGAATCAGGAAGATAGATGGGGCGATCGGCCATCGAACGGGAGAAAATATTGTCGAGAAGATAGATCTGAGCATCCCGGTGGTGCCTGCCAAGCGGAAATCCCGGAACGCCATCGAAGCTGGAGTACCGGATGACGAACTTCTGCTCCCTGTTGGTCGAACCGTCATGCCAGATACTGGCGCTCAGGTTGTGGCCGAAGAACTTGCTGTCGGTGATGTAGCACCAACCGCGGGGACAGACATAGTCCACCCACCCTTCAAAGGTACAGTTGGCATGGTAGTACATACCATTGACGCGATCCCAGAGACTGATGGTATCATTGCCGTCCGCAATGATGTTGCAGTTCAGAACGATGACCCTCGTTCCCCATCCGCGCACTGCAAATTGATGCTTGGGTGTATTGTACAGCGAGCCATAGTTGTTGTGGATCGTCAGATTCGCCAGGGTGACGTCGCTGGCGAGCGAGTCGATATTCACCACCGCCGATCCCCAGTCGTTGTTATTGTGATCGCTGGCCCAGTTCTCGCGAAGTTCTGCATAAACAATTCTTGTGCTGTCGCGGTTTTCACCCACCAGCGTTACATAACTCCGCTCTATGAAGAGTTTCTCATGGTACGTCCCGTTTCGTATCAGGATGATCACGTTCTTTGAATTGTTTTTGGGGATCGAGTTGAGCGCTTCCTGTATTGTCCGATGAGAGCCGCTTCCGTCAGGAGCGACAACGAGATGCGCCTTCTCGCCGCAGAGCGCTCCCGCTCCGGCAAGGAGCAGGAGAACGGTAATGAATATGGGACGATTCATACGCCGGCTAACCCTCGTATTGTTTCCGAGCTTGCGGTTTAAGGTCTGTCAGTTCGGAGATGCTGACGGCTTTGCCGGTGTCGATGCTTTTTCTCGCGGCGACGCCAATCAGCACGGACATTGCGCCGTCGCGAACGCTTGCGGCCTGATGGAGTGGATCGGGCATCGCCGGGTCCCCGAAGATCTTTTCTTTCATGACCAGATCACCGCCATAGTGGTCGGCCTCGACGCGCGGATACCGGAGGAGTTCCATCTTACCGAAACTGTCCGTGACCTGAACTTCGTCGATGCTCTCCATCGGCCATGGCTGCCGCTCGTGCATCCAAAAATCGATCCTCCCCTTCGTGCCATTGAAAGCAATACGATATCCTTCGTACGGCGAATAGGTTGTGAGTGAATAGCTCACCTGCACGTTGTTCGCGTATCGAATTTGCACCCCCATCTTGTCAAAAATATCGATGTCATTTTTCCAGACGCATCCATCCCGGGTATAACCGTCATACTTCTCGTTCGCTGCATAGAGATCCATCAGTCGCTTGTCTTTTGTCATGTCAAAAAAGAACTGACACTTCTCCTTGAACGGGCAAGGACGGCAATGCGTGTGGCGGAACTCGTGGTTCTTCCCGTAGAATTCAAGCGATCCGAAAGCATGGACATCCATCGGATCCGACTCGATCCACCAGTTGAGCAGGTCGAAGTGGTGGGAGGCCTTGTGATTGAGGAGTGAGCCGGAGTTTTCTCTTAGACGGTGCCAGCGACGGAAATAGTCGGCGCCATGGTACACGTCGAGATACCAGTGAAAGTCCACCGATGTAATGCGGCCGACGCGCTCCTGCATGAGAAGTTCTTTGATCCTGGCCCGCGTTGGTGTGTACCGGTAGTTGTGAGCCATGATGAGCTTGTTCTTTGATTTTCTGGCCGCATCAAGAATGACTTTGAGCTTCACCTCGCTCGTGGTCATCGGTTTTTCGGTGATGACATCGCACCCCATCTCGAGGGCCTTTGCAATGAACGTGTGATGAGTGCCGTCAACTGTTGTGACAATCACCGTTTCCGGCCTCGTTTTCGCAATCATTTCCTCAAAGTTGGAGAACGTCGGGCACGAAACTCCCATCATCCTTTTCGCCGTCTCAAGCCTCCCCGGGTTGATGTCGCAGAGACCAACAAATTCGACGATATCGTCATATTTCGCCAACACCGACTCGCCCCACATCCCCGTTCCCCGGTGACCGGTCCCGATCATCGCCAGGCGCCGCTTCTTTTCTCGTGATATCGCGCTAGCGGAGTTGGGGACTTGACTTAGAAGCACGGCTCCTGCAACGGCCTTTGATGTCGTAGCGACAAACTCGCGTCGCGTAATCGGGTTTTCTTTCTTCATAGCTGATCCTCAGACTGGTGTCTTTATTTCATGAACAACATTTTAATCGATTGTGACCGCGTGCCTGCTTGCAGTGTTGCAACATAGACCCCGCTGACCAGCGCGTTTCCGTCAAACTCGACACGGTACTCTCCGGGCACTTGCTCCTCATTGACAAGCGTTGTGACTTCCCTGCCAAGCGCATCGAAAACCCTGAGTGTGACAACGCTAACATCTGTCAGCTGGTAGCTGATCGCTGTATTTGGATTGAACGGATTTGGAAAATTCTGCGCAAGCGTGAAACTCCCGGGATGTATGTTCTCGCCGCGAATGCCTGCAATAACCTTCGCCTCGAATGCACCGAGATCCGGCGCAACTCCGTTGTACGGCAAGCCGACATCGACACCCGCATCAATCATCGAGCTACCTGGGGCCAGACGCAAGAACAAACTTGTCGGCAGGCTCCCGTCTGAATTCCTCGCCGCCGTTGCTCCGGCCGTATCCAGGTTGAGAAAATCAGCCGATGATACCGTGAATCCCTGCCAGCTATTTTTCCCCTGGACGCCGCTCGATATCGAGACACCACCAGCATAGGATAGACAATTCTTAAAGATATGGTTTTGTCCTGCGACGACGGTGTTCCCGAACGAGAAATTGTTCCCTTTGTTACGAAAGGAAGTGCAATTGTAGAGCGTCTGACCGCCGGTATTGTTGTTCTCGTCGAAGCCTTTTCCGCCATTCCCAGCATTATCGAATGCTATGCAGTTGCGGACGATGTGCGGTGTAGCGATGTAATATCCACCCAGCTTGAAACCATTTCCATTGCCATCGAAACTGCCCGAGAACCATGAATCCACACCGTTCCGGAAAGCGTAACAACTGTCTATGAGCACAGAACTGGTTCCCATCCACAAATCCCATCCATCATCCGAATTATTGTAGGCCCGGCATCCGCGGAATACGTTGTTAGGACCAAATGTCCACTTTGCGCTGAAGCCATCCGCGTCTCCCCCCACTGGCGGATCGTAGTTGCGGTAGGCATCACAATTCAGAATCAGATTGTTTGACGGCCCAACGCCGGAGCCGGAGACAGTAAGGTGCAGCCCGGTATTCTGGTTGTCATGCACAGAACAGTTCTCAATGACGTTGTAATTGCCCGAGATATTGATGCCATTGTGCCCGGCCTTGCACACCTCGAGCCCGCGAAGGTGATAGTAGCTCCCGCCGATACTGAGTCCGTCAGAGGAATTACCGGTGCAGTCGAGAACCGGCACCTCTCCGGGATATGCCCAGAGCTTGATGGTGCTTCCGGCAGACCCGATGGCATTCATCTTCAGTTTTGAGCTTCCCATCGCGTAGACACCGCCGCGTAGATACACCATCCCGTTTGTTCCAACGGCCGTGAGACCCCTTGCCACTGTTTTGAACGGCTGGTCGATGGTGCCACTGTTCGTGTCACTGCCCCCGGGCGCGACATACACTGTAACTTGGGCCCAGCCGCGGCCTACACACAACGCCAGAACCATGATCACAACGCACCGACGCATCAAAGCCATCATACTTTTCCCTTACTTAAAGACCACCGCCCCTGGCTTCACGTCGGGTGCCAGCTCAACATCCTTTTTCGCGTTTGCAGCATCCGACTTCAGCACCTGCACGTTTGACGTTCCGGCTCCGCTCGCCCGGACAAAAAGATCAGCTTGTGCGGCTGTCGTAGTTTGATTGAGCTGTATGTTTTTCGCATCCTTCACCGTCAAAACCGGACCTGAGCCAAAATCCAGCCACACGTTTGTCAGTGTAAAGCCATCTGCGTTTTCCATCTTCAGAGCTTGCTCGGAGGCAACAGAGATATTTGTGAGCGTGATGGACTGAATCGGGGCGTCAGCAAGTCCTCTTACAAACAACGCATCTTTGGCTCCATCACAGATGACATTTTTGATGTCGAAATTCCGGAAGTACGGAATTCGCACAACGGCCGGATTGTTATCTCCGTTACCATCGTAGAACATATCAAAGAGAATGGCTGATGTAGCGATATCCTTCATCCGGATACCATCGACAAAAATATTCTCAACTTTCCCGCCGCGGTCGCGGGCCGATTTGAAGCGAAGGCCGATATCCGTTCCGATGAATGTGCAGTTCTTTACCGAGATATTGCGCATTCCTCCATCTGTGTTGCTGCCAATGACAAATCCGCCGTGGGCATGGTACACAATACAATCGGCGATGACGACATTCTCGAGTGCAAACTCACGCTTGGGGTTGCTCCCAGCGCTTGATTTCATGCAGATCCCATCGTCACCAACATCAAGCACGTTTCGATAAAACAACACGTTACGGCAGCCTGAAATATCCGCCGCATCGGTATTCTGCCCCCACCAGTTGTTGGTAACGGTTGTATTGCGAATGACGACGTCCTCGCAGTCAGTAGGATGAAGTACCCAGCCCGGTGTGTTCGTGAACGTCGGACCATCGATCAGGACATTCTTGCACGCCGTCAGATCAACCATGGTCGGCCGAAGGAATTCTCTCGCACCCGCAACTTCTTCGGGAGTGGGATTCTTTGTCCTCTTTCGAAGATCCCTGAGATACTCTTCTCCGTTCATTGCTTCTTTTGAAGGCCACCACATCTTGCCGTCAGGTGTGACGACTCCTCCCGACGCGACCAACTCCTTCCATTGCCGCTCGGTGAGCTTTTCTTTCTTCACAGGCCGCCAGTGCTGACCGTTTCCATTAAAGACTCCTCTCCCCGTAATCGCAACGTTGGTGAGACCTTGTCCATGGATTGGCGATGCAACTCTGTTCCCTTTTGCCGGGACGGGATAGTCTTCGAACCTTGGACTGAAGTACACCATCGCTCCCGTTTCCACTCTCAATTCGATGTTGCTGGCCAACTCAATGGGTCCCGTCAGCCACATCCCCGGCGGGACGACGACAACTCCTCCTCCCTTCTTAGCGCAGGCCTTGATTGCGTCATGAATTGCCTTTGTGTTCATCGTTCGTCCGTCAGCCACTGCTCCGAAATCCAAAATGCTGACTTTTGTATCAGGAATGCTCGGCAGTTGAACCGCCGGCATGGAAAACGGCAGATTGGAGGTGTATGCTCCGATTTCCTGATCGGATGCGGCCTGTTGTGCTGTGAGTCGGGAACACAAGACGAAAAGAAGAGCAACCACAGCGAGTCTTGCTCCTTGCGATTTCATATTCAGTCCTCCCTCGATCGTCAGCAAAAACACCAGCCAATTCAAACCTTGAAACTCAAAACTTGTCCGCCATAGGCGCCAGCCCGCCCTCCTTGAGCCTTTGAGGCTGGCGGGGATCCGCCTTCGGCGGAAAACTCAAAACTCTGCGGTTGCTATCTGTCTGCAGGCCTGATTCTGAACCAATCGAAATCGGCGTAGCCGCGTTTTTTTGCTTTGCTTGCAGCCTGCGCGAAAAGACCCACTTTTGCACCAACCCATTGCCCCTCCCTCGCTACGAATTCTTTTCCAAGCGTCGTGAACCGTTTGCCATCGATACTGTAGCTGAACGCACAGAGTACTTTGGGAATATTTTCTCTTTCACTCTCTGGCTTTACGGTGACACGGAAAAAGAGTGCAGCTGCGGGGACTGGGACTGACGCCACAATTTCCTCCGGTAGTCCTTTTTCTGCATTGACACAGACGGTTTGGATGATGCGATAGCCCTTGTCTGATTTCTCGATCGCAATGGAGGAGTAGTCCATTCCGAACACAATCAATCCCGCTTTCTCATCAGGTGATTGCGGAACAAACTCGAGTTTCGTCGTCGCCGAGAAGCGATGAGCCGGCATCTTCTGTAGCATCAGGCCTGGTGCATTCCACAGGTTTCTGTAGGACGCTGTCGGTCTTTGAGAATTAAATCGCAGCCATCCCTTTCTCACTTTAGCCGAGACCCAACTGCTCTCGTAATTCGCTTCCCATTGCCATTGAAGCCCCGGGGAGTCAGCATCGAATTCGTCACTTGTTTGGGGCACCTGCATGGGAAATGTCATTCCAACATTCGGCTTCTTGAACGAATCAACAGGTTCGCCGATCCCGTTCTTGTCCCGATCGATTCCCAAGACCGGCCAATCAAGTTCCCAGCGCATCGGCTGAAGGTGAACGATTCTTCCGTACGCGTAGCGGTCCTGGAAATGAATGAACCAGTCTTCGCCCGTTTGCGTGACGACCCATGCGCCCTGATGAGGACCGTTCACATTCGTTATCCCTTGTTCAAGCACGATCTTGTCTTCGTATGGACCAAAAACACTTTTCGACCGCAGGACCGTTTGCCATCCCGGCTTGACGCCACCCGCGGGCGCAAAGATATAGTAATAGCCATTCCGTTTATAAAACTTGGGTCCTTCGATGGTGGGATGTGTCTTGTGGCCAACAAACACGACTATGCCGTCATCCAGGATTTGTGTGCCCTCCTTATTCATCCGGTTGACCGCCAGGATGCTCTTGATTCCCACCCGGCTGTTTGCGAAGGCGTGGACGAGATAGGCCGTTCCATCGTCGTCCCAGAGCGGACATGGATCGATCCATCCCGTCACCTTGCGGATCAGGCGCAGTTGATCCCAGGGTCCGGCAGGATCTTTCGCCTTGGTCATGAAAATCCCGCGATCGGGGTCACCAAAATAGACATAGAATTCGCCGTTATGGTATCTCAGCGATGGCGCCCAGATTGCCTTGCCATGCTGCGGCTCAGCGTATTCCTCGAAAGGATATCGCTGGACGGCGTGACTGAAGATCTTCCAGTTCACAAGGTCTCTTGAGTGCAGAATCGGCAGGCCAGGAAAATGAGAGAAACTGGATGAGGTCATATAGTAATCATCGCCGACTCGAATGACGTCGGGATCGGAGTAGTCGGCATAGATCACGGGGTTCTTGTACGTGCCGTCACCATTGTCGGGCGTCCACACACTCTGCTGTGACGAATCAGATTGTGCTTCTGCAGGACTCTTGAGAAGAAACAGAACAGAGAAAAGCAGCAAAGTGAAGGCCGTCGATCTTCGCATGGTTGAGCCCTCAACGTGCAGGAATTGGCGAGGCCTGCGATAGAAGCCACGCAATGAGGTTATCGGCTGCCTTGTCGTTTTCATACGCCGCCGGAAGTTTCCGGTGCGTGATGTACTCGTTGTAGAGCCATGGATCGCCAACGGCGAGGACATATCCCTTGCCGATCTGCGCGTGGGCAATGATGACGTCATTGCTGTCAGTCAGGATCGAATGCGCAGGTTCCTTCAACTTCATGGTTGAAATCTCTTTCATATAGATCTGCCGCACTCCCTTGAAAAGCGGATGATCCGGGAATGTCTCGAGTTTGCCGGTGTCGTACGCGGTGCCGACGACCCGGTTCCGGCTGTCCTCATTGAACGTGATACCGAACCGCGAGGCCAGTTCGTTGAAGTGCGTGAACTCCGAATTCCCTTTGTCATTCTCGAGTAGGACAAGTACGCCGCCGCTCCGCACCCATTGTTCGATTGCATCGATAGCCGGCTGGTCAACATAGTTCGGCTCTTCTGTTTCCTGAGGGGTGTCAGGGTCAACGATAATGTAGATGCTGGCACGGCTGAGGTTGCCGGTTGTCGGGGCCTGACAAAGAGAATCAATAGTGGCGCCAAATCGAACAATGCGGGATCCCAGATCTGAAAATCCGGAATTCGCCGTGTCTTCCCAGACGTAGTGATAGCGTGCGGGCTTTCCCTGTGGGTCCTTTTTCGATTCATTGTTGTAGTAGTAGTCGAGAAGCACCATCTTCGCCTCTCCAATCAGGGGTTGCACAGGAACGGACTTCAGGAATTTGCCAAGAGGCAAATCCAGCTCTTTGATGCTTTCCGCAACGAGAGTTGCCATCACTCTCGCGCCGGTGAATGTGAAATGGGTATTATCCTCCTTTCCGCTCCGGATTGCCGAAAAAAGCCCCGGTTTGACCCATAGAAAAAGATCTTTCGATTGGTAGGCTCCCAGCCGTTCAATCAGCTGCATGCTTTTCTTCTGCAGGTCAATCAAGTCAACATGTTCCGATGCAGCGAGTTCGCGAACAACAACGGGGTAATCTCCGTGAGTGTCAATCAGTGCGCCATCCTTGAAGCTCCGCCGACTCACCGGTGTGAGAAGAATCGGGACAGCTTGTTTCGATCGGGTTTCCTTGATGAACCGGAGCAGATTGTCGCGGTACGCGGTGTGCGCATCGGCAAATCTTATGGAGTCTTCCTTTTTCGAATCATTGTGTCCGAATTGGATAAAGACGTAGTCGCCCGGCACCAGCTTTTCATACACTGCCTGCCATCTTCCCTCGGCGATGAAGCTCTTGGTGCTTCGGCCGTTGCGAGCATGGTTTTCAAACCCAACGCCTTGCGAGAAGAAGAGCGGAAACACCTGCCCCCATCCCCGCTCGGGATTGCCGATGAGGCTTTTGTCGGCCATGGTTGAGTCGCCGACGAGAAAGACCCGGATCTGGTGGTCACCCGTCAAGCCAAGGACCGAGCAAACAGCGACAGCCGTGCATATTCGCCAGAGGGAGTAGCGACGAGTTCTCATGTGTAGTCACCAGTTGATTATCGTACGAGTAGCTTGGGGTCGATTTGTTCTGACGGTCCGTGCGCCAGTCACATCCCAAGAAATCTATACAGTGTGTTCAAGTTGCGGCGATCTCGCTGCCCGCGAGCGTTTACCGATTCCTGTTTCCCGGAGTACAAGCTGGGTTGGGATGACGATGTGTAGCTCTGAAGACCCCTCGGTATTTTGAATGATCTCTAACATTGCCTTGACAGCCCTGGCGCCCAATTCCTGGGTGTTCTGGGCGACGCAACTCAGTGAAGGCTGAATGAAATCAATCATGTCGCTTTCCCCGAAACAGATGATGTCGATATCGTCGGGGACGCGCAATCCGAGCACTTTCGCTGCCTCGATGACGCCAAGAGCGACAGGATAGGTAGCAGCAAATATGAATTCCGGCAGGGCGCCGAGCTGGTGGAGCTGCATCATCCCGCGATAACCGTCTTCCTTGCCAAAACCGCCATGGATAATCCATTCCTGCGTCACCGGCAATCCGTGTTGGGTCAACGCCTCTTCAAATCCAAGCTGACGGTTCTTACCGATGTTGATCTGGGGATTGCCGCCTACCATTGCGATCTTCTGGTACCCGACGCTGATCGCCTGCTCCACCGCCTTTATTGCGCCGCCGCGGTCATCAACCAGGACTGTGCTGGAGCCGGGCACCGGGAGCTCAGGCATGCGGTCGACAAAGAGAACCGGAATGCCCATTTTCCGAACCCACTTGAAGATTTCGACATCGGTCGTCTGCTGCGAGACAGAGACGATGATGCCGTCCACCCTCATGGAAACAAGCGTCTGAATGTGTTTCCGTTCACGCTCGGCATTTTCCTGAGAGACAGTTAAAATGGTCTCATACTTGTTGTCGAACGCCGTGTTGTACATCGCCTCGATCACCGATCCGAAAAAGAAGTGGGCAATTTTCGGGATCACGACTCCCAACATGTTCGATCGGCGGGCAGAGAGGTTTCTCGCAATAAAGTTTGGGCTGTAACCAAGTTCTGCCGCGACTTTCCGGATGAGCTTCGCTGTTTTTTCAGAAATATCGGGATGACCGCGCAGCGCCTTCGACACCGTTACCCGCGAGACCTTCACTTTCTTGGCAATGTCATCCAGCGTGATATGGGTTTTACGTTTCACGTGAACACTCCTTCACTCGTAACACAAGTGAATGACGACGACAGCACGGACATTGGGCTATTTTGACTTTGGTTTGCTCTTGGAGCTGATCTTTTCCAGTTCCAATGCGGCAAGAAGGAACGGTCCATATCCCTTCATGTCATTCGTTCGCTGTCGCTCGCCGATGTAGTACTCGTAACTTCCGTCCCTGTAGGGGTTTCCTCCAAGGCCAGCCCCCTGGCAGGTATGATGGAGATCGACAAATCCACGCGCATCAACCGTCACGAGATTTGTTGTTACACCGTGGAAGATCTCTCTTGCCTTCGCCGAAAAGCTCTTGTCGAGATATCCTTTGCTGGCACCCTTTGCAAAAGCATAGGCGAACATGCATGACGCCGATGCCTCGAGGTAGTTACCCCCCCGACCACCCTGATCCACAACCTGATACCAGAGATGTGACTTCTTATCCTGATGCTTCAGAAGTCCAGCGCACAGTTTCCGAAGAATCGGCAGCAGTTCATGTCTCCGCGGGTGGTTCTTGGGAATATCATCGAGGACATCAACGATGGCCATCGCATACCATCCGATCGCCCTCCCCCAGAAGTGCGGAGAAACACCTGTTGCTGGATTTGCCCAGCGTTGTTGCTTGCTCTCGTCCCACGCATGATAGAAGAGGCCGGTTTTTTTGTCATACGTGTGCCGGGCGACGAACACAAACTGGTTGATGATGTCGTTGAAGGCCTCGGGCTCCTTGTACTGCGCAGCGTATCTTGTATAGAACGGCTCAGCCATGAAGAGTCCGTCGAGCCACATCTGATAGGGGTAGATGAGCTTGTGCCAGAAGCCTCCTTCGTTGGTTCTGGGCTGGTTTTTCAATTGCTTCCGCAGCGTGTCAGCTGCATATTTGTACTTCGATTCACCCGTTGCCTCGTGCAACATTAACAACGCTTTTCCCACTGCGATGTTGTCGAGGTTGAAGTCTTCGTATTTGTAAGTCTTGATGCCCCCGGATTCCCCGATATATTGATCGATATTCCCCTTGATGAAGTCGAAATACCGCTGATCGCCAGTCGATTTCCACATTGCCCGCAGCGCCACCAGCATCAATCCTTGTTCGTAATTCCAGCGCTGATTCAGGGAGCCGGTATCATACGTCACTGCACCAGGGTGTCGCAAGACGAACGATTCGGCGATCCTCTTTGACCACGGCCAGCCCGAAGGAACAGACACCGTATCCTGGACTTCGGCCGGAGCCGACGGAACTCCGACTCCAGAGTTGTCGCGGGCCGCAGAAGGACGCGATCCTGTGGGGGCGATCCACAAAGCAAGAAGAGCAAGAGCTCCCATCACCGTTGTTTTCATTGCTTCTCCAGGATGCCTCATGGATTACCCGACGAAATACAAGTATGCTGCAAGAATGAGCGCCAGCACCATCGCCGAGAGAACAACATCCCACTTGCTCCAGCTCGCTCTGGATTCCTTGCGATGAGCTTCCGTCACCGTGCCGTAGGTGAGACCGCTGATTTTCTCATAGGAAGGCGGCTCCGTCATGTAGCTTACGATGAACATGACTGCCAGAGAAACGATGAAGATGAGAAGGCTGTAGTACTGAAAGAAAATGTTATTCATAATCCAGAGGAACGATCCTTGCTCATAGTGAAAACCGCTTCCCAACTTCACCGGCGTGTCTATTGCGAGGCGGAAAAGCCCGAGTGCAAATCCTGTGTACAACGCGGCAAGACATCCTTTCGCATTCAGACGCTTGTAAAACACGCCAGCGAAGAAGACCACGAAAATCGGCGGAGCCAAGTACGCCTGAACTCCCTGGAGGTAATCATAGAGTCCTTTTCCACCTCGGATCACCGGGATCCACATGAGGCCAATGAGGACCATCACGGTGGTGGCAACGCGGCCGACCCAAACCAGTTTCTCCTGCGAGACATTGGGCTTCAACCGGGAGTAGAAGTCGATAGTGAAGAGCGTTGAACTTGCATTGAATGCACCAGCCAGGGAACTCATGAGCGCGGCGAGCAAACCGGCAACGACCATACCACGGATGCCAACCGGGAGCACATGCGCCACCATCAGGGGAAATGCTTGTTGTGCCTGCTCACGAATTATATGCCCATCGGCGCCGATGAGTTGCTGCTGCAGGACCGGGACTTTCCCGCTCACGGCGAGTGCATAACAGATAATCCCTGGAATAATGAAAATGAAAACGGGCAGGAGCTTGAGAAAGGCAGCAGCGATCGTGCCGCGCCGCGCTTGCGTTTCATTGGGCGCACCCAGAGCACGCTGCACGATATACTGGTCTGTACACCAGTACCACAATCCGATGATGGGCGCACAGAACAACATCCCAAGCCACGGATAGTTATCATTGAAATACCATGCCATCTTCCCCACCTCTTTCACCGGAGCCCATGTTCCTTCAACTCCCGCCGGTACGAGTGGTTTCCAGAGGTTGAACATTTCCGATCCGACAATTGACCGGAGCTCCGACCATCCGCCGAGGTACTGCAAACCGAAGAATGTTACGAGGGCGGAGCCGATGATGAGGATAATTGTCTGCAGTGCTTCCGTATAGGCAACGGCGCTCATGCCGCCAATGACGGTATAGAATCCCGTCACGACAATGACCAGAACGGAACCCACCCAGAAGCTGTCCATGCCGAAGAGATTGATATCTGGAAGAAGGACGGCAAAGACCACACCGCCGGCATACACACCGACTGCGATCTTCGTGAGTACATACGCCACAAGTGAAATTCCCGAGAGGACCGTGCGAGCCCGGGGAGAAAACCGCCGCTCGAGGAATTCAGGCATCGTGAAGACCTTGGACCTCATATAGAACGGAACCATCACCCATCCAAGAACGAGCAAACACCACGCGTGCAATTCATAGTGCGCCATCGCCACGCCATCCGTGGCCCCGGAGCCGGCGAGACCGACCAGGTGTTCCGAGCCAATGTTCGATGCGAAGATGGAAGCGCCGACAATAAACCAGCCGAGATTTCGTCCGGCAAGAAAGTAACCCGTTGATGTGTTCTCTGATTTCTTGAAAATCCACCATGCCAGTCCAAGTACGATGGCAAAATAGCCAGCGATGACAATCCAGTCCACGGTTTGGAGAATGGCCATTGGAACCTCACCTGCAATTATGAGTGACGGGGAGAATCATTGGTTGAGTGGCCGCAAGATAATAAATGAGTCTTTTCACCTTGTTCGAAAAACCATGCGGTGCCGGAAAGCGGGAGTCCCCCTCATGCAGAGTTTCGGGTTGAAGGGTTGTGGGCTCGAGAGCGGCTCCATGCGAGAGGTAGATCATACCACGGATTCCACAGGACGGTAAATTCATAACACGGTTTGCCGGGGCTGGACGCGTTCGCCAACCCCGGCATAACCGAAACAGCATGACACATTGTAGAGTAGGACACCAGCGCAGTAGTGTCCAGGACTTGTGAGCAAATATCGTTTCTCTCTTTTCAGACGAGTGTCCCGTTCAAGCCGTCCATCACCCTGTCTCTGGTGTCCCCTCATCAAACCGTGCATGAAGTTTTCCCTCACACGGCTTTCCATGAACAGTCCTCTGACGAGCTTTCCCTTCGCTCATCAGCATAGCCAACTCTAAACATCCTGAGTAGTTTACTTCGGCGTTTATAGTCCCTTGCAGGACAATCACCCTGCCCGTCCGTTCTTTGTTGACCCCGTTCAAGTCACGACCCTTCGCTCCTGCAGAGTTCTGTTGTCTCTGCTCTCTACACTACTATGATCGTGTCCGACTCCCTCTCTCGTCAATGCCACTTCGTTTCCTTATAGGCATTGTCTCCTACTGATTGCAAAA
>Ga0315274_10001210_pt1 | contig 40070 bp, 50 predicted proteins | sample YL17G02_20_MG_FD_203700 | JGI IMG/M metagenome (GOLD analysis project Ga0315274, IMG submission 203700) | Sediment microbial communities from Yellowstone Lake, YNP, Wyoming, USA - YL17G02_20 | ecosystem: Environmental > Aquatic > Freshwater > Lake > Sediment | place: USA: Wyoming | collected...
GGTTCCCTCACCAGCGTTTCCTTAGTACCAAAACATGGGGGGGTACCTGTTTTTACATCAAACCGGACAACAATGACAACAATGCCACGGCAGCGTTATCGCATCGTGAAGGAAATCAATCACTTAACCAAACTAATGATGTTGTACATTAAGTGGCAACAGATGGATATTCATACAGCCCTTGCTATACATTCATCCAGCGGTTTTACTGTCGCAGCGTTATCGAGTACTCATTCATGGCATCGCCCCAAACTCCCCCCGCTCACATCGTCACATCTCACCAATTCCTCCTGCTCGTTTACGTTGCCGTGCACCAGATGACGCCCCGCTATGTCTCCCTGCTCACCGCACCAGCTGCGCAGACAGCACCCAAACTCGCCGCCCTCGGTTGTCTCAAGATCTCGCCGCGCGGTAACGCTCGCATCACGCAAACCGGCCGCGATGCAATCGATGCTTACCGCATCGCCGCCCGCCACCCATCCGGCCACCCATAAAAAAAGGCCGCATGTCGCGCCCCTTCCCTGGCACTCCCTCCACCCCTACCCGACGATCGCCAGGGGCAGGTAGACCAACGTCTCTAGTGCGCGCGTTACCGCCACGTATGCGAGGTTTGCTTCCTGCTCAACCTGCCACGCTTGCCGTGCCCACTTCGACGGCATCAGATCCGGTTCGAGAATGAACACTCGCGGCGCTTCCAATCCCTTCGCTTTGTGCACCGTCGCCAGTCGCACTCCGCACGTACCATCGGCGAAGATCGCATCGATTGCCCGCACCAGTTCCGCCACCGTCTCAACACCTCGCGCCAACATCTCGATACACGTTGCCTTGTCTTCGATCGCAGCGGCTTTAGACTCATCGTCACGCACCTTTGCCAGCATGCGCGTACGCCACGTTGCAAGCTTGATCAGGAAAGCATCCACAGCCACCGTGCGCCGTCCCGCAACGCGCTGCACGATGTTGATCAGGCCTTGCCCGATCTCGCGCCCCATCACGCGTACAGGTCGCCCCGCTGCAATGCACCGGTACGCCAGATCGATCAGCGGTGCCGTGTTCCGGCAAACCACGAGATCACTGTCCGAAAAGGAATCGAGCGACCACGTCGCCGGATGCAACACCTCGCCATCCTCAGCTGTCGGCGCACACTCGATCTGCGGCACGTACTGTTGCGCAATCGCGACCACCGATCGCGGGCATCGGTACGTGATCGACAACGGCAGCGTCGTTGCCCCAAACACTCGCGCGATGTTTGCGAGCGATTGCGAATCCGCACCCCGGAATCCGTAGATCGCTTGGTGCGAGTCACCCACCGCAATCAATCGCCCGTCACGCTTCAGGAATTTGCGCAGCAAGGTGCGCTGCACGTGCGACACGTCTTGCGCCTCATCCACGATCAGCCAATCGTATTTCCACGTCGCCATGTCGAGCGCAACGGGCAGGTACAGCTGATCATCGAAATCGAGCACGTGCAGTTCTTTCAGCCCCAACGCCAGCAGCTGGTTTGCCCAATCGATGAACTGCCCCTCTGTGATCTCGTCAGGGAGGTCGACGTCGTAGCGCGTCATCAGCGTAACCCAGCGCGCCGGGGTCGCCTCGTACGTGCCCGAGGGTATCGCGCCACCTGCGGGCACCAGCCCGTGCGCCTTCGCTTTGCCGATCAACCCCATCAACTCACCCTTGGCCACCTGCGCCTCGCCCGGCAGCTTCGCGTCGATCAGGTCGCGCGTTTTGTTGCGATCGATCTGGATGCCCTTCGGCAGACGCGCCCGGCACACTGCAAACCCCAGCGCGTTAAGCGTCTTCGCTTCCACGTGCGCAGGAAGCCGATTACCCAACTCGGTTGCGATCGATTTGTTGAACGCCAGGAATGCCGCCTTGTGATCTGTGGGGATCAACTCGGCAGCTTTGACGATCGTGGTCGTCTTGCCCGAGCCCGCGACCGCTTCCACGATCAGCGCGCCCGGTGCGTCGAGGTGCTCGTGCACCCAGGTGAAAATCGCAGCTTGGTATTGTGAGAATTCCACGGCAGCCCCCTAGATGAACTGGTCGAGTGAAGAACGGGGACCGCTGAGAATCTCAGCGGCGGATGCGACGATCGCGGCTTCGAGCGCATCGTGCTCGCGCACCGCGCGGCGCAGGTGACGCTTCAACGCGATGATCGCTTTCGCTTCGTTGGCGGGCATGCCGTCCCGGATGATGATGGCCTGCGCGATTGCGCGGGCTACTTCGAGGGCGAGGTCTACGTGGATCATTTGTCGCTTCCTTTTGTGGGTGGCCGGTTTGCCACCGTGGAAACCATTATCGCACACTAGCGCTGCCGTGTATGTAGTGACTTTGTAAGTGGCCGGATGTAGCGGCGGATCACGCGCAGGCAGTCGGCGGCGGTCTTGAGATCGCTACCGTCAGCCGGATCAGTGGCGGATGACAGCAACCCCTCAGTGCCGTCGTTGATTTCAACCACGTACCCGAGCGCGGGGTTGGATGTGTCATACAGATGGAAACTTGCTTCGATCATGTCCCTTTGCTCCCTTAGCCTGCGACGCAGTAGCCTGCCGTTACGAAATCCATCGCCCGCCGTTGCTCAGATCCCGACAGGATGAACACCGGAAAGAATCGCCCCTCGGCGCTCGTCGCGATCACGTAGCGCGTCTCGTGCGCGTGGAGCCTATCCATGACCAGGGTCGCTCGTGCCACTGCCGTCTCGCGAGTCTTGAAGGTCTTGCTGGTTTCGGTAAACAGTTCCACTTTGAAACTCCTGGGGGGCTCGCGCCCCCCTGTCGGTGTGTTGGTTAGCTGCGATCCATCAGGTCGCGTACTTGCTCTTCGGTGATGTTGATCCGCGCCGTGATCGGGAAGTTTTCCAGCGCCGCCTTGGTGATGTACTTGCGGTAGATCTTGAGCGCGGCTTCCAACTCTGCCGACTCATCGGCGGTTTGCTTATCGATCAGGTCCCAGCACAAGTTGTGGTGCAGTTCGTTGATGTGAGTGTCCCAGGCCTTGGTGTACTGGCTGGCTGACTTCGCTTGGCTCATCTTCTCGTCTCCTGGTTAGGGTCGTTCTTCGACCGTGAAACCATTATCCCACATTAGCGCTTCCGTGTATGTAGGGACTTTGTAAGTGCCCCTTTATTCGCCACGCGTCGGCGTGTTCGGAGTTGTCACGAGCAGCGCGAGCAGTTCCCGGCACTCGGCAATGTCTGCGTGCGTGTCGATGTCGTAGCCCAGGCACTCGATGGCGAAGTCAAGATCAGACTGCACGTGCGCCCGTAAGATCTCCTGCGATCGGCCATCGAGCACCGCGTGGTACTTGCGGATGTGGTCGTAAGCGTCTCTCATGACTTCCACTCCCCTCGGTGCTTGCGTGCGCCACGCTTCGCCGCCTTCTTGCGGTCAACGTGTACGCGCGCGTGGTTGAACTTCCGGCCGTACTTCGCTACAAAATTGCGTTGCGTGTTCATAGTCTGTCCAGTGCTCGGTCGATTGCCGTGGTGATTTCCTCATCGGTCAGTTTCAGGAAATCAGCACACTTGCCTTTCAAGGTGCGCACGTCTGCGATTTCGTAGTAGTCCGACATGATCCCCACGTCCCGCTCTGCCGGGAACCATTCGATCGTGGCCACCAAGGGGAAGCCGCCGCGTACCGTGATGTCTACCGTGTCTGGCGTCATTTAGATTCTCCCTGCGTTGAAGCGCACAGCTTTGACAGCCTGTTGGAGACTCTTGATCAGAGCCTCAGCTTGCGCGACGTTCATGTACGTGCCTGCTACTCGGTCAGCGTCTGCATGACCCTCGAAGAGGCGGAAGCCAATTTCGATCTCGCCGTCGATGCTGATCCAGCCGTTGTTGCTCTTGGCTGAGCGGACACCATCGATGCCTTCGACCCGGTTGATGTAGGTGATCGTGTTCTTCATCATCGCGCTCCGTTTGTGGTTTGTTGGTTGGGGGCGGTGCCCAGTTGCTAGGGAACTTACCCGCCTCTCTCAACCGTGAAACCATTATCGCACAGTAGCGCTTCCGTGTATGTAGGGACTATGTAAGTGCTAACTCTTCGACGTGGTAATGCGCCTCGCCGAACATCTGCACGCTGTGCCCGTTGAGTCGCGCGCATGCCGCGTCGGCGTACTCCTGTGATGCCCAGCCTTCGACCACGCCGCCCACTTGGTTGACGATCACGTGCGTCGAGCTACCGTGTACCGACTTCGGCAGGCCCCGCGCTGCTGCGCTCGCTTGTGCTTGTTTCAGGTTCATATCGACCCCTCGAAGTATTTGCTGGCTTCTTGCAGCGTTGCGATCAACTCGCGCATCTGCGTCGCATCGAGCGCGACTCCCGCGATCATCTTGCGGTGCTTCGACTTGAAGTTCTGATTGATCCCGATTGGTCCCGTGTTGCGGATCTGCACGGACACTCGGCCAGGACTCGACGGGTACACTCTGATTGCGGGCACCACGTCATAGTCGGGGTCGATCTCGTGCACGTACGTCGAGAGTGGGTTGGTCTTGATTGATCGCTCATTCATCATGCTCGTCGCTCCTGTTAGTAATTGGTCAACGAGATCCACGACCATTCGTGGATCGTGAGCCCCCCCTTGTGCACGAGGGGCTTGGTGATCACCTGCCACGCGATGTCGCAACGCTTGCACGTACGGCGGCGCACGTCCGTGGCCACTGTGCTGCATTCGAGCGTGATCGCATGGTCGCAGCAGGGGAATTTACTTTTTATTTTCACGTTCTTATTCCTAGCCCTATCCAAAGAACTATTAAACCACAGGAGCGTTTCTGTGTAAAGTGTGAAATTGTAAGTGCCAAAAAAAACCCCGGCTGTTACACCGGGGCTCCTGGTCGCCGTCCTTCTTCAGATCACGCAGTTGTTGACCGCTTCGGACAACTCGTTGCGTTTGTCTTCCAGCCAGTTCTGGATCTCTTCGGCCTTCTCTTCATCGGTAGGTGCCTCGTCACCTTCGCCATCCAGCTCGGTCTGGAAGTCATAGTCGAGCGATTGCACGTCGCTCTGGGCGCTGTCACAGGCATCGATGCGCTCTTGTAGCATCTGCCCGGTGTCGCCTTGCTGCAGGCCTTCAGGCATGTTGCTGAGGCTGTCCTCGCAGGTGCTCTTGAGTTCATCTAGCTGGCTGTCGACATCGTCGCGCAGCATACCCAGATCCGCCGCTTCAATGAGGGGGAACTCGTCGATCATCTCGCCTAGTGCCAGGATGCCTCCCATGTACGCGCTCTGCGTCAGCTGCGATGGCTTCGGTGATTCTTTGCTGTAGTGTTTGCCACCGAACCGGAAAGCCCACCACCAGTACGACTCACCCTTCTTGGCTACCGGGTTGTCCTGACGTGCCGCCTTTACGAACTGTGCTTTTGCCATTTTTCAATCCTCCGGTTGCGGCACATCCATGTGCCTGGGTTGTTGTGTTGGTTACGCTGCGAGTGCGTAATCGGTTGCCGTGTCCATCAGCTGCTGAAGCTTGATGGTGCGCGCCGGGAGTGTCGCCAAGCCCACACCCTTGAGCGCTTCCGTAGCCGCGTTGTGCAGCGTCCAGATCGTGCGCTTGCCGTTGATCAGGTGCTCGGGGTGCGACGGCTCGTAGTACTCCTGCACCACCTTCTCGACGCGCTGCGTGTTGATCACGCCTTGGCGCAGCATCTGAATGATCGCGTGATTGACCAGCTGGTCCTTCAGTTCCGCACGCTGATAGCGCTCGTACCGCACTGCCTGCTGCTGGGCACGACCCCGCACCTGAGACACCGCATCAGCCACCAGCGGACGCAGGTCACGCATGATGTTGGTCGTGTGCTTGCGACCGAACTGGATCTCGCCATGGAACGCGAGGTTGTCGCAGACAAACACACCGTCACCGAACACGAGACCACGAGCCAGCGAGTGATCGTGCGAGCCACGGAAGCCTACGATCGTGCGCCACGTGTCGTTGTCGGAGAGGCCTTTGCCCAGCACCTCGGCGATGCCGAACATCTGCGCACCTTCGCGGTTGAGCGCATACATCTGCGAACCGAACTTCAGATCCACGTTGCCCAACTCGTCTTCGAGCAGATCCACAAACTTGCCGTGATCCACCGGATGAAACGACCGAGTCGTCTCGGGCATCTTGACCAGCGACAGCGCCGGACGTTCTACCTTCGAACCACCTGCATGAACTATCAAGTTGAGGGACATCTTCATTTGCTCCGTTTGTTCCAGGGTTGCAGTTCTTGACTGCATGATGCTATTAGACCACAGCAGCGCTCAAGTGTAAAGTATTATTTTGTAAGTGACTAAAAGATCTCGGACCAGCGCACTTTGCGCTTACGCTCACGCTCCCAGTTGCGAATCGCAGCAACTGCAGTGGTCCAACCAGCGATTGCTACCATCATGCAGATGATCGTGAAGATGTACGCGCCGGTCTGGATTTCACACATCGAGGTGCTCGGGGGGTGGCGGGACATTCTTGTAGGCCCCCTTCCGATTGAGCACTTGGTTCACTGTCTGGGCTGAGCAGTTCACGTGCGTTGCGATCTGTTCGAGGTTGCACGTCGTGTTGCGGTGGTACCACCACACCTTAGCGATGCCGTCAGCGTCGAGTGCCCTGGGTCGACCCCTACCACTCACAGGAACGTCCCGCCACCCGGCACGATGAAGATCGCATTGACCATCAGGACAAAGATGTTCCAGGCGAGCCAGCCAACGCACAGCGCCAGGATGATCGGCCACACCCGGATGATCACGTAGACCATCAGTAGGGCAACAATCAAGGTAATGGGGTCCATCATCACACGCTCTCCTGCTTAATCGAGCGCTCTTTACGCAGCTGTTCGCTTAGGGCAAGACGCAGGGAATCCATGCGCGGGGTTGTCATGCTTTGGGGATCTGCTTGCAGAATCGCATACGCAGCTGAGAACAGCTCACACTGGGCATAGGCGAGCGAGTAGGGAACCTCCTGGCCACCGTATCCGCCCTCTCGGGGCATCACGCCCCCGTAACAGGCGGACCTTAGCAGTGAGTACGCATACGCGGTCTTACGCCCCTCTCGAAGACGAGCCACTTTGAGGCACCTTGCGTACGCAAACAGGCACAATTGCCGCACCTCAGGAAGAACGTCAGCGAAGTGTTTTTCAACTTGGATTCGCCGATTCAACTCCTCGATCTTTTTCACTGTGGTGTACTCGATCATGCTGAACCGACGCGCGTTTGCTTCTGCTTCAGCAAGATCTATTTTGGCGAAGGTCAGTGTCTGAGTTGCTTCGCTCAACTCTGTGACCAGCTGGTTGTAACTTTCGGACATTTCAATCTCCTGCTCAGCGTTGTTGAAACCGAATGCGTCGCGTGATCCCGTTCGCCTCGTCGTACTCCTCTTTCCCCAGGCCTATGGCGACCAACGTCGAGGCGCGAGACTCGCGTATCTGCTCCATCGTCTCCCTGAGCGCGTACATCTGCCACGCTGGGCTGTTGCCACGACCATTCAACAAGGCGCGCAACTCATCAACCGCGCCCTGACCAGATACGTCGCACCAGTACTGGCGCTCGATCCGTTCGGCAACAACATCGGCAACGCGACCGCGAACGTGGTACTCATTCGGCAGTGCCTGCTTGCAGAGGGGATCGAACTTCCCGTATGCCGATGCGCTTACACGCTCTTGGTTACGCTCTGTCTGCGAGAGGCGCTCCTGCGCAACCATCGCGGCTGCGCCAGGGGTTGTGATCTCGTATTTCATTTCAGTCTCCTGCTCTTCGGTGGGGCTAGATGACGCCTTTGCGAACGCTTACGTTGACGCGAACGTGTGCCACACGGTTGACCCTCTGGTTCGCCGTGATCAGCTGGCGCGAGGGCTTGAGCTTCATTGCGATCTTTTTCCAGTCCGGTCCAACGCTTTCCTTGATCGACGACAGGACCACGCGAAAGAAGTTGCCTTCCAGTACTTCGACGCCTGCGTTCTGTAGCTCTTTGACGAGCTTGGCATCCATCTCCGACAGCTCGGCTATCTGTGCGCGAAGCCTGCCGATCTGGTCCACAAGGGGCTTCAGATTGCTGTTGATATCTACGACGTTGTTTTCTACTGCGTTCATCTTTCTTACCTCTCGTTTAAGTTCGAAGCTATTAAACCACACTAACGCTACTGTGTAAAGCTGGAAATTGTAAGTGCCTCTCGCAACTCTTTTTCCAGAGCCAATCCCTTGGTTATAACGTCTGTTGATTTTGCAGAGTGATCTTCACGGAGTATGTCCATGGCCGCACGCAGGAGACGGTATTCAGGATGGTCCTTGGGGTAGGCGAGGCTACCGTATTTAATCGCTGTTTCGAGTACCCAACGAGATTGCATCAGCCTCCCTGACTCTCGGAGTCTCTGAACGTCGCGAACACGCGTGTAAGCGAACCGGGCTATCTCTATGACACCCTGATTGTACTGAGAGAGAGCCACCTCTGCGGCTAACAACGCTTCAGCACTAGCCTGCGCAGCTCTCGCTTCAGTGAGGTCTCGGTTGGCTTGGTACAGCGATTCTTCAGCAACCTGTTGTAGGTGTCTGAAGTGCACAACGCGTGCCTTCAGAGCCACGACATCGTCGTTTAATTTTTTGAAATCGATCATTGCATCTGCTCCTTGACTTGGCGCTTACCTACGCGCCGCTCTTGCGACCGAGCCTTTCGCCGATTCCGATGATTCTCGCCTTTTGATAAAGAACACTTGTAATGATCCGCGCCATACTTCACTGGTCATCCCTCAGTTGCCTTGTTAGGTTCCCGATCCAGGCTCGCTGACTAGCCTGTCTCAGTTCGGGCCTCTCACCCGCTCGGTGCTCCAAGGTATGTTGGTTCGGATCGAGCGTGCCGTTTTTCGCCACTGCTTCCCGGTCCCTACTCCGCTCCCGTTGTATCGCCCTCGAACGACGACCACCGGTACAGATCCGCAACCACCCCCTTTGATTTGGTCAACTCGCACACTTAGCTAGGTGGGGGGACACCCTGCGAGCTTCTAGGAGTCGGCCAAGCCAGCGCTCGTCACCTCATCCCAAACCTTGAAACCATTAAACCACAGGAGCGCTTCCGTGTATGTAGTGACTTTGTAAATCACAGGTTCTCCAGGTTCTTCAATATCCCCTTCAGGTCCAGGTAGTCGCTCATCGCCGCTTTGAAGTCGTCGGGCAGCGTGATGTTCGACTCTGCCAAGATCTCGAACGCACGCTCTGCATTGGTCTGCAGCGTCTTCTCCAGCAGCCGTTGGTGATCCCAGCGAGTGTGCCGCTTATTCTCGTGTGCCAGGGTTTCAAGCACTTTTGCTCGCGCCTGCGCTACGCGTTCAGCTGTGATCAACGTCAGCTCGGTCTTGATCTTACGCAGCAAGGTTTTGAAGCTACTGGTCTCACGCATGCCTCTGTATGCCCGACGTAGGCTCGGCAATGTGTCTACGAAATTGTAGCTGTGCTCTACGCTCCCAAAGTCTCGGTGCGGGGAGTACAGGCGGATGCGACCGGCCAGAGAACCACGCACGCCCACGGCGTGTTGGCCGTTCCCTTCGCGACGATCAAGCACTTCGTTCACGTAGAGGGGATTGTGGATCTTAATGGACGCACTGTTCTCACCGTACTCCACCACAATCAGGTTGGCAGCGTAGCCCTGATCAACGATCGCAAGAGTGATCAGTTCGATCCGGGTGTGCATTGCGTCCCGAGAGATAGCTTCTTCCAGTTCACGCACTTTGAGTTCCATCTGCTTGCGCAGCGGGTGGTCAGAAGGAACCGCGCTATCGCTAGCGAAACCATGCGCCGTCCTAACGAATGTCCAAGGGGAGCGATACTCACTTGCGCGAAACTTTACGAGTAGTTCTTCCATCACAGTCACTCAGTGGGTTTACCAGGATCCATTAAACCACAGAAGCGCTAGCGTGTAAAGAGAATATTTGTCAGGGGGTTGTAAATCGTTTCCGACACGCTAGCTCGGCTTCAAGTCTGGGGAGCCATCGCATACACCGATATCTTGCGGCCGTCAGCGCACTTCCACTTCTCGTCATACATTCTGTCGCACTCAAACCTTCCCTTTCGAGCGCAGTTCCAACGCAACAGCGGTGCCCCAGCGTTTCGCGCACTCACCACCATGGAACACGCCCTGCCCGTCGTAGCCGTACTTGCCGAACCACACGCGGACCTCGATGGTGTACTGCGAAGGCAGTGGCTTTTGCTTACGTGGCCAGTAGTGAAACGTTGCTGCTTGTCTGTTTTCGGTATCGGCCTGATTCCGTGCGTAGTACTGTTCCGCTCGCTCATAATCTTTGCACTCTTCGACCTGCCGAGCGTTGAGCTTCTCGACCTTGTCCATCAGGATCACTGCCGTCTTTTCGGGATGCATACTGCGCACGTATTCGAGCACGTCAGTGCGATCAAACGGCACAGAGACCCTGCGAATGGTTTTGCCCAGGGCTTTGCCACAGTTAACACAGTTCGGTCGTTCACTCATCGCTAGCTCCTTTCTTGCTCTCTACGATCATGGCGAGCACCACCTCATCCACCCACTTGTCTGCAGTGATCCTCATCCACCCACCTGTCTGCAGTGATCGCCGCTTCGAAGTCGGACCACGTGTCTGTTATGTAGTCCGTGAAAGAACTGACCACAAACTCACCCGTTACGCGGGCAGCCCATTCACGATCGTGTAGCAGCTCTTCGGCGTGTACCTGGATAGTGACAACCTCTTCTAGGCTGAGACCCCCACCTTGGGACACTTGGGCAATTTTCCACAAAGTCCACTGCACCACCTTGGTGATCTGCAGGATTTGTTCAGCGGTAGTCATGACTTCAATCATTTGCTACAGGCCCCTTAGGTTGTTTGTTGGTGTGCCACACCATGTTGTTCTCATCGACAACTCGGTAGAACCTGACTAGCAGCCAGCGTTCCGACAGGTTGACCGCTGCCGTGAGTGCATCCGTGTCTGTTGGATACAGCAGCGAATTGCCTGTCCAGGTATCCTCGTCTCTGTCGGTCAAAACATTAACCTGAATGCGGTACTTCATAACTCACAGATCTTTTGAAATGTGAGGCTATTAAATCACAGTAGCGTTTCCGTGTAAAGAGGGTTTGTAAAGATCTTGTGAGTTAGATCTTGGCGAAGTAGCAGATAGTGAGATCTTGTTTGCTGGATCCAATCACCTCACCCTCGTGCAGTGAGTTGAGGATCTCTTCGAGTCGGTATTTCCCGATGCGGCGTGTGCCTCGAACCAACACAGCACGGGGTAACAAACCCCGGATCATCAGTTCGCGTTGTTTGTGTTGCGTGGGGTGTCTTGCGAGACCCAGGCACTCTTCTGGATGCCTGATCATGTTCTCTACCTGCTTAGACTGGCGCTCTTGTTCACTTCCGCCGCCCACCATACGAATCTTCTCATCCCAGCAGTTACAGCTCCATTCCGTGATCCCGATGGCCCAGGTCGTGAGGTACTCGTCTATCTGCGGCCGGTGCGGATCGATCCCCACTGCAGCGACACCCGCGAGGATCAGTGCATTCTGGTTAGCCCGAGCCCAGGTGTACTCTTGCGCCATGGATCGCCTGCGTGAGGCTTCTTCAAATGCTTGAAACCGTGAGTAAGCACGACTGGTCTTGAACGTGATCTCGGTGAAGTCTCTCTCAGGTTCATGTTGAAGCATGGCGCGCCCCTGCCTTAGGAGCGATGCCGGGAATACTTTTTCTCGCTGACGATTCAAGGGTGGGAAAACTGAACCGGAGTCGAATAGCAGGAAGCGATTTACGAAGCCCGTTTCTTGCGCTGCACTTGTAATGGCTTCCATCAGCATCTGTGGCTGCGCAGTAGCTAACAAGGTAAAGAAGGGGTTTACCAGCTCTGGGATGGTTTGCTTCCTACCCGGTGTAGCGCCGATGACTTTAGTGCCCGCACCATACAGAGACAAAATGTGCGTGATAGTTTGGAAGTCAGGCCCGTTGATGTTCTTCGCGGCAAGCAGGTTACGCGCCGCTTCATCCCACACGAGGCAAACATTGCCTTCTTCCGCAAGCGTATCGAGCAGCACGTAATACGATTGGAATCCCTTGTAGGGGATTGATAACCCAATGGCCCGAGAGAACTCACTGATTGCTGCGATCACCGCGTCTTTACCGCCCCCAGTGGGCGCAGTGACCATCAGGTAGGGACTGATCGGAGTGTCCCACCCTTGCACGATATATTTGTTGCTGCTCGCGTATGCGGTGCACGTGATGCCCGTTGCGAGATCAAATATCGGCTGCTGCAGGTATGAGCGCTTATGCGACCAGCGTGCGATGTCTCCAATTAGCCCAGGAATATCTAGCCACTCAGACTTGAATGCGAGATCCCCACCTTTGAATGTTGGTTCCTTTCGCGCTCGTGAGGTCTTGAGGTTTACAGGTTCTTCTTCCAGTTGCGCTTCCACTTCACCGCTTTTCAGCCACATGCGCAGCTTCGCTGTTGCCTGCGGTGTCATGAAATCAACAAGAGATGTCAGCCCCTTGATCTGACTGCCATCCGCATGTCGTGCAATGGTGTTGACTACAGATCCCTTGCGATCCTGCATCTCCTCGTCTTCACCAACGACTTCACTAAGGACCGCACCCATCACACGCTTTATCTTGGTGGCATCCCAATTTGCATGACACAACGTGCCGGTGCATGCGTGAACGAAATCGTGTCTGCCGTGTTGTCCCTTTTCGGGATAGTAAAAAAGAAACACTGCAGCGATAGCGATCTCATCACAGAGCATCTCTAAGTCGAGCTTCGAGACCTCAAAGAGTGGGGTGTCATCCTCGATGAAATAACGATCACCCTCTGGGTGGCGTGATGGCGGTAGCACGGATTGCGCACCCGTGGACCGGATCTCGATGACCATGCCTAGCTGATCTTTCCCCGTGATCTGCCACTTTTTCGTCTCGGCATCCACGCAACGGAACAGGTAATGGCTAGCACGTTTGTTACGTCTGCCATAGATAAATGTCTTGTGATTTTTCAGCAGATGCTGCGCAACAGCAGGTGCCGTGGAAAGATCTAGATCGACATCGACAGCCCAATTGGATGGCTGACCCCATAGTCCGCCGATGTTATCCCCAGGCCTAAATGCCCTGCCAAAATCATCACTTACGAGTCGAAGATGTTGCCACTCTTTGGTCTTTGGCTTCTTGCTGCTCTCATGAAGCGGTACGCAAAAAACGCCGCGCTTCTCCCAATCGGCTGCTGCTTGCGTAGCGTCAAGCCTGCCCTTATTCTGCATAGCGATGTCCTTGGTGATCCCCGCTGGGCTCTCCGTTGGCGTCATGGGCATGTGTATCGGGTGCCTCCGCTGCACATTCCACGGGAGTGTTTATTAGTCGTCAGGAATAGGCAATCCTAGACGCTAACCAGGACGCTGAGAATGCTTTTCAGAAAAGAAGCTCGATGGCGAGCCTGAACCCCAACTGCACTGCGTGCGCTCTCCACAAGACGGCTACGACCGTTTGTATGGCAGGAGATTATCCCGCATCAGGCAAAGTGTCCGTGATGATCATTGGTGAGGCACCGGGAGCCAGTGACGATCGAGCAGGGGGTCCGTTTGTTGGGGACATTGGGAAGATTCTACGCACCGAGCTAGAAAAAAACGGACTGCAGAACAAGACCTACCTCACAAACGTTGTGAAGTGTCACCCTCCGAATAATCGAGCACCCACCGCAAAAGAAATCAAGGCCTGTCGCCCCTATCTTGAAGAAGAGATTGCACGTCTTCGGCCGGAGTACGTCGTCACTGCGGGCGTAGGGGCAACCAAAGTGTTGTTTCGGGGTAAGGCGAAGCTCTCCGAGTTTCATGGGGAGATCATCAGGAATGCGAAGGTCAACTACACGGGCATGCCGATCTTCCATCCGGCCTATACCTTGCGAGACCCCTCGAAGCTACCGACGTTGGAGGACGACATCCAGCGTCTCGCACGACTGATGAAGGGCGGGCTGCGCAATGACACAGTCAAGTGGAATATCGTGCGCAAGGGCAATCTCAGTCAATTCGTAAAAGAGTTCGAGGGCGCTGATGAATTCGCCTTCGACTGTGAAACCAGTGGGCTCTTTCCATTCGACCCGGACGGCTATGTGACTGCTGTTTCGATAGCACTCAAAGAGCGAACGTGGGTCATCCCCGGTTACATGCACCCAGATTATCAACAGTTTTCCCACAGCCCTTTTGTACACGACGATGCGCTTGGAAAACTGCTGCGTTGGATGTTTTCCGTAGCTCGACGTGACAAGAAGCGAGCGTATGCACAGAACGGAAAATTTGACAACAAGTGGCTGCGTTGTCAGTTCGGCGGCAGCTTTCGCTTGACCTTCGATGTGATGCTCGCACACCACCTGCTCAATGAGAATCTAAATCACGACTTGACCAGCATGTGCCGCACCTACCTCGACGAACCCGAGTACGACATCCCTCTGGCAGAGAAACAAGGCCAGTCAAAAAAGCCAGCGCGTAACTACCAGTACTGTGCTCGTGACTCGACTTACACGCTCAGGCTGGCACATTTATTCGGAGATATGTTGCGGAAGGAACCTGATCTGCATCGCCTGTTCTGGTCTCTGGTGATGCCCGGTGCACGTGCGATGGAAGACGCTGAGATGGAAGGTTTGACCGTCGACCCGATCGCCCGCAAGAAGATTGGCCTCGAACTGCTCTCCAAGAGAATCACGGTCAAACATGAACTCAATGATTTAGTGGGGCAAGAGATCAATTGGAATTCCCCTCAACAAATCGGTCAGCTCCTATACAAAAAGCTGGGGCTGCACTGCAGAATTTTTACCCCAAAGAATAAACCAAGCACTTCCGAAGAAGCCCTGCAGAGCCTAAAAGGCAAGCATCAGGTGGTCGATAAATTGTTGGAGTACCGAAGCGCAGATAAATTTTTCAACACCTACATCAAGGGGTGGGAGCGCTATCGCATCGACAACAAGTACTACTTCGACTACAAGCTCCACGGCACCGTCACCGGCCGGTACTCTTCTCCGCTGCATCCGATCCCCCGAGAAGGATCCATTCGCAACCTGATCACTGCGCCCCCTGGCTGGACATTAGTCCCGATCGACATCGTCACGGCAGAGATGCGTATCGCAGCACATTTAGCACGAGATCCTGAGATGATCCGTTGCTTCAACGAGGGCGTTGATGTGCACTGGCGCACATTGATTGAGACCCTTAGTGTGGGCACGCAAGGTGACTTCGCCAAGCTCGTGCGCTCTACCGCCAGTCAATTGGTTGGCGTTAGCGAGAACCTGAGCTACTCCGATGCACTCGATGAGATGCTGGCAGCAGGACCCAAGTCGTGCATTGCGGTCGATGGGAAATGGTACGAGGGACGCACGCGAGCGAAGGCAGTTAATTTCGGGTTCATCTACGGCATGCATGAAAACAAATTCATTGAGCAAGCGAAGAAAGACTACAACTGGGAACCGACAATCAGCGAAGCAAAGTCATCACGGAATGCGTACTTCCAATTGTACCCACGTCTTGAAGAGTGGCACCGCAAGACTAAGCAACTTGCACGCGTCAACGGGTATGTTCGCGGTCTAACAGGTAGGCTACGCCGCCTCCCCGGAATCCAATCGAAAGACAAGATGGTACGTTCGGAAGCTGAACGTCAGGCAGTCAACTCCGGTGTGCAGGGATTCATTGGGGACTACAAAGTGATGATCCTGGTAGAGATCCACAAGACCTTCTCACGGAAGAAGGTGCGCTTGGTGGGTGAGCATCACGATGCTGTGCTGACTCTCGTGAAGAATGAATACCTCGATGAGTGCGTACCTCTCATGTTGGATATCGCTAAGCGACCCAAACTGATGGACACGTTCAAGATCCAGCTAAGCGTGCCAATGGAAGGCGAGGCTGAACTTGGACCTTGGGGAAAGGGGGAGAAATATGTGGCGTAAAACTCTGTGCATCGATTTCGATGGCGTCATTCACAGCTACACCAGTGGGTGGCAGGGTGCAACCATCATCAGCGACCCTCCCGTAGCAGGCGCGTTTGATTGGCTTGATACACTGATCGATGAGTACGAGGTCTGTATCTACTCATCACGCAGCAAAGATGTTGGGGGCATCGAAGCGATGCGCGATTGGTTTGTCGCGTATGCCTACGACCCTCAGGATCTGGAGTTCCCCACCGAGAAACCTGCGGCCCACCTGACGATTGATGACCGTGCCATCTGCTTCCGGGGCACGTTCCCTTCGATACTTGAAATTGAACACTTCAAACCTTGGTACAAATAATGCCGACCATCTCGCACACAGAAGTCTCTGCCTATCGTCGTTGCCAGAAATCATGGTGGTATCGCTATGTGATGCGCATCAAACGACAGTTTAAAGGGGTGCGTCTGGTGAAGGGGGAGATCTTACATGAGATGCTCAACGTCCTGGTCAAGCAGCGAATGATCAAAGGCTACGCAGGCCCCGACCCTTGGGATGTCCTTGATAAATATGCCACCGAATACGCTACCTATTTTGCATCCGAGAAAGAGATGCATGGAGATATCGTTGGTGACTGCGGCAAGATCTTCGAAGGTTACCTGCGCAAGTGGCGCAAAGACCCACTGAAGTACGAAGCAAGCGAACTGGATCTGTTTTTTGATTTACCTGGGGGTCTGCGCTTCGCAGGGTTCATCGACAAGATCGCTGTAGACAAAGAACAACGCAGGTGGATCGTAGATCACAAGTTCATGGCAAGCATTCCCACCGCAGACGATCGCTTCAGTGAACTGCAGCTGGTGCTGTACGTGTGGGCGTTGCAGCAGAAGAGCCCAGACATAAAGATCGACGGTGTGCTGTGGGACTACGCACGCTCTAAGGCCCCCACCGAACCAGACATCTTGAAGTCAGGGGAACTCAGCCAACGTAAGAATCTCGATTGCGATGTGCATACATACCGCGAAGCGATCAGAAGAAACGAGCTGCTTGAGAGCGATTACAAGGACATGCTGGCTAACTTGGCAGGGAAAGAAGACACCTTCTTTGAACGAGTCTTCTTGGCAAAACCCAGCCAGGTCATGATTGATACAGTGGTCAGTGATTTCTTAGAAACAGCTCGTGAGATCCAAGAGAAGCGCAAGCCTAAAGCCCACTGTGTGCGCAGTATGTCCCCGTTCAACTGCAACGGCTGCGAGTTCAAGCCCGTGTGCGAGTCCGATGTTCGCGGGCATGACTCCGAGTTCATTATCAAATCCGAATATGTGCAACGTGAAGTAGCGGAGTCAAAGTGATGGTAGCTCAGAGACGTAAAAAAGTAGCAACTCAGCCCGAGGTCACGCGCTCAATCCTAGACCAGATCCAACCTGTGGGGTTACTCAAAACCAATCTGGTCATGATGGTGTACGGGCGCTCTGGAACAGGTAAGACTGCCTTCGGCGCAACATTCCCAAAGCCCATTCTGTTCATCGACACCAACGAACGTGGCACAGAAACCATTCGGCAAGAAGAAGACGTGTACGTCGTGCGAGTCACACAGTGGAAGCAGATGACAGACCTGTACGACGGGTTGCGCAATGGGGAGACTGAAGTAGAGTTCGCATCCGTAGTCATCGATCAGGTGACGAACCTGCAAGACATTGGCATGGCTGAAGTGCTACGCAAGAATCGTAAGGGAGCAGATGAGCCATTCTCGCAGCGTAACTGGGGGCAGCTCGGTGGGCTCTTGAAGCAACTCATCACCGACTTCAGGGAATTGTCAGACAAATACAACATACTGTTGATTGCGCATGAGCGTGTCTACGACGGTGGTGACGATGAGCAAGAAGCTATCGAACCCAGCATCGGAGCGCGCGTCATGCCATCGGTAGGAGCCTTCCTTGATGGTGCGGTTGATGCCATCGGGTCAACGTTCATCCGTGAGCGTTGGCAGCGGGAAGACAAAGAAGAGGTGCGCCACGTGGACTACTGTATGCGGATCGGTCCACACGCGTTCTATTCAACCAAGGTCCGCAGACCCCCAAGTGCAGGACCGATTCCAGAACTGATCGTCAACCCGACGTATCAGAAAATTCGGGATCTCACGGAAGGCAAAAGTATCACTCGTAAAAAAGTCAGGAGTTCAAAGTAAATGGCTACCAGAAAGAAATCGGGATCAAGCGCACCTGCAGCACGTGGCGCGCGTAAGGGAGGTGCATCCACCATCACTGTCGACTTCACAGATGTCGAGGCCGGTGGCGGAATGGCGACACCTGACGGTGTCTACCTAGCTACCGTTAGCAGTGCTGAAAAAGAAGTAAGCCAAAATGGTAACGACATGATTGTGGTGCGTCTGAAGACCAACATCGGTTCTACCGTATTCCATCGCTTCGTGCTGTTACCTCAATCCCTGTGGGTACTACGCACCGCGTTGGATTGCATGGGATTTGAAACGCCCAGCGATGAGTTCCGCTTCAGTCTTGAAGACATGGTCGACCAACAGCTGGGTATCGAGATCACCAACGAAACCTACGAAGAAAAAGATCAGCCTCGCGTGACCGGATACCTTCCGGCAGCAGCTGCTGAAGAGATCATTGAACGTGAAGGTGGCGGCGGGAAACCTGCGAAAGGCAAAAGCAAAGACAGTGCCAAGCCCGCGCTGACGAAGCGTGCGGCAAAGCAAGAACCGGAAGACGAGGAAGACGAGACTGAAGAAGAAGAAGAACAACCAACCACACGTCGCAAAGCACCTGCGAAGCGCGGTGCCGTGAAGGTTCCTGAACCTGACGAAGGAGAAGAAGAAGCGGACGAAGACGAGGAAGAAGAACAACCGCCGCCACGTAAGAAGCGTGGTGAGACAGCAGCGCCAAAAAAATCCGGTGCGTTACGTCCCGGCGCACGTGTGGTGTTCTCTGATGATGAAGGTACTGCGATCGAAGGCGTCATTGAAAGCATTGATGGCGCGATTGCTACTGTGGTCGACGATGAAGAGGGTGAGTGGGACATCCCCCTCAAAGAGTTGACTAAGTCATAGGTGATCAGGACTAAGCCACGTCCGTACCAGAACGATGCCGTTGCTGCGGCTTTACCGCACGACGGCTTCGCTCTGTTCGATGAACAACGCGTCGGGAAATGCCTTGAAACACTGATGATCGTCGATCATCGCAAACCGGATTTGACCGTGATCCTTTGTCCCAAGCAGGCTGAGTTGACTTGGCAGAATCAGATAGAGGAACACCTGGAAGTAGATTGGGATGGTCGCTTTGAGATCATCACGTATCAGCAGCCGGTGAAAGATCTCGACCTTCGTAAGTACTGGTACAAGTGGTCCCTGGAGTTTGTGCGTCACGGCGGAACGCTGATGGTGGTTGCTGATGAAGCGCACTACCTAAAGAAGCCTGGGAGCGCACAGTCGCGCTTCGCTCGTACCCTGGGTAAACGTGCACAGTGGCGGCTCGCCCTTACAGGCACGCCTATCGACAGCGGCTATGAACAGTACTGGGCAATCTTTGATTTCATCAGCCACAACCGGATCTTCCAGACGTACGAAAAGTTTAAAGAACGCTACGTTATCTTCGAAGAGATGAAGCGCAAAGACGGCAAGAAGTACAGCGTGATTGTGGACTACAACCACAAAGCAGAGCTGCGACGAATCATCCGTGAGCACAGTCACCGCATCACATTCAATGAGGCACGGGTCGCTATGGGTAAAAGTCCAGTACGCGTTTGCAGAAAAAAGATTTACTTCGATTTGACTCAAAGTTCACGCAACGTATACACCGAGATGGAAGACGAGCTGGAAGTCACCATCGGCGAGCTGACCATTGACTCGGCATTACCCATGACCTTGTTGCAGAAGCTCCAACAGATCTGCGGAGGGTTTCTGCTGCATCAATCACGCATGCCCGGCACTCGAAAACGTTACCGAACAGTGGTGCCTATCGGCGACGAGAAGATCACGAAGCTCATGCAATTGCTTTCCGGATTGAAAGGCAAGATTGTGATCTGCTGTCGCTTCTCTCATGAGATCGCAGCGATCCAAGAAAAGTTTGATGAGTTCAACTGGTCACACAAAGAGATCTCAGGCAAGTCTCCATGGGATGGCGAGTTCGATGTCGACTTTGTGCTTCTGCAGGTGAAGAGTGGGCTTGGTTTCGACCTGTCGGAATCCAACACCTACGTGTTCTACAGCTGGGACCACAGTTACATCACATTTGAGCAGGCCCGCTTTCGCATCATGTCCATGAAGAACACCGAGCAGGTGAACTACTACTTCTTGATGGCCCGAGACACAGTCGAAGACGATTACTTCAACGCTGTTGCACGCAAGAAAAAGTTTGCACAACTCGTTCTCGATCGGTACCGATCATAACGGCAGGAGTACTTTGATGGCGGATGAAACGAGCATTGGCGTTGACGCGCGGCAGTTCTGTGCAATTGCGCTGGAGTCACGTCGGATCGGTACGCAAGATAAGTTCCTCGACTTTGCGATGTTGTGGGCTACTGACGCTGATCGCTACATAGATCACTTGACCGCGTTGCTCGAAGAGAAAGGTGTTGTCTGTATCTGCCGAGGACTTAAACTCGATCCGTTCTGCATTGTTCATACGCTCCCAGAGATAAAGTTGCTGCAATGAATGAGTCATCTCTCTGGGACTGGTTACGCGACTGCGCTCTGCCGTTAGGCAACTACTCACGTATTGAGTCCCCGGATACCTCACCTGGATTTCCAGATGCTTACTACACCACTGAGGGGCACAGCGGCACCATTGAGCTAAAGTACGCACGGCACAAGAGCCCGCCCTTCCCCAATGATGAGACCGGACTTCGCAAGTCTCAGCTGCGGTGGATTCGTGAAGAGGTCAGGAACGGTGGGGCTGTGTGGATCTTCGCAGAGATCCCTGCTCGGTTAAATCCAATCGGCCTGGATCTGATTCTGTGCATCCACGGTGAGCATGCTTCAGCTTTCAACGGAGCCAGCTTCAAACTTCTGACGGACATAGCTACGCATACGTTATTTCGCAAAGAACCCAGAGACGCTGCTCGCAAATTAGAGGAGATACTTCGTGGACCGAACGTGCTCTTACCGTGACCCTTGGAACATCGCACGCTGCACCGAATGCAATGTCACTGTCGATCTCTGCCAGTGCGTCAACGTGGCCAATAGCGCACACGAACGCTTAAGTGGCCCTGATGGTATTGTCATGGCCATGGTACGCGGGGAACTGATCGCAGCTCGTCAACAGTTTCCGGGGAGCACTCACATGTTGGCGGCTCTCATGGAAGAAGTTGGTGAGCTTGCTCAGGCAATGATCGACCACGATCGTGGAGGCAGCCAAACAGCTATCCAGGTGCTACGCGAAGCTGTCCAGGTAGCATCCATGGCTGTTCGCATAGCTGTTGAGGGGGATGACAACATGGTCTATGAATTCCCTATGCTAGATCAGGGTTTGCCACGTACTCGCCCAACCCCCAGGTGAAGAGCCATGGCTGACGACGACATTGGAATGGACAAAGGTGAGATCGAGACCCGTATAGGCACCTCCAACGGACGGGTAGTTATTATCTGGCCCAAGGCGATTGCCTGGGTCACCTTCGACCCAGACTCAGCGGACAACTTCGCCAACATGCTCAAGATCCGCGCTGCCGAGTGCCGCGTTGAACTGGCCAAGGCAGCTCATAGCGCTATTACAAAACATTAACTTTCCACGGAAGCGAATACGTGTATGATGCAAGATGATTCATCCACTATGGAGATATGAGCATGGCTAGCAGAGCGGCTTCCGACAGCATCGGGGCACAGTTGGCAATGATGAGAAAACGAAACAAGAAGGTCTGCGGAAACCCCGAATGCAAACTGAAATTCGATGGGCTCTCCATCACCACGTATTGCTCTGACGAGTGTCGCTTCCGAGCGGCATATCTGCGGCGCAAGAAGCCAGAGTAAACCAGGGAGATTCAAATGGCATTCCTGAAACAACACCGCAAAGCAACACTGCAGCTCGAAGGTCGCAAACTGACGGGCGCATTTGAAGTGAGCCTCACCAACGAGAACGATCGTGAAGTGCTGATGGAATGGATCAGTGAGATTCGCAAGCAGCTGCGTCAATTCGATTCGGCGAAAAAAGCATCATGATGATGGTGGACCTGGAAGGCACGCTGACCGATCACTCTGAACGGATAGCAATCCTTCTGACCCTCACCAAGAGCGATCGTAGGAATCAAGACGCGTGGAAGACTTACTACGCGGGCATCCTAAGTGATCCCCCGCGTGAAGCTGTCATGCGTTACGTTCGAACTGCTATTCAGCAGGGCGAACGGCTACTAGTCTTCAGCACACGCTTCGCTAATAAATACCGACACGAAGAGGCGTGGCTTCGTGCTCATGAGTTGTGGGAGCACGTCGAGTTACTCCAGCGTGGTAACACCGAGACAAAGATTGAAGGTCCCAGCCTTGTCGTTAAGTGGGTGAAAGAATTTCAGCCAAGTGTGTTCATCGATGATCGCCCCGAGGCACGTCAGATGGTGCGAGGGCTTGTACCTGGAATGCTCATCCTCGACCCTGCCGAACTGCAAACGTCCTTCCTACCCATGCCCATCAAGGAGCCTACTGCTATGATCGAGTTGGTGAATTCCACCAGTGACGAACGTCTCGTCAGCAACGTCGTACCGCCGAGCCCTGAGAGCAATGATGGATCCGCAGTGTGCTGATGGGTTCGTCTATCACGTCTGGGGTGACGACGGACTCTGTCAGCGCTGTGGTGTCAGCGGGTGCCGGGGAAAGCCATTCGCCGAGAGATTGGAGGACGACCTGTCTGGGTCTGCATTGCTCGGGCCAAGCCGCCTTGTTGATCTCCCGCGCCGATCCGATTTCGGGGGATCACATCACGAGGTCGATTCTGCATCCGCAGTTTCTGGAGCACTCCCTGCATGCTTGACGGCAGACGTGGTCCGCCCATCGGGAGGCCTCCAGATCCCTGACTTCCTTCGGGGATGGGACGTGGACCGCCACCAGTAGGGAGCGGCATACGCATGTCACCACCCATATCCAGGGGCGCAGGTTGAGGGAACATCATTCCTGGCGGTAGAGGTGGTGGTTTTCGTGTGTGCATCTGCCCCGGCATCTGTCCCGGCTGAGCTTGCCCCCCCCACAAAGGCTCGCTGCTAGACTGAATCATTCCTTGATCTGGACTGGAATTCATCGCGGCCAATAGCCCCCCCGAATTCGTATCTGGCCCCATCATGGGCACCGGTCCCCCCAATTGCATCCGCACCGGCCCCCCCTGAGCCTTACCCCTGCGGTTCAGGATGTCCTCGATACGCTGTTTGTGCGCACGTAAACGCTCGCTGTGGGCTGTGGAAGCGCCTCCCCCCAGGTAAGGACCCTCTGGAGCAGTTGCGGCCTGCAGGCCTCCACGTGGTGCGCGCAATGCAGCTTCCCGTACACGTTGAGCATCCCACTGCTGGTTCTGGATCCGATTCGGGTCGTCAACAGCCATGTGCTGGTAAGGATCCCCCTCCGTACGGGCAAACTGATCGTAGTTCCTGGCAGTAGGATCTACGACGCTGTATTTGTCCCAAAGCATGCGCGTGATCGAACCGGGCTCCCCGTGCTCCATTCCCGATGTAGGTGCCGGGAGAGGGACGTAGGGTTTGGAGCCTCCCAAGATGGTGGGTTCGGTACCGCCACCCGCAGCCGCTATATTCTCGGCAGCGCGATGGATCATCCCCCCCGACCTGTAGTGTTCCACTTTCTGGCTGTCGTTCACGAAGCCTTCTGCGACAGCCCGAGACGGAGGGTTCTGCATGTAACGGGGGGTCCATCCGTGAGAGATGCCTCGCATCAGACGCGCCTGTTTTGCACTCTTGAACGGCATAGCAACTGCTCCCCCTCGCGCAAATTTAATAAGTCCACCATGTGCTTCCCGATGTTTTATGGTCGCATCGTTTGGATGAAAGATGACGTAGTTGTGCGAACCCTCACCAGCCTCTCGGCTACCTTGGTCTAAGTATTTGATACCGGGAACACCTTGTGAATGGAGGTAAGCAGCTGCCTCTTTATCACCACCTAATGCACGTGATAATGCTTGGTGAATGCTTGCCCCATCGCGCGGTTTATCAAAATAAGCGGTCCAGTCGCTGCCGGTGTAATCACCCCGATCATTGGTGAAGCTGCTGACAGCATCTCTAACTGTTTTTGGCTGCTCACCCAGGGGCTTATCCCAATCAAGCAAATGGCTCTCATGAGGAATCTCAATCGTGTACAGCCTCCCATTTGGTTTGATTTCTACCTGCGTTCCGCTGCCTTTCAATTCTCTTAGGTAGTCGAGCGCGTTGTACAGGTTTTGTGCCTTCCGAAGGAATGCTTTCCGATCCGGGCTACGGTTCATGTCGAGAAGCTTATTCGCATTCGGGATGGCATAGTTTTCAAGCTCATCAAGAGCCTGATCTAAGTTCCCACCATGTGCCCTTAGGTAATTACGCGCCTCAATAGGGACGTTAGTCGCAGGCTTCGGGGTGAGATTCAGATCAAAGCCCCCAAGCTTGTCCCGGTATTCCGTTCCCACCTCACGGTTACCCGCAGAGTAGATGCCGTGCCCATACGCCGCAGCACCCTCTCCAGCCCCCACCTTGCTCATATCAAACTCGCCGAGCGGGTTATTGGGGGTCGCCGGAAAAGTATACGGCGTACCGTGATGTGAGGTAGTTACGCTACGAACGGGGGGCTCCTGTCCGCCCCCTACCGCTCGATCCATTGCCCTGCCTTCCGCATCAGACATCAGGCGTCTTTGCTCAGCATAGGGGTCACCCGTAGCACGAGCACTAAGCTCGGATTCAACCTCCGGATTTCTAGGATCTTTCTCAAGTGCTTTCCACAGTTCGCCGTGGGTGAAATCCTTGAACTTTGGATTAAACCCCGGATTAACAGGGGGGCGAACGGGTGCCCGAAGAGACGCGCGACGAAATGGCAGAAATGCACTAAGCGCACCCGTGGTGAGTGCGCCTGTGGCCGGTGATGCTTGACCTACTGTCTTGCCTGGGAATTCCAACGCTTTATTGATGGGGTCCATAACGGCACCCAAACCTGCAAGCCCAGCGTTACCTTGCTCAGTGCGAGGTTCGTAGGTCATTGACTGCTGCAAGCGCTGGACTACCTCCGCTGCAGCTTTAGGATCTTGCCTGTGCAGGAGCGACAGCAGCCCACCAATGCCTGCGATCGGAGTCGCAGCAGCACCCGTCAGTGCAGTTGCAGCAGGCTCGGTAAGTGCGCGCCACCATTCACCTGTTGGCTTCTCAGCCATTTAATCCACTCGTCCCGTGCGACCATCAATGATCGCAACATCAGGTTTCGGTTGGATCAGAGCCAGGATGCTTGCCATGACTTCAAGTTTCGTCTCATCACGCAAGCCCAAGGGTGAATTATCGTCGGCCCCACCATGAACACCCACTTGCTGCCGATCTTTCCAGTGCTCACGCTGGCGATTGGTGATCCACAGTTTGATTGCCGCGACATCCGGCTTGTGATGCTTGATCGTTTGGGCACGGATGATCTCGCCGTCCCACTGGAATATCTTTTCTTCATCGTGGCTGTAGCCCACAGCAGTTTGGTACAGCGATCCAAACACAGCTACGTCAGCATCAGTGTACCCATTCTCAAGAGCTTTCTGGAATGCAGGGTATTCCTTCTTCCATCGCCCTATTTGCGTCTCCGAAATGTCGAGCAGTTCGGACATCTGCTCTTCAGTGACGCCTCGCATGGCAATTGCGCGCACCTGATCCAGATGGTTAGGTAAGAAGAGGCGCTTATTTTCAGCCAATAAATGGCCTACGCGATTCCTGACCAAACGTTTCCGTACTGCTGGCATTTACGGCGCTACTCCTTGAAACATCTCTAGGGCTCTCTTCGGCAGATCGGCGAGGCCAGCGGTGCTTTCCTTCGCCTTAGCCTTCAACGAAGAAACCTGTTTCTGACTTTCTGTCTTCAGCATCTCGGGCGTGATCTCGGAGAAGTCGACCTCAGGCAAATCGAGACGCTGCTGCCGCCACTGATTATCCAACGCGACCATCACAGGGCGCATCTGGTTCATGATGGCTTCGGTAGCTTTTGGATTACCTTTGGCATGTGCAAGTCGGATCATTTGGTTGCGCACGTACTGACTTTCTGCAGTGTGTGCAACAACGCTGGTAACTGCAGCAGCCCCAACGAGGGCACCCAGCATCTCCGTCAGAAGAGCACCACCTGCTGCAGCAGCAGATGCAGCCATCCCAAGACCCTTACCCGATGACTGCGCTTTGTTGGTGATCTTCAGATACTCACGCGCGCCTGTCAGCAATTCCTGGTCGCCCGCCTTGAATATGATGCGCATAGTTCGACGTGATTGGGGGGTGTCGAGGTACGCAGCAAACTTAGCAGGGTCCACCGACTGCGGTGCTGCATCCGGTCGCCACTTCCCAGCCGTCAGCGCTTTCGTCATGAAGCGTTGCCCTACAGCCCTCTGGCCCTCCTTCGTGAGCCTGTCGAATAGCTCCTGCATCAAGACCGGTTTGTCTGCGTCCATCAGTTTGTCCACGACATCACCGTTGAGGTCACCTATAGCCAGGTGCTTCCGCAAAACCTTGTCTGTAACGCTGTTGCTTTCACGTACCCAGGCGCGGCCTATCGCGTCCTGTGTTGGGTTTTTATTCTTCCCCCAGAACCTCGCCCTGACCATGCGATCGACAAACGATTGCGCGATCTCCTTACCCAGTGAAGAGTCAACATCGATGTTGTACTCGTGGGCCAACTCGGTCAGCGTGTCCGCACGTTGCGCCTGCTGCTTCACACGTACTGAACCCAAGCCGGTAAGTGGAATTCGCTCAGCCATCTTGAAGAAGATCTTCAATGGGGGTGATAGCTTTTCGAACAGTGCGTCTGACGTTCCGATCTTCTTACCTGTATCTTCCGCGTACTGCAGCGCTTGCGAGATGGTCTTAGGAGCAACGTTCTTGGCAATATCCTGGGTACTTGTGCCCCCCAGAAAAGTTGGTAGTGCCTGCTTTGCTTCCTGCAGCGTGCCTGGTATCAACTTCGTCCCAGCACTGATAGCGGGTTTCGCGATGTACTCAGGTATAGCTCCAGCAGCAGCACTGAGCGCAATGTCCCCTTTGTTGAACTCACCCCCAGCCAGTGACTGGCCTGCTTGCATTGCGCCTTCAGTGACGCCTGCCCCCACACCCATCACTCCTACTGCAGCTGAAGTAGCTTCCGCCAACGCTTTCTTCTTCGCAGTGTTCGTGATCGCGGTACGTGCTGCTACCAACGGTATCTGGGTAGCTCCAGCTGCCAAGCGACCTGACGGTGTGAATGCAGAGGCAAGGCCCAGCAGCTGCAGGATGTCCATGTAGCTGACACCAGGACGATTGATGACTGCCTGCGCCCCATTAGAATTGTTAGTCGCAATGAGAGTACCGTCCGGCGCATACGTGATACCCACGTCCGGATTCTGCGCAGTCAGCATCTTCGCAATCTCTGCCGGATCAGACGCTGTCAACATAGCAGCGGTCACGCCGAAGTTCTTCGCTACGTCTTTCCGTGTTTCTTCTGGCGGTAAGAACGGGCGAGTACCTGTCTGCGCAAGTTCAGGTAACTGAAGAGATGCGCGTGATGTTCCTTTCTTCTCGGGGAACGGAGTCTTTTCCATATCCTCCGTAGCAGCCATTTCGGTCTCGGCGTACGGATCGAAGTTCGGATCGTCTTCAGCGTACGGATCGTAATCAGTTGCTTCAGCCATCAGATTGCAACTCCCAATTTACGCAACTCGACTACGATGTCATCGCTCATGTCGAAGCGTTTTTGGAACATCTCGATCTCTTTCTTCTGCTGGTCAGGTGCCTTTGCATCGCGCATCCGCTGCAGGAATCTTTCAAGAGATGCCGTGGAAGGCTTACGATTCACTTCAGCAGGTGTATCTCCCTGCTTCTTCCGGTACGCATCAATCTGGCCGCGTATATACTCACGGTAACCTTTGTTCTTGATCTGCCCTGCTGCGGTATAGCCACGATCGATCGTATCGTCATAGGTCTGCAGCATGTCGTCGAGGACCCTCATGTTCGTATCGACGTTCTGCGTCAGACGAGCGTGTTGCTGTTCGATCTTCCGGTATTCGAAATCAGTTTTGCTACCCGTGAGTTGCAACAGCTGGTCCATCAATGCGCCTCCCACCTTGCTTTGTAGAGCCAGCAGTTGAGTTCCTTCCGGGATCGCTTCCGTGATACCGAGGTACTCCGTCAGCCTGAGCATATCGGCCTTCAAGCCACTCGTTGTACCGCCACCTGCTTTGACCTTCGCGAGGATGCGATACGCCTCTTTGATTTTCGGCTGTACCACCATCGCACCCGTCGCTGCATTGATGTGCTTCGTGTAATCAGTGGAAGCTCCTTCAGCTTCCTCTCGTGCCGTTGTTGTCGAAGTAACAGTCAGCGGGTTCACTGTTGCAGCAACCTCAATCGGTTTACCGTCAGCCTCGCTGAGGTGCCGAACGGTTTCACCACCCGGCATCAATACTTCACTGTATCGCACAACATGATCCGTACTGGGATCCAACCCCAGATTCGCTGCTTCTATGCCCGCCTTAACGATCGCGTTATACGAGCCAAGGACACGTGCGCGGGCCTGCCCAACTTGGTACCCCGCTTCTTTTCCGAGAATGTCGATCTCGTTCTTCGCGTACTCGTTCTCAGCACCAGCCTCTTGTTCGTTAATTCTCTGCAGCGCAAGCTGACGCTCTAACGCTTCTTTGTTAGTCAGCTCTTGTTGCTGACGGACCAACCCCGCCGAGTTACTTACGGATTCACCGAAGCCACCAGTCTTCGTCGGTGCCAACATGCCCTGGGCCAGGGCTAGCCATCGCGTGGACTTGTCTTCAGGCTTCATTGCCAGCAACGCTTCCTGTCCGGATCTCAATCGTGCGATGGCTCTCTCGTACGCTGACTGGTTGACCTTGCGTGCTGCCTGGACGGAAGCTTGCAACGAGTCAGGCAGTGCATCGCCAACGGTCCTCTGTGATGCAGCAGCATCTAGCGCGCCTGACCCCCCCACAGTGCCGTCAGAGTTTGCATCTCCATAGGAATCTTCGTCGTCAACACCAACTGCTTCGGCAAGGCCACCACTTTGGTAACGCTTTTTCATCAGTCTTGATCCTCTATTTTCACCGCACCTTGCGAACGTGTCGTCAAGTCACAGTGGGGGTAAATCTTACCTGCCACCGCTTGCAGTTCTGGCTGCTGTCGTGAACGACCAGTCAAAGACCGCACCCAGTTTGCGCCTCGACTGAAGAAACCACGAACAGCTTGCGCAAGGCCCCCTAGCCCATAGCCCTGCGCTTCATACGCACCAACTTTCCCCCGGTGGCATAGTGCGCCAACCCTCCGTGACGATAGTCATTGGGACCTGCAAAATGCCCGCTATAATCCACACGAGGTGCTGTGTGATCTTCGATGTACTCTCCGGTCAGATTGTCGATGTATCCGCCTTCAGCTGCGTGAACTGGGCCACCACGTGCAGAGGTCAATCCCTTGTACGTGCCGTACGCACCTGCAATCTGTGCAAGACCGGACGGTTGGTAAATATCTGCGGGGCCAGTCTCTTGCCTGTTGACGGTGCGACCGACAGCTGATGCGGGAATCCCTCGAATGATGTCCGACATATACGCTGCACGCTGCATCGGCAGATCGCGTTGTTCCAGGAAATCTTTGTACGCAAGATCCAACCCCGCCTGCGTTTGCCCTTGCCGAGTCTTGCCAATATTTTCAAGTGCTGCCGAATCCAACGAACCCAGCTTGGAAGATGCCTCGCCCATCTGTCCCAGCTGATTTGCGCCCTGGAACTGAGCCAATGCACCCTGCACCCCAAGTCGTCCCGTGGCTTCTTCGAGACCACCTGCGGTCTTAGCAAGCTCACCCGCACGACTTCGATCAGATCCATAGATATCAGCCGCCTGTCCGTACGCAGTACCCAACGTACTCAGACGTTGCTGCTCCAGGTTCTCTTGGATGTCCCGAACCCCTTTGACACCGATATCTTCCATGGAGCCGAAGCCACCACGTGATCCGTACTGACCCGCCCCTGCGAAAGTCCGTTGGAGCTTCGGCAAGAAGTTCTCCTCCAGCGTGCGCGTGGCAAGGCCTTCCTGTCGATTTAGCACATTCTGTACATAGGGGTTCATGTACGCTTCAACATTGCCCGGATCGTTGAAGTTACCCCCAGCCTGATCTATGTAAGGTTGTGCCGCTCCGCGCACATCAGTGTTCCCTGCGCGTGAAGCTTGCTGAAGCCCCCCCTGCGTTGCCTCTGCACCTGATTCGAGGTACGGCTGATACGCGCCGATGTTCTCTTGCGCAAGCCCAAAAGCCCCCTCCTGCTCAGGGGTAAAGCCTGCGATGCGGGGACCTTCGTACGGAATGTACGGTTCAGCTGCGGCAGCGTTCGCACGAGCGATCAAGCCCTGCGTGTAGTCCGACATCCACTTCGGGACATTCTCAACAGTCTGTCCGTAAGTAGTGACTGACTTCGGAGGTTTCCCCTCGAATAAAAAGTCAGTAATGCTTGACATCTAATTCCTCCCCGCAGCGATTTGTGCCCGTCGCAGTGCCTTCATTCCGCCACCCATCGACATGTATTTTGCAGGGGGCTTCGCCTTGTGCGTGAACTCCCCCTTCTTCAGATTCGTCGCCTTGTGCTGGCGTAAATTACGTCGCATTTCATCAAGACGCCGCGCACCAGCATCACCCGAACCATCCCCCAGCAATGACACGGTCTCAGCATCGACGACGTATTCACCGTCACTGAGCCTCGCCTCAATGTCATCGGAGCGTCCGGTACCGGGTCCCCGCACGTAACGACCCTGCGCCGCTGTCTGAGGCTGTGCTTGCGGGGGAATCATCTCATTCGTGGTCCCGTTGAAGGTCCAGCCCTGCTGCTCCAGAGCCTGCCGTTGCGACGCACCGACATTACCTGGGGGCAGTATGATCGAACCCTGACCTGGAGGGGTCGCCAACGATGGGGCTGACGCAGCAGCAAGCCCCCCCTGCTTCTCGTATGACTCAGGCCCCAGGAACAGGTGTTGCCCCGACATAGGAGCGCCGGGGCGTCCGTACGTGTAATACGAGTTGGGGTCCATCGGCCGAATGGAGCGCTTCAGTGAGTACTGCGGTAACGGTTCATTGAAGTCTTCCGGATACAGTGGCGGTTTGGGGTTGCCATAGCCCCCTTGCGACGAACCTCCCAAGGCACCGAGCCCAAGAATCGCAGGCAGGGCGTAGTCTTCTATACTGGTTCCTTTGCCCATTTGGGCTGCGCCTGCGGCTTGCGCAGCGCCCCCAGGGGTACCAGCAGAGGCTACCGCAGAACCCGGCGCTGTAGCGTCACCGTAGATGCCTCCAGAGATGGCCCCATCCTTCACTACCGGTGAGTCATTCATGGGATCTGCAGAACCGGGATCCATGTTGATCTCCGGAGTCGTCGGCGTGGTGCCGAAGTAATCCTGAGCACCCGCGACAAACTTGTTCACCATGGGGCGTGTTACTGCCGCATTCAGCCCCCCCTGCACTGCGCCCTCCCCAAAATCTCCTCCGCTCGCTTTTGACCCAAGGCCTTGAAGCGTCGCGCTACCTGCGATGTCAGCAGTCTTTCCCGACAGCCCTACCGCTTTACCTGCAGCTTCACCCAAGCCCCCAGAAATGGCACCGCTGACTGCCCCCCGTATGGCCCCTTCTTTGCCACCGGCAACAGCACCGAGGCCTCCCTGAATGACTGCATTGCCAGCGATCGTAGCTGCAGTGCCCGATGCACCCATGAACGCCCCAATGGCAGGTGCTGCCCAAGGAGCAAAAACAGCCAGCGCGATCGGTGCCACGGTCTGAAAGATAGGAGAACCCACCACCTTTTTCACGGCGTGTTTGATCTTCTTCCACGCACTGCTCAAGAAGCCGTACTCACCAATGCCGGTCTTGGGGTTGATCGTCGGCTTGCCCCACATGGCAGTGATCGCGTCGTACTCATCGGGTGCGAGATGCAACATCATCGAATCGTCACCACGACCCGCGCGTCGAGCCGTCTCAGCTGCGCGTCGAGTTGACCCCCCATGAGCCATTGCAGGGGTGATTCCCGTATCAGGAGCCGAGTACAAACGCAGCTGTTTAGCTTTAGCCTTTGGCACGCCCTGTCGGGTCAGCATTTTTTGTGCTGCTTGGGTGTAGAGCAGTTGAGGACCGCCAGGCATCGACTCGATCTGCTTCGCAGCGTCGATAACTTCTTGGTTGCCCCCTTGCTGGCTCAACAGCTGTGCGAGGCCCCCTTGCGTTTCACTCTGCATGTTTCGTAGCTTTGGCACTTGCGCTCCTTCCCGTCTCCGACCTGTTCACGTTCATGATTTATCCCGAGAAGTCAGCGACTGCAAACAAACGTTCGGCCCACTCTTTCCAATCAGGGTAGGTAAACGGATCGGGTGCATTTTGCCCCAATGGGTTGTTATCGCAGAAGACACGTTGTGCCCAGCGTTGCCAATCATTTAGGTCATCGAGGCGTGGGTAGTTCTTTGATTTCTCTTCCAGAAGAGAACTCATTTGATCCGACCACTCAACCACGCCAGAAAAGCCCCGAGGGTCTAAGAGCGTCATGATTCAACCCGTCCATCAGCGGGTTCCATATGCGCATACGTGTCACCGTATTCGTAATTGCCCCCCTGTACGTTGGACTCCCAACGAAAGCTCATCAGTCTACGAATGCCATCTTTCAACTTGAGGGTCTCATCAGTCGAAGTCGCGGCTGTGTCAGAGAACGTTTTAGTAGCACTCAAGACCAGGGGTGCTCTTGAATTTGCTCGACCGTTCACCTGCATTGTCATGTCCCCCACTTGAACAAAGTCGGGCTCAATGCGTGCAACACGCAAAGATTTGGAACTGCTGGACTGCTCCAGCATCGATAACTCGTGCGTTTCGAAGTAAGACTGAATCGCACTTATGGTGGAAGCGCGGATCTTGTCCAGTGCAGTCTCATGCTGCCACAACGTGCGCCCATTGACCGTGACTTCGTTATCGACCGCAAAGGGACGCTGGTACACATCTGCATAAATCCCTGCAGTGCGCCCCTGATCTACAGTGTTAGAGTCTGGCAAAGCAGTGTCATACCACGTGTTCTCTCGCAAGTTGTAGATCACCGCATGCGTGCACTCGGTAGCACTGCCTCTTGGGTAACACCACCAGATCTCTCCGTAACGTGGGATCTTGAAGCCAAAGCACTTTTGCCGTTCATTGAAGTTGATGTTGTCAAAGAACCAGTTCTGGCTCATGTCGTTCGGGATCTCCCGTACAACACCGTTGAACATCAGCCAACGATCAACACCCGGCCAGTAATAAATCCCGTCGTATTCGACAATGCCTTGCGAACTCAAGACGGAGATATCAGTAGCCAGAATGTCGAATGCAAAATCTGGAGGTCCTCCTGGTTGGAAAGATCCCCGAATCAAAGCGTTAAGTGCCCACAGCAAAATACCCGGACCAGAACCCGATCCGCGTAACGCCATGCCACGCACGATCTTTTGAGTACCCACATTGAAGTCGATCGGTAGTGTCGCCAAATTGTTGATGGCGGATTGTCGGATGAGCCCATCACTACCAAAAGCAAATAGATACTGACCTGTCACGCAGATGCCACCACTAACAGGCACCGCATTCCACGCTGCATTCAATCCGGCAGTAACGAGAACACCTGCAGCTGTGACCACACCAATATAAATATTTCGCCCTACAGAGTTATCAATATCCGCAAGGTTCGGAGCAGCGTGAGCCACCAACAATGTCTGCGCTGCACCTGAAGTATCCGCGAAGATCGCAAACTGCCACAGATTATTTACGCTTGTTACAAATCCTGCAGGCGTGCGACTGTTGAAAGCTGTTAGCGTGCCATTTGAAACAAGATACTGCCCAAGAGTGTTGGGGTGTCCCAAGTGCAAATACTGGGTGTCGTCTCGCGAGAAGCTCGTCATCCCCCGCGTAATCTCAGGCACCGTATCCGTGACCTGTTGGTATCCCCCAATCTTCTTGGGACGACCCCGCTGAAATCTGCACCACTGCACATCGAGATAATAGCCGCCCTCGAACCGGCTACCATCTCGCTTGACGCCTGACTTCGAGACAATGAGTACCGGTTGCTCAGGCATTATGCGACCTTCTGAACACGCATGAAGGAACCTGCCTGGAGAGATGTATTCGTGCCGTTACTCGTTCCCTGTGCCCATTGCAGATCAATCGCTGTCCCAGCGGTGTAAGCCGCACCAGTCACAACACCAAACCGACAGGTCACCCATTCATCGACACCCGCATTGTCGAATGTTGCCTTGGTTTGTAGGACCCCCGCTGAACCGTTCGTCACTAAGCTCTCGACGGTGCCCCCCTGTTGAACCGACCAACCTATGCCGTTTTGAACAGAGACATTGCCTGCCTGCCCATTGAAATCAAATTGCCACCGAAAGCCATTAGCAGTAGCACCGTTGCCCGCAAAGACGAGGGCCACCTCAATGATGTAACGCGAACTCGGCTGAAGCGCGAACCCTGCCAAATCAGGATCATCAGTGGGGGTGATTGTTGTGTTTCTCGATGTCGTACCCGATTTGACGTTCCCCGTCACCATCGCTGCAAAAATGTTCGCAATCGTTGCCTTTCTTTTTGCTGGGACACTGACATCCTGCAGGGGCATCTCATCATCAAACTTGAGTGCTGTTTCAGCTGTCATCCCGGCAATGTCCATCGCCAGGTCGTTGGCGTTGACGATAATGCCGCCGTTCGCCACGGCAACAACATCGAAAGTACGATCAGCGGAGAGATCGCCCCCACCAGTCATGCCTGCACCAGCAGTCACAAGTCGAGAGGTTGGGGGTACCTGCAGTGCAGCTTGAGCAGCGGCAATCGTAGTAGCTCCGGTGCCCCCCTGTCCGATCGTTATCGGGAACACAACAGCTGATGCGCTCGTTGCGTTAATTACGTTCGTAGAATCGCAGTACAGGATTACCGTCTGACCTTGAACAACTGTCGGAGGGCCTACTTGAGCAGCTGTAGAGACCGATAAGGTGAAGGCACCTGTCGTCTCATTATCCACCCAGTACTGCTGAATCGTATTTGGAACAACGATGCGACGATTACCTACAAGCGCACCGGTAAAGCGATACGCGATGCGATTCAAATTCGCACCGGCTAACACGAAGTCACCCGAACCAGGAACAGGGATCGACACGTAATCAAATGCGATCGATGAGCCCGAACTTAAGCCGACAGTGAAGAAGTTTGCGCCGTCCGTGAAGATGAAACACGAGTCAAGCGGATCCATATTGATGCTAGCCGAGCCATCGATGGAGCCCGCAGCAGGCAAAACATTCAATGTGCCCGAACCGGAATTGCGTAACATGAAAAACCAATCGCTACCCACAACACCGGCAGTGGGCAGGTTGCAGATACCTGCACCTGAGGTGTAGATCAGACACTTCGCTCGATCAGCACTAACTACCGTGATCGGTGTTGATGCTTTGACAGAAGAATCAATCTTCTGATTCAGCGTAGTCGCAACTGCTTTAATCCCAGCACCCGCAAGTGCCGATGCCGAAGCAACTGAGACTGAGGCCCCCATCTGAAAAGTTGACCAAGTCCCTGCCGCTGTCGTATTGCTGGTGAGAACAAGTACCCACTGTTCTCCTGGTTGCACAGTTTGAAGCGTGCCCCCGGCCGAGTTCAAAACAGTGAATGCATTCGCACCCACGTTGTTGAACGTCGTCTTATTGCCCGTCGCTGCGATGAGTGCCGAAGGCATCGTGATGCTGAGACTGACTGCGGTGGCGTTGACGTTGATGAAATCAGCAACAACTAAACTGCCAGTGATCTGCTGTTCAGTGGGCCACTGAAGCGTAGCGTTGATAGCCGTCGTGATCAGGACGAAACTTAGCTGTGACGGGAAGATCAGATTCCCACCAAACACATTGGTGTAAGGCATCAGACGTTCTCCCTCGTAACTTGCCTGTCGATAATTCGTTTCACGTCCTGTGCTTCGAGGATTGCAACGTCACGGTCATAGATACCCTGCCACACAGGAATTCGCTCATCGTTCTTGAGGAACGGTGTCGCTTGTAGAAGCGCACCATGAAGCAACGCATTGGGCGCAAAATCAGTCGTCCAATTTGTTTGATTGACATCATCAAGCAGCGCAGGCATTTGCCAGAAATTCACCTCGAAGGGATATGCCACATCAGGTGTCGGCGCGATGAGCCAGTTGTAGTAGTCATAGTCCGCAAAGAATTTGGGTTGCGCTAGCAACGCTTCATCCGGCCAGTACAATCGGCAGTACTCGTATGAACGAGTGAACAGAGGGGTGCGTACCTGCGAGGCACCTACGCCAAAGTTCATCGAGATTGTCGCACGCCACCGGTTAGGCTTCGCGATCACAGATCCCCCAACCAGCATGGTGTTCGTCACCACGGTAACGAAACCGAGCAACTTGAGGGAGTTGGCCAGGTCGCGCTCAGCCAGGTTGATCAGGCTGGGCAGCTGCTCAAACACTGTGGGGTCGACAGCTGTCCCGCGCTCCAGATAGGCCCGAAGGTCTGTCAAAAGCGAGTTATAGGTCATCGAGACGGCCATCGATTACTCCTCAGACCAGGGGTTCTGGTTCTTCCACGTTGTCGTCGTCCAGGGTCTCTTCGGCCAGGGCCACTTGCCACTCACGCACATTCTCCACACGCTTGCGCAAGTCGCCCCATTGTGCAGGTGTTGGGGATCGTCCTAGAGAAATGACACTCTCGATGACTTCCCTGAATGCATGAATGTCATCTGACGCAGAATCGTCACCCTCAACTGCTAGTGTAGCGAGGATGGTCAGTAGCTCAGATGTCTCACCCGCTCTTAAGCCGCTCTCACCGCTCAAAGTGGGGTTGGCAAGAGCTACCGCAAGACGTTCAAGCGTTTGTACTATTCCGAGATCAGCCAAGCTCATGGACTTGCTCCTGTTACGCCGATTTTTCGATTTGCTTCAGTTCAGGCACCGGTTGAGGCCTCGGCGGATTCGCCAAAATAACCGTACCCGCTGCGATGCCTTGCAGGATCACGCTCAGATAATTCAAGTGCCCAGAAACGGCCAGCGTCACACTGACACGCAATTCAGGGTCCGAGAGCAATCCAAGACCTGCCTGCGCAGCTGCTTGAACTTGTTGGGGGGAAAGATTTACTTCTTGTTGCACTGTAGCCTCCAGGGCTGGTTGGGGGATTTAATTTAGTCGAGTCACGGTGATATTGCCGTCGCCACCCAAGGTCAGTGATCCGGAAGCTCCCGATCGAGCAGCCTGCAAACTGAACGTGGATGCCGAAGCGCTACTGTAGTTGAGAGTGCCCGTAAAACGAACAACATGAGTATTCGTGGGTGTGACTGGCGTGAGACTCATCGTTGAGAACAACGACTGGTCTAGGGCATTATCGGTGACCCCACCTGCTGCAGCTCCAGCATCTATCAATTCCCAGAGCATCGTACAAGTGGCATCCGTAGCCCCAGCAGTTCGAGCAAAGAAGAACTGGAAGTCAGCGGGAGTTCCTGCGCCCGAGACAATGGTGATGAAACCATCGATCTTGTAGATCCCACTGGTGCCCTGCAGGTCAAAAGCCATACCTGTGACGGTAGTCAGGACTGTCGTGTTTATCGTCTGCCCGGTGGCTCCTTGCGCAGCCACACGCAAGTCCGGCCGCGTCAACACCCCAGCCAGTGCAGCAGTAGGTACATTCCAACCGGTGATCACGCCAGCGTTGGTGATCCTCAGTCGTTCTACCGGTGTGATAGTGCCGTCCAACGTAGTCAGGAACATCAACCGACCGGGCATGTCAGCGGCACCTGGAGTACCGTCTGACGCGGCTTGAATCTGCGCCGCGATGTTGGTGATGTCCGAGCCGTTAGCTCCGTACCAATTGATCGACCCCAAGATGTCGTTGTTCTGAACGATCGTGTACGAACTCGCCGTCGTGCCACGAGATTTGCGCAGGGCGTAGACGGGACCTGTCGCACTGTTGGTGTAGTGATCAAGAGCAACAGAGGGGCCAACACCCTGAATCACGATTCCAGCGATGGCGCTTTCTACGGGGTTCGGTGCGTTGCCGTAAGCGAAACCTGAGATCAGGACCGAGACCATCCCGTTCTGGAGAATGCGCATGCGCTCAACAGAAGCAGTCGTTCCATCGGGCGTGGTGCTGAACACCAACCGACCGGGCATATCGTTCACGCCAGGAGTCGCTTCAACAACCCCCCTGATGGTCGCGAGCTGGATCATCCCAGCACCATCATTACCGAAGAACTCAAGAGACCCTACGGTGTCGTCAGTCTGAACTGCCGTGTTGTTGCCATAGATCGTAGCTCTGGACTTCGCCATGTACAGCGTGGCACCCGTCGGGGTGGCGTTATAACCGACATTGGCTATACCACTTCCGCCTTGCGCCATTACAACAGAGGCGGGGAGCAAGCCTCCGAAAGTGGGCGGGACACCATACGCCGTCCCACCTCCCATAATGACGTTCTGACCATTAGCCTGAATTCTCAGTCGTTCCAGAGGATCGCCCCCCGAAGGTGCCGTCCAAGTTGAGATTCGTGCTGAGATCGTAGTGGCAGGAGCAACATCGACAATCCCCTCGATATAGCCCCCCAGATCCATTGTGCCCCCGATAGGAGCCCACCATTGCACACTGCCCAGGGAATCGTTGAGCTGAACGACCGTTGTAGCACCGGCTACAGTACCCCGTGTCTTGACCATAGCCAGCGCGCCAGAAAGTGCATCGGCTGAGTGCTTGTAAACTGCAATAATGGGCACGACTGAGTTCACAGCTTGAGCAGCTACAAACGGCACCACAGTCGCCAACGTTGGGGGCGGTGCTGTGCTGGTGTTGTCGTTGGTCATCAGGAATCGACCAGCGGGGTTAAAGCGTGCTCTCTCGAACGAGGCAGCATCTCCGATCGCACGGGTATTGAATGTCAAAGCCGTCGGCAACTGACCTATCGCCACCACCCCATCGGTCAGTGCACTAATACGCGCCCCTGTCAGGATGTTAGCAGTCGTGCCGTCGTAACCACCAAACGAGATTAAACCCAGGCCATCGCCATTAACGAGGGTGGCGTTGGCACCTAAGGTATTGGACCCACTATGAGCCAGCATGTGCTGAGGACCGCTAGCGCTTGAGCTGTACAAAGTTTGAAGCAGTGAGGCACTGAGCGTAGCTTGAATGGCTAGGCCATAATCAAGACTCGTGATCGGAACAGCAAAAGTTCCACCATCACCAGTTATAAACACCTTTCCGGCGTTGTTAATTCGCAATCGCTCAACTGGAGTAGTCCCCCCATCAAGAGTTGTGCGGAAGATCAGTCGGCCAGGCATATCATTGAGTCCTGGGGTACCGTCTACCTGACTGACAATGTTGGCAGCTTCAATGAGCCCCGTGCCGTCAGTCCCAAAGAATGAAATTAAACCCAGACCGTCCCCATCGACAACGACGGTATTGACCCCGAGCGTTGCAGCACGACTTTTAGCAAAGACAAAAACCGGAGAAGCTGTATCGGCGCTGTGTCTCTCTACCAAGATTGAGGCAGTGTTAGTCGCTCCTTGAACCGCCAGACTTGGCGGACTCCCCCCAAGTAACAGAAGGGGGTTAGCGTAAGTTATGGGATCGGAAAAGACATGAACTTGCCCGACGCTCCTAACTCGTAAATGTTCTATCGGGGTGGCTGTCCCATCAGCTGACGTAAGAAGGAGCAATCGACCAGGCATATCCGCAGCGGCACCAGGAGTACCATCGACCTCAGCTCGAATCTCAGAAGATGAAGCAAAGTCAGTCCCGGTTGCCCCGGCGAATTGGACCGAACCCAGTTGATCTCCCGATTGCACAATCGTGTAGACACTAAGTGTCCCGCGAGCCTTTCGGAAAATGAATTGTCCCGGATTTTGATCAGGCGTGAAGTGATCAATGGTCAGAATAGTTTGGTTCGCTTGACCTTGCCAAACCATGGCCGGAACAACACCAAGTACAGGTTTTGGTGCAGTGACGTAGCTGGTGCCATTGGCGGTGACAACGAGTTGACCTGTAGCGCTAATGCGTAGTCGCTCAAGCGGGCTAATCCCTCCAACTG
>Ga0315274_10001212_pt1 | contig 40031 bp, 69 predicted proteins | sample YL17G02_20_MG_FD_203700 | JGI IMG/M metagenome (GOLD analysis project Ga0315274, IMG submission 203700) | Sediment microbial communities from Yellowstone Lake, YNP, Wyoming, USA - YL17G02_20 | ecosystem: Environmental > Aquatic > Freshwater > Lake > Sediment | place: USA: Wyoming | collected...
CTGAAGGATTTCAATTGTCTTATTCATTGCAGATTTCTTGTTTCTTGCCATGACCTGTAAATCCACATCTGCTGTGAAATGCTTTCTTTTTTTCACAGTCACGAATGGTCTATAAGATACATCAAACGCTTTCATTTTCATATTAAACCACCTTCCTGAGCTTCCCAACATACGAACCATAAGGTCTTAGTTGAATTGCCCATCCTCTTTCAAAATAATTAATTCTATTCATTGGGAATCCATGTTTCTTTGCATAGCTCCGTGCATCTTCATATTCCTTGAAATAAAATATTTTTTTATGGCTCTTGTATTTGACCATCAAACCACTTCCTTGAGCTTCTTTTTCATATAATAATCAATTTGCTTTCCACCCTTCACCATATAATGCCATCCTCTTTTGTGAATGGATGACTTGCATGAGAGAGCAAATAGAGTTCCACCTTGTTTCTTCACGAATTTTCTGCCTTCCTCATGTGTCCTGAAATATCTCACAGGTCGCTTGGATTTCTTCTTTCGTCTATCAAAGAATCCAAAAGTGTTTGTCTCTGAAACGAATGGAAGTTGCCCTTTCATAATCAAATCACCTTTCTGAGCTTGTTGAATCTACGAGTATGTAGACTTTGGACTCTTATTTCTCTACCTCTTGGAGTGCTTTCTCTAAAACTTTTTGATGTTTCCATCAACTCATTATATATCCCGACCATAGTGGTTGCTTTTTTCTTGACCATCTAAATCACCTTCCTGAGCTTTTTAGCGTAATTCAGAGCATCTTTTTGCCTTTTGAAAACTCTCGTTTCATTTTCTTTTTTATTTGTTGTCAATTCCAATCTATATTCTATTTTCTTTCCTTTTGGTCGGGCAGGAAATATACCAATTTGTGTCATTCCATCTCTTGATTCATATCCTATCCATCTTCTTTTTCCGAAATGACCGATATGTTTCTTATATTTGACCATCCTAAACCACTTCCTTGATTTTCTTATAGACCTTCTGGATTCTTCCCCTGTTGATGTATGTCGAAGCCGGAAGGAATGCCACAGGCAGAGCTTCAGGGTCGTAAGCCAAGGCGATGCCAGCTCCACCGATTCCGACTGCTCCCATTCTACGGAGTCCTTCTTTTTCTTTCGGAGTCAGCTTTTTCCAGAAATTCTTTGCCTTTTTCTTTATGCTTTCGGTTTCCTTTCCAGCGAATTCATATTCTGATAGCATTTTATCATCTCCACATAGCCTTCTTGAAAGTGCTAATCATCCCTTGCTTCTTCTCCGCTTCAGCACGATGAAGGGTTTCCCATTTTCTGCAAGTCTGCTCCACGCTATCGTGTAGCATCTCCTTGAACTTTCTAAGCTCTTCGTCATTCATCTAAACTACCTCATCTAATTTCTTCTTGGTATTATGCTTATCCATGAAATCGTATGCCTTCTTCTCCAAGACCTTAGTGCTTCGGTGAAATGAAAGTGTTTCTGAATTGCCTGATTTGTTATTTCCAGCCCATAATTCGATTAGATTGCCTTTCCATTCATAAGTTCCGGCTAATTCGAAAAGAGGCTTGTTATTTTTGAAGAATCTCCAATCGAATCCAGATTCAGAAGGAATCCTATACCAGCCATTAGCTTTCTTTCCAGATTTTCGCTCTTCGTCCAAATCATTTACGTCCTTGTCTTTCATTCTCATTACATCATCCTCAATAGTTTATTCCGTGCATCTTGCTCTCGTTCCTTTGCATTTGATTCGATTGCCTTTGCATCTGAAACTTGCTCTGCATGGAATTTCGCATTATGAAACGCCAAGGCATAATAGACTTTGGCATCGACCCAATCCATCATCGGTTTCATGCATTTCATAATCCCATCTCCTGAAGCTTCTTTCTGTTTATCCTTCCGTTTCTGTTGATTATGCCAGCATTTATCAAATCCATCGCTGTCCTGCCATAAGTTCCCTGAAGAGTCCAAGCCTGACCTGTCTGAACAAGATATGAGAATAATTCAGCCGTTGCTTCTAAATTAATATTTCCACTCTCAAAATCCATTATGAACTTCAAAAGATTCTTTTGATTGACTCTGCCCATTCAAATCACCTTCTTCAATCTTCCATAATTCAAAGGAGTAATTTTGTTGAATGATACCCAAATCTCTTCTGGGAATCTCTGATGAGTGTCATCATATCTTCCCCATGTGTTTTTTATGAAACCGACTTCCTGTCCTATTTGACCTTTCTTTTGTCTTTTCTTATCAATATACATAGGTTGTGTCTTTCCCTTTATTCCAAACTCTTCCTTCACGCCAGAAACAGCATCCTTTATGTTTCTAAACCGCCTTTTTTCTTCATATTGAATTTCATTTTGTTTCTTATCAACAAAAGTAATTATCACTTCGATTGCCATATCATATCACTCCCTTCAATTTCATCACATTGACGTGAGTTATCGGAATCTTTCCTTTGAATAATGTGACCTTGACCCTCGCTGGTTTCGTATCTATCTCCACAACATCATTCTTGTCTGAGATATTTCTTATCAAATCCTTATCAATCCCTATGAACTGAGGATGGAATGCCTCAAGCACTTTCGGAGTCGCTAATATATTATAAGTCGCTTTCATTCCTTTTGGAATATCGTTCCTTCTTGAACTCTTCATGGTTTTTGTTGGCTTCTTCAGCCATGGGATTTTATATTTAACTGGCTTCATGCTTCTCGTTAGATTCGGGATATTTGACCGTTTCTTTTTCATATTACTTTCCTGAGCTTGACTTTGTATGCTTTTTTCCATAATTTGAATTCTTTTGAACCGATATGGAACATTACTTTTTTACCTTCAACAAAGCCTATGCCATATCTTTTTGTGCGATGTGTTCTCGGATTGAATTTCTTAAATTCGTAAAGAACCATTTCATCTTTCTTCATTCAAATCACCTTCTTGTATTGCTTCTCATATCTTGGTCTTATTTTCTTGATTTCTCTCTCGACCATCTTAGCGAACCATTTTGGAGGGCTTTTCGTTCCTGTGTCAATAGTCCCTGCGATTTCATTCCCATTATAACTGCCATACCAGATTTTGCCGTTTGAATAGAATTGGACTCCTTTCATTTTCATATCAAACCACCTTCTCCAACATTTTCCTTCTCTTTGGATGGATTACAATGAATTTCACTCTTCCGACTAATTCTTCTTCCTCGAATATCTCTTTCTGCTTTGTCTTTCTTCCGACATCTTGGGCTAATTCATCCATGAAATGCTCGTCCTTCTGATGCTCAAGAATCGGATGCTCTCCTTTATATTCCTTGGTGCTGACCATAACGAGATTATCATCCTCATACATCTTATGGGATTTCGATTTGGTATCGACCCAGAAACCTCTAACTATCGGATAGACAGACACTCCACCGAAATGCTCTGCCATCTTCTTTTCCGTATCTCTGAGAATCTTTTGAGAAGATATTGGCACGACTAATTTGAAATCTCTCGCATACATAGGAATAACTTGATTTGAAGTGAATATATAGTGTTGTAATACGCCTCTTATTAACTCTGAAAAGAAAATAGAATCTATGCAAGAATATTCATGCCCTCGTTGTGGTGAAATTATGCGAGAATTTAAATATTATTTTGCTTGCCCCTCTTGTTATTTCGAGGTTTCGAAATGAGTAATACAATGCTTTTTAAGCAACTTCGAATAAATAATATTAGGCAAACTATGAAGAAACCAGTCCTAAAGGTCTGGCTTTACGGTGGTTTGCCTTCCATCCACAAATCCTAAGAAGGAGTATTCATTCGCAGAGGGCAAAACCACCAACGGTTGTGTCATCGCCTAACTCCTTGGTTGGTGGATTATGGAAGATTATCTGGTTCATTACGATGTGAAAGAAGAATATCATTTTGACCCGAACATAAAACCCTGTTATGAGGGTGAAGGCGAACTTGAAGACGACTTCTGAAAAAAATGTCATACAGATTTAAGCTTAATCTGCCAAATAGTTGTATGACAATATCAAACAGAATCCGATTCTCCCATAAATATTTCAAGATGCCAGAAAGCTTCTTCTTCAAGGATAGAGAGGCTAAATCGTTTTTGATAGGCATTTCGGTCTGTGATATTTCTCAACTCCCGAAGGAATTCCTTGATTGGGATACGGAATATGATTCAGGTAATGGGTTGGCTTATTATAAATTGCCAAAAGGGAAAGTCTTGATGCTCATCATTTTCACAAAGCAAGAGAATTCTGTTTCGGAATGCTGGACAACGATTCGAAGCCACAATCCCCAGAAAGAGGAATATTATCGCAATCTTATTGGTCAAGAATTTAAAATTGAGGTGGAACTCTATGAAGCAAAGCCAGAAGATTATATTTAGGACATCTCCAGAACTAAAGGCATTCGTCCGTGAATTCGCTGAGAAAAATGGGATGGATACAAGTGATTTTCTCCGACTCATACTGCATTATTATTTCATGGCATTTTTCACGAAGCAGGGAAGCTATCGTGAAATTCGTGAAAGATTTTTCCAGCTTTACCCACCTGATGAAAAATCAAAAAAGAAAGGGAAATAAAAATGGCTCTGAAAATCATCATCAAAGGAACTCCAAAAGCCAAGCAATCGTTCCGATTTGGATTTAACAAGCATATAGGTCATGTCGTCAAATATCAGCCCAAGGCTGTGAAAGACGAGGAAACGAATATCAAAGCTCAGATTGCCAATTCGCTTCCTTCTGGTTTTAGGATGTTAACAACTGCCGTCAAAGTTAATTATATCACATTCATATTCCCACCTTTGACTAATTTCCCTAAATGGAAATGCGAACTCCTAAATAAGACCGAAATTTATAAGACAACAAGTCCCGACCTCACGGATAATCTCCAAAAGGGTCTAATCGATGCCATGAAAGGTATGGTCTTCTCAAACGATTCAATTATCTGCATCTGCGGGAATGTAAAGAAAATCTATGGATTAGAGCCAAGAACTGAGATAGAATTGGAAGAATTTATTGGATTGACAGATAAGACTTTGAAACCATGACACAATATGGAGATGAGTTCGAACAGAATAGAATCTTGGCTCTCAAAAGGGATAATAACATCTGCCGAAAGTGTGGGAAACCAGCAAAGAATTGCCATCATGTCATTCCCCGAAATAAATCGCATTCAGACGATGTTGAAAATCTCATAACCTTATGTAAGAAATGCCACCGTTCCTGTGAAAATAGATTTAATTCAGTCGGTCAAACTGCATATACAAGAAGATGGATTTCTGAGAATCTGGAAAAAAAGTCGCAATAATTTTCATATTATTCAAAAGATTTACCACATCACCAGAATCGACATGAACCCAAACACTGTAATCAGATATTGGAGCAATATGATGGTCTGAGCATCGAACATATATGAAACCGAGCCTAGATAGAAAAACGATAAGATGGCGATTATTATCATTCCCATTCCCCATATCGCCTTCATCCCTGCCGAATGTTTTAAACTACCTTTCATATCTATCTCCTAATCTCGTAATGACAACCAATCATCAATTTCCTTTAGATAGATGTCTATATCTTCTTTCGTCATCTCTTTTTTATTTCCATGCCCTATATGCCACATATATACCACCGAAGATTATCATGGCTATCCCTATGGCTGTCATGTATTGTAATTGAGGAACAGGAACACATTGGTTCATCTTGCACCCAAATTCGCAGATTTCGGTTATCGTAGAGTTTCCCTGCCAGCACATTCCTTGACTGCATTGCGTTGCATTGATTATATGTTGGAGTGTTGTGTTGCTTATGCAAGTCAATGTTTCTGATGTCAAGGTTATCCCATCCCCGCCTATTTTATCGCTGAATGACAGGAAGGTTAGATTCTTGTATCCTTCTGTCCAATTCACAACGGCTGACACAGATACGTTGCCTATCGTGAGATTCTGCAACAGCAACAATGTCTGCCATGTGGTCGAGTTGATGAAATCCAGCTTATTTTCTAATGTTGTATTGATTCCGTAGTTTAAATCATTTAGTAATACGCTCATGGCAAGGAAATGCTGGTATTCGCTTGAATTATGGTTCAGCACATTGCTGTTCGTTGTGATTATAGCATTCAAGATGGTTGAGTTTATCGTCTCGTTTATCGAAGCAAGAGCATCATAGAGTCCTGTGAGATTGACTGTCACGTTCAAGGCACTCAGGCTGGCGTTTATCTGGTTGACTGTCGTGTTTATCTGGTCAAGCTTGTTCTCCATAGTCGTGTTTATGCTCACATTTATGGATTCAAGGAAGCTTCTGAGGTCAAGGTAATAGCTCAGAAGGCTCTGATTGATTGAAGCCACGAAAGTCAGGGTCGTGTTCCCTGTGGCATTTATCTGCTGAAGGAAGTTGTAAAGGGATAGATAGTTCGCATTCTGAGTGCTGTTGATTGAAGCCAAGTCGTTGAATATCTGGATTATCGAGCTATTTATCTGGAATACAGTCCCATTTATGACCATGAGATACTGCTGGTTCTGGCTGACTGTTGTGTTCACCTGACCTATGGCATCCAATAGCTGAGTGAGGTTCACGCTGACATTCAGATTGTTGAGTGAAGTGTTTATCTGATTGACTGTTTGGTTGATTTGCACGACTGTGGTGTTTATCTGGTCGAGCTTCAGTTCCAGAGTCGTGTTCCCTGTATAGTTAATAGAGGCAAGGAAGCTCATTATCGAAGCATAATGGCTATTCTGTGTGTTGTTGATAGAGATGAGGCTGGCTGGAATCGTGGTGTTCGTGGTCATGTTTATGTCATGGAGATATTGAAGGATGAGTGGAATCTGTTGGTTCGTGTTATAACTTGTGCCATTTATCCCTATCAGATAGTTGAGAATTGTTGTATTCAAGGTCTGATTGACCGAGTTTATGGCTTGAAGAAGGGAAACATAATGATTGAACTCGTTCACCGACAGGTTGTATGTCGTTCCATTGATAGCCACAAGATATTGTGTAATTGAGCCGTTTAGGGTAGTGTTCAGAGCCTCAAGTGACCCTAAAAGCGATAGATAATAGGCAGTCTGGCTCTGATTCATCTGGAAGGTCGTGCCATTGATATACGATAGGTAGTTCACGATTGTTGTGTTCAGGCTTGAGTTTATCTGATTTAGCAAGGCTAAAAGCTGGTTGAAATGGTTCAATTCGGATATGCTCAAATTGAAGACCGAGCCGTTGATTGAAATGAGCAAGGAAAGTGATTGGTTGCTCGTAGCGTTGACGGAGTTTATCGCTGTGAGTAAGGAATTATACTGAGTTCCGTTGATGTTGAAGGTAGTTCCGTTGATTGTGACCAGAAAATTAAGTATGGTTGTGTTCAAGGTCTGGTTCACAGAGGCTATGGCTGAAAGGATGGAATTAAGGTCTGTTGTATTGATTTTAACTGTCAGATTTGAAAGGGCGTTGCTGACATGAAGCTCTCCTGAGCCTTTAAGCTCCTGAATCTGCCCTTCCTGTGTCAGATATTTAATGGAAAGCCAGTTATCCCATTGTGTGACTGTGTTTGCTCCTGTTGTATATAGCCTTATTCTGATTATCTTAGTCGTGTAATTAATGGTGTGATTGTTTATGGCAAGGATATTTGTTATGGATTCGCCCATTCCGACAGGAAAACTCGGTTGTCCAGTTCCAGCAAAAGTCAAAGTGTTAGGAAGCGTTACCCAAGCGTTGCTTGTCCAGTTCCATACAGACATAGTGAGGGTTGTTATCTTATCAGCTTCCCCTATATAATAAATGTCAAGATTTGTTATGTTGTCTATGCCTGTTGTATTGAAATCATAATACGCATCGCATATTTTTGATACAGTTGTGCATGATGTGTATAAGCCATCTTCATATGAATTTAAAATCAATGTATCCCCTGTGTATGTCCCTTGTGTTACTGTCCTTGTGAGATTCTTCAGGTTTTCAGTCGGTGGATAAAGCCAATTTATATCATAGGAATATGCACAGGAAGCTCCGAGCATATAAATGCCTGTCACATTCGGGACTATCATATCGAAATAATAAATACCGTTGCTACCATTCTTATATAGCATACCAATATCGTGATAAAGCTGTGGATGAGATAAGTTTCCAGAACTCGGATAATATACATCAAGATAACAGTTGCCGTTGTTTATTGGAGTCCCTTGGCTGTCTTTCAGTTGAAGGAAAATCGTTCCTGCCTCTCCTGTCTGGTATTCTGTTCCTGAAACGAATAGGTTTTCCATTTTCGGGTTGTTCATATATGTCATATCAAGCCAGCCGTTTATAGAGCCTGTGTTAGCTCCCGAAGGTCTTAGAGTGACATTATATGTGCCTGCCTTCGTTATCCTGTTTGAGCAGTCGAACTTTATCCTTCCCTGTCCAGAGCCAGCGAATGTCGTGCTGACATAGAAGAATTGTGTGTTGCAAAGGCTTCCATTTATCCACAATGTGAAGTTCACAGATGGAGTCATATAGACATCGAAGCTGATTATGGCTGATTTGACAGAATTTATGCCGTCTGAAGGATTGACATTCACTATGAACGAATAATTATTATTGTTCGACATGGTTGGTAAGACGAAAGGGTTCAAGAAAATCTGATTATAATTTTGGGTCGGCTGTGTTGCCATGACCGAAGGTAATGACATCAAGAAAAATGCTAAAAATATCACTATTTTTTTCATAATAATCCTTCTATCAACTCGATATAAATGCTTTTGCAGTCAGGGATTGATAAATAGCTGTATTACAATAGAGAGCCTAATATCGCAACCATTATCAAAGCACCGATGATTATAAGTGCTATGTTCTTCGGGTTTTTCAATATCTCTGCCTCGAACAGCCCTTCCAGAAGGAAAAGCAACACGCCTGCACCCATCAGGAGCAGAGCCACTCCACTGAACAATCCGAGATTGTCTATTGGAGAAGGCGGTGGCGTTGAGAACTCTATTATTGCACATTGCTCAGTTGATGTGTTACTCTCATCAATATCATTCGCTGTCACCACTCCACAATAAGTCCCATTCTCCAAATTTCCTGTTGTGTATGTGCATTCTGCCATGTTTATCGTCATCGAGACATTAGCTGTGTTATTTATGCTGAGGTTGCAAACTAATGGTGTTTCTGACAGATTGACTTTGAATATTATATGGTTTGTCGTATTGATTATCGAATTGTTCGGAGTCGGGCTTATCCAATCAATGATAAGTTCCTCTGTCGCATTAGGAGCTTCATATTCAAGATATAGATATGGTGGATTTGTTCCAGAATCCATGTTATACATATTCACGAAATCTGCCCACCCATCTCCATCTGCAAGCTGTGACTCTGCCCTTATGGTGAATCTTCCTGTCGGAAGCATCTGCTCCGCCCAATCAGCGAAATCCCAACAATGGTATGAATATGATACAGGGTAATCGAATCCCATCCTGAGTCTTGTATAATTGCTTGCCTGATAATCCCCATAATATTGGATGACTGTATCCCACGCTCCGAGAGCTATATTCACATCGTTAAGCTGGATTCCATTTGTAGATAAGGACTCATCTGTATAGAAATGCTCCCAATTCGTTCCGTCAGTCGATTTGTATAGGTTGAGGAATCTCCCAACCCTGTCCACCCGAATCCATTTCTGGCTATCATTATACTCGAAAACCTTTTGAGGATTTACTGATGGGTCTTGCTCTATGTTGTCAATCGCATCGTAATAATAGAAGCTGACGTAATCCCCAGATGGATATGGTTTTATAAGGGTTATCCTGTTGGCATTGTTTGGTGTATTGCTATCCCCTGCCCTGAATATCTGAATCACCGCCTGCTCATAAGAAGACCAATTTGTATTGTTTATCATCACTTTGAAAGAGAAGTCTCCTGAAAGATTGAACGTGCTTCTTCCAGCACTCACACTACTACTGACAGGTGTGACAACAAGATTGTTTCCAGATACGGATATGCTTGAGCCTGAGCAGTCTCCTTGTATGCAGGCATTCTCCCATTTTGTTGTGTTCAGGACTGAGAAGTTATCAGAATCCACGACTGTCGAGAATATCGGTGTGCTATTCCATAGATACAATGTAGTATCGTTTATGTAGTTCTCAGTCATGTTTATGGGATAAAAATTCAAATCTCCGATTCCTATTGGAGCGTAATTGGCAGAACCAACTTGGTCTCCGAAGGACTGAAGGATGTATGTGCAGAATGTCGCATTCTCTATCGAGCTTCCTATCGGGATTGATGATATGTTGAATGACCAAATGGTTCTCACATCGATATTGAATGCAAATACATCATCGCCTGTCCATGAATAATTCTCATTGGGGCTTCCAACTGCATGAAGGCAATCTATCGCAGAATTATTATAACTCTCTCCATTGTGGCACATCCCATCAATTAGTGGATTGATTGTCAGATTCGATATCTGTGCATTGGCTGAACCAGCGAAAATGAGCAGAGCAAAGATTCCCAACAAGGCAAAGAGTTTCTTCATGGATTATATTTTGTATCTTTGGTTATATTAACCTTTGTAATACGATTTATAATAATGCTGAAAGGACAGCCACCAGTATCACGCCACCGATTATAATCGTGACCAATTTTTTCGGGTCTCTGAGCATCTCCGAAGCACTTCCAAATAATCCTTCCAGAAGGAAAAGCAACACTCCTGCACCCATTAGGAGCAGAGCCACTCCACTGAACAACCCAAGGTTATTGATTGGAGAAGGTGGCAAAGGCGAATATGATATGCTTGCACACTGAACATAGGAAGTGTTGGTCTCATCTATGTCAGAAGCCGTCACTTGACCGCAATATGTTCCATTGGCAAGGCTTGTGGATGTATATGAACATTCCCCAAGATTTATGCTCATGGTCGTGTTCCCTGTTCCGTTTATGTTCAAATAGCAATATATCGGAACTTCCTCTGCTGATATTGTCCATGTTATCTGGTTTCTTGAGTTGATTATCGAATTGTTTGGAACAGGGCTGACCCATGTGATGTTATAGGTTTCATTTATTATTGGAACTGCCTCTTCCCATTCATAGTAAAGATATGGTCTGAGTGTTGTGGATGATGAACTATGCGAAGGCATACGAAGGAAGTTAGCTCCACTATCTTCGATATATTGTGTTATCGCAAGCCTCACTCCTGTCGTGTTTCTTCCATTGGCTGTGTTGTTCTGAAGCCAATCAGTCACATTTATGCATAGCCAGCCAGATACTCCTGTTCCACTCAAAGCAGACGGCATGAATATCTTTGTGGTCGAAATGTTGGTTGAATTATAATCGCTTATGCTTGGATTCGAGAGGCTATTAGGGATGAACTGTGAAGCGTTTATGTCACCCACTTGGCATGGGAAATATGTCTGACCATTCTGATTACAGAATCCGAAATCGACATATCCGCAGAATGTGGCATTCGTTATGTTGCTCCCTGCTGGAACTGTCGTATTGAATGTGAACAATCCCCTCAAGTCTGTATAAAAGAAATAAACATCATTACCAACGGATATTGTATTGGCATATCCTGAACCTTGCTCTGGATTGCCTGATGTCGAGCAGTTCACGAATCCATAATCATAATTACCACCAGAATAGCAGTTGGCATCCCATAAGGGATTCGCTTTGTTATAATTTTGTGCCTCTGTCGAATATTCTATCTGAAGATAAGGCTGGTTGCTGGAAGCTGTGCTTGAAGGCATACGAAGGAAATTGGCATTCGGGTTATTATCCTGCAAGGTTGGTGAGAGCCTTATGGCTGTCAGATTCCTTCCGTTTGCCCTGTCATTCTGAACCCAATCTGTCACGTTTATGCAGACATAAGCGAAAGGCACACTATGAGGATTAGCTGGAGGATAGCCTTGCTGGAAAACTTTGATTGCTCCTATGGATGTCGAATTCCAATATGATTCATTCATCGATAATGTGGTTGCTATGAAATGGCTTGCGTTGATGTCACCGATGGAGCAGGGAAGATATGAGTTTCCTAATTGGTCACAGAATCCATAATTCACATATCCGCAGAATTGTGCATTGACAACGCTTTCGTTGGCTGGAATTGTATTATTGAAGATGAATATCCCTTTCAAATCCGTATTTGATACGAAGACATCATCCCCGACAGATATGGTGTTGTTGTATTCCCCGAATGTCGCTCTTGTGCAGGTTATCAGAGAAGTATTATAACCCTCTCCCGAATAGCAGTTGTAATCTGATGCAGGGATAAACGTGACCAAATCATTAGCTTTGGCTGAACCAGCGAAAATGAGCAGAGCGAAGATTCCTAACAAGGCAAAGAGTTTCTTCATGTATTATATTTTGTATCTTTGGTTATATTAACCTTTGTAATACGATTAGCTTTAATGATTGTGGAGATTATGCTTCCAGTGAACTGAGGATGTGTCGCTGTCTTCAAAAATAAATAGAATGGAATTTTATAATATTTGCTCATCGGATAATTCCTTTTCAGGAAGACGATATGGTTATAGATGCAGTAAAGCAGGAACTTCTTTCGGTCATTCACCCTAAGACCACCTGATTGATGCACTTTGTCCACGATGGCTATCTCTGGATGGTAATGTATCTTGATTCCCTTATCCCTTGCTCTCTTCTCGAACTCGGATTCAGTCCTGAAGTAGTTGTATCTATATGCATCCTCTTCAAAGAGGATTCCTATTCTGCGGTCAAAAATGAATGCGTTATTAGCCCAATTGACGGTCTTTAACCTGCTTCCGTTGTAGTTATATGGCTCTCCGGCAAGGTATTCGGCTGGAATCTTATAGAGCCTGAACTTGAGTTCGGCAATGAATCCTCTCGGTCTTGCCATCTCCAAGTGTGTTGCCATGAAATTCTCGTCTGAGGCTTTGATTATCCCTATGGCTTCCTTGGGATTCTGAAGGAAGTTGTCGTCAGCCAAAATGAAGATGTGGTTATTTGAAGCCTCTTGGATGCCAATGTTCAGGGATTTGACAGTCCCAAGATTGGATTGATTTCTTATGGCTCTGAAATTCGGGTTCTTGTTGTTTGTTATGAAATGCATGATTGCCATATCTGTTCCATCTTGAGAATAATCGTCAATGACCAGAATCTCGACATCGTTCCAGATAGGTCGAAGATGTTCAAGATTCTCCAAAAGCACGGCTTTCCGATTGAAAGTCGGGATTACGATGCTGACCATAGGTTCTTTCCTGTATCCACCGATTATGCCTTCCTCTGTCTGGATTGGGTGAAGGACTTGAGATTCTTTTGGATGTTTCCGAAAGCTATGCAAAGTAGCAGATGCGATGCTATCAAAATTGTTATTACAATATTTGCAGATATAGATAATTTTCATCCAATGCCTCCAAATGGATAGAATTGTTTTATAGCAAGCAAACCAAGAATGCACAAAAAAATGAAGATGATTATTATTATGACAGCCCATTTCAGGCTTGTCTTTGCCCATTCATTCTCATCCTCTCGTTCCGAATCGTGGCTAGTTATGCTCATTTTCTTTCCTCAAGCATTTGTTTGATTTTCTCGACATTCTTTTGGACTTCTTCTAATTCGGCTCGGATGGTCTGGAAATATGGTGTCGTGGCTTCGACTCCGTGATTGCTTTCCGCATGAACCACTTTCAAGCGGTCATCTGCCATCCCGACAACCCAAAGGAGCGAAAGGGTGGCTATCGCAAATAGGATTGTCATGGTGGCATCTGTGATTTTGAAATAAATCGCCAATAGAAGGGCTGTATTGACCATCCCAAGATAGCTGGTCGCCCTTGAGACTCGATATTTCTGCCTTGCGAATCGGGCTATCCATTTCCCATATTTCTGTGCCATAGAATAAAATTAGTAGATAACCTTAAAAGCTTAGTCTTGCTACACATGCTTCGGAACAAGACCAGCATTCCCCACAGAGGCATTCCATTTTATGACCTTGGTTTATGGCGTTTCATCCATTCTTTCCTGTTCTTTCTATCTTGGCATTTCTTACATAAATACTTTGATTTCTTTGAATCATTCTTCTTTCGACATTTTGTGCATATTCTCTTTGCTATCATTTCCTGCATTTGATTTTTTATTTTTTCCCGATTCTTCATATAGCGTTTATGCCCATCTATTTTATATTTTTCTTTATGTTTCAAATAATATCTGTGAAACATTTCCTTGAGTTCTTGAGGGTGTTCTCTTCTTCTTTTCTCAGCATATTTTTGATATTTCTCTTTATGATTTGAATAGTATTCATGTTCTCTTATTTTTATTCTATCTTTGTTTTCTTCATAGTATCTATGATTTGATTTCTTGATTAATTTTTTATTTTTCTGGCAATAGGAATCTCTTTGATTCTTCAACGCTTTCCTCTTCTCTTCTATCCATTTGAGATTGCCTTTGTGGAGCTTTCCCATTTTATAAGTCATGCTCTTTGGGATATATAGAGCGTTCTCCTTGATGAAAGCCAAGAATCTGTCTGTGTCTTTGCCGTTGCAAGCGAGATAGTATGGATATTTAGTCTTTCTTGAACGGCAACAATGAATATGGAAATTCAATCCGAATTTGTCCTTGAGCATCCTTTGGAGCTTCTGGTTCTCTTCCAAAGAGAAACAAAGGCTATGGATTTGGATTCCATTTTTATAGACACCATAAGAACCATCATCAAAATACCAGACCACGATAGCCAGCTTGCCTATCCGTTTGATGAATTCGTCTGATACTATCTTCTTGCCGTCTGGATAGCAAAGCTGTCGATATTCTTTCAATAAAGGAGAAACTCTTGTATATAGATGATATTGATTTTGTTTAGTCCAATAATTTGGATTATCTCTATTTTTCTTATCAATTATTTTATAACGCATATTTATTTTGAATTCTTTCTTCAATATTTTCCGTTTCCAGAATAGATAATCTTTTTGTTTCTCACAATGAGTTTCTTGATATCCTCCATGTTTATTGATACTTCCGTCTCCAAGAATGCTTCCTATCAATACCTGTTCGACTTGTTCAAATTGGTCATTCATGTAACTACTGAAAAGTTAGGATTTATAAACGAAATTAGGCGTTTTTAGAGCTTATTTTATCAAAATAAGCATTTATAGACCTTATTTTCGAGGTCATGCTGTTCCCCTTAACAGTTGCAAAATGGCATAGCCTAGCATGACCAAGAACGGTGTTATGAAAAGTATCGAAATGATTGCAAACCCTGAATTGGTCAAGAGCATCCCCGTGAAGAACCCGAACAGGTTCGTAATAGTTGATAATGGATTCAGAATATCGAATGTCGGGATTGGGATATTCGCTGGATTGCCACCGACTGTGAGAATCGTCACTCCGGCTAATGCGCTCAAGAATCCCACGAATAAAAGGAATACCATATAGAACAATAATGCGTTAAAGATTGTGATTTGTCCTTTCATTAGCCACCACCCACCACAGCTTTAACCGCAGTCCTTCCGACAATGAACCCGACAATCACGACTATGGCTATGGTTATGAACAATAATTCAGGGAATACGAGTGTGAAGCCGACCAATAATAGGATTCCTGAGCCTAATCCGACTTCCATATGGCTTGTGAGCCAAGATACGCCTGTCATAACTGCTATTATTAATGCCATCAGCCAGAATATCGGAGTCAGAAAAAGCAATGAGAACCCGAATCCGCTTGTTTTGGTCGCATCGCAATATGTCTGATTTGTCGTTGTGTTCACAATCTGGTTACAGATGCTTTGTATTGGTTGGAATAGTGACTGGTTTCCAGAGATGATATTCACAGGATTCGTGGAAACGCAAGTGCTATCGTTCAAAGTGATGGTCTCAAGGCATACGAGATTCTGGACTGTTCTTGTATAATAATTATTCCCGATGCATTGGCTCACGCACTTCTGTGTAAGGACATTCAACTTCTGCTCATCGGACAAACCTGACCATATAGTCCCATATACATCATTCGCCCATAGGTCATATATCGAAACTTGCTGATTGACAAGCCGGATATTGTCGAAATATACGCAGTTGCCATCTGCCGAAGTTGGGTTGAACGGCAACGGAAGCACATCAAACGCCATCGTATAGTTCTGGTCTATGAGGATGTTCGAGCCGATGTCTATCGAGATTGTTGTCCAATTATCATTCGCTTCGCTTGTGTAATCGAATACTTCAGAAAATGTCGTTTGGTCGAAAAGCCTGACCTCATACCATCCTGTTGGTGGTGTCGTGCAGTTCTGGGAATAGCATCTCTTCCCGCACCAATTGTTATATTGCACTACGTTCTGTGTGCATTTCTTGACATCAAAGCTCAACCTCATGGTATCGGATGGGAATGTGAAGTTCAAGGAAGCCAAGAATGTTGAATTCACGCCACCGAAAGATGTTGTCGGGAACATGCCTGTTGATGAATTGAGGCAATAGATTCCGCTTGTGTTCCCTGCCACATAAGGTGTTGGTTGGTCGTTATATGGCGATTGTGGAACGAACCACATCTTCAGAGACCTTGAGCCTTGTGTTGCCTCTTCGTTTGTTATGGTTGTTGTGTAGAATACAGGATTATCAGGGAATATGTCCCATCTTGGGTTGTTCGGATATAGGACTGTGACATTCTGCAAAGCTCCAAGACCTTCATATCCATGCAGTCCGCAAAGCGGATAAAGCACAGGTTGGCAGATGTATCTGTTCGCTGGTGTGTAATAGTTCTCGAATCCGAGTATGGCTGTCTCATTCGTTCTGAGGCAAGACCTTGTTCGGAATATCGGTGGAGCGATATTCCCTGTGTCGTTGCATAATGCTGATTGTGTATGTGTCACATTATCACATAAGCTGTAATTTCCACATACGTAGTTCGGCTGGTAATCGTTTATAGTTGGAGTCAAGACGGGTGGATTGTATGTTATTGTTGAGCCTGAGACTGTCACGATAAAATATTCGACATAATTATGGTTCTGGTCTAATGTCAGATTGAAAAGATATGCCTGAGTCCCATTAGAAGGATTCGTTCCACCGTAAATGAACAGTTCTGTGCTTTGGTTCGTATCAAGGTCTATGTAACCGCCTTTCTCATTTGAATATGCGTTTGTGGCAAAGAAATATGTCAGAACGACATCCCCTAATTTGGAATTAAACGGAACGAAATATTGCGAAGCCTGTGGATATGAGAATCCGGTTACCGAAACGGGTGGGAACTTGTTGCTGATGACACATCTATCTGGTGTCATATTCAGATAGGTTGTGTTTGGCGGTGTTGTGATATAAGGAGCAGTTTGGCTGGTGAATTGCTGATACGGAGAGCCAATAGGATGATTGATTACTACCAAAGGATTGCTATTGTTGACTGCACAATTGCTATGAATCTCCAAGAACAGGTTCACAGGAACAGGAGAGCCGATAGATACTACTTGTCCTGTCAGATTTATTTTTTCCTTATTGATAGCCAGATTTCCAAGGAACAGGCAACTCTGCTGTCCTGAACCAGATTGAGGATTCGTGAATAGGATTGAATTATTCTCATAAAGATAAAAATTGTAATTATAACTTCCTGTTGCGTTTATGTCAGCATATATCCTGACATCGTTGGAGCAAGTGCCGTTCAGGGTGAAATTAGATTCTGCTGTGAGATTGAAGTTACCGCTTGATGAAGACTTATAATAATACAAGTCTTGTGTATAAGCCATCACACTTCCTGTCACGAACAAGAATGCCATTATACCAAAAAGTAAGAAAAGTTCTTTTCTCATAGTATCCTTTTTGCTTTCTCCTATTTATATTGGTTCGTAATACGCTGAGGTTGGTTAAAAGCATTTTGTGATGTTCCCACCATCGCAATATCTTGTCAAATTCATTTTTACTTGAATTATTACTGGAAGCTCTGTTCCTGTCCTATTCCAATTCGAGATGTCATTCAAGCTCATGTTCTTCATCTTCTCCCAATTTGGGCAGAAGTCTATCACATATTTTCCACACACCATGTTAAGTGTGTCTGTATAACCCTGAATATAAGATGTTCTTTCGTTCAATGTCCACCAGATGAAGACCAATATAACGGCAATATCAAACGCTATGACTATGAAATCCCTTTTCTTCTTGTCCTTGATTCTTCTTGTGATTATCCCGACCAAGATGCTCCCCTTCAAAGCCCACCATATTACCCAAATTATTCCTCTTGTTATCTTTTTGTTGTAGTTTCCCATTTTTCCCTCGTTTCTTTGTCTTTCTTTTCCTTGCAAAGACCTTTGATTACTGATATGAAAATGAATAATCCAAATATGATAATCAAAATATCAGAAACTAATTCCATTCCGATGCACATGAGAATCGTGAAAACCCAAGCAGATATGAAATACCAGTTCATTTTACCATCTCCCCAAGATAAATGAACGAGTTCTTGATAGCTCCAAATCCAAGAGAGATGATATTCTTTGCAAAATCAACTCCGATAACAGGATTCATAAGAAAATATATCATCACTACTATTAAAACGATTATTATCCCAACTGAGATTATGCTTTTAATCATATTTTGCCTCCATTCCTCAACATCTGGAACTCTTCCCAAGTCAATCCTTTGCAGTCTGAGCATTTTACGGCATCGACTTTCATGTATCCAATGAAACGGTGACAATAACAACAACGCCTTGGTTTTGAATGACATCCTTTGCTTGTCATGTTTCCCACCATGCTTTTTCTCTAATCGGTTTAAATCCAAACATCAAGACTGCTAATAGTAATCCAATCACACCGCTTATTATCAGGAATTCGCTCATCGCTTTTCCTATCGGCTTCGGTATCATCGAAATCACCCACAATCCTGCGATTCCTAATATTATTATTAGGAATATTTTAGTTAGCATCAAATCACACCGTCTTCTGTGTCTGTGATTCCTTCCTTGCTCAACAATTTCTCCCAATATGTCGTTGCGAATGCATCCGCAGTATCCCAGTCGTTAAAGAACATCGGCTCTATTGGAGTAAATTCCGTCCCTTGGCATTGTGGGCATTCACGGTCTGTTTGAGTCATCACGAACTTGCATTTATTACATCTGGAAGTGCCTTCTTGCCACATCAATTTGGGCGGTTGAGCCGGATTTTCGTCACTTGTATCATCTATTGTGTCAATTTCCTCATACGAATTATGCGCCAGAATCATATCCCCTGCAAGGAAATTATGCGTATCTGGAACTGAAAAATCATAAGCATATCCTTCATAATCAAATTTCTTTATGTTTCTGATTTTAACTGCAATCAAATCTTTTATTCTTTTCACATCTATCATTTTCTGGTTATCTTCTATTTTATCCCAATTTAGGATATTCATGTCTTTAACACTTGCATATATTCTACCTTGGTTGACTATTTTATTTTTGTATTCCTTTCCAAAACGCCTATGTATTTTCGCTAAGTATGAATATTTCTTCTTTCCTGCTACTATCCCAAAACGAGAGAGAGCATACATCGTGAAATTCAAGATGCTTTCATCATTGGCAACCAATGTGAATCTATTCCCGAATTTCCCATTATGATAGCCATCTCCTTCCCATAGACCATAGAGAATCCATTTTAATTTGCTAAGAGGAAGTTGAAGCATCCATTCTTTTTTATGTGTCAACGAATGGAATAACATTGAAAGAAGCCTGTTTGAAATGCTTATTATAGGAGCGTGTGTATTTTTTTTCTCAGATGCTCTTATTCTAGTATAATGAACTCCAAATTTCTTGATTATTCTTTCGGTTTTATCGAGAAGTCTCTCTTCAGAACAGAAAGCTATGCTATTTTTTGCTCCATTCATTCCACCTGAACAGCCTTCTGCCATATAGAATCCAAGAAGCCAAAGGAAATCATTGTTTATTTTTATCTTATTTTTCAACGTCTTATCAAGGTATCTTGAAGTTAGCCTTATTTCTTGTTTTCTTTTGGGAAATATCTTCTTATATGTGCTGTATGGAAGATAGCCTTTCTTTTTATAGAGATGGAGCATCTTATATGCTCTTTTGCTTCCATCTTTCAATTCATTTCTTATCCTGTCTTTGTTTTCCTCAATCAATTCCTTTTGTGTCGGAACAAGCAATTCAAATTTATATTTTCCATTATATTTGGCATCATTCACCCAATCTGTGATATGAATATAGTCAATATCTTTTTCTATCGGAGTGAACCTTTTTGGAATCAATAGATAGTCTCCGATTTTCATTTTCCTGACAGGTTTATGGAAAACTCTTCCTCTATAGAGAGAAATTAACGAATGGTCTCCTGTGGTTTTTATCTTTCTTCCATATTGTGTTTCTATTTCATAGCAATCTTTTTTCACTTGATGTCCAATGAAAGCCGAAGCAAGTTTATTGGTCATGCCTATTTTCTTATCAAAAGTTGGTATTTTCATATGGTCATATGGGCAAAAATTATCAGCATTCTTTTTGATGTTCTCAACTGGTTCTATATGCAGATTATCATCATTGAAAAAGAATACATTTTGGTCTGGTAATATGCTATTATAGCATGATTGTGGAATCCATCGGTCAAAATAGAATTGTTTCATAAAATTTGAGTTTTTGAAAACAGCAGTCCTAAATATCAAAACCTTGGTCGTATTTCCAAATTGACCTATTTCTAAAGGATACGAACTGAAATCTGTCACTTTTTTGATTCTTTTGTCAACAGAATCAAGCACTTGCGCTGTGAAAATGTAAATCAATTGCCTCTTGCGAGACCTAGCGAGAATGTCAGCTACAACTCTATTGCTTGCTTTTCGTGACAATCTAGCATCGCAAATCTTCCAAAATTCGTCCAGTAATACGACACCATCTCGACAGAAATCTATCTGTTTGATTGTCTCAAGGTAATAATATGGAAGTTTATAGAGATGATAATTGCTGTATAGTTTCATCTTCCTAGACCACCAGTTCTTGAATCCCAACTGAGTTTGGGTCAGGGTTTTGCCCGCTCCCATCTCACCCACGACTAAGAATAATGTGATATTTTTCATCCCCTATTTTCTTATATTTCACTACTGCTAAGTGCTAACCAAGCCCTGAAAATAAATCAGTGGTTTTCCCTTTTTTCTTCAATTCAGCGAATTCCCGCATCCCTGAAAGCACAATCACGAATTCTGTCCTTCCGGCTCTCAATCTTGAAATCCTGAGTAATAGGAATTCCCTTATCCAGTTTTCAAATAGTTTGGATTTGAAAATCTTCCCAAATTCCATTAATGTCGGGAGACCAAATATCTCTGTGGCTGTAAAACGTGCATCTAACGATTGACTTCGTTAATTACATTACGTCCGTCACAGTGAGTAATTTGTCTCCAGCAGGTTGAAGCAATTCCATCGAAATCTTCGCCAGAGCTTCTTCTGTCCCGAATACTTCGCTTTCCTTGATATCCTGACCACGTTGCAACACCATAATTTTCTCCTTTAATCTTAACAGCATCCTTCTGCTTTCTTCTCAACCTCTATTATTGGCTCTGTCTGTATTGGTGTCGTAAGCCTCTTGGCTTTACGCTCAGTGCATCCACCACAACAGCAATCGTTCTTATGTCTTCCAGATTTTCCCTTTACCCCGACCATAATCACATCCTCCTAGTCTCCTATATATCGAATCCTTTTTATTTTATGCCCTTTGGCTTCCAAGAATAATTTCAGGTTCTTTTCCAAATCCCTGTGTTTCCGCATTATCTTCAAAACCTTTGGCATATACACAGCTAATTGGAAATAAATCAGCCCGTTCTCCTCCCAATAGAGCATGATTGCCTCGTCTGGCAATGGAATTTCAGGCATCCCGAATATTGAGATGGATTTCAATGTTTTCAATTTAGCTTTCGCTTTCTCCATCTCTGGTTTCCATTCGGCATTGGCTAATTCGTGAAATTCCTTCAATGATTCCAATACGTTTTTATGCTCTTCACGATTCTCGCATTGAATTTCGAATTTCGTGTTATCACCTATATCGTTTTTCTTATTCCGCTAAATGCGCCTTGCCTTCTCTGTTTTATCGCATCCACAAGCTGTTGTGCTATGCTCTTGTCTTCCTCTTCTTCCTGTGGAACGCCCTCTTCATATCCATACAGCCTGTCTATCTCACTGAGTCTTGGGTTTCTCTCGTTATTTGGATTTTCCATTTTATCATCTCCTTTACTTTTTCTGCCTTCTTGCTTTCATCATCACATTTAGCCTATTTTCCAGACCTTTCATTCTTTTTTCGTTTTTTTTCACGTTTTCGAATGTCATAATCATAAACTCCTCTATGAAATCATAGACGCATTTTTCCGAGCAGAAGTTGATGTTATGGCGGAGATGCCATCCGTTTTTTATGTCAGATTCACTTCCACAAGTTGAACATGGTATTTTGATTTGTTCAATTTTTGATTGAACTTTCAATCCATTCATTTTATCATCTCCTATTTGATTTTCATTTTAATTGTTTTGAATTTCCATACAATCTCTTTATTTTTCCGGCAATTTTCGCAGAGGTCAGGAATCCTTTGCTTATACCAATTATGGTTCGCATCGAATTTCTTCCCGCACCATGCACACGCCTTGATTTTCTCGCTGTTCCTTATCATCAGAAGAACTTACCTCCATTGACAAAGAACATCACTATTCCAGCCAATACAAGCACAATAGGGAATAGCATCCATCGTTTGAATTCAAGTTTCTTCCCGCTTCCTGTGCCTTCTCCGGCATATTTTTTTAGGCTTTTGATAAACCGCATATCAGCAGTCTGTTGCAACATTGAAGGAAGCACTGTATCCTCTGTTGGGTCTGGGAATGTCACTTCAAGTGTTCTGAGAATGTTCGCTGGAACGGCTTCCGCATACCTGTGACCATCTATTTCGGTTTCTACTAATTCTATATTGGCTGGCTCGATTTTGTCCCATTTCATTATATAAAATGGTGTTATCTTCTCTCGTCCAAGCCTTTTTGATTTTAGGTTTATCGGCTTGATTCTGTCGACTATGAATTCTTTGTCGTTTATGACAGTTTTCCCATCCTTGATGTCGAACTTGACCTTTTCAGCAGTAAAGTCAGTTGACAATAATATTCCTTCCTCGCTCATAATCATTTCCTCCTAAGTATTTCCTGTTTCTGGGAATTTATCGCCTTTCTTTTTCATTTTCCCATCAAGCAAAGGCTTCATCTGAATCCATAGCTCGACCACTTTCAATCCTTTCTCTGTGAGAACATAGACGAATTGATTCCTTACGCCAAGCCCATTAACCTTGACTAAATCATGGTCTCTCGCTACTTTTATCCAGAGATTCCTAGAACTGAAATCCATTTGCCGAGTTGTGAGCTTCTTGTTGATGTGTATTTTCTCAAGCAAGTCCCCTAATATCGGGGAAAGTGTTTTCATTTTAATATTTTGTTTCGCATGTATTTAAGCCATTATCATTTTTCATACACTATATGAAGAAATTATAGCTATCGTAATTATTTTTCTTATGGATAGTTTATTAGCGGGCAGTGACAACAAGTAATTGTTCCATAATGAAAGATTTATGGAATTATACCAAAGGAAGTGTCGCTATGGAAGTAAAAACCTATTGCTGTATGCGAATACAATTTTGCATAAGGCGGGTAAATAAAATCCTTCATAGCTGGCGTGATTGGTATTGTAGTTGTGGTTTCAGTGATTCCAAAGAAATATCTGCTTGACAGATAAATTCGGAAATCTCTTCTGAATGCCACAGGTGCAATATCAGGACAAGTTCCCATCCTTTCAAACGAATTCTCTGTTTTGAACAGATAATTCTGAAAATACGATAGTGGGAACGGTAGCTGGCGCAGGAATAATAATGGTCTTAATAGAGCTTAACTCATTCGGATACGTCCGATTGTTTGCTCAATTCATTTAAGACCATTAAACACCTGTATAGGATAGGATAAATCGAGGATTTCCCTCCTCGACAATGGTGGGGCGGTCAAACGCCCCTTCTTTTTCTTTTTTATTTTATATTTGAATCAGAATGACGAATAATGCCTTTATTTTCCTTCGAGAAATTTCTGAAAATAAATGCCACTTTTTTTCCAGATTTCATAAACAACTGAAGATAGAAATAGGTTCAACCGCTATCTGTTCAGGAATAAGAGAAACCTATCTCGACACCACAGGGCTATCGTTCTTTCTGATAGATGTTGAAAACAGTCTGACTCACCAAAGCGATAGTCAGCCCATTTTTGAAGGTTACGCAGATGTTATTTTTGAACTTCGAGTTCAAATCTCTCCATGAAATGCCTGAAACATCAAGAGGCAGAACGTCAAACCCTGCTTTGCGAAGATGTTCGCACTCTGAAAAAGAAACGAATTTGTTGCTCAGGACAATACAACTATTCTCGCCAAATCTTTTCTGGATTATCCGACCCGACCTTGCTTCGTTGAATTCGTGCCTTGTGAGCGGAAGCAGTAGAATCTCATTTTGCATATTAACCATTTTCTTTTTCGCTTTTTAAGACCATAGTGTTCTCAGTCTTCCATTCGCAGATTGCGACAAGAACAAAAACAACATTCACTATGAAAAATATGGGGATTATATTCCCAAGTCGTTCTCCTTTTACAATTCAAGCAATATCTTTCTGTGAGTGGTATCTTGCTCTTAGGGAATCTTATCACTCCTTCTTTCATATCACACTCGCTGATATATACGAGGACTAGGTTTGAATAGTAAGCCTTGTGTGCATAGCTTGTCTATCACGTTCTCGATTTCATAATCCCAGTTGACGCCTTCATTTTCCAATGCTTTAACAAGGTCATCCCGTCCGATGTCTTTTTTTATTTTGGATAATTTTGTTATCATATCCAAAATGACAATGGTTTTCCCTCTTTCAGATTGAGGGACATTCCCTTCAACTCGGTCTATGTCTATGTTCTTCGTCTTCGGGTCGTATCCCAGTTCGATTAATGAGGCTTCCATGAGTCTTATCGCTCTTTCAGCATCTTTTATTCTAACTATTGGGCTTAACTGGACTTTTGCGGATGCTTCGGCTAATCGGCAAAGTGCCTCAAATTGCCTGAGTGTTATAGCCATCACATTTGATGTTTCAGATATTTCCCTCATAGTTAGATAGAATTCCTGAAGTTTTTCCTCGCTTTCATCTGTCATCTCTGGGACACATTTTGCCTTTGTATATGAGATGTATTTCTTGAGTATGATATTTGATACTTTCGGAATTGAGTTGCCGTTTCTTCTCACGTTTTGGATGTGTTTCAATAGTTTCGTGTCTTTTTCCTTGTTTGGCTTGTCCTTTAGGATGAACTTTAGGTCGAATCGGGATAGCAACGTCTCTGGTATGCTGACCTGCTTCACTATGGGCAAGAAAGGGTCGAACCTGCTCATGCTAGGGTTAGCTCCTGCGAGAATTGAAGTCCTAGCCGGAAGAGTGGCTGTTATCGTAGCCTTGGAGATTGAGATTTCGCCATTTTCCATGCTCTCATGGAATATCACTTGGTCTTCAATCATCATTTTCTCAAATTCGTCCACCATCAGTAGTGAACCATTGCAAAGAACCAAAGCCCCTGCCTCTAATACCCACCCTCCCATGAATTTGTCATCTTTCGTCACGGTGGCTGTCAGCCCTGCTTTCGAAGAACCTGTTCCAGATACATATTTAGCCCTTGGAATGGATTTTGTGATGATTTTCATTAAAGTCGACTTAGATGTTGCAGGTTCGCCTAAAATTAAAATATGAATGTCGCCTCTGATATGCCCTCCATCCTCGGTATTTTTATGGACTCCACCGAAGATTTGAAGAAGCACAGCCTCTTTTATGGCATCCAGACCGTAAATTGACGGTGCGATTGATTCGCTGAGAATTGTGTAGATATTATCGTTAGAAGCCATTCTTTTTATCTCAATCTCGTCCTCTTTTGTCACTTCTAAGTTACTCCAACTATCTTCTGTTGTAGCCACGAAGTTCACATCAAAATAGAATTCAAGCCTTGTTGTCATTTTCTCTTTTGGGATTTCCTTCACAATCCCAGACATCTTGAGCCTATTCCCAACATCGGACATTTTCCTGTTGAGTTCATTTGATAATTCCCCAGAGACGATGCAGTTTAATTGCGCTGGCTTCTCCCCTTCTGTGAGTTCAAAAGGCTCTTCGATTGTTATCCATCGGGCATCTAATTTCTCTTGTGCGATTTCTTTCATCGCTCTTCCGCATTCAGCACAGCGCATCTCTTTGGCTAATCCGATAGGGATGATTTCGAATGTCATGTCGCATTTCGAGCAACGGAATGTCTTTTTCATAATCTCAGGTCTAACATCGGAAGCCTTTCTGACAATCCCTTCGATTGCTATGAATTTTCCTGAATGTTTAGACCGTATATTGCTGATTTTGATTTCATTCGGGATATTGAAGAATTTGGCTTTCATCTTGGATTCTGGAAGACCTATTGAATCTTGAATCGCTTTTTCTGCTATCGAAAAGAATTCTTTTGGATTATCAAGCAACAGTTCGCCTAGCTTTGGTGAGAATTTATCCATTTCGCAGAAATCGATTTCTATATCGCTTGTTCTGTCAACTGCCTTGGCAAGCTGTTTTTGGTATTTCTTTTCAAGCATCACCCTGAATCGAGTGCCAAGCTCCATTCTTTTTTCTTCATCGATTTCATGTTCCATTATCTCCCCATTACCATTTTCTAAGCATTTTTATAGGCACAGAATATGTTCGTTCCCCTGATAATGTTTCCCTTATCGTTCCATGAGATTCTGCATAGTCTTTGAATTCCTTGACAGGAATACTATATGTAGAATGATTCTGGTAGACAAAAATGAATGCGTGTATTCCACTCATCAAAGCGAATTCAATCATCTCTTTATTCACGCTTTCTCCACACCCAACCATTCCTTTATCTGCGAAAATTTTTCCAAATGACATGAAGAAATTCCTTTTAAACGCTTGTTGATACCTCATATTTTTCTCGGTGATAAAAATAAAATGCCTATTGTTATTAATTGGATATATTTGAACCACTGTATCTTGAGTGTGTGATTCAATCAGTTCTTTGGTTCGTGAAATCGCTCGTCTTGCTGATGTGATTTCGCTCTCTTTCGTATGCATAGAATTCCCCTCCTTGAAGTGAAATAGGAATTAGTTTCATAGCTTTTAAATAGATATGTGTAGAAAAAACATTTTGCTACTTAACGGTTACACATATCAGAGTTATGCTGTTCCATTTTTAACTTTCTCAATCTTGTCGTCTAATTTCGACTGAAGCCATGTATAGCTTGCGATGCCCTGCTTCTCGAACAGGAGCTTTACGGCTTCCGTCTGATTTATGGCTAAGATATTCGAATTCTTTGTCGCTACGACTACTCTCTGAAGCTCATTAAGGTTGAAATTCATTAGTTCTTCCATCGCTGATTCTGTCTCTTCCTTCGATAGATTGACTCTTGTGTATCCTTTTCCTTGAACGACTACACTTTTCCCCAACATTTAATCACCTCTAAATTATTCTTAATCCAAATAGAAAGACTGCAATCATCATTGCAATTATCCCATATGAGTATCCTATTACTATCCAGTCTGTCTTTTCCATCATATTATTTCAAGCTTGCACTTATAAAACTCCCTTCTCTTCGGCAAGTCAAGCTCAACGAATTCCCCGTATCTCTGGCACTTTGGGTCAAATAGGAAATGGCAAAGATAATCACCATCCACTTCACATCTCCAATTACATTTCGAATAGTTATTGCTCTTCAAATCATCATTCACAAGCTTGATTATGCTCTCAGTTGGGAAGCTTCTCAACATTTTACCGAATCCTAATCCGCTTGAAACTTTGAATCTTCCTCAAAGTCCTATCTCCGTCTTCGTTTTCTGGACAATCATATGTCCGAAATGTCTTATGGCTGAATAATACTTGGCGAATTCTGTTTCCGCCCAAATCCAATTTTATGCGGTTTCCATCATCATTCAAACGTCTACGAAGCTCGAACATTTCTTCTTCTGTTATATCCCTTCCGAATCTCTTGACGGTATCCCAAATCAGATGAAAGCCACGCCTCGTTTTGTATATCCTGTCAGGTCTTTTTCCACATAGCTTCTTTCCTTTTCTGCATGTCAAACGGAGCTTATCCTTTGAAATGTCGTCCAAGTCTACGCTCACTCTCACGGAATCACTCCATCACGCTCTTGATGAGATTCTGGAATGCTGTCTTGAATCCTGAGACCTTAGTTATCTCATTTTCTAATTTCTTCATCTCTTTTGAGTTCTCACGAAGCGTTTGGTTGGTTTCTTCGATATGGCTTTTTATTTCCATATAGACTCCTTCTTGGAATTTGTTGTCATCGCTCCATTTCTTATCAAGCTCTTTTGTGAATTTGGAAATTTCTTCCATATTATTTTCAAGTTTCTCGATTCCTTTGAGTAGTTTTGTCGCTTTTGCCTGCTCTTGGTTAAGTTTCTCTATCTCTTTCTCGATTTTCTCAATCTGGATTTCTGTGGCTTTCACATTCAAATCTGGTTTCGTATCCTGCAATTTGACCTCGATTTTATCCATCCTTTCAGTCGTATTTTCCAAGGAAACCATCAACACATTCTTGAATTTCAAAAGCTCGTCTAATGTCCGATTTATCTTCCCCAGAATGATTTCTGGATTATCTGCTTCCTTTTCCATTAAAATCTCCCTCCTCGTAATCTCTTATTTGCATCTTCTATGTCTTTGATTGCCCGTGTCAATTCATCGGTCTTTACGTCTATGTCTGTGATAATCCCCAGAGACTTTTGGTAGAATGCTTGCCTCTGCTGGATAGCGACAGTTCTTTGTTGGACATATTGACGAATAGAGATTTCATCATATTCACCATCGATGTCTCCTTGTTCATTATAGAAAGCGCAATAACGATAGACCTGATTTGTGTTCAGATGTAGCTTCATTCCGCCCTGCACTCTGTCGAACTTGAAGAAATGATGGTCGATATTTCCTTGAATCGGGCTTTCTGACCAATAGATTTGCTCATGCATTATCTCATCGAGGTCTATATGCTCAACCTCGTATCCCTCTATCTCAATCCTGAACCTATTCGTAATCTGCTTGAGAGATATGGGCTTGGCTGTCTGCCGTGATAAGAAGGAAAAACTTTGGTCTTGCTGTCCAGATTCGAAGATATGCCCTAAGAAATCGTGCATCAAATCATTCTCAATCGCCTCTTTCAAGGCTCTTTTGATTCTGAGTTCTTGTGTTGGGTTTGGTATCTTATCTAAAAAGCAAAATGCCCGAAGCTCCATGAAGGGAATAGGAGTTTGTGAACGTCTTATTACACTTGCAAAAGCCATCGATACAAGTGAAACACGAAAGACATCTGGCATGATAATTACCTATTTCCCAAGCTTAAATCCATATAGCTCAACTCCCCAAAGAGCCAAAGGGGACAACCATACTTGTATGGTTGGGGAATTTGGCTCTTTCTTCAATTATGAAGAACCGTTTTGATAACCAACCTATTTTCTTGACCGACTTTGTAGTTCGCTTGTGAAGCCAATTATCTATCTTGGCATATGCCTTTGAACCACCAACAACCAATCCGAAATTACATACACTTCCCTTTCGTATTGATTTGAAATTGCCTTGTGAATATGGATAACGGATATGACCTTTGGAAAATTGTGTGTCGTGAAGCCTTCTGCGGACTGGTCTGTATGAATCATCAGCGACTATGAATTTGCCTCTATGAATATGCTGGTTTGTCGTCAAGGCGATTGCCATCGTCAGCGAATCGGAGCAATGGCTTGAGAACTTCTCTGAAGCTTTGTTGACCCTTGTTTTCGTATAACCATACATCTTTCGAAGCTTTTGGGATTGGTATCCTGCGAATTTGTATAACTTTGCACGGCTTTCCAAGAATCCGTATATCTTTGTTTTGCCTATCTCGACAGTTGAAAAGTTCTTGCCATGCCTGAATTTTGCATGGTTGAACCGAACATCTTCTATCCCTGAAAGGCTTATTGGATAGCATCGAAAGAATTCTTTGATTGCTTTCAATCGGCTATTTACCATGACTAATTGCGAAGGAGCGATGAATCCGTCTTTTTCTCGGTTATCGAATCGTGCAGGTCTTCTTCTACAATTCCTATGTCGCCTTGCTCTTCGGAGATTCTTACGTTCTTCCAATTTCTTGACTATCTTTTTCTTATCTGGGAGCTTCCACATCACATTGAGTTGGTTCTCAGTTCCGCAGACCACGCTGTATCCCTCGAACTTCGTTCCGTTGTCTATGCCCAATGCCGTGCTTGGAGTTTCCTTTCGGGTATCCACGAGCATTTGTATCCCGAACTGCCCGAACTTGTTCCAAACTGATTTAGCAACTCCTGATTCCAATAACTTCTTTGCTCTCTGTGGTTTGGTTGGTGTGATTGGTGTGCCGTCTTTGTGGATGACAAAAACTGAATGAGTCGACAAACGACCCTTTCGGTTACACCCACATCCGCCATAATGCAAATGCTTAGAGCGTTGTTTAGCGTTGTCGCTCATGGAATTAAACGATTCTTCCCAATTGTCCAAGACTTGTGGAGTATCTTGGAGTTGTTTTAGCTCTTGCATTGTAGTTCCTCTTTCGATTCACTTGGCGTAGTCAACGCTTGCGTTGGCTGTCGTCACAACCAAGCCACCTAACTTGTTAGGTGGTCGTTGACTCGTCATACTTAATCTCTCAACTTGCTTATCAATTTATTATAATCGTGGTTGGCATAATCTTGGGAGCATTCATGGCAAACTTTAAGGCGATGAATTAAACTAACTACTATTGTTTCATCTCCTTCTCTCTCTTTGCCACATATTTCACACGGATTTGACATATTTTGCCTCTTCTTTTGTCTTTCTCGGCTTTCCTATGAGATATTCTCTGCCTTCTTCTCTTTCAAGTTTTCCTTTTCCTTTGGCATATCTAAGCTCCTAGCTTGACCCTATGACTATTTTATGCTGACATCGAGGACATATACTTTCATTTGAATCCATCACTTTCTGCTTTCCATCCAAATATTCAAAATGACATGATAGACATTGGATGAAAACGCCCAAATCGCCTTCTGTCTTCTCAATCTTGATAGGTTTCTGGAATATTTCGATTGTCCGGCTTGTCCTCAATAAGCCGTATCTTTGCCTGAGCTTTTTTATTGATTTCCTTGTATAGCCATAGAATTTACCTATCTCTCTGTCAGTCTTGCCTTCGTTCATCATTTTCTTTATCTCAGGAATTCTATCTTTCCATCTGGAATATTTCGGTTTTTCATTTTTATTAGAGCATGTTTTCGTATTAGAGCCTACTTTCACATTTTTCAGGTTCTTATTCACGACTATATAGAACTTATGTATTCTAAATCCTTCTGAACAGTCCTTTTTCCCTATGTATTTCAGTTTCCTTTTCTCTCTTAGTTTCTTTAGATAGGGTGCTACAACTTTTGCAGATATGTTTGTTTCTTTTGCTATCGTATGTCTGCAAAATTCACCAGTCTGCTTCAGAACGCTTTCCTTGATTATATCGAATATTTCCTTTTTGTTTTTGGAAATTTCTGTCTTTAAATTGTCATCTCTATCCTCGTCAATCTTTGGCTTCTCTTCATTCTGCCTCTTGTTATAGATATAGAAATGATGCTTCTTGGATTGCATCTTGCATGGTTCTTGAACATCTGTCATGGTCAATTTGCCAATCTGCTTCAATCTTCCGACTATCGCTGAAAGTTTTCCGAAATCATCCCCATTATAGAAAGCTCCCAATTCATGTGTGCAAAAGAAATCGTTCTTATCTCTTGCGAAACTCAACACTTTGCTCGATAAACTCATATTTTCACCTTCCTTTTTTACCTCAAAGATTCTGAGAAAGCCACTTTGCGCTTGTAACTTTCTTCAAGCAAGTTTCTCAAACTCCCAAAAAAATTATCAGAATCCTCAATGTCCTTTTCTGTCATTACCTTCCCATTTGTTGAGAACATCTGGATGAACATTCTTCTGGCTAAGATAATCATGTCATCCGCTCCTTTGAGCCTCATTTGAGCCTCATTTTTGTCCATTTTTATTCCTCTCGTTTTCTATTTCGTTTATTAATTCTTTTATTTTTTCTTGAGTCATCCTTCTCAAATAGAATCGTGCCATCATATAATTGAACTTGTCTGGATGTTTAACCCTGAATTCTTTCTGTCTTCTAGCTCCCCAAGTCGGGTCTTTCTTGATTTTTTCCTTTCTCCAAGCTGTCATTTTCCTGTTGAAGAAATCTGGGTCTTCTTTCTTTTTCTTGTTGTAATATTCCTTCCTTCTTTGTTTATCCCAACTATCCATCTCCCGTTGTGTTCGAACCATGTCAATCATTCCTCAAAAAATGCAAAAATTCATGCAATATGGCGAATCCCCCGATTACCATAAGAATGACAAATAGACTCCAAAGGAAATAAGCAAAGATGATTCCAATTATTATGAAAGCTCCGATTAACAGAAATAATTGAATCCCATTTAGTTCGCCCAAATTGGAATTAACCATGTCGTTCTCCAATTATCTTGTTGATATTTTGGAACTCTGTTTTTAGAGATTTCTTTGCCTTGACCATGTAAACCCAAGCTAAGAAAGTCGTAAAAATACCAAGCGGAATGAATCCAATTGTGTAAAAGATTCCGAACATTTGGAAGATTATTGACATGACTAAGAAAATAGATGATAATCCCATTTGAACATCATGCTTTCGCATTTTCCCTCTTTATCGCAGAACTTGAGGACAAGGCGGTGAGCCGAATCCCCAAATTCTGCTTTGATAAAGGAATTATTAGTTAGCTTTATATATGTTATGTTATCTGAAATCCTGAAAACTTTTCAAAGGATGACACCAAAGGTAGCCAATCTATGAAGGGTGTCGGTGAGAAAATGAAAATAAATGAGTTATTATTTTCATATTTTGTCCGCAACTATGTATGGTTCGAGCCTTTTCCTCAGACGTTCATCAAGCTTCCTCTTAACTTTGATGTCTTTTTTGATTGTCTTTATCATCCTTTTCAGAAGGATTTTGGCTTCCTTATCTACCTGTTCTTTTATCATGTTGAAGAAGATATTGTTCTGGGATAATTGACCTTCCTGCCCAATTGATAATAGATAGCACAATGCGAAATTCTCGCTTCCTCTTGATGTGAAGGCGAATAGCTTCACAAGGTTGATTTCCTGAAAATTGTTATCAGGATAGATTATCTTTCTGTTGATTGGAATCTCATCCTTTATCGGAGCGAAATCGAACCCAAACACTTCCTCTCTCAGAATCTCTAATATTCCCATTTTGATTAGGTCATTTTCTATCTGAGGTGGTATTATTTCAAGCAAGACCTGTTTATTTACAAGCAGGGAATTCTCTTTGAACCCTATTCTGACCCTCTTCCAAGCCATTGTCATAACAGAGTCTATCTTCTGTATGAGAGCCTTTCTTATATCAGCCTGTTGCTTGACTTCATCTTCCAAGATATTTACAGCTTTGATTTTCTTGTAGTTCTTCCTATAAATCTCAACTGTCAGCATTTTTCAACACCATTTTTTCTTTGATTCTTTCTTTGGCAAGGAAATGACCTGCGTGTGGCATGAATATCCAATTTGCTCGGTTCATTGTTCCATCTCCTCAAGAAGTTTCCTTCTGATGTTCTCCACAATCTCAAAACAGAACTGATGGAATCGTCCACGATTGAATTCTAATTTACTTGGATTGTCCCATGTGAAGATGTCTTTTGGATAAGGGTTTTCGAGATTTTTGACAATTTTCATGTATTTATTTTCAGATTTTGTATAGTCTGCTTGAGTCCAGTTAATAGGAAGAACGTGATTATCCCTGACTCTTTGCAGGAACTTTATGGCTTCTCCTATGTGTCCATAATGCTCCTCATCCCTCAGTCCGTTTTTCTCGATTATTATCGTTATCGCTACGCTCATGCTGTCAACCTCGTTTGAATGGCGAAATTATAAAATATTTCAACCATTGTTTCTATTTTCTTTTGTTTATGCAAATCTGAACGAAAATGTTTTAAACTAATCTCTCTCAGAACCGCCATGAAAAGCTCCCAAAGATTAGTGGTCTGATAGTTTCCAATTCTAGCTTTCATTTTCGATGTTATTTTGAGTTCCTTTAAGATTTGATTTGATATTTCCTCATCGATGGCAAAATCCGAGTATTTCCTGAGAATTTCTTTCCAGAAGCTCTTTATGTCACCAAGCCCTGACATAAAGTCCTGCGTTATCTCTAACGCTTTGCCTGTGTGCGTCTTTCTGAATGGTTTTATTGCCTTCGGAATGGTTACTATATGACCGCTATCGAGCAGAATCGAGAACCGAGCTTCAATCGCAGTCGACTTATCCACAGAATTTCGGAGCATTACCCCCGCTCTGAATGTTTCTGTGTTGTCCTCTGGAAATAGATGCAAAGTCGCTTTCCCTTTGTATTTGGAAATGCATCCGCTTGTCGTGTCAGCCATCTTCTCAATGACGGGCAAAAAGACCTCAGAGAATTGCAGAAGTCGATACCTTTGGCTGACTGTGGCTATGATATTCTCTTCGTCCTTTATCACAACCGCTTTCCATTTATCGTCCTGAATCCAGTCATTGTCTTTCTTGACAGCGACCTCTTTCAGTTCGAACTCCTTGATTTCATTAATTTTCTGAATTAATTCATTTTTTGTTTCCATATTTTCACCTTCCTTTTTTTTATCACTTTATAGTGGCAGTTGAGTCTATTTACCCTAGCTAATTGACCTCAACTGTGCCAACAAACACAACTTGTTCGTCCATTTTGATTATCCTTCCTGTATTTTTGATGTATTTTTCAGTTCCTCTTTTCGTCAAGACCCAAAGCACTCTGCCACGATATTTCTCGATTTTGAATTTCTCGAAGCAGTCTCCATCAGTTAGATAGATAACAAGCTTGATGTCCGGCTTGTTCTTCGCCAAATAATCGAAGACTGGTGTAAATGATGTTCCACCTCCGCCTTTAACCTCGATTTTCTTCACATCATTTATGTTTGCGTGGTTGAACTCATGCACCTTCTTCACTTGGCTATCGCACACCACAACAGTTAGGTTTATGTTCGCAAAGCTGGCTATCACGTCTCTTGTGTGTGACAAGAAAGATTTCAATTCTTCGTCAGTCACGCTCCCCGATGAATCTATCGCCACAGCCATATTGATGTTCTCCTTCTTCTGTGACGGCAGGTAGATGCCTATGCTCTCGCTCCTTCTACTGGGTCGATTCCATGTTGTATCAACAGCCATTTCGTTTGTGACTTCCCTATAAAGTATGTTCTTCCAGTTCCTTTTCGGGTTCAAGAGCTTGTCAACATACCTATCCATGCCATTCGTATCCTTCCCTGCAAGTTTGGCATGACTGGTTGCTTCGGAAAGTATCCTCCCCCACTTCTCATCTAAATCCTCAGTTTTGGAAATTTCTTCGGGTTTATTTTCAGAATTTGAATCTTCGCCTTCCCCAGAATCCTCATTTCCTGAACTTTCTGGACTCTGCTTCTTTTCCTTCATATCTTTTGCATCCTTGTTCTCCTTCTGGACATCAGGAATATGTTCATCGAACTCATAATCCTCGTCAGAATCGCCTTCTCCGTCCTTCTTCTTGCCCTTGGCTTTCTGCTTGCTCTGCTCTTCCTTCGCCTTGGAAAGCTCATCGTAGATTTCTTCGGCTGTCTTCTTGCTGATTTCGTCTATATCGATTCCCAGTTGTTTGAAGAAGAACGAATCATTCCTTGGGATTATACCGCCTTTCGGCAAATTGGTGAATCCGTTTTGAATCAGCATATTATTTGTTACCGCATCCACAGCCAAATTGAAGATAGCCCTATCTCTTGTCTTGGCTCTTTCGCAGTGGCGAAGCACACAATGTGTGGCTTCGTGGCAAATCACGCTGACCAATTCTGAATCCGTTAACTCTTCCATGAAGCTCTTATTCCAGAATACGTTGCCATCAGGGTCAACTCCTATGGTTTTACTATGGTCATTCCTCTGGAATTTCATATGCATGACAAGATATGAATAGAAGGGACTGAGCTTCATCAAAGCTATTTTGCTCTTAATGACTCTATCCTCTACCGAAAGCTTCTCATCGTAGAATTTATCGGTGAATTTACCCACCTCTAAAGCGTGTGGGATTGCGGAAGGCTTGGTTCTATTGATGTGAATGTTCATACGTTCACCTCCGCTATTTTATCCAAAACCCAGAACGGCTCAAGCTCCTTTTTCATCCTTTTGAATCGTTTCTCTGCGTTCTTTCTCTGCTTGAACGCATAGCGTTTCATTTTGATAAGTAGCTTCCAAATCGGAAGATAAAGCTGTTCCTTTATCATGTTGTTTTCTATGCTTTCGCTATCATCGATTCCGAACGAACCTCCGTCATCCTTGATTGCTCTCATCTCCACGCCTGTTGAGCGACCCATCTCTGTGCGTATGATAGCTATGGATGCTGATTTCATATCATCTGGGTCGATTATGTTCTTTCCGACCTTCATTTTGAACTCACGGACTGTCTTCTTCTCGTCCTGAGCGTTCCTTACGAATATCGAAAGAACCTGTTTCTTTTCTTCCTTTTTTATCTTCGCCAAAATCGAATTGAACTCAAGCTTGTGTGTCCTCAGAAAAGTCAGGAACTTCTCATCTATGCTATGGAATCTGGATTTTGTGGAATAGCTGTCTAATGTTCCAAACCCACACTTCCCAATGACAAGACTTCTGCTTTCATAGGTCACTCCTGTTTTTATCGTTTTTCCAGCCAAGTCTCTTATCATCCTGTCTCGGAAATCATTTAGTTCCCTGTCGAAGTTGTTTTTTTCCATGTTTATGTCCTCGATTTCTCTGACAAGAGAGTTGATGGTTTGGAATTTCTTCTTGTTCTTCAAATACAGGTTTATTGAGTAGTTCATTTTCTCACCGCCTTTAATCCAGATACTTCCCATATTTCGAAGCGACTTCTTTCCAAATTTTAGAAGTCACGATTTTCCCGAATGCCATCTTGTCCGTGCTTCTCAAGTATCCAAGCAAAATGAACCCGAACTCAGGTTCAATTAGCTTAACGACTTCAAGAAGAGGCTCAAGGATTTTTCTATCTGATTTGTATTTTTCCGAAAGCCCAGAGACCACAGCGTATTTCAGGCTGATTTCCTTCACCTTCGTCACAAGCTCGGGATTCTTCACTATCGCATCCAAGTCTACCTTCTCTTGCATTTTATACCAAGACGAGAATTCGATAGCTACACCCTTGCCGACACAGGAGGCGACTTCTCTTTCCATGAAAGCTGTGTCAGTCACGCCTTCTATGCTCTGGCTACAAAATTGCCAAGTCCTCGGAGTTGGATGAGCCACGTCTTTTGTGTTCTCATCGTATTTGTAGATATACTGAGGCTTGAAATTCAAAAAAGCGACTATGTGCGAATTTATGCCGTTCTGAATCGCCCATTCTGTCCAAAGCTTCGGTGTTGGCACAATCAGTTCGAAATGCTTGAACCTGTTGTTCAGCACGGATGAAATCTCAAAGGAATGTGCGTTCTCATCGCTCATGTTTCCTGCTGTGATTACCATCCAGCCGTCAGGTATATGTGCATTTCCGATTTTCCTGTCCAGCATTATTTGAAGCGAAGCGTTCTGGACACTTGGAGTAGCCTTGTCGAACTCATCGAAGAACATTATGCCGTGGCTCTCTGTGTTCTCAGGAATCCAGTCAGGAGCAAACCACTTGGTTTTTCCATCTTCGACTTTTGGTGTTCCTCGAAGGTCTACGCTCTCCATTTGAGCCAGCCTCACGTCACGGAATCCGAAAGTTTTCTCGTTTTCTTTTCCATTTTCCGTGAATTCGAGCTTCATCTCTTTTGCAAGAGTCTGAGCTACGGCTTTTATCGCTTGTGATTTTCCCGTCCCGTGGAGTCCGTGCAAGAACACGCTGATGCTTCCGATTTTGTATGCGTGTAGAAGATGCTCGACCAATTGCTTGTGTGTTACTTTTTCCATATTTTCACCGCCTTTTATTTTTTAGAACAAGCTCCTTCTTGTCCAAATGTTTCCGTGAACTCTCACGAATCCAGCAGAAATGAACTCATTCCTTATTTCAAAACTCATACTTTCACCGCCTTGATTTTTATCGGAAAATCAGCCTTGGCTGAAAATCCGTAAATAAAAATAAAAGCTTAGTGGATTTTTCTCGCCCACTACACTTCTCGCTTCCTTCCCTGAGCGTGGCAAGTGAACCACCCATATCCTGCCTTATCCCTGTCACTTGGGTTGATGTGGCAGGGACGCATAAACGTATTATCATTTCTTTAGGAGTTAGCTATTTAAGGTAAATACAAGGATTTAAGGGCTTTTATGAAGAAAATGACCGTTTATAGAGCTTATTTTCTTTTTTCCCTCAAGAAAATGTGTCATTACTTTTCAGTAAAAACAATCATCATTTCTTTTTCTGTGTTTCAGTTAAATAGGTCAGCTTTTTTGGCTCAACTAGCCCAACAAAGCTAACAGAACCTCGAAGCGTTCAATTTTTCCTCAGAAAGTGTGTTGCACAAAAACAGCGACAGGCAATACTATTCTTTTCTTTCTTGTTTTTCATAGTTTTCCTCGATTTTTGAAAATAAATGGCTCTTTTTTTCCATTTCTATGAATCTATCCAATTTCTCATATGTTTCCAGCCCATATGAATCGCCAATGTAAACTCCGTCAATTGTCATCACATCCACATAGTTCTTCAGCATCTTGTGGAGATTCTTCAAAGCCGGATAATCATTTGCGTTCATGGATTTTCCTCGCATTTTTCAACTGCTTCTCTATTTCTCTTTCATCATGGCTCTTATACGACCATGCTATTGTGAATATCAAACTAATGATGAGTCCAACAATAGACCACATTTCTGCGCCAAGTATTTCTAATTTCAATCCAACAATCAATCCCATTGAGAACATCCCTGTAAAGAAAATGAAAACATCCCTCCATCCGTATTTCATATCAATCCTTCCTCCTTTAGAATTTTCAGAAGCTCTTCGGCATGGGCGCATTTTTTCTTTGCTCCATCATAGACAAATCCTTTACAAGTGCATGTGATTTTCCCTGTTCTCTTGTCATATCGCAATCGGTAAATATAATCAGCCGAGATTCCATTTGTTGTATCGCAAATTCCGACTATCATTGCATCCATCCTTTCTTTTCCATATTTTTCATCCGCTCTATCTGCCTTCTCTGCCTCTGTATTTCTGCAAGATAATCCCCGATTTCTTTTTCATGCTTCCTCTCAACCTTCTTTCTAATCTGTTCACGCTCTTCTTTGACTTTTTGTTCAATCCAATTGTTCACCTGCTCATCATCCTTGAAAGCGGATTTGATGGCTTGATTCTTGAGATTATCCTCATGCTCGAACAACTTAATCAGACACTTCCTTGAACAACACCTGAAATTCCTGTCACCGCTTATGCTGACCTCAGTGCATGAGGCATACTTTCCGCATATACAGCATTCTTGCATGGCATCATGCCTCAAATCATGCTCCGCTTGCATCTTCATCCTTTCGCCTCCTTTCGGTTGAGGTTGGGGCTTTGCCCCTGACCCATTAACGGCAATCCAAGAACTACATTCTCCTGAATGAAGGTTATCAAATCGCTGATTGCGTGGTCTCTTAAATGCCAGTTGCTAAAGCCATTGGACTCAAGAATATCTTCCAGTTCCTTATACCATGCAACAGGGAACTTCCTTCTCTTACAATACAATTCAATATCGTTCATACCAATCACTTTCGGTTGAGGAGTTCCTTTTCACATCTCTCCATACAAATAGGACAGAATGCCTCTGGAATATCCGATATAGGACTTATTATTTCATGTCCACATAAAGAATCATCCTTGTGCATGACATAAGCCTTAAACCATCTTGGATTCTTTGCCCATTCTCCAAGTTTCTGTTTCATCCCTTACCACCCTTAATCAGTTCCAGAACCTCTTTTTTACTTATTAAAGCGGCACTAACATTCTCCAAGTCCCATTCTGGAAGTTCCGTGACCGCCTTTATCAGGTCGGCATCCCTGTCTTGCTTTCCAAATGAATATGCTAATTTGATTGCTCTGTCTATCGCTCCACCATGTCTATGATTATTAAACCTTTTTTGAAGTTCTTTGTCGCTC
>Ga0315274_10001213_pt1 | contig 39971 bp, 39 predicted proteins | sample YL17G02_20_MG_FD_203700 | JGI IMG/M metagenome (GOLD analysis project Ga0315274, IMG submission 203700) | Sediment microbial communities from Yellowstone Lake, YNP, Wyoming, USA - YL17G02_20 | ecosystem: Environmental > Aquatic > Freshwater > Lake > Sediment | place: USA: Wyoming | collected...
AACAGACGTAAGTCTACTCGCTCCAGCCATCGATGGACGCAGGTTTCACCTGCGTCGTGCGCTGGTCCGCTTCGCTAGTCTGACTTACACTACCCGAGCTGTATCACCACGTTCCCCGTCCCCGACTTTATGGTGTCGCTTAGCGTTATGTTCCCGCTGACGTTGAGCTTCTCGTTCGCCGTCGTCGTCCCGATGCCGACGTTGCCTGACGGATAGATGAATACTCCTTGCGTTGTTGCTTGGAACCTGTCTGTTGTCACTGGGAACTTCCATCCTACATTGCTTCCCAAATATCCTGTTGCTACTGTTCCTCCGCTTCCTGTTGTTGATGATGTTGTGAATGTTGGGCTGTTTGTTTCAATATCTACGTACACTGTGCCTGACCCGCATGAATTTAGGTTTCTGATTCTTGTTTCTAGGACTCCCGCGTTGCTTTGAAGTCGTACATCTACTGCTATGTGTTGGCTGGCGTGAGCATCACCGCCTATTTCTGGGACTTCTATCCAATCTGTTGTTGAGCCCGCATAGTCTGTTCTGTCAATACGGAATTGGCCTGAGGTGACTGCTCCGCAATAATGCCCTTTGAGATAGAATATTACGTATGTTCCGCTTCCTGTTGATGAGAAGTTTCCTATTTCAGCATAGTCATTTGTTGTTCCTCCTAATGTTCTTGAGGTACTCCACTTTCTTATGCCCGCAATGTTTAATTCGCTGCTTATGGTCAAACTCCCGCTCTTCGTCTGCCCGGTCGCCGATGTATCCAAATAATAGCTTGCGCTTTGCCCGTTAAGCTGTCCTGAGTTTGTGGCGTATGGTGCAGTAATCGTAGACAGCACCGTAGAATCCGAGTTAAGCATCCTGATGTTGTTTCCACTCGTATCCAGGCTCGCGCCAAAGCTGGTCTTGTGCAGGCTGTCAACGGTATCCGAATTATTCGCATTTACAATAGTCCCGCCGCTGCCGTAGTTGTACGTCCCGGCGGCGAGGCCTGTTGAAGTGCCTGACAGGGATCCGCTGAACGTTGGTGCGGTCACTGTGCCTGCGAAGTTCGCCGCGCCCGATGTGTAGAGGCGGACGTTCTCGCTGCCAACCACCGAGCGATCATAGCCGGTGTGCGTGACCGCGACGTAATCGTTGCCGCTTGCATCGTCCGACGGAATCAGATAGATACGCCCCTGGTTGCTATCCTCGCGATGCACGATATAGCCGGGGTCGTTGACGACCGCGGGGAAGTACATGATGCTCTCGGCACCCTGCTTGTTGAGCTGCAGCGTGCCGCTTGAGGTGATCGCGCCCGAGCTGACAGTGCCGATGTTGACGAGGTTCCGGCTTGCGTCGATCACTGCCGTGTCCGAGATGCCGATCGCGCCCGCCACGTCAAGCTTATTCGTGGGCGTGGTGTCGCCGATGCCGACGTTGCCGTTCAAGAATACCGCTGCGTAATTGTTTGTTGCTCCAGAAAATGCCGAAAAGTATCCTGCGTATGAATTGTCCACCGTGCCAGTTCCTGTGAATGAGGCAAAACCAGATAAAATGCCATACGCATTTAGCCCGGTAAAAGTACTCTTATTGAATGCGGGGTTAACGTAAACTCCGATCAGGCCATTACCGTTCGCTCCGGCGGTTGGATTGCCATTCACGCGCAGGAGTGTGGAATCTGCTCCAGCTCCAGCCGAACCGCCAATCGTAACTTTATCAGTAGCTGCCGGACTCGCCGTCCCTATGCCGACGTTGCCTGCAGATGTGTCTACATAAAGTTGATTTGTGTTAACAGCAAAGTCTCCAGTTCCCGAAAGTCCGATATTCAGGTTAGAACCACCTTTAGGGGTCAACTCCATTAAACCGGTAGAATATAAATTGATAAAGTTTGAAACACTGTTTATGCCGATTTTTGCATCTGCTGATGGACCAAATGTAATTCTATTTGTTGTCCCGCCAGTAATAGATAAACTGGTTTGGTCGCCTGTGGGAGTAGTAATTGTTACTGTTCCTCCAGAAACGTGCAATTTAGTATCCGGACTCGTCGTCCCGATGCCGACGTTGCCGCCATTATTAGCCTTTACATACAATGCCGTGGGCACTACAGCAAAGCCGGAATGAGCAACAGTGCCATTATCAAAAGGACCATTCGAAGTTACTTTAATATACATTGTTTTTGTATCGCTATTGCCCGAATTACCAAGTTGTGCATAAAAGTAAACATAGTTGCTGCTAGCTGGAGAATAATAATAAAATGTTATATTTTCCTCTCCACAAATATCAGCCACATGAGACTCGGTTACAACTGGCACCTGTCCCCAATCTGTGGCAGCAATACGGTAATGCGAGCCACTGTCATGGCAATTACCACTCTCATAAAAATCAAAATCTATTATACTGCCGGAACGGAAATGACCAAGGTCAATTGCTGGCCCGGTTGAATTATAAGTATAAGGGCCCAAAACCGTACTGCGGAAACCGCCGCCCATAGCAAAATCGCCATTAACGTCCAGCTTCGCCCCCGGCGTCGCCGTCCCTATGCCGACGTTGCCGCCCGACACGACAAGCTGTGTCGTGCCCACCACCAGGCCGTTCGAGGCAAGGTTAAGCGTCCCCGACATCGTGTCGCCCGCCTTGTTCACGAACGTCCCGTTGTTCGCCGCGTTGAACATCTGCTGCGTGGTGTTCCACGTGTCCTGGTCGGCGTTGCATGCAAGGCTGTTCCCGCTGAAGTACAGCTTGCTCGTCGCCGCGCACGCCGTCACGTTCCCCGACCACCTCGGGTCGCTCTCGCTCCCCACCCCCGAGTCCGTCCCGCACGTCCCGACCCCGCTGCTCCATTTAAGTATCTGGTTGTCAGCGCAGTTCGTCCTGAGGGTTATGTTCGTCACGTTCAGAGTCCCCGCCACTTCAAGCTTCTGCGTCGGACTCGTCGTCCCGACGCCGACGTTGCCGTTTGTAAACGACCAATTTCCAGCGCCACTAGTAAATGTGAAATTTCCAACCGAATATGCCTTATATTCGAGACCGTTTGCAATTCCTCCTATGTAATAATTCGCTATATCATTAGCAAAACCTATCTTGCCGCCTGCCTGATTTATCAAAACATTTCCGGCAACAACAAGTTTTTCTCCTGGCCCCGTCGTCCCGATGCCGACGTTGCCGCCGACTGGGTTTAATGTCAAGCTCCGGGCGTCATATCCAGGTTCACTTGCCTGTAGGTAGCCGAAGTTTTCGGCACTTCCAGCGGTTGAAACGTTGACCCCTATGTAAAGTCGGGCGTTGGTAGTAGCAGCCTTAATGATTTGCTGTGCCCCTGGGATTATAGTTGATTGTACCAGTGTGCCGTCTGCATCAATCTCAAATTTATTTACTGGCCCCGCCGTCCCGATGCCGACCCTTCCGTTCGAATTGTCCACGTACAGCGTGTTCGCGCTCACGTTGTTCGCCGTGTTGACCAGCGAAACCAGCGTGCTCGTGTTCTGCCATCCGGCGGCGCTGCTTACGCCACCGCCAGTAGGCCAGCCTGTCCTGCAGTCAGAACCAATGCACAGGCCCGTGTTCCCGCGGACGTAACCGGAGGTCGCAGCGCAGCCCGTGTCGCTTGTTTCGGCGCACACCCCGCCGATTACGTGCAAAGTCGAATCAGGCCCCGCCGTCCCCATCCCCACATTGCCGGATGAATCAACGACTAAGCTGTTGCTGCGAACATTAAATTCATGTATTGGTATTAAAACTGTTGAGTTGGCAGCACCAGGGTCTGTCTGTCCAGTCGCACCCGAATGACTCCATACCCCTCCCGTTGTTTCTACAGTATAGAATGAATTTACTCCCGTATAAGTTGAAAAATTCATGTATAATTCATATGAAGTGGCACTGCATCCAGCTAGATTGGCTCTCCATTTTATATTTCCAGTAGACGCAAACCGGGAATGTCTGCCAAGTGAGTAATATGAAGAATCAGCGCAAAACCCGTTTCCATCAACACTTGCACCATTGCTCGTCTTAAATCTTATATTAACTTCAAAATTTTGGCTGATGTCCGCATTATAGCCAGTATTTGATATTACTCTTATGTAAGCACTTTTACCTGATTGGCCTATAGTTAAAGTGCCCAACTTCACCCATTGAGCATTACCAGCAGTATCTGGTAAGCTGATTGGATATGTTACTTGGCCTTGTCCTGTATAAATTGTTCCTGTGATATTAGCATCTCCAATGACATTCAGCTTGTTTCCGGGGCTCGCCGTCCCGATGCCCACGTTGCCGGTGGTTGGCGCTAAACTGACATTCCCCGATGAATCGCCTTGAATCCAATTGCGGTAAACAGTTTCATCTCTTATGGCAAATCCACCGGCTGGCGCCGCACCTGCTGTACTACCAGCGAGCAAACCAAAACCACCAGCACTTCCTCCGGCGGCAGTAGACCTGACTCTAATTTCTGGATTGACACCAGATCCCTCAAACCATCCAATGGCGCCGTCTCCACCGTGGACTTCAAACTTGCTGTTTGTTGGTGCCGTCGTCCCGATGCCGACGTTGCCGGTGCTTGTTATTCTCATCTTTTCCGAAGGGTTTTCGCCTTCCCTTGGAGTAGAAAATCTCAAATATCCAGCGAACTCTCCATCAACTGCTGTTTCTTTTGCCCCCTGCATCGAGCCAAATATCATAGTACTGCCACCAGTATTATATTTTCCCCTCATGCCAATAGTGCCACCTTTGTTGATAGCAAACGCATCGTCGGTCCATGCTTCAATTTGTCCCTGCGTTATTCCAAGATTTGCCCCTTGCACTTCTAACTTCGTCCCAGGATTCGTCGTCCCGATGCCGACGTTGCCGTCTCCCCTCAGATTCAACACATTTACCTGACTATTTGCACCGGAAGACACGTAAAACTTCATCAGGTTTGTAGCCGCAACATCGCTGAACGTATTGTAAAGATAACTATAGAATCTTGTATCGGCGTTATATGTCATCCTTAAGGCTTCCGCCGAGATAGCCGTGCCAATATCAAGCGGAGCCCCCGGCCCCGTCGTCCCGATGCCGACGTTGCCGTTTATGATGGTCATTGACGTACTTATTGGTGCATTGTTGTAGGTTTGGAATTGCATCCCATAATAACCCGCACCATTCCCAAAAGGAACAATTGCTCCAACATTAGTTGGAGAAGCATCAACTCCAAAGTAAAGAGGGTTGCCTGTTGTTGCATAAAATCCAGCGTCGGTATTTATCCTGGCATTGCCACGTATATCCAACTTCGCCCCCGGCCCCGTCGTCCCGATGCCGACGTTGCCATTGGCAAAATAAAAAGACGATGCCGACATCATTAGAGGTTCAGTCACAGTGTTTGCATCGTTGGCTGACTGTATATATGTACCGGTACCGTAAGCGCCGACTTGAAGATTTTTATCTGTGCCGGTATGAACTTCAAGAAGTGCATGGGGTGTCGCCCATCCGATGCCGACCCTCCCGTTCGAATTGTCCACGAACAGCGTGTTCGCCGACACGTTGTTCGACGTGTTGACCAGCGAGACCAGCGTGCTCGTGTTCTGCCATCCCGCCGCGCTGCTTGCACCGCCCATCGTCGGGCAGTTGGTCCCGGTCGAAAGGCAGACATCCGTGGTCCCTACCTTCAGGGCGCTCGCATTGATTGTCCCGACCACTTCCAGCTTGTTCTGCGGACTCGTCGTCCCGATGCCGACGTTGCCGCTCTTTTCGTAGATATTAGCGAGCGGGCTCGGGCTGTCGGAACCGACGGCAATCCAATCGAGATCGAAAACGCCTGTATTTGCGCTCGACCAGTCAAAGCGTAATTCGGTGATTATGTTGTCTCTCCAGTCGGTCCCCCCTGCACTCAGGGTCCACATGTCAAGGACGTAGATCTTCCAGTTGCCGCTGACGTCTCCCGAATACGTCTGCTTGTATGACTCCGATGCGCCATGACCTCCTGTGGAATAGTAAGTCGTGCCTTGCCATGTAGAGTCGCCACTCACATATCGCAGTTTGAAGACGATGTAGCGATAGACCGAACCGTTGATGCTGAGGCTGTTCCAGTAAAACATCGGATCACCACTCGTTGAGTTGAGCCGGACAAAGCCACCCGGACCGGGGAATGATGTATTGATCGTATAGGTGCTAAAGTCAGAAGGAAGGACACCATCGTTGAAATCCTGATGAAGGTATGCCGCAAAGCTGGGTACGTTTGTTCCGTTGTTATACGTTACGATATTGCCGTTCGCAACGGTGAGCTTGTCGCCAGGGCTCGCCGTCCCGATGCCCACGCTGCCGCCCGACACCACAAGCTGGCTCGTGCCCACCACCAGGCCGTTCGATGCAAGGTTAAGCGTCCCCGTCATCGTGTCGCCCGCCTTGTTCACGAACGTCCCGTTGTTCGCAGCGTTGAACATCTGCTGCGTCGTATTAACAAGCTCCGTTCCTTGCTGGAAAGTCCCGTTTGTAGTGTATGAGAACGCGCTGTTCCAGTTCGGTATGCTCGTGTTCCATGTGCCCACGAACGTCCCGTTGTTCGCAGCGTTGAACATCTGCTGCGTGGTGTTCCACGTGTCCTGGTCGGCGATGCACGCAAGGCTGTTCCCGCTGAAGTACAGCTTGCTCGTTGACGCGCACGCCGTCACGTTCCCCGACCACCTCGGGTCGCTCTCGCTCCCCACCCCCGAGTCCGTCCCGCACGTCCCGACCCCGCTGCTCCATTTAAGTATCTGGTTGTCAGCGCAGTTCGTCCTGAGGGTTATGTTCGTCACGTTCAGCGTCCCCGCCACTTCGAGCTTCTGCGTAGGACTCGTCGTCCCGATGCCGACGTTGCCGCTCGTTGGTAATACCGTTAAGGCGACGTTTTGAGCACCAAAATTACCATTCCCGGCAGTGATACTTACTCCGTCAACTGCACCTAAAACAAGTGCGTTACCTCCACCTATCGTGCCATTAAGTTGTCCACGATACATTCCTATTTGAGTGATTGTATCCAAGTCATTGCCCAAAGCCACAATGCCCGTCTGTTGGTTCGCTGCACCACCGACTTTCAAAGTTCCATAAACTTGCAAGGGATGTTGCGGCCCCGCCGTCCCGATGCCGACGTTGCCGGAGTTTGTTATTCTCATTCGCTCGTATAAACCATAATTAGTCGCACCAGCCGTCTGAAAAACTAAATCACCTTTCACCCAATTTACATCTGGCCCGTTGCCAGTTGCCTGCGCCCCGATTGCCCCAAAAACACTGTTATCCGTTCCGCCACTGCTTTTCCTTGAAAAAGTTATAAAAGGCGCATAAGAGTTATCAGTTTGGCTATTACTATGAAGCGCCAATCCAATGAGCGCTGGGGTTATACTCGTAGTGGTATTTGATACCACCACATCAGGGGCCACATAGTTACCAACCCAATTAGTGGAACCCACTGTAACTCCCCCATTTAAATTGCTGTAATAATTTCCTGTTTGTAATTTTGCCCCCGGACTCGCCGTCCCGATGCCGACGTTGCCTGAGCTGTTTATGATAACGGAGGGGTTTTGCATGGTGTTGCCGAACTGGGCTGTGTTGGCCCAGAGCCCGGTGCCCGAACCTTGCACTGTAGCGTCGTTTTTCTGATATGAAGTGGCGCTGGTGCCGGTTTCTATCTGAGTACCGTAGATGTAGTAAGTAAAGCTGGCATTAATGCTGAAGTAGACTCTAAGTTCTGAGTTGTCGGTGTAAGAAGTGCCGCTTGTGGTGCCTGAGAACGTGCATCTGGTCCAGGCTGTAGTAAGACTACAGGTGCCACTGATAAATTGGTTATTATCATCGTAGCGTCCGGCGGCAAGGGTGATGCTGGTACTTGCGTTCGCCTTTGCCCAGAAAGAGATGCTGAATGCTGTGTTGCGGATATCACTCATTCCGTGGCTGGCGGTGTGGAGGTGAGCGCGGTAGTCGCTACCACCTGTGCCGCCGGTTTTGTTGAGCTGACCGACAGTTTCCGACACCCCTCTCGGCGACGTCTGGGTCGAAGTGGTCCAAGTTATTGTCCCGTCCCAGTTGCAGGTGCTCCAGCTGTTTTCGTCGCTGCCGCAGTTACCGGAGTTGCTGCCAATGGTATCCGTCTGGTGGGCGAAATTCTTGCGAATGGTACCAATGCTCGCGATATCGGCAATAGCCTGCACCGACCCGCGATCCACGCTCCCGCTCGCGAATACCGTACCCGCTACATCGAGCTTGGAGGACGGCCCCGCCGTCCCGATGCCGACCCTCCCGTTCACCGCGTCGACGTAAAGGGTCGAGCCGTTCGCGATGAGGAATTTCGCGACGGTCAGGTTGCCGGGGAAGGCGAAGTCGCCTGTTTCGAACGTTCCGGCCGAAATGGACGAAGCCGTGTGGCCGGGGTCGGCCGCTGCGGCGAATTGCGCGAGCGAAGTTGTCACCAGCAGGAAGGCACATGCGACCAAAACGAACGATAGAGCTGACGCTAGGACTGGTTTTGTTCTGGGCTGAGTTTTCCTGCCGAAGGCTTTGCTGTATGTCGATTTGCCTCCGGTCACTGAACCACTGGCTTTTTCGTCAAACCAGCCCATCCGTCCACCTCCTCGATTCGCCTTGAATCCCCTTTCGGAGCATGATTTTGCGCCGCATTTGCACCGCACCCGGTTTTTGGAAAGCATGAATTTTCATGTTATGTCTTCCATATTTTCGCCTGCTGAAGATTTTTGCTGCATTTTTGCTGCATTTTGCATCAAAACCAAAACGTATTTCACCCCCCTCTTTCCCTTGCCGACCCTAAGCAGAACCCCTTTTTTGACCAGTTCCGTGAGGTCCCTTGTAGCCGTGAATCTCGTTGTGCTGTTTAATCTCTGATATTCTCTGTTTGAGATAGAGCCTTTCTCTTCAACGTATTTTGCCGCTTCAATCTGTCTCGCGTTCAGCCCAAGTTTCGTCAGCTCCTCTTTCGAAACGGGTTTTCTGATCGTAATCACCAAACTCGTGCCCGTGAATTCAAATATAGGCTCCGGCAACAGCCATTCCCTGCACCAGTCTATAATTTTGTTGGTTCCTGTCCCCACCTCTTCCACATACCTGATCCAGAAAAAATGTCTCGCTATTAGGGGGTTCCATGGCTTCGATTCATGTTTCTGCTTTAAAGTCTCAACCGTCCAGCCTTCCGGCAGCCTGCCCGGGTTCCAAAATTCTATCCTGTCATCGAAAATCCTTACCTGCGCGCGGCTTGGTGAAGCATAATCCCTGTGGCAGATTGCATTTGCGACAGCCTCTCTGATTGCTTTTGGCGGGTATTCCCATCTCTCCTGCCTTTCTGTTTTCCCGCTTTCAATCCAAGATTCCAATTTAATATGCTCGAGTACGAATTTTTCGACTCCTTTTATTTGGGTCATCAGGTCACCGTAAATAATTTTCATGTCAAGCATGGATTCGGAAACATTCGCCCCCTTAAAACGAATACATTTGACCTCCGCTGAGGTGAAGAAATTTTGCGGTTCGTGACCGAATAGCAATACAGCGGCATTGGTTAAAATTCCATTCCGTACAACCTTTAGTCTCAATAGGGCTTCCTTGATGGGAACATTTCCCGGCATGTCCAATCCCCTCTCTCTTCGTGCCTCTTTCAAAAACCACTTCACCTTTTCTTTGTCGATATCTTTTAGATTTGCCCCTTCGCACATCTGCCCGTCCCAGTAAATCCCTTTCTTCTCGATAATCATTTTTTCATATTCATCTCTTGAAATTCTTCTGGTTGTGTTGCCAACCCTCTTAAAAGCCCTTCCAAAAGCCAAGACAGGCTTTTCGGCTGATGCTTTAACTTCGATGGCAATCACGCTTCTTTCATCAGCGTTTTCCACTGAAATTGTCGGATAAACTTTAGGTTCGGTATTGTTCACGATTTTGTTTGATAGTCGCTCTACCGTATCTTTTCCAATCTCAATGCCTGTAACCTTTCCGGATTTTGAGACGCCGATGACAATGCGCCCGCCTTTGGCGTTTGCCATGCCCGAGATCGCTTCCACGATCTCGTTGATTTGCGACAGCGAAGGCTTCAGCTCAACCTTCTCCGATTCCCCGTTTTCAATCAATTTTAGCAGTTCATTTTCATCCATCGCAATCACCATCTCTCAAATGCAGGTTCATTTTCTGAAGAGCGAAGAAACCTCCTGTCGCGGAGCTGCCTGCCTGTTTACCTCCAGACTTGGAAATTCCGTTGTTTTTGCGCCAGCTCATCCGGCACCTCCCAGATTCTTTTTATCTCCCTTAGGAGCATGATTTTGCACCGCACCCGGTTTTTGGAGAGCATGAATTTTCATGTTCTGTCTTCCATATTTTCGCCTGCTGAAGATTTTTGCTGCATTTTGCATCAAAACCAAAACGTATTTCCACCCCCTCTTTCCCAATTCAGCACGCATCATAATGTCCCCTTATGTCCCCTTATGTCCCCTTTAAAGTTCGGGTTCAATATGTAGTGCACGCCTTTCCCTGTTCGTCCAACCCTCAGGAGAACCCCTCTTCCTGCAAGGTCTTGTAAATCCCGTGTTGCCGTTTTTTTTGTTACTCTGTTGATATTCTTGTATTCATGGTTCGTTATTTTCCCGTATGATTTAACGTAATCGATGGCCTTGATTTGTCTGTCGCTAAACTCTACTCCAATTTCAAATTTTTCCTTACTCGAGAACAGCGTAACTAGAACGCTTGTTTTATCTGCCTTTATTTTTGGCATTTTAGGTTTCAGGGGGTGTTCTTTATGCTCTTTTATTATCTTATTCCACCCTTCTCCGAGCTCTTCTATAAACTTGACTTTTGCCAGAACTTTCGCTATAACAGGATTTCTGGAAAATTGCTTTTCAGTTATGTTCTGTGGCGTTATCTCTTCCGGTAAACTGCCCGGGTTGTAAAATCCTATCCTGTCCGAAAACATTTTGATGATAACTTTTGTATGTTGGTTGGAGTAATCTCTATGGCAAACTGCATTTGTCACCAACTCTCTTATGGAGAAAAACCCATACTCAGGGATGTCCTCTCTTTCAACCCGGTAAGGCAGCAATCTTGACATTATTGCGGCATGCTCTTTGATGTATTTGTCAGTTTCATCTATCTGCATGAAAAGATTGCCTTCAAATTCTCTGTAATCCAGCCTTTCTGTCCCCTCAGCATTGCCTTTATATCTGGCTGCTGCTATGTACGAATTGAGGAAAAATTTCTGCGGGTTTCTCCCAAACAATAGAATCCCCCCATTTGTTGGTCTCCCATTTCTGATGCATCGCAGGGACTCCAGCAATTCTTTTGGAGTTCCAACAAGTTTCTTTCTGGAGACTTTCTCATAAAGCGGGATAAAGAATTCCCCCACGAATTTCCAATCAATGTCCTTCAGATTCGTTTCCTCGCAAATTTGCCCATCCCAGTAAATCTCTTTTTTTTCTAGAATCATCCTCTCGTACTCATCCTTGGAAATCCTCATGGTTGATTTCCCAACCCTCTTGAATGGCCTGCCAAAAGCCAGGATGGGCTTGCTAATCGCTTCCTTTACCTCGATAACAATCACATTTTCTCTGCCGATGTTACTTACGGAGATTTTTGGGTAGACCTTAGGTTCCATGTTGTTCACGATTTTGTTTGATAGTCGCTCTACCGTATCTTTTCCAATCTCAATGCCTGTAACCTTTCCGGATTTTGAGACGCCGATGACAATGCGCCCGCCTTTGGCGTTTGCCATGCCCGAGATCGCTTCCACGATCTCGTTGATTTGCGACAGCGATGGCTTCAGTTCAAGCTTCTCCGATTCGCCGCCTTCAATCGATTTTACTAATTCTTTTTCATCCATCATGAATCACCATTTTCGCCAAGCAAGTTCGCGCGCCTGAGTGAAGAATTCCCCAATTGCGGAGGCGTTCACCGATTTGCCTCCTAGCATGGATTTCCTGGCTTTTTCATTCCAGCCCATTTGCGCACCTCCTCGATTCGTTTTGAAGCATGGTTTGTTTCGGTCATCATTCGGTCATCATTCGGTCACCAGTATATAATAGGTAGACTTGCCTTTGCCAACCCTCCTGATAATCTTCATTGCTATCAAATCATTCAGCTCTTTCTTGGCGTATGTGGCGCCTATATCGTTCAATTTACAATATTCCATTCTTGTTATTCTGCCCTTTCCTTTCAAGTAACCCAGTGCTTTTCTTTGCCTCTCATTTATTTCTAAAATTTGAATTTTCTTCTTCTCGATTTCCTCTTCGAATGACTTTCCAGGGCCTGCTAAACTGACTTCAAATCCACCTGAGAGGTTTTGGAATTCAGGTTCTGGTAATTTGCTTTTGAGCATCTCCTCAATCATCCTGTTCGTTCCCGTCCCCCATTTCTCGATGTATTTTATTAAAAATAACGAATCCGCTATGAGTTTATTCCTGGGGATAGATTTGTGTTTCCTTTTCAAATCTTCAGGGGTTAGTGGTTTAGGGAGTTCCCCAGGATTCCATATTTCAATTCTGTCATCGAAAATAGATAACTGAATTTCTCCGTTCGAAAAATAATCCCTGTGCACCAATGCATTTGTTATCGCTTCTTCAAGAGCCCTCAAAGGATATTCCCACCTGTCATACCTTCTGTTAGCATCAAAATAAACCGCATGTCTTATGTGTTGTGTTATAAATTTAACGGCATTTTCCCTTTGTTCAGGTATTGTCCCGTCAAAAATTTTCATGTCTATGAAATCCAAAGATTTTACACCCTTGAATCTTGCACATCTTATCCTTGCCTGCACAAAGAATTTTTGCGGTTTTTTGCCGAACAACAAAATCCCGGAGTTTTTCAGTTTACCGTTCTTGCTCAATCCCAGCTTTTCCAGCGCTTCCTCAATTGGGGTTTCTGGATCTGCATCAAAATCCCTTTCACTTTTTGCTTTCCTTAAAAACCATTTTAATTTTTCTCTATCAATATCTTTCAAATTTGCTTCTGTGCAAATTTGATTGTCAAACTGAACGTTGTCTTTATGCTTTTCCATAACCATCCTTTCATGTTCATCCTTCGAAACCTTCATTGTCGATTTCCCGACTCTCTTGAACGGTCTTCCAAAAGCCAGAACAGGCTTGTTCTCGGACTCTTTAACCTCTATAATGATTACTTCCTTCCCTCCGACCTTCTCCGCCCAGATTCTGGGATACGTTTTCGGTTCCGTGCTGTTTATGATTTTATTCGAGAGCCGTTCTATTGTATCTTTTCCGATTTCAACACCAATTACCCTTCCTGATTTCGTGACGCCAATAACGATAAATCCACCTATCATGTTTGCCATCGCCGAAACCGTTTCTATGATTTCATTTATTTGCGATAGTGAAGGCTTCAATTCAAGTTTGTCCGATTCCCCGTTTTCAATCGAATTTACTAATTCTTTTTCATCCATCATGATTCACCATTTTCGCCGGACCTGTCCGCGCCCCTGAGGTGAAGAATACCAATTGCGGAGCTGTTTGTCGGTTTGCCTCCGCCCTTTCGATTCCCGGTTCTTGCGCGCCAGCTCATCCGGCACCTCCCAGATTCTTTTTATCTCCCTTAGGAGCATGATTTTGCGCCGCATCCATTTCGGAATTATGCAATACGTCCCTCTGTTTTGCCCGGCGGCCTTGCGCCTCAGCATGAGTTAATCGTTTACCTAATCGTTTACCTAATCGTTTACCTGAAAACATAGTATACAGACCTCCCTTTGCCTTTTTTGCCCAGAATTTTTTTCTCGGCCATCTGGCTTAGTTCTTCAAAAGCTATTCTGTTTGATACGGAGTTTATCTCGCGGTATATCTTGTTTGTGATTCTCCCTTTCTTTTTTACATATTCGACAGCTTTCTCTTGTCTGCTGTTCAATTCAACATCAATTTCAACGAACGTCGGCTCTTTAACCGAAGATTCAAAAATAATTTTGGTTTCAACTGGATGTATACTGTAATAAGGCTCCTTGTTGCCCCATTTTCTGCTCAGCTCCCTCATCATGTAAATCCCCGAGCCATACTTCTCAATAAAACCTATATCATAAACCAAATTGCAGAGCACTTCATTGACTGGCCTGTGCTTGGGGTTTCTTGGAGTTACGCCTTTCGGGAAAGTGCCCGGATTGATGATTTCCAGCATGTTGTCAAAAATGAAAACCCTTACGTCTCCTGTTTCAAAATAATCCCTGTGTATAAGGGCATTGATTATCGCTTCCCTTAAGGCCTTTATCGGATACTCGAACTTGTCTTCCCTCCTGAAGCTTTTCTCGGTTCTTATCCCGAGGAGCCTGATGTTCTTCCTTATAAAGTCTTCCGCCTGTCCTATCATCTCCCAAACGGTTCCTTCACAATTGAGGGTGTCCAATGTAGGGTGAGTTACCCTTGTGCCTTTGAATTTAACAATCCTTAACTTGGCGTTTGGCAAGAATTTTTGGGGGCTCTTGCCGAAAAACAGTATCCCGGAATTGGTCGGTTTTCCATCCTTTAGCACTTTAAGGTTATTTAGCAGGTTTTTTGTGCGGATTTTTACCTTTTTGGATACTTTTCTTGCATTTTCCCTTTGTTCAAGGTACCATTTTACCTTTCTGGTGTCTATATCATCATAGGAAGCGTCCTTGCATATCTGCTCATCAAATTTGACCTTATCTCTGTACCTTTCCACAACCATCCTTTCATATTCGTCCCTGGAAACCCTTACAGTTGATTTCCCGACCCTCTTGAACGCCCTGCCACATGCAAGGACAGGTTTATCAATAGCTTCTTTCACTTCAACGGCAATCACATATTTTCCGTCGATGTTCTCCACTGAGATTTTCGGGTAGGCTTTTGGCTCCGTGCTGTTCACGATTTTATTCGACAACCGCTCTACCGTATCCTTTCCAATCTCAAGGCCTGTTATCCTTCCGGATTTTGCGACGCCTATGATGATATGCCCGCCTCTCGCGTTTGCCATGCCCGAAACCGCCTCCACGATTTCGTTGATTTGCGACAGCGATGGCTTCAGCTCAAGTTTGTCCGATTCCCCGCCTTCAATCGATTTTATTAATTCTTTTTCATCCATCGCAAATCACCTTCATCATAATTCTCAGCATTCCGGAGATGGAAAATCCTCCGGTCACGGAGGCGTTTATCGGTTTACCTCCGCCGTTTCGATTCCCGGTCCTTTCGCGCCAGCTCATCCGGCACCTCCATTTTCTCTTTCGCCATGATTTTTGGCAGTATGAACTATTCCCATTTCTACACCAGCCTTATTCCGTCCCTCAGTATGCCTTTGACCAGAGGGTCTTTCTTGCCGCCGTAAAACCCCGGTTTGTCGAAGTAGTGAGTCTCGATTCTTTTTCCGTAGAGCTTCTCCAGTTTTGCAACGGCTTTCGTTATTCTGTTTTTTCCAAGCCTTCCTGCCGCCAGTATTGCAATGTCGATATCCGAATTTTCGGTGTAAACGAGCTTGGAATATGAGCCGAAAAGATAGGCGTCAACGCCCTTGTGCAAAGACAGCTCTGCGGTCAGGTCCAGCACAAGCAGATACACGTCAAACGGGATCTCCCTCAGTTGCCTGTATTGCTTCGAGCACATTTCGATTATCGCCCTCGAAGAGGGGTTCTCGAAATTAACGGAATAGCAGTTTCCTTTCCGGGCAAGCACGCCGGACGACAGCAATTTCAGAAGAGCCTTGTCAAGAGGGACGTTGTTGAGCCTGGTTTTTTCCTTAATTTCCTTCCTGTTGAATCTCGAGCCCGGAGACAGCGAGAACAGGCTGAGTATCTTGTACGCGTCCTGGTTGAATATCTGGCTTATCATTTTAATTCACCCTCCAGTTTTCTTATGGCTTCGAGATACGGCTCGACCATGTTTTTCAGGAAATCTCCCGCTCTCCTCCTGTATTCCCCTTTCATGAATTCCGTCCCGGTGTAATACTGGACTTTAACTCTTTCCTTCCTTGCTTCCGCAAGGTCGTTAGCCAGGCGTATAAATTCGCTGTAGCCCTTTTCGAGCATTTCCGAAATCTTGGGCTTTCTCAGCACCTCTCTGACCACCTTTATGGTCGTCGCGTGGACTTCAATCTCCATTTTCAGCCTGAATTTCTTCGCAAGCAAAAGCTTCGTAATGTCATGCATCGCGTAATAACCGGATATTATGCTCCATCTCGGAAACGTTCCTAGGGTAAATTTGCAGTGCTCAAGGTTGTCCTTGTGCGAATTTTCAAAGAAATTGGCATACCTGCCTATTTCCAGCTCCCCTATCCTGCTTACCTTTCCTTCCCTCATCAGCGTTTCTATTCTCACCATTTTACCACATTTATGGTATTTATTTCTATTTTATTTAAATACTTTACCATTTTATTGGTATTTTTGATACCATTTTGTTTTAATGAGCCGTTTATCGGTTTACCTCCGCCGTTTCGAATTCCGATCCTTTCGCGCCAGCTCATCCGGCACCTCCATTTCATTCTACACTTCACCCCACAGCAATGCCAAAATGCCTTCAGCCTTTTTGACAAAATTTTCGCATTTTCCCGCGGTTATTTCCACCAGCTCATGCTCGGCCTTTACCTTCGTTCCGTACTGAAATTCCTCCCTGAGGCTTTTGGTGTCTCCACCGGCCTTCTCGCCGATGGTTCTGATGGAATTCAAATCATCCATGTCCATGCTTATTTTTTCCTCCGAGATTAGCTGTTCCATGACAGTGAACGTGCACTCCTGATTCATGCTCTCATATCCAAAATGCGAAAGAATGGCCAGGCACGCGTGATACATGGCATAAAATGCAGCGGAGAAAATCCAGTCATTGAATTCCTCCAGGCCCATGACCTTTTTCAAAAACTTCAGGTTGTGTTCGGCTTTGTGCAAATATTTCTTTGAATCACTGACGCTCGGCTTTACCATCCTGAGACCTTTGTGTTTCCTCTTTTCGGTTTTGCCCTTCTTCAGGCACCATTCGATTTTTCTTTTGATGCTCATAGCGACCTCCCAATCAAATCCCAGTATTCATGTTCGCCTTTAACCACGATACCCTCCCTGATTATCTCCAGAACCAGGCTTTCCCCGGATTTTATCTTCTCTGAAAATTCCCCGTATTCCATGTAGACGGGTGATATTCGCGTGCCCGAAGCTAATTTTTCCGTTTCCCCGACCGGCAAGTCATGCCCGAGCAGAAGCAGGTCGATATCCTTGGCGCCCCTTTCCATTCTTGCAGCGGAGCCAAACAAAACCGCAACACAGAATTTATCCAGAACCCCCGAAAATTCTCCGTATACTTCAGGTTTTTGGGCAAGGAATCTCCTTCTCCTCTCTATCGAACTCAGCTCGCAGTATTTCATCGTGTTTGGATTTTTCAGATTCAGCCTGTAGAAGATGTTGTTTCCTTTCTCGGTCCCTATTACTTCTTTTCTTTTTTCCATCTCCTTTAACATTCTGTAAACAGTTGCCACGCTTGTCTTTGACAGCTTTGAAATTCTGTTTATATTGAAACCTTCGGCCGGATTCGTACCCAACGCTTCGACCACTCTTAACATGTTTTCAATTTTCATAAACCCCCCCTTTATTCCATTTATGAAATAATTATTCCATTTATGAAATAAATATCTGAAATCCCCGGATCCGAGCTTAAAACTTTCCCCCCTCAGACCAGTTCATTCGGCACCTCCTTTTTGCCTTCTAGACGGGCTTTTGCCAGCATGGATGTTTTGTTGGCCTGCTGCAAGCACGTAATATCCCTTTTTATCCGAACCTGCCCTTTTCACCAGTCCGTTTTTTCTGAGATATGCAAAGTCTCTCTTTACCGTTTTTTCGCTCACTTTAAGGTACGATAAAACATCCTTTGTTGTAATTTTCCCTTTCTTCCCGATTAATTCAAATATGAATTTTTGTCTCGAAATTACAGGGACATTGCCCCTCCCGGGCCTCATGAATTTTACAGAAAAAAAACCGTTGAAGTCAAAAACGGGCTCCATCAGCCCGGCATTTTTCATAAGATTTCTCATTTTGCTGATGCCGGTTCCCATTTTTTCTATGTATCCTGCCCGGTGGAGCATTTCCCCAATTAGCGGATTCCTCAAGATACTTCTTTTCCCGAAGTCTTCGATTCTCAGGCCTTTTACAAGCCCGCCGAACGCTGAGCCGTTTATCGGTTTACCTCCGCCGTTAGATTTCCAGTTGTTTTTGCGCCAGTTCATTTTCTTATCCCTCCCTTTCCTTTCGACCAGTTTTTCTCCATGCCACCGCCTAAAAGTCCGAGTTGTAGTGCAGTGTCCCCGTGAAGTTCATATTCCCCATTGCCCCGTTTATGTAGCCTACAACGCCAGTCGAATTCCTCACGATGAAATAGTTGTTGCCCGAGGGCGCTGGATTCGGCCCCCTGTAGAAGTACCCGCGGGTCGCGAGGTTCCCGCTGCTGTCTATGTACAGGACGACCGCCGTGACGTTCCTGACCATGAAGCTCCCTGCGGGCGGGGAAAGCGACGACTGCGAAGGCGACCAGCTGCCCTTGACGTCGACGTAGCCGAACTTGTCGAACCTTGCCTTCACCACTCCGGCAGAGTTCTTCACGAGGAAGCAGTTGTTGGAGGCGTCGCACGTCGTCCCGTGGCCGCCGTTCAGGATGTCGCCCGGCATGCAGTCGTAGCTCGCGTTGCATACGTACCCGCTCGCGCACTGGGCGTTTGCCAGACAGTCATACCACGTCCCCGAGTTGCAGTAATCCGTGTCGCCATTGCCGTCCACGTCGGTGGAAACGCTCCCGGTATCGTAACAGACGCTGTTATTGACGCAGTCGGTCGAAGCCGAGCAGCATGCGTCATCCGCGCTGTTTGACGCATATCCGTTGTGCATCGAGGCAGAATCTGCCGCCCTTGTTCGGTTGAATTCGCTGGCTACCTCATCCCCGCAGCAGGTCGATGCATCAGCCTCCCCGCTAATATTCCAATGGGGTTTGGCTGTCCCCATCGTGCAATTGCACCAGTTCTCAGTATCGTCCCAGCCTACCGTGTAAAGGTTGAATGAAGTGGAAGTGTCGTTCGAATAGACGGCGCAGCTAGCGTCCCCGCCAGCGGACGAGGCGTTCTCGACCGCCGTGTATTGCCCTTCCGTCGTGCAGAACGTGTAGCCTATGCTGCGGGTCCAGGTTTCATTTATATAAAATGGCGTCGAGCTGCAGGCGCCGGAAGAGCTCTGGTACGTCAGGTTATACTCGCGGCTTCCCCCTCCGGAAGGGGCGGTTATCTTGACCCACATGTTGTTGACGTCGCAGCAGGCGCATGGAGAAAGATCGGTTCCGGTGCAGTCCGCGAAATTCTCCGCATACGCAGTTTCGCCCAAAAACGAGAATTCCAGGTAGTGGTGGCCGGTCGCGAGAATCCTCAGGACGAGCCTTGCCTTGCCGTCGCAGTCCCAGTCCCTGGCAACGATCTTGCCGTTGTCCGCCCCTTCGGTGAACGGCTCTTCCATCCCTTTGCCGGAAAAATGCTCTTCAACGTCAATCTTCCTCCCGCCGCAGTACAGCTGGACGTATTCCACGTCCTTCCGGAAGAACGTCGCCCCGTACGCCTCTATTCCCAGGTCGCCCTTCCCCGTCGTTTCGAACTCCACCTCCCATCTCCCCCAGAGAGTCGGCTTCGAGACAGGGTTCAGGATTTTTATATGTTCGGCCTGCGCATGCGAAGGTTTCTGCAAAAGCATGTCCACGATCATGTTGAAAAGCGTGGTCTGCTCTGCCCTGACGTATATGGGCAGCGTTGCGATGAGCAGGCAAACGGCCAATGAAACCGGAACCATGATTTTCCTGTTCATTCCCCGCCTCCGTCGTTCCCGTTATTTCCGTCCTGAACCCGGATTCCCGAGGGCGAATACAGCTTCGCCTTGCCTACGTCTCTCCTGCTGACATGGCCCTTCGCCTCCAGGGCGGAAAGGTATTTAGAAGCCGTTACCCTGTGTATGCCGGTCCTTTCTGCTATTTCGAGTATGGTCAGGGAGGTGCCGGATTTTTTGAGCGCGTTCAGTATCATCTCCTCTAAAAAAGCAGGCCCCATCCAATCCCCCCAATGCCGAAAGGCGCTCGCCGCGAACGCCGCACGCTCTTTGACATCAATGTCAGTTTTTTAACATCCATGTCAATATTATATAATTGGCATAAGTGGTATAAATCTATTATAAAAAGTTTTGATGTTAAGACTGTTAGACTTAAGAATTTAAAGGCGAATAGAAATCCATGAAAAAGCTGAAAATATGCATGATAAGCAAATATCCCCCCCACAAAGGAGGCACGTCCTCCTTAAACTACTGGCTTTCGAGACGCCTGGGGGAACTGGGGCATGAAGTTCACGTCGTGACCGATCCCCCGGAAACAGGTGAAAACTACCTCAAAAATCTGGATGCTGAGCAAATCAGTGATTACGAACCCAAGAACGTAAAGGTGCATGGCGCGGAATCAGTTTCCGGTACAAATTTGAAATCAAGAGTCTCGTTTCTGGTCAATTTTTCTCTTGGCGTTATGGAAGAAAATGCCATTGACGTGATAGACACCAAGTATTTCATACCCTATGGTGTCGCAGGGTTTTTCTTAAAACTGATCAAAGGAAAACCTCTTGTCACACGGCACGGGGGAAGCGACATGCTTTATCTGCTAAAAGACCCTTCTTACAGAACGCTGCTGATAAGCATGCTGAAAAACTCTGATAAGATAATTCTAGACCCGTCCAAACTTGAAGAGATAAAAAGTTTGGGAGTAGAAGAAGAAAGGATAGCTGCTTGCAGCGACCACGTAAATGGCACCGGGCACGTATCAGCGAAGGAGGCAAGGAGATTTCTTGAAAAAACGGGTATAGATGACGCATTCCCCATAATAGGATGTTTTGGCAAAATCTCAAGGGGAAAGGGTTTAATCGAATTGCTGAGCAGCCTGTCCAAAATAAAGAACGAGGAGTTTCTGCTGCTTCTGGCCCCAGAAGCTGAAAGGGGTATGATAAAATCTTGCGTCTCCAGATCCGGTCTGGAAAGAAAAACCAAAATCCTGGACTACCAGCCTCCTTGGCTGATGCCGTATTTATACCATTCTTTGACTGCGCTTATAGCGACAGAAGTTGATTTTCCTGTCAAATTCCACACGCCGCTGACAGCATACGAGGCCTTCGCTTCCGGCAAATGCACGGTCATAAGCGAAGAAACCCATGAAAAATATCAATTTAAAAATCTCAAAGATGGCGTGGATGCCGTCATCGTCAATCCAAAAGATACCGGTAATTATGCCAAAAGACTGAAATGGATAATCAGAAATCCCGAGAAAGCAGAGGGGATAGGCATCAACGCGAAAAGCTCTGCCCGATGTTCCAACAGAGGAGTCATCCTTAAAAAATTACTTGAAATATACGGCGAGACGGCAGAAAGTGGTTAAATGCACATGTGGCTAAAGCCGAAATCCTTCCACCTGCAATGGCACATCACGGAAAGATGCAATTTCAGGTGCAGGCATTGCTATGCTGAAAAGGCATCAAAGGAGCTGTCAGCCAGGGAGCTTTCCGCCGTACTCGACCAGTATATCGGCATGATAAGGATATGGGAGCTTGACAAGGGCAACCGCCCGAGAAAGCTTACAATAGGCGGCGGGGAGCCTTTCCTGAGGGGCGATTTTTTCGGCCTCCTGAAAATCATAAAGGAAAACAGGGGCATGTTCACGTCCGTCGGCATAATGAGCAACGGCTCGATGGTATCGAAAAGCATCGCAAGTAAGCTGAAGAATCACGGGATTTCAGGCGTCCAGATAAGCATGGAGGGGACGGAAAAGGTCAACGATGATATAAGGGGGAAAGGTTCGTTCAAAAAGGCTTTGAGGGGGATAGCGAATCTGAAAGAGGCCGGCGTGCCCGTGGGAATTTCCGTCACCGTACACAAGGAAAATCACGGGGATTTTTCGAATCTTCTGGCATTCCTTGAAAGCTTGGGCATAAAATCGATAGGCGTGGGCAGGCTCGTCCCGGCAGGGAGGGGCGCGCGTCTGGGAATGCTCGAACCTCTGGAAATGAAGAGATTTTATGAAAGAACAATGACCCTGAAAAAGGCCGGAGCGGCCAGAGGCATGCACATACATACGCATTGCTCGGATTCGCTTTGGTTCATCGAGAACCGGAACCATGAAACACACGGCTGCTCCGCCGGCTATGACAGTTTCTCCATACTCCCGGACGGGGGCGTCGTCCCGTGCAGGAGGCTTCCCGTAAGGGTCGGGAATGTTTTGGAGAGGAGTCTTATCGACATCTGGTACTCGTCGGATTTCCTCTGGAAACTGCGGAACAAGGGGAACATATCCGCCTGCAGAGACTGCGGGTTTTTCGGCAAATGCTTCGGAGGGGCGAGATGCGTGGCTTACGGCTATTTCAACGACAGCTTCGCTCCCGATCCGCAGTGCTGGAAACTGTTCAATGCGCTGCCGGGAAAAATGAAATTTCCAGCCGTAGCCGGCAATCGCGTCGTGTTCAATGAAGCTTATACCGAAAATTTCAACCCCGAGAAATACTTCAACGAGGCATCCGATGTTTAAATTGTTTAGCTGAAAGTTATGGTTATGGACAAACCCAAATACGAGATAGGGAAGGTGGAGATTCTCCTCGGCTGGGTGTGCAACAACAACTGCATGTTCTGCTCAGTCGGGCACAAGCTTTCCGAGAGAAAAATTAAAGACTGGAATTTAGTCAAAAAGCATATAGATTACGGGAAAAGCGTGAATTCGGAAACCATATCATTTTCAGGCGGGGAGCCCACCATAATAAACTATCTCGAAGAAGCGGTGAAATATTCGAAAGAACTTGGATTCAAGACCATAGAGATACAGAGCAACGGCAGGATGTTTTCATATCCGGATTTTGCGAAAAAGATTGTCGACGCAGGAGCAAACCGCTTCCTGATATCGATACATGCGGACAACCCGGAACTCGGCGACGCAATTAACAGAGTAAAAGGCTCATTCGACCAAACTCTGGAAGGCATTAAAAATCTGAAAAAATTGGGCGCGGAAAACCTCAGGTTCAGCGTGGTCATAAACAAGCTGAATTACAAAAGGCTGAACAAAATAATGGAATTCCTGCTTGCTTTTGACCCCATAGGCATCCATGTGAGCTACACCATCATAGACGGGCACGCATACACGAACAGGGACAGCATAATGCCGCCCAAAATGAGCGTGATCGCCCCCCATGTGCATGAAGCCATAAAGACGGTTAAGAATGCCGGGAAGGAGGTCTGGATTTATTCGTTTCCGTACTGCCTCATGCAGGGATATGAGTTCGCCATAGCGGAAAAGGGCAATTTCGACTCGCACCTCATAGGTCCTGACTTCGAAGTATCGCTTCAGGAAAACAGGCATAAACATAGAATGAAAAAGGAATCATGCGAAAAATGCAGGTATTACAAGGTGTGCCTCGGGCCGTGGAAAAGGTATGTCAGGATGCACGGCTTCGGCGAGTTCAAGCCGGTTGAAGGCAAAATGATAGAAGATGAAAAGGATTTGATGTCGCAGGGATATAGAATCTAACGGTGCCCGATGTTATGAATGAGATAAGAAAGATAGAAATCGTGACCGGGTTCGCCTGCAACAACAACTGCATGTTCTGCTCGGTAGGAGACAAGCTGAGGTCGTTTGACAAAACCACGGAGCAGATAATAGCCGACATAGACAGGGCAGTTTCAGAAAACCCCGAGGAGATAAACTTCACAGGCGGGGAGCCGACCATAAGAAGGGATATTCTGAAGCTTGTTTCTTACGCAAAATCAAAAGGTGTAAAAAAAATCCGGGCAACAACAAACGGCAGGATGTTCTCATACGAAAAATTCACAAACGATATTGTGGAGGCGGGCCTGACCGGCGCAATATTTTCCGTGCACTGCCCCGATGCGAAACTGCATGACAGGCTGTCCGGCGTGCCGGGCTCATTTGGGCAGACGATAAATGGCCTGAAGAACATTAGCCTGCACGGAAAAACGATAGACGTGAATACTGTAATCACATCGGAAACTTACAAACTCCTTCCGCAAACCATGGAAATGGTAAAGGATTACGTGAGGTCCGTATGCCTCATTTTCCCGACAATCGACGGCCACCTGAAGCTGAACAAAGAACTGATACCCAGAATGAAAGACGCCGAGAAACACATACATGCGGCAATAGACGTGCTCAAATCCGCGGGAAAACAGGCGTGGACCATGAATTACCCTGTCTGCTTCATGAAAGGATACGAAAGATTTTCATCCCTGACGGAGCTTAAAACCAAGATGTTCTGGCCACATATGGACACTATTCTTGATGAAAAAAGAAAGGGGGACAACACGCTTGTGGACGCATGCAAAGACTGCAGGTACAATCTTGTTTGCATAGGGGTCATGAAAAATTATGTCACTGAAATGGGCGACAGCGAGATAAAACCGGTAAAGGGCGAAAGCGTAAAGAGCGCGAGCGAAGTGTATGGTGAAGGGTGATTTCATTGGTTGACTGGCCTCTGACATTCAAATGCAACAACAACTGCCTCTCATGCATATACAACATGGAAATTGCCTACAAATTAAAGGTGGGTCAGCCAAAGGAAGAAGCGATAAAGAAAGTGATAGACAGCGTCAGACCAGACGACATACTTGGTTTGACCGGCGGGGAGCCGACCATAAGGGATATCTTCTTCAAAATTCTCGAATACGCAAAAAAAAAGGACCCGGAAATGAACGTATTCGTAGTTTCGAACGGCAGGATGTTTTATTACAGGGAATTTGCCGAGAAAACGGCCAGCGTAGGGCTCAAAAACCTGAAGGTTGGCATCGCGCTGTATGGCCATACAAAGGGATTGCATGACGCCATAACCAGGATTCCCGGAAGCTTTGAACAGACGATAAAGGGAATCCAGAATCTCATTGGCTTGAACGTGCCCGTAGAGCTGAGGATTATAGTGAGCAAAATAAACTATAAATGTTTGAAGGAAATGGCCGATTATATCGCCGGGAATTTAAAGGGGGTTTACAGGGTCGTTTTCATTAACATGAAATACACGGGCAACGCCTACATAAACAGGAAAGTCCTCTTCGTGAAATACAAGGATGTTGTTCCCTACGCCGAAAAGGCCGCGGATTTGCTGCTTGGGAATGGCATAGAGGTCAAGCTTTTCCACTTCCCCCTCTGCACGATAAAAAGGAAATACTGGGATTTGGCGAGAGGCGTCACGAAGCAGGAAAGCGAACTCATGTTCGTAAAGGAGTGCAAAAAATGCAGAATGAAGGGCGAATGCCCGAGGATATGGAAGAGCTACTGGGTGCTGGCCGGGGACGGCGAGTTCAAAACCATTAAAATCAGGTAAAATCGATTATCATCCCGTCATGTTCATTTCCCTTTTTTATTACACGAATTGTTTCCTCGTCCATCAGAATCCTGATCTCATCGTCTTGCACAACAATCCTGTTACCGCTTCTGAAAATTTCATCCGGGTACAATGATTTTATTGGAAATACGCTCTCGTATTTTATCATATTTTTATTTTTGACCATGCCATTGAATATTACCCAGTTAAAGTCGTCAAAAACCAGGAATGGATGTTTTAGCGCAGATGCTATCTCATTTGCAAATTCAGGCAATTCTGCCTTTAAAATCCTCAGCACATCCCTGCCCATTTTAACGCTTTCCTTGCAGTCATACGAACATGGGATGTGCGAAATCAAAAAATAATCCATAAACTCGTCTGTTTTGTTAAGTTGTTGCACCGTTCTTAATTTTTCAACTTGTCCGCTTATTTTGGAATTGAAGTTGAAGATATTATTCGTGTGAAAATTCGGTTTTGATTTCGTGTTCAGAAAGGATTCTGTACAACATAAATTGCCTTTCTTCATTAAATTTTTATGAATGTCAATATAAAAGTTCACACAGCATTCAGGATACCCTAAAATTTCCCCTACTTTCTTGACGTTGCCATTTTTTTCGGCCTCCGAAAGTTCTCCTGCCAGATTTTTTGACTTCGTGATATAAACTATATAATCAAGATTTTGAGGAGTAACGTTATGAATTTCCTTATAAGTTTTAATCAGGAAAATCAAACCATATTTTTCAAACGTGCATTTTAACGCTTCCATTGCCGGCTTTTTAGCCTGCGGAATGGAAAATCTCAGAGCGGGTTTTACGCCATTCTTCAGCGCCAGAAACTCTTGTTTGGCAAGATAGCATATGTTTTTCAACTCATCCGGATAAACCATACAAAAAGTTTGATTTATTCAGATTTATAAAATTTATTGGTATATGAAAGGTATGGAAAACATAAACCCCGCAAGAATTGAACATTACTTCACCCCCGAAGTCTGCGTGGGCTCGGAATGCAACAACGCCTGCCTGTTCTGCTCCGTAGGAAGCCCCACGGCGTTCAAATGGAAGACTTTGGATGAAATAAAGGAGGAGATGAAGGTTTTAAGGCAGGTTGCAAACAACGTGAAATTCACGGGCGGGGAAGTCACGATAAGGAAAGATTTAGCGGAGATGATATCCTTTGCCAAGTCGCTCGGTTTTCAAAAAATAATAGTGGAAACCAATGGCAGAATGTTTTATTATGAGGATTTTACCAAAAAAATTTTTGAGGCGGGGGCAACAGATTTCCTGATATCAATCCACGGCCATAAACCGGAAATACACGACGCCTTGACAAGAATTCCTGGCAGTTTCGAGCAGACCGTGGAAGGTCTTAAGAATCTTGCAAAATATTATAAAGGCGGCGTAGGCGTGAACGTCGTAATCACAAGACCTAACTACAAATATTTACCTGAAATTGTAAGTTTTCTTTCTACAGTTCCTGTAAAACACATAACTTTAAGCTTCATTACCGTATGCGGCGCGGCAGCCAGAAACAGGAGCATTGTGCCAAAGAAATCAGAAGTAATTCCATATGTTAAAAAGGCCATCGATGGATTGAAAAACCAGATGGTGTCTTTGAATCACTTCCCCGTATGCCTTCTCGCGGGCTACGAAAAATATGCAAGATTCATGAAAGTTCCGATAAGGACTCAGATAAAGAATCCTAATTACATAATAACCCTGGAATCCCAGCTGGCAAAGGTAATGACAAAGGGGGAAAAATGCAAACAATGCAAATATGATAACTTATGCGAAGGGTTGTGGAAGGAGTATGTGAATCTTTATGGCTTTGATGAATTCATGCCCGTGCCGGGCAGAAAATTGCAAAACATTGAGGAATTTGAAGCGGAGCTAAGGGGCATGTGAAATGGCAACAAAGAAGCTGTCATTGATTCTTGGATACGAATGCAACAACAACTGCAGATTCTGTTACTGCGCCGACAAAAGATTTGATAAAAAAATAGGCCGCAAAAAAACTGAGGACGTAAAAAGCGAACTTGAAGAAGGCATAAAAAGGGGCTGCAATTTTGTAGATTTTTTAGGAGGCGAACCAACAATAAGAAATGATATTTTCGGGCTCATAGCACATGCAAGAAAACTGGGCTACAAAACAATAGGGATGACCACAAACGGAAGGATGCTTTGCTACAGGGACTTCGCGGAAAAAATTCTGAACGCAGGCCTGAATCATATAATCTTTTCAATACACGGCCATACGGCTGAGCTGCACGATTATCTGACAAGATCGCCGGGCTCATTCGAACAGGCAACCATCGGGATGAAGAATGCAAAGGGGATAAAGCCAGATACCTACATATGCACCAACACCGTTATAGTCCGGCCCAATTACAAATACCTGCCGCAGATAGCTGAGAACAACATAAAACTCGGGGCAGACGCATGTGAATTCATTTTCATCCATCCTCGCGGCAACGCGTACAAGAATTTCGATGAAATCGTGCCGACAATAAGCGAAATCGTTGATTATATCCCCAAAACAATACTAGTGGGAAGAAGCCGCGAAATAAAGCATTTCGTGTTCAGATATCTGCCCGTATGTTACATGCTCGGCGTTGGATATGAGTCGTATCTCAGCGAATACGAAAGCAGGGAGAGGTTCAAGGAGGAACACGTGGGTCCTGAATATCGAGACCTTAATGTGGAAGAAAACAGGAGGAAATACGGCAGGGTTAAAGGCAGGCAATGCAAAGCATGCAAATATGACAAGGTATGCGAGGGTATATTCAAGGAGTACGCTGAGAAAAGGGGATTTGAAGAACTAATTCCGGTCCCGTGATTATGAATGGCATAGGTTTGACAACTGTGAACACTATTTCTTTCGCCAACTCGGTATATTTGCTTTTCACTAATTTTACATTCCCTGTCTATTTAGATGTCCACTTGCAATTATTTAATTTTAATTAGAATAGTATATCCAAAGGTGGTATCATAAAGATATTGGGGATATCTGACGGGAAAGAAGGGAGCGCCTGCCTGGTTGATGATGGAAAGATCATCTATGCTGTTGACGAGGAACGGCTAAGCAGGGTTAAGATGCAATCAGGCTTCCCCCAGAATTCTGTCGAGAGGATACTTGGGGAACATAAGGATATAGATGCGGTGGCCGTTGGGGGAATACTCACCCCGTTCGTACTGACAAGAATGCTAAGACGTTTGCAAAAAATGGAGAGCAAGGTTTTGGCCGGGAAGAAAAATTCAAAATCATTCGTTTCTGATTTCATAAAGTTCAAACTAAAATGGTCCTTGATTAAACCGGATTCTGTCTGGTCAGTAGCGCAAAAACCATTTATCATTAGGTTTTTAAGGAGGGATTTGCCTGAAAGGCTCAGGAGAAAACCTTTGACCATTGTCGATCATCACCTGGCGCATGCGAGTTCTGCATATTTCACCTCGGGGAAGAAGAAGGTTCTCTGCATAACTGCGGATGGATACGGAGACGGCGTTTCGCTTACCATAAACGCATGCGAGAACGGGAATATAAAGAGGGTTTATGAAACTGGTGCCTGGGACTCATTCGGCCTGTTTTATGGCCTGATAACCTTGATGCTGGGTTTTAAATCGCACATGCACGAGGGAAAGATAACGGGCCTTGCCGCGTACGGAAACGCTGAAAATGTAAATATGAAATTCCCGCTTGTGAGCAGAGGAAGGAGAATTTGTTATCTGGGCGAATGGGGCAGGAAGGGTGTGGAGAAATTTGCCGAGGAACTCCGTGAAAATTCAAGGGAGGATATAGCGGCATGGCTGCAGAAGAACCTGGAAAATGAAATATGCAGGTTAGCGAAGAAATGGATAAATGAAACCGGAATAAGGGACGTTGTCCTTGCCGGAGGAGTTTTTGCCAACGTGAAACTCAACCAGAGAATATGCGAATTGCCCGAGGTGAAATCTGTTTATATATTCCCGGATATGGGAGATGGTGGATTATCTGTTGGCGCTGCCATGTACGTCTGGTCGAAAAGGATAAATAAACAAAGAAATGAAATCAGATATCAGAATTTGAATCATGTTTATCTGGGGCAGGAATACTCGAATAAAGAAATAGAAACGGAGTTGGTAAAGCACGGATTGGAGTATAAATTTTATATGGAAATAGAACCGGTAATAGCGAAGTCGCTTTCTCAGGGAAAAACGGTTGCGAGGTTCAAAGGCAAGATGGAGTTCGGACCTCGTGCGCTCGGCAACAGGAGCATATTGTATCAGGCTACAGACCCGGCTGTCAATGACTGGCTGAACCGAAAGCTGAGAAGAACTGAATTCATGCCATTCGCCCCTTCCACGCTCCTTGAATATGCCGGTTTGTGTTATGAAAATTACAAAAAGGCTGTGCATGCTGCCCATTTCATGACCGTAACTTTTCGCTGCACGGATTGGATGAAGAAGAAATGCCCTGGGGCAGTGCATGTTGATGGAACTGCAAGGCCCCAGCTGGTTAATAAAAAGTTTAATCCATCATTTTACAGTATGATTGACGCTTACAGAAAGGTAACAGGCATACCTACGGTCATAAATACCAGCTTCAACATGCACGAAGAACCCATAGTCGAAAACCCGGATGACGCGATAATGGCATTTGTCTCGGCAAAGCTGGATTATCTTGCAATCGGAAATTATCTGGTAAAAGGTGAATGAGGTGCTGGAAAACATAGTGAGTATTCTGGAAGGTAGCAGGAGTCTTTTGCCATCGCTCCTCCCCATATTCTTCACGATAAGCTTTCTCCTCATACTAATATCTTTTGTCCCAAGCTTCCGCAACATAAGAAAACAGTTCAATATAAAAAGAATTACATGGGTTATGCTTGCTCTCATAGTCGTGCTTGGGTTTTTCTTGAGGATCCTGACCCCCGTGTATCTGGCTACCTATAATGATGAATTTATACACATAGACACGGGCAAGAATATCGTTAGCTACGGCAAAGCTGAGATGTGCACAGCTGGATACAGAAATCTGGAAAACAAGAATTGCCAGCCTTTCAACGAGCCTGCCGGATTTCCCTACGTTGTTGGCATGTTCTTCCTTTTTCTGGGGGTAAGCCTGGCATCTGCATACGCGGTTAACCTCATAATTGGGTCTCTCTTGAGCGTGGTCGTTTTCCTGTTCTGCTTCTTATTGTTCAAAAGCGAGAAAACCGGCTTGTATAGCGCATTTGTAGTTTCGATCCTTCCGTTATACATATTGCTTTCAAGAAACATCGAGCCGGACACGGTGTCCGCATTCTTTATTTTGCTAACGTTTGTGGGTTTCATTTTGTTTTTCAAAATAAGGGATCTCAAAACAGGAATTTTCGCGACGAGCATTCTCGCGTTCTCTATTCCAATAAAACAGGAAGGCATACTCCTGATACCGTTAGTCTTATTGCTTTCCACTCTCTTCCTTAATCTGGAAAACCTCAAGCGCGCAATTAAGAATTACAAGCATTGGTTGCTATTTGCGCTTCTGATAGTCTTGATAACCCCGCACATTTTCCATTTGTCCCTGGAACTTTATCCTCCATTATTTTATGGCAAAACGACAGCAACAGGAGTTGGCGGGAAATTGCTGAACTTGGGTAATTTATCTATGAGCGCACCAGTCCTGAACAATGTAATGTACGGAAGCTTCTACCCCATACTGATAAACCTGTTTATCGTGATCGGTTTGATACACGCCTTTAAAAAACACAGGAAAGAATGGATATTTTTAATACTTTTCTTCTCTTTTTACATGTTCGTATACCTTACGTATTCTGGCAGAATACTTGAAAAGTATTTGATAACAGGTTTAATTCCACTGCTCTGCTTTGCTGGCGTGGGAATGTATGTGGTTGAAAGGTTTGCAGCTTCGAGACTACATGGAACTGCAAGAAAGAAGATGATCAATTTTGCAATACCTCTGATTCTTGTTCTAGTTTTATTCCTGTGGTCCGTGCCTTATTTTTACGATGTGCGTGAAGGCCTGAAACCTCTCAAGGTTAATCACGGCTTCCAAAGGGGCGCAATAGAATACAAGGAAATTGAGGCTATAAACTCAATGGGCGAGAAAATAGACCCTTCCTGTTACGTTGTGGCAGAAAAGCCTTTTCTTTTCTCGGCGACCGATTTAAAGATAATAAGAACGAATTCTGTTTTATCAAATCCAAAACTAGTAAGCGATGCTATAAAGAACAAAGGTTGCATCCTTTATTTTAAAGATCTTTATTGCACGGATTTTTACTCCTTGGGCAGTAGATGCGGAATTAAGAATGAATCATTCGCTGGCTGCGAGGAATTAAGACAAAATATCACATCCAATTGCAAGAAGATGGAAGAACAATTTAAACTTCAGTCATATTTAAACTATGAATTCGGTAAATTCAACTTTACCGTCTATAACATATCATTGAGGTCATGATTCGGACGTGCACATTTAAAATTTAGGTAATTAGATCTATAAGATGAAATTTTTCGCAGAACATCAAACTATTCTATTTATTTAAAAAATAGTAAACCAAACCAATAATCACAATTATTATGACCAAGAAAATCCACCATAGTGTTGGCGCAATTAATTCACCTTTTTCTCGATATTGTTCATAATTATACTGAATATCGGCTATGTTACTAAGACTTATATCGTTTCCATATATCTCATTTTCCTCTTTTGAAGCATTTAAAAAAATCCCGTATTTAGCACTTTTTGTGATTTTGTTGTTTGAAATAACACCATATTTACATCCCTTATAAAAAATGCCATTATCACATTCGCTTATAAAATTTTCACTTAGCGTGTTTCCGTTGCAATAACCTCTACTATCATCGACAATTGAACCTTTACTACCATTGAGAATTAGTATGCCATCTGGGCTATATGTTATATTGTTTTTATAAATTCTGTTATCTTCTCCTTCATAAACTCTTATGCCGGCGATGGCGGCATGTTCAATTACATTGTCGTGAATTTCATTTTTACTCGAATTGTGGACCAATGCTATTGCAACATTAGATACATTACTTAAGTAATTGTTGAAAATCTTATTTTCTCTGGTTGTACATAATTCGATTCCATACGTATAATTGACCGCTTTACAATTTTTGACGGTGATATTTTTTAGATTAACATAGCATGGTATATTGATTCCAAATCCTGAACCATTCCCTTTTAAAATCGTTCCATTGCAGTCCAAAACTATATCAGAAGAGTTTAGGATTAAGACCCCCCTTTCATTATTGTCGTGTATTTCACAAAATCCACCCGGCAAGATTGTATTGGAGTTTATATAAGTATCATCGTCAGGACATAATGCTAATACAAAGCTACTAATAAGAAGAAAACTGATCAGAAAGCTGAGAATATTACAATAACATTTTATCATATAACTATTATAGTTATTTTTTATTTATTTGCGTAAGAAATCCAAAAATTCGACAGATTTAATAATTAGATTCAATTATAGTTTATGAAAAAAGAGAAAAAGAAACATGCAATTCTCGCTGGCATAATCGTTATTGCGCTGTTAATTTCTGGCATAAGACTTTATTGGGAAGATTATAATGCTTATGCTACGGGTAATTGTACGATAGAATACGGCAAGGGTGAATGCGTCGATGGTTATTTTAAAATACCATTTTACAACTCCAATCAACAGGATATAACTCGTATAAAAATAACAGTCTCATCCGGAATCCGAACAAACATCACACTGCCCGCGGATTTTACCGTGGACGAACCATTATATCCGGGGAAAACGGGTGTTTTGATGTTGTTTTCATGCAAGGAAGATGCTGATATAGGTGGGTTTTTAATGGAATGGTGTTGTGGTGGCGGATGTTATAGAAGTAGCATGAAATGGATAAATAATGAAGTAAAAATTGCAAAATAGCGCGATATCATGAAAAGGCTTTACATTTTGGCACTGACTTTAATCGCAGCAATGGTCATTATTTTTTCAATACCTGTACCCAAGGAGAAAATCACGACCGAACACCAAGAATCATCTGCAAACTTAAGCGAGTCTTACCCAGAACATCCCAGAACACTCCAAGACTGCGAAAATACGAGCAAAAGAAATTTTTGTATCGATGATATAGCGGAGATAAGCAATAACATAAGCCTGTGCCTTGAAATAAGCGACGCCGATATCGGGGTTTTCTGCAGGGCACGGATACTGCTTGACGATGGCTTGTGCAGCGCGATAGGCGATCCGGGTCTGGAAGAGGCCTGCCTGGAAAGCGTGAAAATGAAGAAGGAATGGATGAATGGCAACATCTCTCTTGCAACATGAGATTCCAATCAAAACTAGAAATGCCCTGTCAGGCCATTCAGAATCCTATTCAGAGGCTGAGCAATTGTTTGGCTGTTCTTATTCTGCTTCCCTTTACCGGTCTGAATTCGGCGCTGCCGAACTTTTCGGCGTATTCCTTCCATGGGCCTTCGCAAACCTGGTCGAATCTGCACCTGCCACACTGGAGGAACTTTTTCTTCCCGCCATTCTTCCTGTCCCTTTCGAAGTCCTCCACAAAAATATCCGGATATCTTATTTCAGTCGACGGCATGAACCTTTCTGCGCAGTATTTTTCGTATCCTTTCATGAAGCAGAACGGGTAGGCCTCGACCATCACGTCCACACCAGCCCCTATCCCTATGTCCAGTGCCTTATGCACAAATGGCTCGACATCTGATTTTTTCGGGACTATCGAATCGAAATTTTCCCGCGCATTGCCTATTGCATGTATGAAGGCCAGCTGAAACTGGTTTACTTTCAGGGAAGCCAGAAGCTTCGCCAATTCTGGCAAATACCTGTAGTTGACCTTGTTTATAACAGAATTGGTAAGGACATATTGATCCAGTTCTTTCAGATTCTTTATGCCACGCACAACTTGATTGAAAGCACCGGGGGAGCTTGTAAGGTAATCATGCATTTCAGGCGTATGGCCATGCAGCGCTGGTGAGAATTCATTTACGCCTGCCTTTATTGTTTTTTTAACGAAATCCATGTAAGAGAACATCCTGCCGTTGCTCTGAAGCTGTATGGTAGTAAAACCGATGTCTTTGGCATATTTCACAAGCTCTAATGCGTCTTTACGTATGGTAGGCTCGCCTCCAGTAAAAACGATGCCTTCACACCCAGTCGCTCTTCCTTTATCCATTTCCACCCTGAGTTCTTCGGTGGTTCTGTCACCGAGATGCTTCTTGTGCGCCTGAACGCAGAACCTACAGTTATTGTTGCATGAGAAGCCAACCTTCAAGTCCAGTCTTTTCATAAGATGATTTAGAAAATAAACTTTTTAAACGGTTTATTAAAATAGTATCCAACGTTAAAAATCCAAGGTGAATTATGAATACGGCAGAGGCGGTTATAATAAGTCAGATTCCGCTGGGAATAGCATGCATAATTGCGGCATACGAGCTTCGCAAGCTCAGGAAGGAGTTCGAAAGGATTCGCGCCCTCAAGGAGAGGAGATGAATGGATGTCGTTTTTAGTTTAATATTGAGTCAGATACCTTACTATATCATAATATTTTTATGCATAAAGGAGATAAGAAAATTCAGAAAAAATGAGTTTTTAAAAACAATGGCTAGCTAATTATTTATTATGGAATTTTTAAAATTGAAACCAAAATTTACCACTTCATTAAAAACTGTCAAAATAAAAATTAAAAAGGACCCTAGAATTTTTGTATACATAATGGTCATACTCTACGTCTTTCTTTTTACATTACTTTCTTTTAGAAGTTATTTTTCGTTTACATCTTCAAACGACTTGTGCGTATGGGACCACAGGGTATGGGAAATGGCCAGCGGGAGACCGCTCTATGGCGTGCTAGAAAAGATAGAAGCGAATTCTATTTCCTGGGCGGTGCATTTTTCCCCTATAACCATTTTCATAGCAGCTGTATACTTTTTTGTCCCGACACCCCTGCTTCTTTTGTTCATACAATCGCTTTTCTTAGGCATCGGAGCCATACCCGTATATGAGCTAGCGAGAAAAAAACTCGCTTCAAATGCCGGAGGCCTGATATTTAGTTTATCCTATCTTCTTTACCCCGCTCTTCAAAATGCCAATTTATTTGAATTTCATCCGGTAGTTATATCAGTACCACTTCTTATCTGGACATTTTATTTCGCGGAAATGGGGAGTTACAAAAAAACCGTCATATTATCTTTATTTTCATTATTCTGCCAAGAAAATGTAACAGGGCCCGTGATGTTCATGGGGATCTACTTTATTCTCAGGAAAAAGAGAAACATAGGTTTAACGCTTTTCCTGTCGGGCTTATTTTGGCTCATTTTCGTTTCATTTTTAATCATGCCAATCGTTTACCGCACAACCACGCTCCAGTATTTATCTAGATTAAGCGAACTGGGAAATACGCCGTCTGAAATCTTGGCCACTGTTTTGTCAAATCCTGTTTATGCATTTACGCGATCCTTTTTTCAGGATCGAATGGAGATTTTATTGCAAATGTTTTCCCCACTTTCCTTCCTTTCATTCTTTAGCCCGGTATTGCTGATAGCATTACCAGAATATGCGTTAAACATGCTTACAAATTTGCCATGTCTGATGAAAATGGGTTATTGTCTGGTTTTGGTAATACCCTTCACATTCATAGCTGCCGTATATGGCGCTAAACGCATCCTTTCATTTTTACCTAATAAAATATGTTCCATAAAGGTTTCGAACATAATCTTTGCCGTAATTTTATTTACGAGCATATACTCAAGCTTGTTATTTTCGCCTCTCTGGGGACATGGTTTTTCGTGGTTAAATTTTTCTTTGCCAAATTCCGGACCAGATGATCACTATCTAAAATTAGAAAACACGATAAATTCAATACCATCAAATTCAACATTATTGTTACCGGCTAATATGTGCCCCCACGCTTCCCATTTTGAAGATTTGTATACTTTTGAATTGTATTTTAATGATATTAAACAAAAAAACACTACAAGAAAAAATGTAAATTTCATGATAATAGACAGAACAACGTTCCAACGTTTAAAACAGGATGATATTGAAATTCTGGAAAGGAAAATATCGGAAGATTTCATAAAGATAAATCAAACAGATGGCATCGAAATCTATAGAAAAAGGAATGACCAATAAATTGTTTTTTAAAATCAGATGGCATCTAATATATCATGAAAATCCTGCTGCTCAATCCATCGTATTCAAAGAAAAAGCTTTCCACCGATCCCATTCTTACCAGATGCACGGGCGTCCCCTCAAAGGCGCCATATACATGGCCGCCGATAGGCCTTGCTTACATAGCATCGGCTATTAAGGAACTTTCGGATGCCGATGTCAAGATCATTGATGCGCGGGTTGACGGTTTTGAAATCGGGATGGCAAAGGATTTCAATCTTGTCGTTATCAACACGGGCACACCGACGATAAATTTCGACATACAGTTGTCGCAGAAAATCAAAGAGCTAAACGGGCCTAAGGTAGCGCTTATCGGGGTTCATGCTGCATTTTTTCACAATGAGCTTGCAAAATGTTGTGATTTCATAATCAGAGGGGAACCAGATACAGTCTTGGCAAATTTGGTAAATTGCATTGAAAGGGGACAGGATGCCAGAAGGGTCAACGGGATAACCTGGAACGATAGAGGCCATGTTTGCGTTAATAAAAACGAAAAGCCCATCGAAAATCTTGACGGACTTCCTTTCCAAGCCATAGACCTTCTTTCAAAAAAATACTATGATATTCTCACCAAAAGACGGCCGATAGCATTCATGATAACATCACGCGGCTGTCCTTTCCGGTGCGCATTTTGTTCTGCCAAGTTCTACTCCGGAAAATACAGATACAGAAGCGCTAAACATGTTGTGGATGAAATGAAATTTCTTCTAAACAAAGGCTTTAAAGACATTACGTTTTTTGACGACTCCTTTACTGCAAATAAGAAAAGGGTAATTGATTTATGCGACATCATTCAGGAGGACAAACTAGATGTGACATGGAGATGTTTGTCAAGGGTCGATGCACTTGACGGGGAAATGCTCAAAAAAATGAAGCAGGCAGGCTGTTATCAGGTACAATTCGGCGTCGAAAGCGGAAACCAGAGTATTTTGAATTCAATGAAAAAGGGTATAAGCATAGAGAGGATATGGAAAACATTTGGGCTGTGTGATAGCATGGGCATAGAAACCGTCGGCTTCTTTATGCTTGGTTACCCAGGTGAAACAATTGAAAGCATAAATGAAACCATTAAAACCGCTCATAAAATAAGCCCCGACTTCGTTACATTTAACCTTTTTACACCTTTACCCGGCTCTGAAATTTTCAATTCCATGGATAAAAAAGAATGGGAGCAATATGATTTCACTTCAACATCATTCTGCGACATTCCTTCCGAAAAAATGGTCGAACTCATAGGCAAGGCTTACAGAGGTTATTACTTAAGGCCTTCTTATTTATTCAGAAGAATCAGCAAGACCAGAGAACCTATAAGAATTTTAAGGCAAAACCTAAAATTCTGGACCAAAAGAAGCGGCGTGCTTTGGGATTTTATAAAATTGCGAAAATAAGTGCTTAGTATGATAATGGAGAACCTGACACTGATTCTTGATGTGCAATCTATACTGTTCATATTATTAATTTTGCTTAATTTCAATGACCTAAAAACTCATTTCGTGAAAATAAAAAAGGTAACATGGTTGATTCTGATTTTAGCAATTTTATTAGCTCCATTTTTATTTTTATTCAACCACTCCCCCATTTTTTTTTCAGAATCTTGCAGTTGCCAAGGAGTTCTTTATAGGCGGAAATTATCTTGTTAAAAATACTGCTTATGGTCCCCTTTACCCTTACTTATAGCGACCGTCAATAATATCTGACCCCAATCCCATATTATAAAGAGGGTGGTTTTTACGAACAGCAGCAACAACCTCTCTCTGGCAGAAGCATACAAGAGGGAGAGGGATGCCAATGTCAGGGAGAGGATTCTCGTGGTGTCTCTCCTCAAGCAGGGGAAATCATCCTATGAAATAGGAGAACTTCTGGAATGCCCTCATTCGAAGGTCTTGTACTGGAAATACAGGTATGAAAATGAGGGGATGGAGGGGCTTAAGACGAGAAAAAGGCCGGGCAGGCCTTCCATGGTGCGGAGGGCTAGGCTCGATGAAATAAGGGAAGCAGTAGAGGACAGGGACTGGTGGACGGCAAAAACAGTGAGGGAGCTGATATGCAAGGATGGCGGCTACCTTTACAGCGAGAGGCAGGTGCAGAGGCTTCTGCACAAATGGGGGCTGAGCAGAATAAGGCCGAGGAAGAGGCACGTCAAAGCAGCCACGGATGAGGAAGTGGCTGCTTTTAAAAAAAGGCCCGGAGGGAGATAAAGAAAGCCCTGAAAATACGCTGGAATGTTCTCGCCGAGGACGAGTCGATAGTGGTGTACGACTCTGTCGCAAGGTACGTGTGGGCTAGGAAGGGCAGCAAGCCTTGCATCCTGAGCACGGGAGTGCACAAGGCAACATGCTTGTTCGGCGTGCTGAGCCTTGACGGAAGGCAGCTGTTCAGGCAGTATGACTGGGTGAACGGGGACAACTTTCTCCTCTTCATGAAAGAGGCGAAAAGGAAGTTCGGAAAATTCCTTATCTTTCTGGACAAGAGCAACCCGCACAGGAAAAACAAGAAGGTAGTGGAATGGCTCAAGACAAACAAGAACTGCATAAAGGTTGTGTGGTTTCCCACGGCAAGGCCCGAGCTGAATCCCGTGGAGGAGTGCTGGAGGCAGACAAAGGACGCAAAGGTTGCGTGCAGGATATATCCGAGTTTCGGTGAGATGAAGGGTGAGATAGCAGGATATGTGAGAACAAGGAGGTTTAGGCTTGATATAGTCAAGTATTTATGTCGTTAGCTATAATTTATCTATCTTTTTTGATTTTTGGAGTAAATGCCACCATTGTAAATTATTTGGAATTGATATTTTTGGGTTTTAGCATTTTAGGGATATTTTTACTGTCATATTTCATAACAAAAGATGAATATTTTTCGCTGCTATCTTCAGTGATGTATTTGCTGGCTATTTTCATAATCTTCTATTTTTATGGATTTAATGATCTTCTTTACATAGGCATCTGCCATTTATTCATAATCTTTTCCCTGTTTTTCCCTGTTTTCCTATAAGACGAATAGCTGGAAATCATATTCTCTTGTTCTATTGACAATTTATTTTGCAGGTATGGTGAGATTTGAACTGATGAGCCTTTTGTACGTTTTCGTGATAGGTATTCTTATTTTCAGGGCAAATGATTTCAAAGGTTTTAAATAAAGAATTCCACCAGTCTATCTGACTGGTGGCCAGGCCACCACCAGCCCAAACCTTTTCTGCGATAAAAACCAAAAATAGTGCAGAGAGCGAATTGGCTCGCTGCACCGGTAACCAACTTGCTTGGTTATTGGTCGAGCCAATTCATAAACCTTCTCGGAGGCGATTTTATGACGGACTATGTCAGAGGCAGCTCCAGCTACACGAGACTGGAGATACACCTGGCCTTCAAGGTCAAGTACTGCCACAGGGTCTTCGACATCCCTGACTTCAGGAAAAGATGCGAACAGATATTCAGGGAAGTCGGAGCCAAGGAACAGGTGGTAATCGAGGAAATGGGCTTTGACGGCGACCACGTCCACATGTCATGGCTCATGAAGGTCTACCACAGGGCAGACCTTCTCTCCAAGGCGTTCAAGGGCA
>Ga0315274_10001214_pt1 | contig 39922 bp, 49 predicted proteins | sample YL17G02_20_MG_FD_203700 | JGI IMG/M metagenome (GOLD analysis project Ga0315274, IMG submission 203700) | Sediment microbial communities from Yellowstone Lake, YNP, Wyoming, USA - YL17G02_20 | ecosystem: Environmental > Aquatic > Freshwater > Lake > Sediment | place: USA: Wyoming | collected...
CATATGAATAATCTTATTACTCGAGAAGACATTGAAAATCTCAAAAATGAAAAACTTACAATAACTCCAAGTGAAATAGATTATCCTTATTTGGCTGGCCTTATTGATTCTGAAGGTTGTCTTAGAATAAAAAAATGGAAACCTAAAAATAAACCTAATGAAGTTTATACAATAAGCATAGAAATTGGCAATACCAAACTTCTGATTATGCCCTGGCTTGTAAAAAGATTCGGTGGAAGTGTCAGTTTTGTAGAAGCAAAGAAAAACAAAAGAGCTTCTGCTATTTGGACACTTTCTGCTGCCAAACTCTATGAAATCCTTCCAAAAATACAGCCGTTTCTTAGATCGAAGAGAGAAGTTTGCGATAAATTGATTGAATTCCAACAAACAATCTTGCCAAATGGCGGAGATCGTCATTCCGAACTTTTTCGTGCTTTGTTTGAAAAGCGCCAAGAAATTCGTGAACAAATTATTGCTGAAGTTCATGAACTTAATCGTAAAGGTTCTCATTAGTCAAGTTCCCTCTGGTTGCCTTAGGCTATTGCCGTTAGGTTTTCCAAGTTATTCAGGTTTAGTTTTACTTCCCCCATGATGTTAAGGGAAACGCCTAAACGTGCAGCTGCTTCGTTTAAGACTGGGTCTTGAGATTGTAAAGTTACTTGTTCATTAAGCTGAATATATTGCCCATAGAAATCAATTCTTGCATCTATCTTGCTATTACTTTCAGGTTGTAATTTAACCTTACTGACCACTTGCGTGGCGGAGATTCCGCTTCGGAAATCTCTCAAGGCCTTTCGTTGCCTTGGTTGGACTTTCGCATCCCTTATTAAGGGCCATCTCGTTAAGTCTCTCACGGTGGCTTGCGCCTTCCGCCTTGTCGCCATAGCTTTCGCCTTAGGCTTCCAAGCCGATTAGAGTTGGTTTAAAGTGGACATAAATTTTATCCACCGCTGTTAATGGTACTGAAGGAGGAGTTACACCTGTATTACCTAATGGCACTAATGCAGTTGGCAATGGGTTATATCTTCTCATTCTTATAACACGACCACCATTGCGAGGCATGGTCTTCTTCATTGCAGCAATTTTATGAATAAGCGAAGGAACGGGGACACTTAATAATTTGTAACTGAAACTTTGTTGCACTGGAGCGGGCAACAAAGTCGTAGTTGTAATAGGCATATTGCTATCCTTATAGTTTTACATTTTACATAAACACTATAAGCCGACGAAGCTTAAAAATACGTCATGACTTTGGCGAATAAGTCGTTACGCCGAATTGTTTTTTTGAAGTTGATGAGTCTTCGTTACATCGTGATTAGTATAACTACAATTATTTATGATTAGCAATAATAGAAGAGTTATTATATTATAAAACAGCAAGTCTCTAGTCCCAAAGCCAAACTGCTATCTATACTTAAGCACAGTTTGGCTTTTAGCTTATTAAAAGAAGGAGTAAAGAAAGACTTTATTACATATTTTTTCGAGCATTTTCCATTTCTTTGCGCAGCTGTAATTTCAATTCATCAGTTAAACCATCAGCAAAAGCATTAGCTTTAGACAATGGCGATTCACCTTGTTGTGGTGATACTATATTAACAGGCTTAGGCTTTGCTGCATTTCTTTGTGCTATTTCTCTGTCCTTAGAATAAACATCTTCTTGCCCAATATTAAGCTTCTTTATCATCTTGTAAGCAAGTGAAGCCTTCTTGTATATGTCTGGTGTATAGTAAATAGCATCTGCAATATCAGGATCACTTAAACGTAAAGCATCAATATTTTCTTTAGTTACAACCTTATCAAAATCCGGATACTGGGTTCTAAGTTGTGCCTCTAATGATATCTCTGTAGCCTTTTGTTGGTATTGCTTAACTTGTTCTTCTAACTTGCGTATCTTCTTATCAACCTTACTTAAATGTTTACCTTCAACAAAATCATCAGGATTCAAATTAACATTCAAATCTTCTTCAGGTTCGATAGTTTTTGGTTGCATCTTAGATTGTAAGTCCTGAGCAACTCGTACAGCTTCATCCCGTTCACGTTCAAGTCTTTCTGATCTCTCACGTAATATTTTAAGATTGTCTTCTTTACTCGGTTTAACAGGTTGTGTAGGTTCAGAAATCTTAGTCTCTTGCTGTAGATTTTCTTCAGGAGTATTATCAACCTCCTCAGAAACTTGAGTCTCTTGCTGTAGATTTTCCTCGGGAGAAGTTGCAACTTCGGGTGTTGGTTCTTCTTGTATAACAGGCTCTTGTCCTTTTATAGGCATACCATTTTTATCGTATTTCATCTCAAATGACATAAAACTCCTTAATCATTTAATAAGACACTGTCGTCTTTCTCTCCATTTAACTTTTTTGCCAATCTTAATAATGTACCATCATAATAGTCTAAAACATACTTTAAAAGAACCCTTTCATTAGGGGCAATCTCTAATACGTGGTTCCTAAATAGTTCGCATGTATCCTTTGAAGGGATTACCCATAAAAACTCTATATGATCTTCTGATCTATGATAATGGTATACTGTTTGATCTGTGTTTGGTGTAGGACAAGTCTTTCTATAAAAGAAATAATTACGTACAACATTCTCTAATAACCGTTCCTTTTTTGTCTCTAAAACAATAAAGAAATCTCCTGTTGTGATATCCTTCTTGCCACGCTCAAGACATTCATAAATGTTTTGTTCATAATCTTTATGTAGTTCTCTCTCTAATTCAATTGGATCACGTGTATCAAATTTTTGATTTAATAACTTAGAAGATATCTTACCAACTGTATCTCTTTTCATGGTTGTTTTTCACTCCTAATTTCAAACAATATGTTTATTTTTCACATTATGATATGACAAATCTACAAATAAAACAACGAACCTTACCAGTTTATTAGTAAGGTTCGAACGATACAATCCACTATCAGTATTAACTGATAAGGAACGGAGAGTGGAGAATGAATGATATTCTATTTTCTTTTCTTCTTAGGAATCTTAGCGCCTTCTTTACGAGCTTCCGAAAAAGCAATCGCTAATGCTTGGCGTTTATTGGTAACTTTAGGACCTTTTTTGGACCCTGATCTTAAGGCATGTTCTTTAAATTCATGCATCACTTTTTCTATTTTCTTCTTACCCTTTGTAGGTTTTTTTACCATTATTACTCCTTAGTTGAATCGTCTATGAAAGGAATGGAATTAAATCCTGTACGTGGATATTCTTGTTGATATCCTTTACTAGGTAGATTAGACATAGCTGTTTGATCTTCATGAATCATACCAGCATCTGCCATCTCAAATCTACGTCTTGGATCTATACCACCATAAAACTTACTTTCTAAATCTTTTACACGATCATAGTTAAATTGATTACTATCATCGCGCTTCATTTCATAATTATGATAAACTTCACGAGCTTCATCACGATTCTTTGCTCGTGCTAGCTTGTGAAGTCTTGAGTTCTTTGATATTTCCATATTAATATCCTTGTAATATTAGGAAGAAGAATTTTGCTGGGGAAGGGTCGTTTTTCTTCTTCCTAATATGTTAAAAAGAATTCTATCGCACCCGAGTTGTCTCTTCAAATGTCAATCGTTTACTTATCTTTTTTTGATTAGGTGTTTTTTTAGATTGCATATTTAAAGGGACTCCTAAAATCTTCCAAGCAATTTGAGTAGCTTTACCTTTAACTCTTGGTACGCCTGGCATAGTGACTCCTATTAAAACTTTTCAGGATATTCTTTATTTGTTTTATTCTTGCCACCATGAACATCACTATTTCTTTGATTGTTAACAACTTTTTGCGTGTCATCAAGATCATAAGAATAATAAGCTACTTCAGGGTATTTTTTGAACATTACTTCTGTTGGTAAATTAGCAATCTTAGAACGATCTTCTGAGATCATACCAGAATCTGATGCTTCTTGACCTTTTTTGCCTTCAAATCCTGCATACGATTCATTGCTATGAAATCTTTTCTTTGCCATAGGAACTCCTTAGAAACTGTAGTCTTTAAACTACAAGGTTATTACCTCTAACTAGAAGAGGGTGTGCCTATAGTTAATTAAATTTGGTAATTAATGCAAGATATTTATTGTTGAGGCGGTTTGACTCGCTCCGCTGTTTGTTGTTCTGATGCTTTTAATGCATTAGATATAGCTACCAATTTCTCAAGATGACCCAAGTCCATCTCTTCTAATTCTTTCATAGCTTTAACCTTATCTAAAGTTGCGCGCTCATCAGCAGCAGCCGATTCGTGAACTCTTGACACATACAGTCCTTGATCTGCCATAGCCCTTGAATTAGCCAAGTTTGCCCTTGCCTGCAATTCTTGCATTGTAATCTCAGCTTGTTGTTGTGCTTGTTGAGCTTGTGCTTGAGAATTCTTAAGAATAGAATCTGTAAGCTTTTTCTTATTTTGGATAGTTGCAGCCTCAAGTAATACATCATCAGGAATTGGAACTCCAGCTTGACGTAGTTCAAGTATCTGAGCAAATTGCATTTGTCTTTGTGTTGCAGTATTCAATCCTTCTTCAACTGCAGCATCATATCTTCCAAAAGCTTTGTTATAAAACTGGGCCGTTGGCTCAGCTTCTAATATTCGTTTTATCTTGCCCGGAGTAAAGTTAACTTGTATAAGATCAATCATTAACTTACCAAGTAACTTTTGGGACCTATCAAGTTGATCAAATAAATTCTGTAAAGTAGTCAGTCCAGAACCTTGACGAAGCATACTTAAAATACCAGCCTTATCATCAGTAGCTGACCCTAAAAGTTCTTCATTAACACCAGATATTTCCATTATCTCTTTAGCTAGAAGCTCTGAAAGTTGAATCATTGATGGTGGTATTTGTGGTGCTTCAATTCGTTGTACATCAGTCATCTGTGCTTCTTCTTTCAAAGCAAGACCACGACCTTGGCCAGACAAGAATACATCTTTAGGGTTAACTAAAGCATTCTCTTTATATATCCAACCAGAATTAAGCTGAGACTCTAATATGTCTAATTCAATTTGACGTCTACGATTATATAGATATTGTGCATCACGAAGACCACGTACAACACCTTGAATACGCCATGGGAAATATGGTGATTGTGGATTGTAATAAGCAAAGACCGGCACAAATGGATAATTATCAATACCCATAGGATTTGGTCCATCGTACATTACTTTACCCTGAACAACAATTGCAAGACGGATTGTTGGTATCTCTTGTTCTATTACTGTAACTTGTGGATATGTTCTTAAGAACTCACCTAAAGCTTCTTCTTCTTTAGAGCGCCATTCCATTGCCTCGCCAGTTTGTGTATCAACTAGCATCTTCTGTGTTCTTGAATCCTTATAGTAAAACTCATCATAAGTATAAAGATTCTTATATCCATAATTATAAGACTCAGGCATAAACTGGAACTTACCATCCCTACCAGTGCCTTCAGCATTACTATGTAAATTTAATATTTCTTCAGATCTACCTGGAAGTAATGATAATATCTCACGCTTTGAAACAAATGAACGTTTCCATATAGCTCTGCAATCTGATAAGTCAGGTTTACGGAAATATGGATCTATTAAGAAGCTATTATATGAACAGTTATCAACTTTAATATCGCCTGAAACTGGATCTTTTCTATAGTCTAACCAGACCTGAAGCAAGTTCATTCCAGTAACTAGACCACCATAAAATGACTCTGATATGGTCTCTAAAACCCCTTCTTGATCATTAACCCACATAATAACTTTGGTAAACTGATCAGCAGTCTCAGAATCCCCATTCTCAACAGGCGTAACAATTGTAGACTTTCTGTTCCTTCTTTGATGCCCACCTATCATTTGTAGAGTACGTCTAATACGATTAAAATTAAATTGACGACGACGACTTGCTGGAAGATTACCATAAATATCATTCCAGAGTGTTTGATCCCCAGATTCGAATCTAGTGTCAGTGTCCGCTTCACCCCAAAAGCTTTGATTGATAGTTATCGATTCAGCATAGAAAGATTCCATGCGTGATAAAACATCACGATGGGGTTCATTATAATACTGCGGTCCAATTTCAGGGAACAACATAATCGTCTCCTTAATTTCTAATGGATATTATGTTGCAAGTCTAGAATTAGTGGGAAACTATTTCAAGCTATTCTTTGGGTTCTTCAACTTTGCAACCCTTACAATTACATTTGTCTTGAATTAGTTTCTTTTCTTCAATGTACTTCCATTTATCTTCAAACCATTCAACAAATTGTTGTTGATCTGGATAATATTCTTTAACAAATTCAATAGATGGCTTAAGCATTAAAATAAGATTTAACATACGATAGTCAGTACCGTTTTGGCCTTGAAGAAGTAGAATCTTCTCTTTCTCTTCCATCTCTTTATTATCAATTATCGCTAAGGCTTCTTTATTAATGCTATATATATTTTGAATTGCCCAAGCAATACAATGTTGTAACGCTTTTGTCTCTTTATTAATCACTGTATCCATCATCTTCCTTTCCTGTTAGTTCTTCGATTAAAACTTCTACTTGTTCATCAACCCATTCAATTAAACTACTGCTTGAAGTATCAACAATAAGTTGAGTTTCTAATAATAACTTAATTTGTTCTAAAAGTTTAACTTGTTCTTTATCTAACATTTGACTCCTTATTCCGGATAATGATCTTTGTAGAAATTTGGCATATCACTATCACCATATCTTACTTCATTATAACGTTTTTCCAAATCCTGTGCATTAGAACCAGATTTACATTTAGGTAAACATAAACATAAATATCTTATAGCGTCGCAAAGATGTGAATGATTATCATGTAGTGGATGATTATCATACATCTTTGTAACTTCATTATATTTCTTATGATAGTTTCGCAAAGACATTATTAACGACTTACATTTACTTTCATCAATATACGTTCTTGGCAATGTAGTTCTAACGCATTCAATACCATCAATAATAGAAAGATTAGGAGCTAATAAGAAATTAAACCCTAACTGTCTTGCTTTCTCTATGCGTGATAAACCACCTGAAGTAAACTCACGCACAGCAAGATCATGAGGCCCAAAATGCTTTGCCCATGTATAAGGTTTTGCTTGAAGAATATTTATGTAATGCTCAAGGCCTACATTAGAATTCTGATACATATCTATAATATTTACTTGTCTACCAATAACCTGGAACATTAATATTGCTGTCTGATCTCGCATACCAATATCCCATGCAGAAAAGACAGGATAGTTTGGTTCCCAATCTACAATACCAATTTGGTTATTAAGCTCCATATTGTTTACATACTTAGCATAATAAGCACCTTGTGCACCAATAGAAAAGCTACAAAAATACTCTTGAGTACTCTTATCTGGGCTCATCTCTCCAGAATCTATTTCTTTTTGTATCTGCTCTAAAGATATATGTCGCGTATCGTTCGTTGTCTTAAAGTAAGTAAACCATTCATCAGAGTTATTCTTAGCAACTTCATAAAGCGTAAAGAAATGATTCTCCCCAAATGGTGTAGATATAAACATAACCCAACCATCATTTCCAAGAAGTACAGGCCTTAAAGTAGGGTAAGCTTGGGGATGGGAATACGCTGCTTCTGAAAATATTATTCCAACTGGATTACCACCACGTAGAGAATCGAAATTATTGGAACCTGAAAATTGTATAATAGAACCGTTAATTAATGTTATTGTCATCTGTTGAATATTTTTCTTAAATATCAACTCCTCAGGAATGAATTTGAGGATAGGATAACCCTCAGAAGTAAATCCCTGCCAAATTACTTCCCTAGCCTGTTTATTTGTAGGCAGTAGATAATAATAAATTCCTACACGTTTTAGGGCTGCCTTTAACATAAGATTAAAACAGACAATATCCTTACCGCTTCTTCTTGGGAGAACGATTAATAATTTTTTGAATCCTTTTTCTTCAAATGCTTGGCATATTGGTAATTGATAATCACGGGCCTTAAAACGGTTAAGTTTTATTTGTGTTTCGACTGGTATCTTCATTTCTCTTTTGTGTCTCCGTTTTTAAGACCCTACTTAAAATCTCCTCATATTCTTCAGGCTTAAGAGTTTTTCCATTATTATCTTCTTTAAGTTTGGCCCTAAATTTATGTTCTTCTTTATAATCATCGAGATATTGGGACAAAGGGAAAGCAATAACACTATTCATAGAATCGTGCATTCCCTTAAGAAATCTATTAATACCGCATTTTTCTTTAGCAATTTGATGAACTGTATTTAATTTTTTATTATTACGAACATGATCATAAAATGTTGTCTTGGGAATATGTCTAGGTATATAAAATTGAGAAATCATATAAACATCATCTCTCAATGCCCATTCTTCCAATAGCGTTGCTAGTTCCGCAGGACGAAACTTGTCGTATTCTTCAGGTCGCGTGCTATTCTTAGAAGATTTCCCCATAGTTCTCCTTATCTCATTAATAAAAATATAATCATAATAGCAATTACAAACAAACTAAAATAACTAGGGAATAGGAATACTGATAAGAATGAAACGGCTAAAAAGAATAAAAGAGCAAAAGAAATAAAATCATACATAATTCATTCATAAACTCTAATTGTAAATTCGGTAAAACCTTTAGTATCGTATATTTTTTTAGCATAAATTTCATAAAAGATACAATCATCTTTGTAAAGAATACCATTACCCAGGTCGAGTATAAACTTAATTAGATTATCAATATCTGGTTTAAATACATGTGGTTGAGTTAGGAGTTGTTGTTTGTTTAGCTTAGATAACTTATTAGGCACTTGGAAATGGAATATAACATTAAGACTAACAGGTCCTAAGAATAATGGTTTTCTACCGTGTTGCTGCTTTAAGTTTAATCCGTGATAGAACTTAAGCTTCTTTTGTGGATCCCAAGTCCTTTTATTCCCATGTCTTGCTCTTTGGAGAGCGATTGGTTTTCCATCAATAATATAATTACCACTTCCCGCTACTAAATTTGTCCCGTGCTGCACGTTTTTGCTTTCTAATGAATCGTTCTTCATTCTCTTTATTTTCGTTTATTATAGTTGATTCTAGTTCTTTTCGCCATTGTAAAACTAGAGCGTCAACATGTACCCATTCTTCTTCATTAATATTAATCTCAGGATTCTCTGAAATAATGGAGTAGAGTTCTTGATTTCTACCATTAACCAGCGCGGCGGCCAACTCATGTAGTTCAGAACAGTTGTTAAACCGATTACAAATATTGCCGGAATGGTAGTAAACATTTAGGAGTTTCTTCTCTTCATCCGTAAAGTTAAGTTGCTTCCCAAATAAATCATTCATCATAAGATATCCTTCTACTTCGTTAAAACTACGAAGAACTATCGTCAAAGTTAAATGGATTTGAGTCAAATTCTAACGTAGGCGAATCTTTTTGTACATCATGGGGATTTGTATTCTCCTGATTACTTCCCCCCATTTTAAGGAATCCTGGTTCTTTCTTTTCCTGAGTTTGTATTAATTCGTTCAATTTATTTACAAACTTTAATCGTAGAGATTCCTTAGAGATATTCATAAAAGTAGAATAATCATCAGCATATTCTTCATACCATATTGCAAAGCGATCTATGTTTTCTTTATAGCTTTTTGATACCCATGGTTGTGGTGGGTGTACTATAACTTGATTATTACGTACTCTGTTTTCCAACTCTAAAACCTTTCGCTCGTTAATCTTCCCATTCTATTCCAGCATCTTTAAACTTTGCTCTTAACATTTCTTCTAACGTTTGTGGTTCTTTTTGTAAAGGTAATTTTGTTTGATACTTTGGAATAACATTAACAACTTTTTTCATATCACTATCGTTACCTTTTGTAAGTAAATCTACCTTTCCTTGTAGAATTTTCCTTTGGTTCTTTTCCTTTTCTTCCGATTCTTTTATCTTGTTATCAAAGTTACTTAAGATTAACTCATTATATATATAAGTTCTTAGAACATTAGTACATTGTAGCCAATTTCTTGGAAACAGAGATTGAATCTTTTTTTGCAAATAATAGAAATATGGTAGAAATTGAGCTAAAAGTTCTTGTATGTTTTGGTATGAAAACCATGGCGATATTTTATAGAAATTTGTTATTTTTACCCCCCTATTAAATTTTGACATTAAACCTTCTTCTATAAACTCATCAAAATATATTTTTAATGCTGATACGCTACAATGTGCCATTTTTGCTATAGTTTCTTCCGTCGCGTATACATTTTGATATCTATTGCATAATGTTACTATCGCATTTAATGCCATTTTTTTCTTGTATGTCCAGGATTTTATTTTTCCAACTATAAATCTATCCCTGGGTAAAGGGTTGAAATTTCTCCATTTTTGATATTCATAAATAAAGACTTGCTTTTTATTTAAGTTTTGGTTTACTGAAATCATAAAACAACCCTTGTTTTTGCTTTAAACAAAGGCTTTTTTACTAAATACTTAAAGTAATACTTTAACATTGAATCACTCCTGTGTAATTCCTTGCTTTTAGCTTTAGATAAAGGCTTTCATTGAAACAACTTCCTTGTTTCTTTGCTTTGTTTTTGGCTTGGGTTCTTTTACCTTTAGTTCTTAACCGGGGGGTTAGGGATTTAGAAAATAGACTAAGACGCTTAAAACAGGCGTCTTTTTCTTTTTTTATACTTTTTACTTGATTTTTTATTGGAGACTTGGTAATTTGAATCATAAATAAACCTTTTTTTATAGTAGAGAAAAGTTGTTTAAGACGTTGGTGTAAAAACCAGCGTCTATTTATTTTTACTCTAGGAATTCTAATTTCAATCTAAAATTCCAAAAAGCTTATTACAATTCAGTCTCTTTAGCAATAATAAATTCTAATTTTATTTTCCATCTACCATCTGGAATTATATGAACAATATTTTCACGACGCAATTTTTCACTTAAAAACATTTCTAAAAATTCACATTCCATATCAAGTATCTCCTTTTCATCAAAGCTTGTATTATTTTGTAATTTTAAATAAATCATTGCAGTTAATGCTAAATCGTCATTATATTCATTCTCATTTATTATACTAAAATCTTCTTTTAAAGTTGCTTCATCTAAACTTTCTAACCAATCTTTTATATTTTTATTTTCTTGGTTTATTTTGAACAAAGAAAAACTTATCGGATATTTATTTGTTTTAAATTTTTCTTGTATTTCATCTTCGCTTAAATCATATTCATTTGAATGATTTTCTAGAATTTTTATAGATGATTCTTTAGGTTTTTCTGGTAACGGCATCCAATGAGTAACGTTTTTTAATTTGCCATCTCCAAACGTCCATTGTGGTTTATTAGTTTTGTAACGTTCTTTGTCACTTTCATAAATTGACATTGCAATAATATATTCTGAATTAAGACCATCAAAAAAACTGTATGCTTGACCATACGCTAATATTTGTTGGTTTAGTTTTGGCATTTTATGTAATACATTAATCCATCTCATTATTTATTCCTTTGCGCCTTTTAAAGTTTCTAAACACTTTTGTACCATTGCACAATAATCACATTTAAACTTAGGACTTTCTTTTTTCCATTCTCCTGATTCTTTTAAGATCTTCTCTAAGTCTTCCTTCTTATAAAGTCTGTATTTATTTATGGGATTCCTATAAACAGAAATCTTATTCAACTTCTCCCAATTGCGTAATGTAAATAACGAAACCCCAAGAAACTTCGCCGCTTCTTTTATTTTTAGATATTCATTAATTTTCATCTTAACCTTTCTATATAGAAGTAGTATAAACTTTTATAAAAAGACTTGCAATGTTTGTTTTATGTGTTACACTAATGTTAGTTAATGTTTAAATAGATCAAAGGGAAACAATGAAAAGTAGATTATCAATTGATGAATTAAATAAACGTATAGAACTTCAAATAAATAAAAAGATGGAACAGTTTAGTAAGTTGGGTGTTGCAGCCAAAGCCACTTCTCAATTAGTAATAGACTACCAAAAAAAGATGTATGACATCTTAAAAGAATTAGAATCACATGAAGGTTTATTACGTACTCAACGTCCTGAATTATGTGAGTTGTTTGATGCTCTTAAAGAAGAATTTAAAGCTAAAGAATAATTATGAAAAAAATCTTATTGTTACCTATAACTTTTATGTGCTTTAATTTACATTCTGATCCAGATCCATCTTATGGACTCAGACCTTATGTGGACTTTCTTGAATTGCAAGAGTTAGTTGAAAAAATAGATACAACAATGGAGATACAATGGAACGAAATAACAAAACTTACCTTCAAACAAATTAAATATCTGCGTGAAGAAAATGATAAACTAAAACTTATTCTTAGTGATATAAAGGATTGCAATGGAAAATAATGAGATCTTAAAACAAACACCTCCAGAACCAACAAAATCAAAGGAATTAAACGAATTATTCTCTGCAATGGCTAAAGCTCAATCCGAGATAAAAACAGCTAACCTTGACGCAGAAAACCCTTATTTTAAAAGTTCGTTTTCCAGTCTTGCCGAGATCATGCGGGTATCTCGGCCGGCCTTAACTAAAAATGGGCTTTCTGTCATCCAACAAGTATTGCCCAATGAAGAGGGCCAAAATGTTCTCCACACAATTTTGGCTCACTCTTCTGGGCAATGGATTGAAACTCAAATGAAGATAGTTCCTACTAAACCTGACGTTCAAGCCCTTGGCAGCCTTATAACTTATTTGCGTAGATATTCTTATGCTGCTATCGTTGGGGTAGTTTCTTCAGAAGAAGATGACGACGGTGAGCAATCGCTTACCGAAGAACACTCAAAAATAAATAAATTTGACTCAAGAGAGCAAACTAACGAAACTCTTACCAAAGAACAACTTGAAGAACTTAATTATGAATTGGATGGGCATCCTAATATTGCTCAACAGATTCTTGAGGGTATGAAGATACAGTCATTAAGTGAAATTCCAAAATCGAAATTTATAGCAGCAATCAATCGCGTTAGGGCGATTAAAACTTTGAGGAATGGTAAATAGTTAACCAATATTAAAGGAGTGTAGTTATGTTGAATGAATTCTTTAAAAATATGGGTAATAAAATGAATGAAAATATCATCAGTAAATATAACCCTCCTACCAAGTTTGAACAGTTACCTGTTGGAACTATATGGATAGTCCAAGGCGATCATCCTGAATATTTTATTCAACTATCTTATGACGTTGAAAAACCTCAATGGGAAAGATTGGGTACATTCTTTGAAACAATATTCAAAGAACATATAACTAATGAAATTTTCTTAATCGAATGTTTGAAACTATTTGCTGAGAACAAGAAAGCCTAAGAGTAAATATATTAGACTTTCTTATTCGAAGTAGAATGTTTTTTTTTAGCTAGTTCAAGGTTTTTTTGGAACTCTTCTTTTCTCATTCTATTTTCTTCACCAAAAAGTTCTTCATTTTCAATATCTTCAAACCATACCAAATTGTCATTGTAGTCACATATTTCTTTTTCTAATTCAACAGATTGTTCATACATCTTTTCCAGCAATGCTGCCTGTTTATACGTGAAAAATGAATAGTCTACTACAAAGCCAGTGACTAGCCCTCCAACAAATATAATAATTGGTATGAACTGTACCATCGTTTTTCCTTAATACTTAACTTTTATCTTTCTTTTAATTGTTATACTTTTATTTCCATTTAATACAATCATTTCTTAACAAACTAACCAACCCTGAACAAATGTATGTGGACAATTTGCTGGACACCCTGCAACTGTCCCTACAACTCCTACTGTTTTAAGACCTGAATCAACATGAACAGTGAATATTGCTGTATCACCTATAGCCATATCTGCAAATGTACCAAAAGACAGAGATAACATGTTAAGTATACTTGCATCTTTACATACGCCCGGATTTAGTTGGCCACCATGATATTCTCTTGTTGTAGTAGTAATATGTATTGCCATCTTATTATGAGCAGCTCCCAAATCCCTTAAAGTTGTATTTAGTGAAAAATAATATTTTCCAGCCACAGGAGCTGTGAAAGTAGAAATACCATCAAAATCATTATTTTGATCAAATATTTCTGTATCAAATATCATTGTATAGACTGTTCCATCACCAGTTACATTAAGACGATCAATTGTATTCCAAGCAGAAAATGCTGGTTGTAATGGATAATTAATTTCACCTGAAAACCTGGCTGTCATCGCATTACCAACACCACTAGCCAAACTGAAATTATTGCCGCCATATCTTAAATCTAATGATGAAGCTACTATGATCGAACCTACCGTTACTTGCTTACTAGCTCCACCTGTTCCTATATTAACTGTAGTTGCAGCTGCATCATTTGATATATCAATTTGATTAACACCATTATTCAAAGTTGCAGTTCCTGGCGTTGTCGTACCAAGCTGACCATTAGCATCAACTAAAACAACTTCAGCTCCTACACCAATTGTTGGGGTTGCTGTTATTCCTGCAACATAAGCTTGATTTTGTTGCCCATCGCCACCACCTTGAGCTCCAATTCTTATCCTATGAGAATCACCTGCAAAAGCTGATTGACCAATAATTATATTACTACTATCTGCAACTGTTAATGACACTCCTGCTAAATCACCTAAAATAACGTTATAACTACCGGTTGTAAAAGTTGCTCCTGATCCATATCCTATAGATGTATTATTTGATCCTATGCAATTTACTAATGCAGCTGAACCAAGACTGGTGTTATTACTTGTCGTTGTTAATAAACGACCTGAATTCCATCCTATAAGTGTATTGTTGTTACCTGTAGAAATTGATTGTCCAGATTGATAGCCACTTGCTGTATTATTATCTCCAGTTGTAAGCTCATATAATGAATAGGATCCTACTCCGGTATTATTATTACCTATTGTTGCATGGGCTAAAGCAGTCCTTCCAATAGCAGTATTATCGTTACCGCTTAGCAAGACGAGTAAACTCCCTGATCCTAGAGCAGTGTTATTAATACCTGTTGTTAAGGAAAACAATGAACTTTGGCCTACCCCTGTATTGTCATTGCCTGTTGCATGTGCTAAGGCGAGAGTTCCCACTCCGGTATTAAAGCTACCTGTTGTCACGGCGTCTAAAACCCCTGCTCCTAAAGCTGTATTATAAAGACCGGTTGTTAATCTAAACAGAGCAGATGCTCCTACTGCAGTATTATAGTCAGTTGTTGTTATGGAAGTTAAGGCTCTTTGCCCCACAGCAGTGTTATAGTTACCTGTAGTTAAACTAGCTAAACTAGTTATTCCAATAGCAACATTATTTGTTCCGGTTGTAAGATTAGTTAGAGTACCCATTCCAAGACTGGTATTACTATTACCAGTTATAGCAGCATTGCCTGAATTCATTCCAATAATCGTATTGGATAAAATATCTGTTACATTCAATTGAAGAGTATTTGGTGCAGGTACGCTTGAAAATTGAACACTAGAACCACTGTTAACAACAGCATTTCCTGTAATAATATTTATATTTCCAGCAACATCTGGATCAACTACTATACCAGTATCACCTGTTAAAGAATTGACATCACCGCCCCCAAAACTCATCCAACTTCCAACATGATTAATTTTTGACACTAACATATATAAATTGTCAGATGTTGGTAATACAGGTGGAGCTAATCTTAAACTAGAAGTATCTAACCAAATTGTGCCTATATTAAAGTTCATAAAATCATTTGGAGTTGGTACTTTATTATGCATCACAAATTGTGGTGGCGTAGATGACTCTACCCCCGTATATGCCATTGGATTTAATCCAGAAATATTCGAACTCATTATTATCTCCTATTTAGTTTGCTTGGTTTTCATTATTGCAATCCTATTATTATTCTAAAAAGAAACTATTCGATAAGTTATAGTCATGTAAACTACATTATTATCTTCAGCGTTTCCTGTAATTGCAGCATCTGAAGAGAAGTCTGTTGGTTCATCTTCAAGATTAGCTGCCGCACCAATTGTACGATGAGCAGTCAAAATATTATTAGTAATTTCCACCATGCTTTGACTTTGTGTAATGGTAGCATTGCTCATTGCTTGCATATTTGTATTATTAACAAAAAAAAGTGATCCCGTACCTGTAAAAGGACTAGTCCCACCATAACTCAATTTAGTTGCACCGATTATTGGCACTATGACTTTACCAGCACCTGCATTAAAGATAACAATACGCGTAGTGTACCATGCCGCTTTTACATGTGCTGAAGTAGTTGGTCTATTAACGAAACGTATATATTCGTCAGTTCCAAGTTGATCACTTGCATCTACTTGAACATTGGAAAATGTAAAATTTGAAACACCACCGTCTATATGTGGATTTCCAGTAATACCAGCAATAAAACAGTTATCTTGTTGACCAGCGCCGCTACCTGCGGTACCAATTATAATCTTATTACCATCACCTACGGTACCGGTATTTCCTATAATTATATTGCTACTATCAGCTAAAGTTAGAGAAGATCCTGCTGAATATCCTAAAAGAGTATTATTAGCGCCTGTTACAATACTATTACCTGCACTGTATCCAACAGCTGTATTATTTCCACTAATTGATGTTATATTGCATAAAGTATTTACTCCACATGAAGTATTATTACTATTACTTGACGATACAAACATTGAACTGTTTACACCTACAGCAGTATTATAAGCAGACGTAACTAGACTCTGTAGACTATTTGTACCTATACCAACATTAAATCTAGCATTACCTACAGTTAAACTTCCATTTCCTGAAGAAGCTCCTAAGAATGTATTCTCTGTTCCAAAGCTATGTATAAAACGAACTGCATTAATATTTATAACTCCAGTTGTAAGTGCACTATTCGTTGTAGATAAAGCAAGGTTACCAGTACCTATTGTAAAATTAGAAATTGAACTTCTATTGTTAACACTATTTATAGTAGCCATAATTGTTTCCTTAATTATTTTAGTATGTTCTTTTTTAGTTAATGCAAAGAAACTATTGTATAAATAATTTTTACTATAATCGTGTTATTATTAGCTGCATTTCCCGTAATTGCAGCATCTGCAAAAAGTTCTATTGCTAAATTTGTCATTGCAGCAGAAGTATCAGCATAAGAATCATTGATCCAATTAGTAATTTCTATCGTATCTGCAGATAATACAACAGTAGAGTTAGTTACTGGTTGTATTATCATTTGTGCAGCACCAACATATCTACACTGAATATTCCCCGCACCTGTAAAAGGATTAGTCCCAGCATAAACCAATTTACTAGCAGTAGTTATTGGAACTATAACGCTATAAACGTCACCAGGGGATGCAATTATAGAAATTGGTGTTGCATTTAAAGCTTTTACCTGTGCTGATGTCAATGTTACACTAGCTTCATATAAAGGAAATCCAGCAGTTCCTAATTCGCCACTTGAATTTATTACAACATTTAAACCACTTGTAACCGCAACTCCACTTATTCCAGCAACATAGCATTTATTTTGTTGTCCAGCGCCACTGCCAGTTGTACCAATCCTTATCTTGTTAGAGTCACCTACGGTTCCAGTATTTCCTATAATTATATTGCTACTATTTGCTAACGTAAGAGAAGATCCTGCTGAATATCCTAAAAGAGTATTATTAGTGCCTGTTACTATATTTGCGCCTGCATTATATCCTGCAGCTGTGTTGTTTCCAGTTGTCGTTAGATTATATAAAGCACTAGCTCCCATAGCAGTATTATTACTACCTTGGGTCAAAAGAATTAAAGCTTTTCTTCCTACAGCCGTATTATAAGAACCAGTCGTTAGCGCATTTAAAGTACTATATCCTACTCCAGTATTATATTTGCTTGAACCTGAAGTTAATGTACCGTTGCCTGAAAGTTCACCCAAAAATGTGTTTTCTGTTCCAAAAGCATGCATAAACGGAACTGCATTAACTGTAATAACTCCAGTTGTTAATGCAGCATTTGTCGTAGATAATGCAAGATCGCCAGTACCTATTGTAAAGTCAGAAACATCCGTTTTATTATTATTACTATTTATTGTTGCCATTCTATCTCCTTAAACTATTGTCCAGTTACCCGTCGAACTTGTTACATTCCATATAGTTGATGCTCCAGCAACAACACAAACCATTCTTAATGAATCACGTATTGCAGTAGTTTCTAGATACCCACCAACGCCTGCTGTTGTATTAGATAAACCAAAGAATATTTGTTGATTAGCGTTTTGTGCAATACGAAGTCCAACTGCTGTATTTATACCAGTGAATGCAAGTTCGTCACCAATTGCAGCTGTTGCTGGCAAGGTCATTGTTAATAAGCCTGCCTTGTTTGCAATGGTTCCTGTGTTAATAACTAGTCCAGCGTCAACTGTAACAACTGACCATTTGGCACCACCAGTTCCTGTGCCTAATTGGCCATTTGAATCGATAACAACGGGTGATCCACCAGCGACCGCAACTCCACTTATTCCAGCAATGTAACACTTATTTTGTTGTCCTGCTCCAGAACCAGCCGTACCAATAATTATCTTATTAACATCACCGACAGTTCCAGAATTTCCTACGATTATATTGTTACTATCTGCTAGAGTTAGAGATAGTCCTGCTTCTTTTCCTAATATAATATTGTAGTTACCTGTTACAATATTACTTCCTGCGCTTTGTCCTATGGCTACATTGCTACCACCTTGCGTCATATTATACAAAGATGATAATCCTACCGCAACGTTATTATTACCTGTCGTTAAAGCTTGACAACTATTTCCTCCTAACGAAGCATTATAAGTACCTGACGTTAAAGCTTTCAGTGAAGCGTATCCAACTCCAACATTAAATTTACTTGTAGCTACAGTTAAAGAACCATTTCCAGCTGTTTCCCCCAAAAATGTATTTGCTGTACCAAAACTATGCATGAAACGAGCTGCATTAACATTTATAACACCTGTTGTTAACGCACTATTTGTAGCAGATAGAGCTAGATTACCTGTCGCTATTGTAAAATTAGAAACTTCAGTTTTATTATCAAGAGCATTTATTGTTGCCATTATTATCTCCTTAAACTATTGTCCAATTACCTATTAAACTTATCGCCATCCAAACTGTTGATGCACCAGAAACTATACATACCAAAGTTACCGAGTTACGTAATGCAGTCGTCTCTAGATATCCACCAACACCTATAGTTGTAGCTGATGTACCTGCCAATATTTGTTGATTGGCATTCTGTGCAATTCTTAAACCTACTGCTGTGTTTATATTTGCAAAAGCAAGTTCAGCGCCAATGTTTGCAGTGGCTGGTAAAGTCATAGTTAATAGCCCTACCTTATTAGCAATAGTTCCAGTGTTAACAACCAATCCTGCATTAACTGTAACTATTGACCATTTATGCCAATCATCAATAGTCTCTAATGCAGCTTGTACGTTTGTATCAGCAGAAGAAAGAATTCCATCAAAATTTGTTACATTTGTGGTTACTAATGAAGCTGTACCTACGCTACCAGTTGACGTTGTGCCACGTAGTGTTGTTTTGGATATGTTAACTTGAACTATAGTTGCTGTAGATTGTCTATAAATTATCAAGCCAAGTTGTGCTAATTCAAGAGATGCAAGTTCACCAGATGCTTTTGCAGGAGTATCGTTTGCTATAGCTGTCTGAGCTTGTATTAAATTTGCAAACTCTGCCGTATGAAGAACAGCAAAATATGTTGGTGTAGTTGTATTTAATGAATCTTTAGATACATACAAACGATACACACCAAAGCTTCCAGCTGTTAAAGCTGTAGCCGTACCTGCATTATTATAATATCCAGTAAAAGTAGTTGTAGCATTTTGACGAGCCCATTTACCACCTGCAAGAGTAAACATTCTTATCCATGTTACTCCAACACCACCACTATCTGGAATTGTTGTATCAAGACCATGATCTTCAAGTTCATCTGCTCCTGATATACCAATGCCTTGAGTACCAACAAGTGTTATATTGGCACCATTATCAGTATTTTCTATAACTGTACCAATAACATCATGATCATAATTAGATACAGAACTTGGATATGAATATGGATGATTTTCTTTAACTGTAACTTGATTATTAGTTACCGCTGTTGAATCTCTAAGGCATTCAAAAAGAACTATATAATCTTGAAATAAAGCTTCTGTTCTTGTAGACGTTTTACCAATAGTTCCATTTATATCTATATAAATCCAATACGTATTACCTGCTGTCATACCAGTTATATTTTGGGCTACCCAAGTCACTTTTTTATTTTGTATATACCCAGTTCCACCAACAAGTAATTGGAAGGTCCCAAGTGTTGTATCATCAAAATATGGCCCAGCTGCTGCCCAAGAATAGAAACCTGTAAAGTTCATACGTGTGATATTCTCACTCCAGACTTCAGCTGTTCTTGTAACTCCAACATTGGTTTCTGTTATTGTTCCAGCTATCACATTATTATCAGGAAATTGACCCATCATAAGCTTAAGAGGCCCTGTACCACCTATAGCAGTTGCATTAGATGTTTTTACAATAACTTCATCAATCACTAAAATTGATGCAGAATTGTGCGTTATTGCTTGATTTACACCAGTTGAAATACGACATTGAGCTATAGTTACAGTATTAGTATTAGCTGTTGCAATATTGCCTGCAAAACAACTTCCACCTTTAAGTAATGTAGTTCCTGTACCATTAAATAAACATGGACATCCAAGATCTACACTGAACATAGTTACAGCGCCATTTGCTGTAAGAATATTAGCAGTTCCGGCACCAATTAATGAATGGTTTATCGTAATTATGGAACCGCCTGCGTTATTAATAACACCATTAGCAGTAGAATAATCAGTGCACCATCTTAACCTAAGTTCACCAGTCCAATTAGGAAGATTATAGACATAGCCATTTGTTAAAACAAATTGGCATCTAAGACATGATAATAAAGTTGTTCCAGCTGCTGCTGAAGAAAATATATGTGTGGCTGATCTTAAACCAATACGTGTAAACCTAAATGATCCTGCTACTGGAGGTGTGTGAGTTCCTACAATTATAGATAACGTTTGTTCCTGACCTTCAATATTAATACCATCATATAGAGTTAAGTTTTCTGTATACGTCCCCTGTCTAATCCAAATACTAGCGCTTCCACCTGCAGCATTTGCTGCATTTATTGCGCTTTGAACTGTAGTGTATGGAGACCCAGGGCTCACATTATCTACAATATAACGCGAATTAGAGTAAGTATCTGTTGAATTATTAATTGCCATTCAATCTCCTTTAGACAATGGTAATGTTGCCTACTCCAGAGAGAACTACCCAGCCTGTTGATGCACCAGCAACCATACATACTAATTTAACAGAATTTCCTAAAGCAGTTGCTTCAAGATATCCACCAACACCAGTTGTTGTTAGTGTGGTTCCATATCTTATATATTGATTTGCGTTTTGAGCTATTCTCCAACCAACTGCTGTATTCATATTAGTAATTTCTAAGATGTCACCAATTGCTGCAGTTGCTGGCAATGTTACAGTCAAAAGTCCTGCCTTATTGGCAATAATTCCTTTGTTTACTGTAAAATTTAAATTAACTGTTTCAACAGTCCATGATACGCCACCACCCCATGCACTTACTGTTATAGTTCCTGCACCACTAGAAATTGCTATTCCAGGTCCAGGTTGTAGTTGGCCTAATTGTGGGAAGTCACCAGTTTTACCTATGAGAAGTTGGCCATTAGCTGGTTCACCTGTTGCCTGAATATCTCCAGCTCCATTGCCCATTAAAATACCATGAAGGGTCAAAGTTGAAACGCCTGTGCCACCTTCAGTAACATCAAGATCATTAAATAATGTTAAAACTCCAGCACTTGTTGAAGATATTATTGCATTGCCTGAACTTGGATCAACGTTGTTGGTTAATTTCCATGGGTCGCCAGCTACTGAATTATCGATACCACAAGAATAATATTGAGTTGCTGAATCTACCTCAAAAAATACAAATGCATCACCGCCAGCAGGCTCTGCTGAAAGTTTTAAGCAAGCATATGATCCAGGATCAGTATCATCATTTTCAACAGTTAAAACTCTTGGAGTTGCCGCAACGGCATTAGTAAAAGAAAAGTCTCCAGCTGCAATTGCTGAAAATGCTGGATCTGCTCCTGTAGCCCCAACAAGAAGTTGCCCTGTTGTACCAACAACTATAGGTGTTATAGCATTTACTCCAGAACCTAAAAGAACTCCGTGGTCAGTTAAACTAATATTGCCCGTGCCACCTTCACGAACAATTATTGGGGAAAGTTGCTTATAAGCCATATTATCTCCTTAAAATGTCTCGAATGAAACACCATTAAACAGTACCATTATTGCCTCATAACTGGTGTTCATTACAAAAGTGGCAACACCATCAATTAAAACAGCTCCACCAAGAGTAGTAACTGAAATGTTACGTATATCTGCATTTCCAGTTCTATCTTTAATTATAAAGATTGTATTTGGTGCTGGAGCGTTAGGTAATTGAATAGTAATTAGTAAAGCAGAGGTATCAACACTAAGATATAGATCCGCTGGTAAAACAAGATAAGGAGTAGCGTTTACATTTGTATAAGCAATAGGTAAAACACCTGCAGAAATTGTTATAGTTCCTGCACCATTTGCTATTCCAATTCCAGGGCCAGCTGTTAAGGTAGCTAAAGTTGGTGGATTACCTGTATTTCCTATGGGTAACTGTCCATTTGTAGCAGCATTTAAGGCGCCAAGCATTGAACCTGGACCACCTTGTCCATACATTAAACCATTTATAGTTTGAGCACCAAGTTTGACATTTAATTCTGCAGGATTAACAGCTAAAGTTGTAGACATTCCTATTAAGGTTTCTAGATCTGTAGCTAATCTTACCGAGCCATCATTAATTTCCGTTGCTGCATCAATAGATATTTCTAATGTATTTGTTAATGGAATACCAGTTACATTTATAGCACCTACACCAAGTAAGTTTATATTTCCAAGAGCAGTTGGAGATATTTGACCCCCAACATTACCTGTTATTGTATCTATGGGAGTTCCAATACCAGCTCCCATAAGTCTTCCAATTTGTGACATTGCAATCTCTCCTTATACACTAAAACCATAAAAACTTGAGACATAAACATCACCTAATGTGGCAGCTCCACCCGTAAGTCTTACATAAACGTGTGTGCCTACAGCAAAAGAAAACTCTCCAGCTTGATTTGTTTTATTACCGGTTATATCAAGCACTATATAACCATTACTTAAAAGTGGTAAATGATCGTTTACACCATCAAATGAAAACATTAATGTTTGATCTGTAAAATTCTGTAAAATTAACATTCTTATAGGACTATTGAATCCAGTGCCTATTGCTGCATGTGATACACCAATCGCTGCGAAACCTAAAGTACGTACTGGTTCAGCTAGCACTTTTACTGCTGATGATGACATTTTAGTCTCCTAATTTTAAATTTTTATATATTTACGTGTTTCCAATTTCTATTCCTTTTAATATCACTAATCGCCCCTCTTGTAACCTTATATTTTTTAGCAATTTTAGATTCGGTTATTCCTAATGCTAAAAGTTTTTTTATATTTCGCACTTTGCGTTCATTAAGTATTGCTTGTTTGCATTCTGATCCTATTTGGAATGTTCTTCTTCCTTTTTTAACCATATCTTCAAAATTATCTCTTGGGGTTCCTAAAAAAAGATGCTTTGGATTGGTACATGATGGAACATCACATTTATGAAGAACGCATAATTTATTTGGAATAGGACCATATTCAAGAAGCCAAGAAATTCTATGCCCTTTCATAGGTCTTTTTTCAAAAGTCATTTGTGGATATCCATTTTTATCTTTACATCCTTGCCAATTCCAACAACCTTCATTTTTCATAACATGTGAATCGAATACTAAACGTAAATGCTTCATTTTCTCATCATAACTTGCAGTTTTCCATTTAAATCTTTTACCATAAGAATGATATTTTTTATTTCTACAAGCCGAGCAAATTTTTCTATATCCATACTTTTTCCCACGAGCAACACTTCGATCAAATTTTGCAATATCTTTAACTTGTAAACACGCAGTGCATTTTCTTTTATTTTCCATATACATCCTACATTAAATTGTTATCTGATGTAGGATGTATAAGTTAATATATAAAGTCAACCTCTAATTTAAAATCCAGAAAGTTACTGTAATATTCCCATTAAGAGCGGCGGGACCTTGATTGATGCAATGCAATATTAGATGTCCAGCAGTAGCGGTATTAACACCTTCGATTTGGATGTCTGCATCATTCGCACCCTGATTAGATACAGTAGCAAGCACTCCACAACCTGGAACAATAAAAGCGTTGGTGATGTCTAAGTCGATATCTGCCCCTGACGCAGTAACTTGGCCAGTGATTGTTGCTACTCCAACTCTAGAATTTAATACTGCTCCTGGACCTGCTGCAACTACTGTTCCTGGAGTCATAGTTACATTACCACCAGCTGCGTTTATGGTTATTTCACCACCACCGGTTAATAAATCAATTCCACCAGCAGCATTTGATGCATTAATTACAACAGCATTTGCAGCAGCTTGAGATGAAGCTACATTTATTTGCAATGCTGCATCAACATCAATACCACCAGCTGTAGCAGTTAAATTAATTGCATCATTTGACACAAAATTTGGAGCTATAAGTGTTATTCCACCTTGATCTGATTGAAGAGTAATTGCATTTGCAGTTGTTCCTTGTTCTGCCTGAATTTCAATAGTTTCAGAAACTCCTGCATTGGCATGTAACCAAATTGAATTTGCTATATCTTCTGTAGAAACAACAGCAACAGAACCACCAATAGATGCTAATGTTAGATCTTGACCTGCGCCTGTTACAGTTATATTAGAAGCTGTTGCGCTATCTAAAGAAATTCCAGCTGTAGTATCTACTGTAACTGCAGCTCCTGCATTAATATCTACTATTCCAGCTGTAGCTGTTAATGCAATGCCACCTAAATCAGACAATAAATCGATCGAGTTAACCGCTGTTGATTGGTCTGCATGTAGCTGTATTGTTTCTGTAACACCACCGTTAGCGTGTAACCTGATTGCTAATGGGGCATTTTCTGTTGAAGAAACTAACACAGAGCCTAAAACTGAAGATAGAGTTAAGTCTTGGCCTGCGCCTGTTACGGTTACATTTGATGCAGTTGCGCCATCTATAGAGAATGCGCCAGTTGTATCAACTGTTGTACCTGCTGTACCAGAGTCAATATCAATTCCGCCAGCTGCGTTTGAAGCAAAAATTCTAATTGCATCAGCTGCAACTTGAGCACCGTCAATATTAATTTGAAGAGCAGCATCTACATCTAATCCGCCTGCTGGTGCTGAAATATTTATAGCATCAGCTGTTGCATTTCCTGTAGCTGTTAATGTAATACCACCTAAATCTGATAATAAATCAATTGAATTTGCAGAAGTACCTTGATCTGCGTGTAATTGTATTGTTTCTAGAATACCACCATTGGCATGTAATCTTATTGCTTGTACGGCATTTTCTGTTGCCATTAATCGTGCAGATCCTCCAATAGCAGAAAGTTCTAAGTCTTGAGCTGCTCCAGTTACTGTTATATTGGAACCCAATGCGCCATCTATAGAAAATGCGCCAGTTGTATCTACTGTTATTCCTGCTGTACCAGAGTCAATATCTATTCCGCCGGCTGCGTTTGAAGCAATAATTCTAATAGCGTTTGCTGCTGCTTGAGAGGAATCAATATTTGTTTGAAGGGCTGTATTGCAATCTAAACCACCTGCTGCTGAAACTAAAGTAATTGCATTTGCGGCTGCTTCTTCAGCATTAACTATTACTCTTCCTAAAGTTGAAGAAAGTGTGAGATCAATACCAGCGCCACCGACTGTAAAGTTAGAAGCTGCAGCGCCATCTATAGATATAGCACCTGTTGAATCAAGAGTTGCTCCACCAGTACCACAATCAATATCTATTCCGCCAGCTGCATTAGAAGAAACCAATCTTAATGCATTTATAGCAGCTTCACTTGAGGCTATGTTAATTTGTAATATACCATCAACATCAATACCACCAGCTGTAGCACTTAAATTGATTGCATCTGTAGAAGCTAATCCTGAAACTAATGTAATACCGCCTGCATCTGAATCAAGTTCTACTGAGTTTACAGAAGTACCTTGATCCGAATGAATTCTAATTTGTTCAGCAATACCACCATTGGCATGTAGGTAAATTGCTGGAGCTGCGTTTAAAGTAGATGTTATATCTATTAATGCTGCTGATGTTAGATCTAAATCTCCTGTAAATGTAGTTGTACCAGCAACAGTAAGATCTCCTGCTATTGTAGTTAATGCGCCAGCATTATCAAAATCTATAAAGACACTTGAGATTGTTGTTGTTGAAGCTACATTAGAAACATCAAGTCCTGCTGCTCCTGTGACTTCTAAAGAAGCAAGAACTGTTGCTCCAGCAGCTGGTGTAGATGTCCATGTTGCTACCCCTGCAGTTAAACTGGCAAGAGCAAATATTGTATTTGTAAGTGTATTAACCCATAATGTACCTATTTGTGCTAGGTCATTTGCTGTGGGATTTCTACGCGATACTATTGGTTGTGGTGGAAGCTGAAGCAAAGAATCTCCCATTCCATACGCAAATAATGGTGCTAAATTATTAACTGCCATGTTTATCTCCTTTGAAGTGGATCATAGAGACCCAAAAATAAAATTTAAAACTACCGAGATATTATACCTATATGAATTTTTAATATAGTAAAATTATTGACAATATTATGTTATAAATGTATATTTGTTACACGGATATATATATTTAAGGAATATTATGAAACCAAATGAACAACGCTTAGTATTAAATATTGATCGGGGACTTCACACCAGCATTAAATTAATTGCTACAAAAAATCATTTAACCATAAAATCTTGGTTATTAATGGCTATTGCTAAGGCTTTAAATGAAGACGCATTAAACGGGAAAGTTTATGAAGAAGCCAAGGAAAAAATTCTTTAATTGTGCGTTTTGTGAAAAAGAATTTTTCATTTTATTGTCACAGAGAAAACATGCTAAATACTGTAGCCAAAATTGTTATTTAACAGCAAGAAAATTATCAGAACAATCCCCTATTTATTTCCTATTACATAAATATTTCAGAAAAAAGAATGTTTTAATTATCTTAGTAATCTGTGAAATAATATTTTTTATAGTAAGTCTTATATTTTCATATATTTATAAATAAAGAATTATAATTTATATAATTTATATATTGATAGAAAATATAAATATATACCAGAGATAGAAGATATGATTGCTGTTTTATTATACTGAGCAAAATCTTCTGGATTGTTATTTATAATATAAGACACCCCTAAAGCTAAAAATGCAGTTACCATAGAAATAGGTGACAATAGTTTAATATGTTTTGCATTTGTAACCATTGACTGTGTTAATAAAGAAGAGCCTAAAACTAAATGCCCTGTACCTAATATTGCTCTATCTGATCTTTCTTCTTTCTGGCTAAGCGATTCTACATATAAGACTAAAGAAGAAATAAAATTAACCCCACATGTAGTAATTCCTATTCCATTAATTACATCATTTGTATTTGCATGCAACGATGAACTTAAAATTAAAAAGAATATCAAACTAAATTTACGCATGGCAGCACCTCTCATATTTATAGAAATATATATACATCTCGAATGGTATTCTTCTTAAATATATTAACAACTTATACGTTGACATATATAAGCACATTTGTTATATTTGTTATATGAAATTGTTATAAATGATACAGGAGATGACATGGAAGATTTTATAAAGAGAGATAAATTGTGGATCAATATTGCAAGAGAGGCTTATAAAGCTAAGATGCTAAGGAAGCAATATGAAGATATGGAAGCTGAGTTATTAGCAAAGCTTAAGGAAGTTTCGCAAGACAAGAGTTCCATTGGTGGAGGCTTTAAATTTCAATGTGTTGAACGTAAAGGCTCAATAGACTATAGTTCTATTGAGCTACTAAAAACGATTGATTTAGAACCATATAGACGTGATTCTACAAAGAGTTGGAAATTAGAAAAGTTTTAATAACCCTTTTTTATAACATTTCTCATCTCAGTGATTTTACTTTTTATTTGTTTATTTTGATAACCATTATCTACTAAAACTCTTCTTAATCTATTCAATTCTTTAAAATCTTTAGCTTTAAGAGCTTCTTTAATATATGGGCCTGAAGCATCCAAACTCATCCCTTTACTTATAGGTAGTGCTCCTGCACCTGCTGTTAAATATGATGCTGCTCCATGTTCCATCGCACTGCTTGCGGCATATGGAAGAAGTACATCTTTTGCTAATTTTTTACCTCTTGAAAGCATTCGTCCAGGTGTAAGTTCTTCAGTTCCACCCCAAGGCAATTTTTTTCTTCCGACATATTCACCTTCAACTGGATACCATTCTTTTTCTCCGGGTGTAATTTCCATAATCTGATTCCATGTTGTTTGCGCTACCGGATTAAGTTTAGAAAACAATTCAGCAACAAAGTGTCGCCATCTATATAATTCACGCCATTGCTTGCCTGTATGTGAATATAATCTTCTACCTTTTTCATCTCTTCCCGGATTAAATTCATACCCACCTATATTTACTGGAACATCTGGTAATGGAAATTGCCCCCATTTTGTAGGATCTTCAATGCCTTCTTTTAGTGCTTTTGCGGCCTGTTGTGGGTCAAATCTGATTCCTGCTGGTGATTTACTTGGATCTGTTTGTTTTAGTCCTGAATATGCGAGGCGCATAAGATATGTCATTCCAACTTGTGCTATTCCATATTTAATCCAATACTTTCTACTAAGCCTACCTTTGAATCCTGGAGAAAATGCATCAGCAGCATTCTTAATAGTAGATACATTCCAATCCGGATAACCTAATATTCTACCTAAGGTTTTTCTATCCCATGGACCATTTCCCGGAAGTTGCCATTCTTGGCCACCATATATATTATTAACAACATCAGCTGCATCTTGTTTGATTTTTTTTATTTCTTGTTCAGATGGTGCTTCACCTTTTTTAATACGCTTACCTACTTCTTTATCAACAAAATCTCTCCAAGTTGTAACTTTTAAATTTGGATGATATTGCTCAAATAAATGTTTGGTGTAATTATTCATTGTGTTTAGAGTTTTTTCTGTAACACCACCTTTTACTTTTTCAGGTAAACGATCGATTATAAAACTAAGTTGGCCTTTACCTGGAGCAGTTATATTTTCAGCTTTTTCATGTACGACTAACCCTGAACGAGCTGCATCCATCATAAATTGTTTATCTTTTCTTAATTGCCGTCCTTGTTCCATCCACCCGGATTTTTTAATATTAAAAAATCCCCAATCTTTCGCGCCAAGTGCATGTTCTGCCAATGCTTGATAGTGGAATGGGCTGAACGCAACATGCCAACCTCTTAATTGTTTTGTTCCCCAATCGTAAGCTCTCCAATATTTGCTTTCTGGCTTATACGCATCCTTACTGAATATACCTTGAAACACATCAGCAAAATCTGGATTAACTAAAGCAGGAGATTTTGATTTAACTCTAAATAATGGTTCATCAAATGGTACATAATTCTGTTTTTTTGCTTCTTGATAGAAACTATCATTTGGTCTTACTATAAGCTTTATTTGATTTTCTTTTTCATAATTTTTTATATTTTGAAGTAAGTTTCTATTTGCTTCTGTCTTAGACATAATATTGTCATAAGCATGCATCATCTCAGTAATAGTCTTATATTTAGGTATCAATCCTCTTTCTTTAAATGCTTGTTCATAAGTTAAGAATGTCTTTGCATTAGATAATGGATTCTTTTTCTTAAATGTATTACTTACATCTGCAGTCGCTCTTGCAAATTTCTCTGGATCAAATTCATATAGACCAGGTAAATAATAATTTTCTAATCCTTCACGTGGTGTAATTTGATTATCTTTAGCTATTTCATTCCAATGTTTAAGTGATTTTTCAAGATGTGGAACTACAATATCATCAACAAATTTTTTAGCATGTTCTGGTAAACGATTAGATAACATTTCAGGAGTATCACCTTCCTTAAAAGGATTACCTGTCTTTTGACGATAATAGATCATATCTTCAAGATTTTCTTTGGAAAATTCACCTTTTTCTTGGGCTTTAGATAATCTTGCTTGCCAATCTATTTGACTTTCAATTACCTTTGCAGCTTTTTCGCCAACATGTTCTCTAGCCATATTATAAAAATTTTGTTTAAGATCTGAATATTTCTCAAATGGTTTTTTGGCATGAGTCGCAATAGTACCTATTTGAGATTTAGTCTTTTCAGGTAACATTTCATATATTCCAGATGCTGCACTTTTAATCTTTCCAGGTGCCATGCCTGCTGCATGTAAACCACCCATTAATAAAGCGTTAGCTGCTATATCTTTTGTTTCAGGCATTTTTTGTTCCAGTGCTGCCTGAGTACCAGTCATTGCTCCTAGTTCTAAACCTGCCTTTGTTAAACCTTTGCCAAGCCCTGTTTGTAATATCTTGTCTACTCCTGGAAGTTTAGAAACTAATGGCATTAATTTTCCAGCTGCACCAGTTGCAGCACCAATAGTACCTGCCTTGCCAGTTTCTTTAGCAACTCTACCAAGTGACTGTAAACGCTCTAAAGCTGTTAGTTCTTCAGGTTGTGCAATATTTCTTCTTCTTTCTGCTGCGGCTGATTTTATCAATGCAGGTGCTCCAAATGCTGCAGCTGCAGAACCAATAGGTCCAGCAACACCACCTAAAATACCACCGCCTATCATCTCAGGAATATCACCTATAACTTCACCAGCTTGTTGAGCAACACTTTCACCAAAACTTTGATTTTCAATTTGCCTTTCTGGTTCATAACCTAACAATTGAGCTGTAGCACTACTTTTTAAACCACGACCAATTGCAGGTATAATTCCTGATTCGTATGGTTGATCTTTAGATAATGTATCAAAAATATCACCTTTGATAGATTGTTGTTCTTTGGCCAATGTATCAAAAATATCTTTTGCCATTGTTATATCTCATAACCATTTTGAATAGCCATTTTTCTTGCTATATCTGGATTACCTTTAGCTTTTTGCATAAATTGTTGAGCTATGTCTTTGGTTATTTTTTTAGGTTGTTGTTGAGTTAGTTTTTGTTGTAATCTTTGTTGTTTTCGAGCTTGTTGTTCTTCAGTGGAAACACCAATCGATTGTCTTTCTTCTCTTGCGATCTGTCTTTGTGCAGATAAAGACTGATTTACCAATTTTTGTGCCATAGAATTTGAATTTAGATATGCTCTTGCTCGCTCGGGAGACAACATACCGTCACTGGAATTAACAAGTAAATCAATTTGTTCTTGTGTAGCTTCATTTTTAGGTTTTAAATTGTGTAACAATCCTGAATATATAGATTGTGGCATATATTTTGCTGCATCTATTGCTTCATTTGTTAACCCTGGAAGAATTCCTTTTAGAAATGGAGCTGCTTTACTTATTTGATCCTGCCTCATTCTCATTTTAGATTGTTCTTGAAATTCTTTCATTTTCATATTTGCAAGTAGTGCTAATCCTTGGGAAAACCCTGATCCAAAACCAGTTCCAATATTTTGAGCAGAACTTGTTGGCGCTGGTAAAATCGTTATAGCCATGGTTTATATTCCTCCAAACATTGCTGCTGCCATTGCTATTTGTTTTGCCATATCAGCAGGTGATTTTTGTTGTGGTTGTTGGGATTGATTTTGCTGTTGTGGTCCAAATGGATTTTGTCCTGTTAACATATATGGCATTGACATTCCAGCACCCATACCTAATCCTGGAGCAAGTGAACTTAATAGATTCCCTATAAAGGATGGTTGTCTTGGTGTATACATAGTTTCAAATTGTGGAGTTAATCCAATTCCTAAAAGTTGTTGAAGTAATTGTTGGTGTTGTAATCCAAATTGTGCTTGTCCAGCAGCTAATCCTTCTTCAAGTCCTGCACCTGCTTGACCTAGCATTTGAGGAAAGGCGCTTGATCTTTGGCCACCTTGTCCACCCATAGAACTAAATCTTTCTGCTAATGTAGGAATTGTTTGTTGATTAAATTGCGATCTGGCTTGTTGTGCGATAGGAGCATAACCTTGGCCTAAAGGTTGTTGCAAACCAGATAAAGCTTGTTGTAAGGATGTATTAAATCCTTGTTCTTGAGCAGGATTAAATTTTGATATTTGTTTAAATTCACCTGGAGTTCCTGTAAAAAATGGCATTTGAATCTCCTTGATTTGATATTTCAAATTTTTATATAAGCTCATTATATTCTAAAATATAAAAAGAAAAGAGGTATATTATGGCAAGTTCAAGTGATTATGGTTTATTTCTGGGAACAACACAAATCTTCGATGTATCACAATTACAATCAACTGATGTAACAAAACCTGAGTTTAAAGAGTTATTAGTTCGTCTTGCACAAAACGTTAACAGCATTCTTTTAGCTACCAATAATAAAGAATCTGCAATGTTTCCTTATGGACAAGAATTTATTACAGGTAAAACATTTTCACCAAATTTAAATTCAAACTTAAATACTGGAACTAATCAAAGACAAGGTTACAGAATGGTTCTTAATACAGGTGCTCTTGCAAATACAGGAACAACTACCATTCGTCATAATATCGACTTCAATAACGGTTATATGATTACAGACATCTATGGTGGCGCTACAGATCCTAAGGCTTTAAATTATATACCTTTACCTTATCCATCACTTGTAGCGGCAGATATTATTGAAGTGTATGCGGATGGCACAAATGTATATATTACAACAGGTAGTGATTGGTCTGCATTTACAAAGAGTATTATAATTATAGAATATTTAAAGAATTAATTACAATCTGTAAGATGTTGGTGTGGCATAAAAAATAATTGCATTGAGCTGAAAATCTGACCAGACAATATCTTTATCTATCATCTGATCATCAGACATATATAAACGTAATTGAATTGAGGTACCATCTGCTTGTAAGAATACTGGATGCCATACATAATCTTGTGCTGTTTCTAATGGTTGTAAAGCATAAGGGGATGTTTCAAGAACTCCAGTTCCCAATCTTGCACCTGTTATTAAGCCTTCATCTAACATTGAAACATTTGAAGAAGATGGGAAATAATCAATAGTAATTGCACCATGTTCTGTCTTATCTACATTAAAATCTATCTTAGATATATAAGCATTTCTGCCTTGTGATTGGTAAAAGTTATATTGTTTACTGTATATATCTATTTTACTAACACGAGCAACAGTACCACCTCCAATATAAACTCCTGTAGGTAAAGGTACAGATGTTATTTGGATAGTATTTACATCTACTATTCTTACTTGATAAATATTCCTATTTACATCAGTAACACCCTGAACATTTTCAATAATAATCCAATCATCTAAGACAAGATTATGATTAATAATAGTTAGAGTTATAACACCACCAACATAAGTCATATTAGTAATCTGTAAGGATGGTGAATTTCTAGTTGATTCTGTATCTATTAAGAAAGTAAATCCTTCTTGATTGCCTGCTATTATATTTCTAAATAGTTTTAAGTTCGAAGCTGAACCCCATTTTTCTATTGATTCTTGCCAAGTTTGATTTGAGTTTGCCCAAGTTACACTGTTAACATTTTGAAAATACCCAAAACATGTAATAGAATCATCATTTATTGCCCAAGATCCATTTTGATAATTATAGACTAAGACGTTTGTCGGATAAGCAGGATCGCCTGCAAGATGGCTATTAGGGTCTGAATAAGACCAATAAACCAATTCTGTAAAGAAATCACGAATACCATATACACGTTCAACACCAAAATTTTCATTATTTATTTCAAATACTTTATCTGGAATCTTATTATCAATACGTTCAACATTGGAACCATTGCAAGCATGAATTCCATTGCTTCCAACCCCTATTGTTATCTTATCAAAAGGTACTTCTGAAAATGTAGATTCCGCACCAAGTTCTGTATTAATTTGTTGCCATACGAATGGCAATACTTGGTTATGTGTATAAACAAGTTCATAAGTAGATTTCTCAAAAAATACTATAAGGCGATCCTTAACAAATTGTGCTGTAACAATTGCCTCTTGAGTAGAACAATCTATAAAGCCACCCTTACCTGGAACGTCATCTCTAAAAGCATCAGCCTGAAATGGATTACCATTTTGTGAAAATCTACAACGATTTACATAAGTTTGTGCAGATGTACCAGGTAATACATTATTAGGTTGGAAATAGACTGGCGTATTTGGATTTTCATTATTTCCAACAATTCTTACTGAACGTGTAGTAACATCAAAATCACCTGTAGCTACTTTACTTGTTGATAACATTGCTTGCCATCCTGCAGCAATACTATTAATAGTATAAGTAGTAGTTCCAATAGTAAAATTTTGACCTACTTTAAATACAAATCCAACAGGTGCGACTACCGTAGCAGGAAGATTTCCAGTACCAGCAGCTGTAATTGCTCCTGCAATTGGGATACCTAAATTTTCATCATATTCTTTAGTGTTTAAGAGTACCAATCTATCATGATAAGATACTATAATTTTTGATGTATGAAGACGATATCTATTATTTACTATTGGATTGAAAGTAGTCCAATCTGTCCCATTCCAAGTTTGAATTCGATCTGGAGCATTATAATTAGATACAAAAAGAACATTATCATTTGATTGTATACCCCTATGAGTATTACCCCAAAAGAATTGAGAATCTATACCAGTCCAAACTGGTGTAACAACACCGGGTGTTGTACTAACTAATCTAGTCCAACCACCAGCTGTATAAAAATATGAAAATTGAGTATCAAATGCAAAAGTAGGTTCATCATTAATTGGAGTTATCTCGTATGTTATTAAACCCATAACAGGAGTTGCTGGATAGAAATAAACAGGAGTATTAGCATTATGGCCATTACCTGTAACTATTACAGTTCCATTTGCAACATCATATGTAGTTGTTGCTCCTCCGACACCACCAGTAGATAATGTAGGTTGTGGACCAGGCAACGGACTTACAACAGTAAATATATCGTCGCCAACATAAAAATCACTGTTAATTGAGAATATTTGGCCTATACCAAATACATTTCCTGGTACAACAAAAGGGCCAAAATTACCTGTAACAGGAGCAGTTGTACCAATATTTATTCTTAATCTTGAGTATAATTGTGCGTATTCTGGTTCAATAGTTCCATTTAATAAAAGTGATCCAAATCTTTTTCTAACGCGTCCTCTAAAAACATAAGCATTATTTAACTGTTCAAAGGCCTCGTCGGCAATCATGAACGGTTTCAAATCTGTTTGCAGTCCGGAATTAAGAGGAGCTATAAGAAAACGATCTATTGCCATGCTACCATCCTATAGCTAAATAATAACCAACAAGAGGAACGCGCATTAATCCTATTGATGAATCTCTCATTGCAAGCCACACATTAAAATTATTAACTGTTAGTACAGCATCCACATACATCGCTGTGTTTTGGTCTACCAGATTATTGCCTTCAGGTGTTAATTGCACATTTAAACAAGCATTTGGAAATGGGATAGCAAATCCACCGGTTGCTGCGTTATTATTTGCTCCAGCTACCAATACATTCGTTCTTCCCCATTGTAATAATATGCCAGAAGGCAACCACGTCCAACCTTTAACAGCTCTACCTGCTGAAGTAATTGGAATACCTTGATTTGCAGCAGTATTAGCTGTATCAGTTCTTATAAACAATTCTCTTTGATTAGTATTTCCTAAAGCAACAATATTATTAAGTTGTGTCCATATATTTGTAGTTGTAGCTATAAAATTTGGTTGTGCTCCTTGTACTGGCATGTACAAAAAATTAAAACCAGCAGCTGCGCTTAATAGAGCGCTATTCGGATTACCATTACCTGCTATAGCTCCTATAGCTTGAAAGTTACCTAAAAGTTGTGGTTGTGAATCTTTTAAACGATCTGTTGCTATTGGAATATTTGCATTATATGGCATAGCTATATCTCCTTAATTTTAGAAAATTCCAGTTCCTCCAAAGAATCCTGCTCCACCAGCATTTTCAGTATAGATTGTAGAAACACGTTCATTAGATTGTTGTACTAAAGTACGACGTAAACATAAACGTTCTTGTATCTTAAATTCAGGAAGAATCTGAGCTACAGAATCCATATCCATACGATCTTCAAATACTTTCTTAGCCGCTCCATATGAAACATACTGCCACCATTCTTCTAATGCTGGTTTATCTATAACTGCTAATAATTGGGTAGGACGTACAGAAACTTCCATATTAACTGGATATACTTTGTCTGGAACCGGACGAATAGTAAATGTATTATCGTAATACAAAACAGCTAATGGTTTGCCTGCAATATATGGTACAGTTTCACTATAAATTGGCTGGGCAACTCCTGGAGCTATTGCAAAATCTAAAACAAAAGCACCCGTTTCATAATTAATTGTTCCTACACCACCTAAAACTGGTTCAACTAAACCACCAACACCATTGTCAATAAGTTTCAGACCAACTGTTGTACCAAGCACTGTCGCATTTGATACAAATGTTACATTATTCCTTAAAACTGGAATTTGTGATAATGTTCCAACAAAGTGAGTATTAATACCGTTACCTGTTAAACCTGTTGATGTTATTGACTGTATAGAAGAATAAATATTAAAAAATTGTTCTCTGGATTGAGTAAAGAAAGCCTGACTACCTGCTATATAAATAGGTGGATTAATAGTTAAATTAGTTTGATCAAAATTTAATAAACCCGACATTAAAGAGATGTTGTTATAAGTTTCAATAAATGGTTGTGTATACCAAGTTAAAGTCTTGTGAAGATTAAAAAGCCTTATATGTTCAGGGAAATCATACTGAATAAACGTGTTAACATATTCATCTATTTCTGCATCTGCTAATTGAGAAGTAGACATAGATCTTGTTAATCTACGTACTTTCTTTCTTATAGCTACGAGAGACGAATCAGCCATGATTTCTCCTTTAGTGCTTTTTCCTATACTTTAACAACTTCACTAAATAATAACTAGTAATTTAAAATATTATCCGTAGCGGCTGTTAACATATTTATACCTCTGTGTTTGGTCCTACATTTTCAACAGTTACAATTCCACTATCACCAGTAGGATTAAGATCATCTGTATCAATAAATTCTAAACTTTGAAAGCTACAACGACGTACTTTTTGACCTATTTTTTGTGTTACTTTTCCAGCATCATCTTGTTGGTATGCATGAACAGGGTACCAACAATTTTTATTTAAATGCCTAGCTACACCAAGTGGTAATGAATATATTTCACCATCAGTTAAATCGTATCTTTCAACATTATCTTCTTTATAAGCTTTAAAAACAAAACTTAATGTGCCACCTGGAACTTCATGAAATATAAACTTTCCTTTTACAACCTCACGATCTCTATCACGCATATATTTCAATTGTTCTTTTGTCTTAGGAGTCATTTGATCTTTTTTATCAGATTCATCTCTTTTAATTGGTTGTCCAATTGCCATATTTATCTCCGTTAAAATAAGAGGGGTTTTGACACCCCTCTATTATACTCCAATCTTAATTATCTGTTATCTATACTAAATGATTTACCCGCAATCCAATAAATTACATCGTTGTTGGCACCTGCTGGGCTGTCGTTTCCAGCCATAAGCATTAGACCAAGTTCCCCTTCATTTACTGTTGCACCAGCTAATATATCGACACCTGCAAGTAAGGCTGCTCCTGTATCTTCACCAATAGGTATTGCCAATGCCCAACTAAATGGAACAGCGGCTACTGCTGGGAATACAAAAGCTGTAAATGCTGTTGAATCAATATCTACCATAAATGAATCTACAGTAACTACCGCAGTAACTGTACCTGTTAATCCATTCAATTCAGTCATGCCAAAAGCTGTTGGTACCGTAAATCTTATTTTTTGGCCAACTGTATATTGATGTGTTACTGATGTATTAATAAGTGTGGTTGCGCCTGTTGTAACATTTACAATAAATCTATGTCTTGGATAAAACATTGGGTCAAAATATATTTGACGATAGAATCCATTACCAGCACCAGCTGCTCCAGGAACGTTTGCCATTGGGTAACGCATACGGAAATTAGCGCCAATATTAACAGCATCAACTTCAAAATCAAAGCCCATTATATTAGGAACGTTAGTATCAGAATTTAATCTTACAATACTTCCTGTAGCTAATAGACCTGTATTTGCTGTAGTAACTACTGGTTGTGCAGCATTAGTAATACCAGTTTCTGCTACTGCAGGTCCATTTTGAGAGATAGTACTATCAAATAAAAAGAATCCAGCATTTGCTGCAATTTGTACTGTTGTTATAGGATCATTAGCAACTGTACCTAGCTTTTGATATTCAAGACCACGACCTTGTAACATGCCACGATTCCATTGGAACCAAGCGCCACGGTCGGCAGCTAAAGCAGCATCATTTAAAATAGTTTCATTATAAACATAGATCCAATCTACGTCAGATCTGAGATTTAAAGTTACCGGTATACCAGCAGACGTAAATCTACCTTGTAATACAACTGTATCCATAGCCATATTTTCTCCTTATGTCCTAGATTGTTCTTGTAGAACGCATATTAATAACCCACAAATCATTTGTAATTCTAGGAACTTCAGCAAATTTATAACCTACTGAAGCATTTAATGCAAGAGGACCATCGTATATTGGCGGTCTATAAATAAATGTAGCACTGTATCCATCTTGTTCAATGCAAGCATAAGCTTCCATACCAACAACAAATGTATTATAGACGTTTCTACCTCTTACAGATGCATTTGGAGTTACAGACCCAATTGATGAGACTAAGAATCTTAAGTTTCCAACGGCACCCCATTCTGAACGTAATGCATTCATTGGAGATGGGTAATCATTTTTATGAACAAATCCAGCAACACTTTCAAGATCACCAGTAATTTGTGTAGACCCTAAAGCAAAAAAAGCGTCCCTAATCGGTGAAGTGCCGAATTTATCTTCACCTTCAATGTTATCTAAAATTGTATAAGCATTATTAGATAATAATGTTCTTGTAACTTCAGATACATCAACTCTTTGTATTTCAGTAGGATTATCTCCATTAAAACCAGAAACACAGTTAATGAATGCAGCAGTTCCTGCTAACATATTACGTGTCAATTCATCTTCTGTTTGTCTGCAATCTGTTACTTTTATGACCTTATTTCTAAGGCGGGGAGTCTTGTTAATCCTCCCTCCAAATCTTTCGAAATGGATCGGACTATCGCATATATTGGAATATTTCCAATATCTAAACCGCTTAGTCTCTGCGGGTCTTGACTAATCTTCAGTTTGTCTGTATTGTTATATCTATGAATAATAATTTGTTGTCTTATATAGCTGGTTATATTGATGGAGATGGATGTCTTTATGTGGGTAAATATACACATAAGAATATTGTTATATATGAACAATCCATTCAAATAACTTCTGTTAAGAAACCGGTTCTTAATGAATTCCAAATTAATTTTGGTGGTTCGATAAGAAAAAAACCATTTAAGCCAAACCATAAAACAGCTTATTGCTGGACTATAAAAGGATATGATTCGATTGTTTTGTGTAAGCAAATTCTTCCTTATTTGGTTGAAAAGACTTATCAAAACAATTTGTTCATAAATTTTTATGATCTTATAGAATTTAACAATTTCAAAACTGTAGATCCTCAAATTATCAATCAAAGAAACGATATTATTTTTAATATTAGAAAGGATAAACATATGAATAATCTTATTACTCGAGAAGACATTGAAAATCTCAAAAATGAAAAACTTACAATAACTCCAAGTGAAATAGATTATCCTTATTTGGCTGGCCTTATTGATTCTGAAGGTTGTCTTAGAA
>Ga0315274_10001215_pt1 | contig 39884 bp, 31 predicted proteins | sample YL17G02_20_MG_FD_203700 | JGI IMG/M metagenome (GOLD analysis project Ga0315274, IMG submission 203700) | Sediment microbial communities from Yellowstone Lake, YNP, Wyoming, USA - YL17G02_20 | ecosystem: Environmental > Aquatic > Freshwater > Lake > Sediment | place: USA: Wyoming | collected...
GCCAGGTCTGGCCCTTGTTGAAGCGCTCCCAGTTCCTCCCGTCGCGGGTGTAGACGAGCTGCACGGAGAGGCGGTTCTCGACGTACTGGAAGACGTTGAGGAACCCCAGACGCACGTCGCCCAGGTCCGTCTGGACCATCCCGTAGAACGTGTGGTCAATGCCGTCGAACCCGTCCGTCGGGCAGAGCGCGACGTGCGGCTCGGTCCAGTGGATGAAGTCCGCGCTCTCGGACTGCCACACGCGGCGCTTGTTTCGACGGTAGTAGTCGTGGGGGTAGCAGGGCAGGGTGAATCCGCCTACGCGCGGGTTGTTGAGGTTAAGCGAGCCGGCGTACATGTCGTTATGGCGCGAGGTCATCACGAACAGCCTGCCGAGTGGGTCGTACATGATTTTGTGAACGTCGTCCAGACGGTTGCCCTGGTGCCCGAAGCAGGGCGGTTCGGGAAACCGCGTCCAGCGGATGCCGTCGCCTGAATACGCCGCAATGTCCTGCATCCCGCTCAGATCGGCCGGCCACCACGTGTAGAGGGTCTTGAACCTCCGCTCGGGGTCGCTCTCGTGGGGGTCGAGCACAGGCGCCATGTTGTAGACCGACCCGTAATCGCGTCCCCCAAGGATGATGTTCGTGTCCTGTCCTTCGTGTTTCTGGATTCCGAGGCCCGGCTTGTCCCAGTGGATCCCGTCGGTGGACTGCGCGTAGCAGACGCGGATAAGCATGTTGGCGGGATCCTCGAAGTTGGTGTCCTCGTCCCTGCTCAGCTCGCCGGGCCGGGAATCGTTCTCGATGTACCAGCACTTCAGCAGGTCATCCTTCGGATCACGCATTACTGACACGGCCGAGACGGTGCACTCCAGGATGTGCTCCCAGGGACGGTCCGCTTTGATGACCGGGCTTGCAGGGTCGCGCTGCGGCGTGTGCACCACCCGCTCGACGTTCTCGACCGACTCGATGAGCAGATCGTCGAAGAAGTGCTGTCGGACCGACCCAACGTTCAGCATGCTTGCGTCGAACATCATAGTCTGGGCCTCCTTTCGCCGGAGAAAAGCTTGACATCCGACATAAGACGGGTATACTCTATAAGTGCAGGACCGAACCCGCCCTTGGCGGCGGATGTAGGCCCTGCTTCAGAACCCCGACCAACCGTCGGGGTTTTGTTTTGGCCGGATGATGCCTTCCCGGTCATAAGTGCTCGCCTCCAAGACCAGAATCGGCGATAGAACCGCAAATGCCTTATCCAGCCCGTACTTCGTCTTTGAAGGCACAGGCCGTTCCCGTCGCAACAGGGCATAAGCGCAGAAGTCCACCAACTGGATGAAGTAGGACCGCTCAGAGGGCTTGAAAAACGGATCTTCCAGGATGCGCGCGATAGGGATGTTCTTCGTGCGTGCACCGGTTTCAGCCCAGAACCCGTAGCGGCTTGGAATAGGGTTGAACACTCCCATTCGTCTAGTCAGCCGTGTGTAGGTCGTTTCCTTCCCTGCATCGCAGATCAGAATCGTCCGGCTATCCCACGTTCCCATTGTCCGGTTGATCCGATTCAGCAGCCATTCAAAGGCCCGCATCTCGTCATTCGCTGGGAACACAGCGTTGAACAGACGTACTCCGGTCAGCTGGGTGACAGCGGTCAGTACTTCCCTAAAGAGCACACACCGTCGCCCTTTCGCCACCACTCTGTCGGCAATGTCCCCGCGGCCTGACACAAACTTCCAGGCATGAAGCTCGGCACGCACCCTGATCCCATCCGTTTCCTTCAACCCTCGGCGCAACTGCCGTACTTCTAAGAATGCCTTGCGCCATTCGTCCGAGGGAACAGCCAGAGCCGAGAAGACGCACAGTTCCTCGTCTCGCGAATCATCAATGTAGATCAGGTACATGTCGCTGCCTCCTGATGCGACAGCGCACTGCCGCACACTCTCATACTTCCTTGATCTCGTAGCTGCGCTGTCCCATACCGAGCTGCTCTGCGTAGCGCATCGTGAGTTCGCTGTCGATGCCGGGACAGAGCGCGCGGTACTTGTCCTCGCCTTTCGCGTGCGCCCCGCGCAGCAGGCTTGCCTTGACGCCTTCCTGTGCGTTCACCATGTCATAGGAGGCCTGCTCGAGGGCCACGGGATCACGTGATGCGCAGATGCCCACGTCCTGCACGAACGGGCGCTCGCTGGACGGTGTGCAGAGGCATCCCGGCGTGACGTCCAGGAGGATGGCGTAGAACAGGCACTTGTCTTTCTTGTTGCTCAGGACGGCGAGGGTATACTCCACGATCCTCTTCTGGAGCAGGCCGGGCGAGTCTTCCCACCTGATGCCGATGGCGCCGTGCGGGCAGGTGACGGTGCACTCGCCGCATCGGATGCAGACGTCGGCGTCGATCTGCGCCTTGCCTTCCACGAGGCTGATCGCGTCGACGGGGCAGTAGAGAATGCACTCGCCGTCTCCCACGCACTTGCCAGGGTCGACTTTGGGCGGGTCGGACTGTGAGTGCATGGCCTGCTTGCCCGCGCGGCTCCCCAGCCCCATGCCGAGGTTCTTGAAGGTCGCGGCTATTCCAGTGGCGCCGTGTGCGTGCACGTGCGCAAGGCTGATGAGCGCGTCCGCGTGATATGCCTCAGCCCCGACCCGCGCGGTCTCGCATTGCTCCTGGTTGATCTTTACGGCGACGTACGACTTCCCCTTGAGACCATCGGCTATGATGATCGGCGCCTCGACGGAGGCATATGCAAAACCGTTGCGAATCGCCGTCTCGATGTGGTCAACCGAGTTCGAGCGGCCGCCGACGTAGAGCGTGTTCGCATCGGTGAGGAAGGGTTTGCCGCCGTGGCTCTTGACCGTTCGCACGACCTCACGTACGAGGGGAGGGCGAATGTACGCTGTGTTGCCGACCTCGCTGAAACTCAGCTTGATGGCCACCACGTCTCCCTTGCTGACGATCTTGTCTCCGCCCGCCGCGTCAAACAGATTGGCCATCTGAACGACGAGGTTCTTCCGCGTCTTGGACACATCTGCGGAAGCGAAAAATACGGTGCTGGGCATGTTGAAACTCCTTCGGTTGTACTGAGAGTGAAGTCTGCCAATCGGCTTAACTTAAGTCCTCTGTTCTTCTGGCTCCTGTCATGCTGAGCCTGTCTTAGGACAGGCGAAGCATCTCGCCGTTTTATACACAAACGGAAAGATTCTTCGCTGTCGCTCAGAATGACAAGGGTCGCGGCCGCACGAACCTGGGAATACTTACGTCAGACCGCATAGGTGCATTCTATCGCACGACACGGAGGGGCGCAAACTCGGCGCGGTGCGCGCTGCGTGGGTTCGCGCAACTGCGGCGGCCGTTCGCGCCGCGTAGGAGGGTGGTGCATCAGCAGGCTGTCGGGCCCCTCGGGCGCAGCCTCCGTCAAGGCTGCTTCTTCAATGCCTTCAGGGCGTCACGCTGGTCCTTCTGTACGTTGAAGTGTTTGTGCAGGTGCATGACCTTGAACACTTCATCAATCGGCTCCGGCATGCTGCACAGCACCAGCGCGCCGCCAGCGGCCTTCACCATGGTCTGGAATCTCACCAGGACGCTGATCACCGAACTGCTCATGAAGCCCAGGGGCGCGAAGTCCAGGACGACGTGCTTGATCTCATACTTCTCGACGAGATCGCGTAGTTCCTCGTCAAGTTGGGCGATCTGCGGCAGCTCGCACACGCGGGGGACAGTGAACGTAGCGATTGCCGTTCCCTTGTGTCTTGCCACACGCAGCAGGGCGTTGTTGCGCGTCTCCAGTGGCTCGCCCCACGCGGTATCGTCCGATTCCCATCGCAGCGATTTCCTGTCAGGCTGCAAGGTCATTCCGCAGTGGGGGCATTTGGCGCTTCCCTCGAGGATGCGGCCCAGGTAATCTTCCCTGCACTTGAACCCCTTGCCGCACGTGTTGCAGGTAAGAGCGACCATTTGCTTGGACATTCGGCTGCCCCTTTCGTCGAATATGGACGAGAGGAAACCCCGCCTGTTTCACGCCGCCCCTATTATACCTCAACTTGGTGTCCGTTCCCGCTCAAGCACTGCCGTTTCTATCGGTGTCCGGGCGAGTCTCCTCAACTGTTCTGTGCACCAGAATCTCTTGCCTCTTCCGTTCTCGTTCTCGTGACTTGCCCTGCGCAGCTTTAGCGAAGGAGGGTCGTAATCGAGCCGTCAGAAGTCAGCTATCAGCGGTCAGCAGTCAGCGGGGGTGGCACGGGCGAATCCGCCTCATGGCGCGGATTGCCCGTGCGTTGTGCGTTGACGCGCAGGCCATAGCGGGCTTACACTGTCTTCGAGGTTCTCATAGCGGTTGAGGGCGTTCCCTTTCCGATTGTCACCCCTGACCCGCTGGGGACGAAATGATGGCGAAGGGCGACGGCAAGCTGACGCGGCGGCAGTTCATCGGCTACGCGGCCGGTGTGGGGGCGGCGCTGGCGGGGCTGCGTGCCCTGTCGCACCGGGCGAAACGTCTGCGGATCAGGGATCATGCGGAATCGGGCCTGGCGCGCGGGATTGCCATCGTTCACGGCGACGCTGCCGCGCCCGAGGACGAGCCGGAAGTGGTCAACCGCATGACGCGCAGGGCGGTTGACGCGCTGGGCGGCATGGGCAAACTCGTCCGGCCCCGCGCCAGGGTGGTGATAAAACCCAACATGACGTGGGACAGGGGGCCTGAGATGGCCACCAACACGAACCCGTGGGCCGTGGCTGCGCTCGTCGAGATGTGCCTGGAGGCGAGGGCGGGCGGAGTGACGGTGATAGACCGCACTATATCTCGCAATCCTGGCCCCTCATATGAGGCCAGCGGAATCGCAAAAGCAGCGGCGGCCGCCGGCGCCGACGTGGCCTACGTGGATGAGGACCGCTTCGTGGAACTGCCCATCCCGGACGGCTTCGTGCTCAAGAGCTGGCCCTTCTGCGAGGAGTTCGTGAGCGCGGACGAGTGCGACGTGCTCATCAACGTGCCGGTGCTCAAGCAGCACGGGACGAGCCGGCTGAGCATCGGCATGAAGAACGTGTTCGGCATGGTGGGCGGCGAGCGGGGGAAGCTGCACCGGCAGATCCACGAGAAGATCGCCGACCTGAACCGCGTGCTGAAGGTCGACCTGACCGTGATGGACGCCTACAGGGTGCTGCGCACGCACGGGCCGACCGGCGGCAGGCGGGATGACGTGGACAATTCGGCTGAAGGCGCGCGGCGGATCGTGGCCGGGACCGACCCTGTGGCGGTGGACTCCTACGGGGCGTCGTTGTTCGGCTACGGGCCGGACGAGATCGGGTTCGTGGCGCGCGGCGAGGAGGCCGGGCTGGGGCAGGCGGACTGGCACGGGCAGGTGGTGGACGAGTCGAACGTCTAAGAGCCTCTAAGAGCCGTCGGCGCGGCTTGCGCGCCGTGGCGGGTGAAGGCATGAAAAGGAGGAGACTTCCCTCACCCCAACCCTCTCCCGGTGGGAGAGGGGAGGGTGAGGGCTGGTGTTAAGCAGGGCGTGGTATTCCATTGTTTTTCCGAAGGTCAATAAGAGCCTCTAACAAAATGCCGCGTGAGCCGCGTTGCGCGCACAATCGGCTTGATGCACGCACCGCAAGGTGCTATATTGCACGCGACGGTGGGCGCATGGCTCAGTGGCTAGAGCGCTTCCCTCACACGGAAGAGGCCGCAGGTTCGAGTCCTGCTGCGCCCACCACCTCCCCCCTCGCGTAACCGCTTTCCGGCCAGTCGCTTACGATAAGCCCCTCGGCGCCCACCGCCTTCCGTTGTGCTGTGGTTCTGCTTTTCGCCTCTGAAAACACGGTTCGCCACATGGTCTCCATGATCTCCCGGCGTCGCTCCGGCCGTGTCCGGGCATAACGCTCCAGCGTCAAGCCCGGCGGGGCATGGCGCGCCAACTCTATCAATTCTGGCACGGTCGCCCCCGACTCTGACGCCAGGGTCACGAACGTCACGCGCAGGCTGTGGAAGTCAACTCGCCCTTCGCCCGTCCACTCGGGGATCTCCGCACGCCGCAAGTCCCGGCGCAGGACCTCGGCAGTCCGGCGGGGGACCACAAGCAGCCGCTCGCCCGGTCCCTTGTCCCTCGCGTGTTCGGCCAGACGCGTCAGCAGCGCCATAGGCAACGGCTGAAAGCCAGGCCGCCGATTCTTGGTCCACTCGGGGCTAAGCTGTAAGCCCCCACGCGCCACGTCTAAGTCGGCCACGCGGAGGGCGCGCAGTTCACCGGCCCGAAGCCCACTGAAAACCGCCGTCAGGTGCAACAGCCGCCGCTCAGGCGCGCAGGTCTCCACGAGGCGGGCGATCTCCGTCCGCGTCATGGCGCGCCGTCGCGTCTGCGGCGTCGTGTCATATCGGCCGAGGTTCTTGACAGGACTCTCTCGCAGGTATGCCCGCTCTGCTGCCCAATGACAGAAAGCCGACAGGGCTTCAGCATAGGTCCGCAACGTCTTGCCGGTCCGGCCTTGATTCTGAAGCTCCCGCAGGGCGGCTTCGGCCTGTGGCTGTACGCCTTCGAGGTCTGCCAGGGTCTCTAGGCCCAGCCGCTTGCCCCACCATGCCAGGGTCGCTCGCCGCAGTCGGGCGTGCTGCTTTGCCCAGGGCCGCCCGCCGCGCCCGCCAAGCGACTCCCCATGTGCCAGGTATTCGGCCACCACCTCAGTGTACAGGCGGGTCCGATGCCGCTGCGCCGGGTCTGGCGCCGGACAGTAGCCCTTGCGGATGTCCAGTTGCTTATCCTCTATACGCTGGGCGATCCTCTCCGTCTCAGATTTCGAGGCGGTCCCTGTTGCCGTGTGGCGTTGCCCGCTCGCATCCGTGTACTGGAACCTCCAGCGCCGATGTGCCTTGCCATCCTTGCCCTTCGTCTGGAAGACATAAGCCATCCCTCACCTCTCAGACTATCCCCCGTATTTTGCGCGCCCGCTCTGCGGCGTCCTTCTCTGCCGCCTCTGCCCTTTTGTCCAGATGCCGGATGATGCGTCCCGCCATCCAGAGCTGATCCTTGCCAAGCCCAATTGCCGCAGGAAGCTCGCCGTCAGCGACCCACCTGCGTATCGTTCGCGGGTCCTTGTGGAATATGCTTGCCAGGAATGTCTCATCCACCAGGGCGTGCTCAGGCAACTCCGCAAGTTGTGTGATAACCTGCGGCGCCTCGCGTCTGCTTTCAGCTATTGCCTGCTCAGCGATCTCAGTTTCGCTCATCTACTGTCTCCGGGCGTCGCTCATCCGCAACGCGATCTGCTCCACCGTCAGGCCCAGCCGCGAAAGGTGTATCCGCAGCATCTCGCCAAAGGCCCGCGAAAAGCCCCGATGTGCCTGCAGGCTTGCGACAGACGGCTCACAAGGTGCCCCGCATTCCCAGAGGTGCTGCATGATCTCATCGGCCGTCTGATCTGCAACGATGCTTGCCGCTCCGAGCATAGCATTAGTCTCAGGGGTACAGGCCGTCCGCGAAAGTTCCACGATCTCAGGCGTTGCGATGTACTCTAACAGTGCCCTGCGGTTGAGACCCTGCGGCTCACATTCCGCTTTCAACCAGCGCCCTACCGTCATAGCGTCAACGCCAAGCAGGAAGGCAAGCGCAGCGGCCCTGTGGCCCCGACAATCCGCCACCTCTGCGAGTAGCCCCCACCTCAGCGCATCCGTCAAGGTGAACTCCAGCACAATGCTCCCCGACGGACCCAGGAAAGTATGCCGGAAGATCGGCTCAGTCGCCTTCTCCAAGAAGGCTGGGTCCATGCTCCAGCCCGGCGCGACCCAATGTGTAGTGCTCATTTCCGCGATCCTTTCGTTTTGTGCCTTAGCCTCGTATGCTACATACTAACATCTCTCGCGGTGGCTGTCAAGGCCCTTTTTCGGGGTTGGTCAAGTTTTGCGCTTCCCCTGCATGGGCAAGGACTTACGACTCGCGAGGCCAGGACAGGCCGCCAGACTCGCACAGAACCGCGCAAGTTTTCTGCATCGGCCAGCCCTCACACGGCCCGATCTTCGCGTCCTGCGCGATCCCGCAGGCCCGGCCGCCCGCCGCGTCGGCAGTTGCCAGCATAGCTATACATGCCGTCACGTTTCCGGCCTCTTTTCGCCTCGCGTCAGGCGCGCCCGCTGCTCGGGCGTCACGAGTTCATCGGGCCAGTCGCCCGCCACTGCCGCGTCGGCGAACGCGAGCGAGGCGAACGCCTCCGCGTCCCTGCGCTCCAGCCCGATGTCCAGCAGCCGGCCGATCACGGACGCCAGGTGCCAGCGCTCGTTTTCGCAGAGCGCCGTCAAGTTTACGCAGCCGTCTATCAGCCAGTCAGGCATTGTCATTCCCCTCCCACTATGCGTAGAACGCCAGTAATAGAATCAGGGCTGCGGTCTTGTCGGGTCATTGGTGCTCCGGGGCCTGTCGCGGCCCCGCTCGCGTCCTGGAAGCCCAAAACGGCGTCCTTGCGCGATTCGTCGGCGATCCCGCCAGAACCGAGGCCGCAGGATGGGCCAGGTTCAACGAAAGGCGCCTCGCACGTGCCACAGCACCTATCGGGCCGCCCTCGCAGTTCAATGCCCGCCAGGCTCACCGCCATTTGCCGCCGCCATTCTTTCGTAGGGGCCGCCTGGATTGCGCCAGGGGCGATCATCCGCCCTTCAAGGTGCCGCAGCACCTAACGCACGTTCCCGCGCTGAAAAAGGCTCACAGCGCGCCCGGCAGGGGCCGGTGGGCAGCCGGCCCCGCGCCAGACGCTCCCAGACGAGCATAGCCGGGGATTTTGGGAACGGCTCCCCGTCGGCCGCCCGGGACTTTCGAGGTTCCAGCTCCCGGTGCTGGTCTCCAGACATGACGCCCCGATATGTGCCTCGGGGCCAGGGCATCAGTCGCTAAAGCATCGCTTGTGATAGTCACTCACTCCCCGGCGCTTTTCACCAGGGCGTTCGTGTCGCCGAGGGCGGCGCCGAAGTCATGGTAAACGCGCCACGTAAACGCCAGCCTATCGACGGTGGACTCGACTCCCATCTGCTCGAAGGTCGGTAGTTCATTGCCGTTGAGAAACGCCACGATCACGGGGGCATCCTCGGGCGCCCCGAGCAGGAACCAGACGGTCGTGCTGTAGCCGCTGAACTTCAAGTTTGACAGCCGAGGCTCGACGCCCAGCGCAGCGACTCCCTTCCATGCGTGGCCCGTCGGTTCGCCTTCAGCGGCGGCGATCTCCATGCTTTCCAGCAGTGAGCGGCCCGTGGCCTCCAGCGCCGGCGGCACAAGCAACACGGCCGGTGAAATGTCCAGGGAGTCGCCGGCGGCGTCTACCCGATTGCGCAACAGCGCCACGGCCGCGCCGAGCGACTCAGTCCCCAGCGCGCTCGAACCGGTCGTGAGCTCGGCGCTCGCGGAGAGCAGGACTTGCGCCACCAGGTCGTTGATCTTCCGGCCGCAGGACTTGCCCATCTCAGCCGCCGCCTGCGCGTAGGCGCCCAGGTCGTCGTTGATGAGGTCCTGCCGGTCGATGCTCAGCACTGCACCATAGGTATCAATGCTGAAATCGTACTTGCTGCCGTCCAAGACCACGTGCTTTAGCTCGCCTCCAGACGCCACCTGCTCGACGCCGCGCAGCAGGGAGGGCCGCAGCGCCGTGTGCGCTCTGAAGTTCTTCACAGGTCTCACCTGTGCGAAACCGCGCCAGGCCGCCGTCGCACGCCGGTAGGCGTCCAGCAGCACGCGCTCGCCAGCGACACCAAGAATGCCAGACAAGACATTCGTCGAGAACGCGGCTTGAATCATCTCTTGCCGACTCGACGGGACCTGGAGCCCCGCACGTTGCAGGGCCACCTCCACTATGTCCAGCGCGTGGCCGTGGGCGAACGCCTGCTCGGCCTGCTGCGCCACGTCCGCGCCAAACTGGTTCGCGGCAAACTGGCCGTATCCAGCCTTCACCAGCACAGCGGCCGCCAGCACATCGCGGCTGTCGGACGGCCGCGTCGCCAGGGCCTTCGGCGGCCTCGGCATGCGCCCGTACAGCAGGGCCAATTCGAGGGCCTGTTGGTCCCAGCCCTCTTTTATCGCGCTGGCCTTGATGTCCGCCAGGGGCCGCCCGCTTGCCGGGTTGAACTCGCCCGCGTAGGCGGCGCACACCTGGTCCACCATACACAAACGGGCCTCCTCGGCTGCCTTCGCGGCCGCCGGCGCCCGCACGTCTTGCACAACGTCGGTGTTCGTGGTTTCGTTAGCCATGCTTAAACCCTCCTTCGTGATGTTGAAACTCGCGGCGATCCGACACTCGGTCCCCGCGTCCGCGCCCACGGCAACGACGCTCACTTCCCGCAGGCGCGATTTCTTGATCCAGTTGAACGGGCCGCGCTGGACTTGCCCGTTGATAGTGACTTCCTTTCCGGCGGGCACGTGCTCGACTTCCAGCGCCTCGCAGCCGATGCTAAGCTGCCATTGGCCGCCCGCCCGAGCCTGCTCCAGGACCTCCCGCGCCTCCTCGGACGTGGGGAACACGCGGCCCTCGATGAGCAGGCAGTTGTCCTGCTTCAGCGCCCGGACCTCGCCGATCTTCGCGCCGGTCCGGTTCTCGTGGTCCGTAAGCAAAGGTATCATTTGTGGCACCTCCATGCCCGGCAGCCCAACCACGACGGGCAGGGTCCAGCCGGGGAGCTTCATCTGGCCGCCGCCATAGGCAATGCCCGAAATCTGCGGCGGCTTGATCTGTTGAACGTCACTCTTTGTCACCATCATTACCATCCTTTCTGTCAGTCAGCACTCAGCGCCCCTGCCTCGCATAGCGGCAAGGGAATCATTCCGATCTCGCCGGGCACCTGGGGCGTCCGCGTCGCCAGCAGTCCCTCCGCGTGGCGAAACGTCGCGCAGTAGCGGGCCGCCGCCTCGGGCGTCGCCTCGTACTCGTCGGCGCCCTGCGTCGGCGCGCCACCGGCCAGCGCCTCGCGGCCGTCCGGCGTCAGCTCATATCTCACGTGCCCGCAAACCGTGCTCCGGGATTCAACCCAGCGCCGCGCCAGCGCGGGCAGCAGCATTTCTTCCAGGGCAATCAGGCGTTGCCTCGGCTCCCGACGCTCAGTGTCCGCCCACTCGATCCCGGCCAAGGCGGCTTCCCATGCCGCGCCGCCCGCGTGCTCGAGCTCGCACATCACGGCCAGGCTGTCCGCCAAAGAGGGCAGCCCCGCAAGTACCCGGGCAGTCGCCTCGCCCTGGTCTGTGAGCTTTGCGCCGCCAGTCCGCACGGCCGCCTTGAACAACGCAGCCGCGCCCGTCTCTGCCAGGACCGCCAGCGTTCGCTCCGTCGCCTTCCGATGCTGCGCCGACCCGCCCGCAACCCACCTCACGCCGATCTTAGGGAAGTCGCGCCGCGCCTCATACGTGGTCGTGACGCGCCTTCCGGGCCACCAGGCGCGAAGCGGCGCCCAAATCGCATCTTGCCACCCGAGCAGTTCTACAAGCAGGCCGTCGCGCCCCTGGTCGCGCCCCTGGTCGCGCCCCAAGTCCGCGCCCAGCGTCTCCGGTACCTCCACCTCGAATGACGTCACCACCTCGCATGGTATGTCCCCGTTAGCGTGGGCCAGGGCCAGCTTGACGATCTCCCCGGCCACGTGCGGCCGCAGCAGCGCCTCATACGTCCCCAAGGTCCGGCCCGTGGTGCAAATGTCGTCCACCAGCAGCACGCGCTGCAATGGTTCGGCCGGTTGCCGAATCGCCAGGCGCGCCCGCTCCGATTCCGGCGTGGGCCGGTGGCCGTCATGTCGCCTTGCCCGCTCCCTGGACGCCTCGAACACTACGGCCGCGCCGGGGACTTGCCGTACCGCCTCCTCTATCCGCGTCGGCTCCAGGCCGCTCCCGCATACCGCAATCGGCGTCGCCTCGAAATGGGCGGCCGCTCGGCCGATCAGCGCCACCACAAGCGCCTGATGCAGCCCGTAGAGCTTGAAGTCCAGTATCCGCCTGTCCGGCACGGTCTTGTGCCGCTGCGTGAGCGCCTGCGCGTAGTAGGGCATGTAGAACAGGACGCCCGTCTCAGGATGTCGCTTCAGCTCGCACAACATGCGTCGGTTTCCCCTTCTCTCTCGCGTACTCGATTGCGTGGCGCGTCCCCGCGCTCTCGCCATCCCACACGGCCAGCACCTCGTCGGCACGATCTATCATCTGCTCAGTCCGGCGCAGCCCGGCCCCGCGCCCATAGCGCCGCCAGTCCGGCCGAATCACCACCACCGGCACGCCGTGGGCCTGCGCCCACGCGGCCGCCAGCGTATCCACTCCCCGCGCCCCGCCCGTCACAATCTCGCCGGGCCTCAGCGCCTCCAGAGCGTCCGCGACAACCTGCGCGTCGCCGATCCTGCGGCTTCCCGATACGCTCAACACTCCGCAAGTTGACGCTTCCCGTCTTCTCATCTGTCAGTGGCCTCTTTCCGTTGATTCGTCAAAAGTCGCGGCCATAGGGGCCGCTGGAGGACCCGCCGTGAATTGCTCCCGCGCCCACGCCATCAGCAGGAGGGCGTCGGCCTCGTTGTCGTCGCCCACATCCACGGCGCAACGCTCCCGCGCCGCTGCCACCATGTCGGCCTTGCTCGCATCGCCGCGCCCCGTCGCCCATTTCTTCAGCGTGCCCGAGTGCACGCCCTGATGCTCGATACCCAGCTCAGCGGCGGTCTCCTGAACTCGGGTCGTCATGCCGACAAGAAGCTCAGTCGCCGCGCCGCCCCTGTGGTGGGCCTGCTCATAGACCAGGAGCGCGGGCTGGACCAACGCGCACAGTTCGCTTAGGAACCTGCGGAACCGCAGGAACCTCATGCCGGGCGACTCGCCGCGCTTCGTGTCGAAAACCTGTACGCCACTCTCGACGTGCCCGCCGTTGCAGGACGCCCAGCCGCAGTGCACGCCGCAGTCAATCCCGATCAGGTTCATCACGCCACCTCGGCAAGTTCAAGCTCAGTGCCCACCGCTTCGCCGTCCAGCGCAGGCGGGCCGATCCCTTCGGCCAGTTCGTCAAGGGCCACGCGCTCAGCCTCGATGCCCCTCCCCGCCTCTGGCGGGCCAGGGTCAGCCTCCAGCATGAGTATGAGCCTGGTCAGTTCTCGGAGCACGCCTTTTTCCCTGGTCTGCCGCGCAAGCTGCGCCACAAGCTGAAGCTTCCGCACGTCGCGCCAATCCTCGATGCTCAGCGCCGCCAGCGCCTTCGCCGCCTCGCCCTTTCCGATTGGGGCGTCCTCGGCGATTGGGCGCTCCAGTCTCGCCGTGATGGTCGCTGCGGCTTCGCGCACGATGCCCGCCGCCTTCCGCCTCGCGGGCGCCTCCCGCTGTCGCCGCAGGCTGAACTCGACGGCCAGGTCGCGGCCCTTCGCGTCCAGCGCCCACGCATAAAGCGCGGCGGGCAAAACGCCGCTTGGGAGCTTGTCGGGCTGCTCCCAGAACGGGGCCTCGAGGTAGAGGCGCGTCGCCTCTTTGCCTCGCGTTGCCTTTCTCGCCGGCGCACGATCCCACAGGGCGTGCGGGTCGTAGGCGGGCGAGGCTGCGAACTCGCCCACGATCTCCGGCCCGAAGGCGTCGGCAAGCTGGTCCAGCACCCCCCGTTGCTCTCGCCGCGCCGTCGCCAGGACGCTCGCCGCCTCTTTCGCCAGCCGCGCAACAATCCCCTTGAAGTAGAGGGCGGGGCTGCGATCGACTTTGGCCTTGTCCCGCTCCAGTTCCGCAAGGGCCTTGTCGGCCAGGGCGTCGCCGTGCTCTTGCCGCGCCGTGGTCGTTGCTTCGTCGAGCCGTTCCCTTGCCTTCTCCCCGAAATGAGAGGAAACCAACCGGGATACCTCATCCGGCAGGCGCTTAGAGTTTCTAAGCTTACTCTCATCCGGTTGGTGTTCTTGTCCTCTGTTCTTATAAAGGCTCTGGTCAGTAGGATGGTGCGTTTCTGCAAGGGGTGTGGTGCGTTCTTGCAAGGGGGGGATGGTGCGTTCTTGCAAGGGGTCGGGGTGCGTTTCTGCAAGGGATTCGGCGCTTTTCGGGGGCGCCGAGGCCGTCATTTCGGGCTGGCAGACCGCGAATAGTGGGCGCTGTCCGGGGCTGTCCGGCCAGCTCAACCATCCCGCCTCGCGGGCCTCATCACGCGCCCGCCAGAGCGCCCGCTTGTCGCGCAGTCCGCACTCCCCCGCGACGGCCTTCCAGGTTGCCCGACGCGTCAGTGACAGGCAGTATGCCGTCAAAAGGGTGGCGGCGTCGCTCATCCCCGCCGTCCACAGCGCAACTGGAACGCGCAGCCATCCCGCCGTTTGTCCTTTCCGCAAGGGGTCGTTCCCTTTCTGATATACAGCGCCATCGTTGACGAACAGCCGGTAAGGCTGCCGCCCGCGCGGTTGTGCATCAGACACCTCGACAAACGTCGCGACAAACCCCGCGTCAGCCAATTTGTGGACATGCCGACGCGCCGTGTCCCTGCTAACCCTGCGGTCTTGCGCGATCCGCGCCAGGCTCACCGGGCACATGAAATCCCGCCCTTTGTCAATGAAGCGGGTCAGCGCGGCGTACGTCAGCGCCGGTCCGGGGCCCACGGCTCGCAGCACTTCGAGAGGGACCGGCCGGAAGGCTCCGGTCTTCAGCCCGCCGCCCACAGCCCGACTGTCGCGCTGCTCATCGCTCATCGCCGCGCCCCCCTCTCTTGCCCACGATCCGCGTGATCCGCGCCCGCAGGTCCGGCGGCGGCTCCGCCGTTGTGCTGATATTGTGTTCCGCGAAACGCCCGGCCGTGTCCGCTGAATGACAGGCTGGAGCCGAGGTTTGCACGGGCGCTTGCCCTAACCCTTGCCCCCTGTCCGGCTTGCGGCGCATGGTGTCCGGCACGCGACAAGTAGCGTCCGCATCGCGCTTGGCACGGAACGGATGGTCGCTTGGTTCGAGTCCTGCTGCGCCCACCACCCTCCGTCGGTCGTCCATGCCAGTGTCATGCACCTGCCGTCGCATTCCACCCGCTCCGCACACCGGGAAAGCGTTCGCTTGAACGCCGATGGACGATGTGATACAAGCTTGGCCGTGCCGTCTCGCCGTGTCCTCCGAGGGAGGCGATCAGCATGGCGCAGGAGCTGACCTACCGTGAATTGTTCAATGAGATAATGCACTACGGCGAGTTCGACCGCATGCCCGTGCTGCACTGGAGCGGGTGGGAAGAGACGGAGCGGGAGTGGCGTGAGCAGGGACTGCCCCAGGGCAAGTCGATTCACGAGTACCTCAATACGAAGCCGATGTACTCTGGCATCCCTATCAACGTTGACCTCTATCCGCTGTTCGAGGAAGAAGTCTTCGAGGAGACGAACGAGTACCGCATCTTTCGCCAGAACGACGGAGTGGTCGCGCAGCACTGGAAGGGGAGAAGCTGCATACCGCACTACATCGACTTCACGATGAAGGACCGGTCGGGGTGGGATGAGTACAAGAAGCGCCTCCAGCCGTGTCCTGAGCGCATCCCCGACGACCTGGACGATAAGCTTGAGTCTTTCGACGCAGCCGGCCTTCCCGTCTCGCTGTACACGGGCAGCATGATAGGCTGGACGCGCAACTGGATGGGCGTTCAGAACATGGGCTACGCCTGTTACGATGACCGTGATCTCATCGCAGAGATAAGCGATACGGTAGCGAACCTGGCTTGCTGGGCAATTGACCAGGTGGCGGACAAGGTGCAGATAGACTTCGGTCTTGGATGGGAGGACATCTGTTTCAAGACGGGTCCTCTTATCAGTCCCCATGTCTTCAAGGAATGCTGCGTGCCGGCGTACCGAAAGATCTCCGATAGGCTTGCCGAAGCGGGCTGCGACTTGTGCATGGTGGACTGCGACGGCGAGGTGAGCGCCCTCGTACCGCTGTGGCTTGAAGGCGGCGTGAACATCATCTTCCCGATTGAGATCGGCACCTGGCAGGCCGACCCAATGGCCTACCGCAAGAAGTACGGTCGCGAGTGCCGCATCTTCGGCGGCATCGACAAGAGGGCGCTCGCACAGGGACGCGAAGCGATCGACGCGGAGATCCAGCGACGCATCCCCCTGATGAAGGACGGCGGGCTCATACCGCTCCCGGACCACCTGATAATCCCCGGCACGCCGCTGAAGGACTACAAGTATTATCTGGACAGACTGCGAGAGCTGCGCTTCTGAGGTTGGGGAGTATGGCTCAGGAACCCACCTACCGCGAACTGTTTCAAGCCATCATGCATTACGAGCCGTTCGACCGCATGCCCGTGATCCATTGGGACACGTGGCCTGAGACGCACAAGGAATGGCTTGAACAGGGGCTGCCCGCGGACGTCTCAGAGCACGAGTACCTCAACGCCACCCCAAACTGCTGCGGCATCCCCATCACCCTGGACCTCTGCCCCGCATTCGAAGAGGAAACCATCGAGGAGACGGACGATTACCGCATCTTCCGCCAGAAGGACGGCGTCATCGCGCAGCACTGGAAGAACAAGAGCTGCATACCGCACTACATCGAGTTCATGATGAAGGATCGCTCGGGCTGGGACGAGTATAAGAAGCGCCTCCAGCCGTGCCCCGAGCGCATGCCAGCCGACTTTGACGAGCAGCTCAAGCGCCTTGAGAAGGGCGGCCTGCCCATCGCCCTCGGCACCTTCAGCATGATCGGGTTCACGCGCGACTGGATGGGCGTAGAGAACCTGGGCTACGCCTGCTACGACGATCGCGAGCTGTTGGCCGAGATCGCTGACATCATGGCCGATCTGGTCTGCTGGGCCATTGACCAGGTGGCCGGCAAGGTGAAGATAGATATGCTGACAGGCTGGGAGGACATCTGTTTCAAGACCGGCCCGCTGGTCAGCCCGCACGTTTTCAAGGAGTGCTGCGTGCCGGCCTACCGCAAGGTGGCCGACAAGGCCGCCGAGAACGGGTGCGATCTGTTTCTGGTGGACTCAGACGGGGACATACGCGCCCTGGCGCCGCTGTGGCTGGAGGGCGGGGTCAACATCCTGTTCCCGATAGAGATCGGGACGTGGAAGGCCGATCCCATGGACTACCGCAGGAAGTACGGCCGGCAGTGCCGCATCCTCGGCGGCATAGACAAGAACGAGCTGACCAAAGGGCGTGCGGCGATTGACGCCGAGATCGAGCGCCGCCTCCCCCTGATGAGAGATGGGGGATACATCCCGATGCCCGAGCATATTATCATCCCCGGCACGCCCCTGGACGACTACAAGTATTACCTGGACAGGATCCGGGCGCTGCGTTTTTGAGGTGCTATTGCGAAAGCCGCCGGAGGGACGAACACAGAGTTGTCACCCTGAGCTCGCCGTACGGCGAGCGAAGGGTCTGGATCGCTGCACGAGCGAGATCCTTCGCTTCGCTCAGGATGACATCCCCGGTTTCGCAGTGGCTGCGAAGGCCCTGTCGCGGCGCGCGGCCGCGGGTTATTCCGTTAGAGGCTCTAAGTGTGAGGAGTTGAACCGTGGCGGTCAAGATAGGTTTCGTCGGCAGTGGCGGCATTGCGCAAGTCCACATGTCCGCCCTCGAGAAGGTGGAAGACGCCCAGATGATGGCGTTCATGGATACCGATGAGGAGAAGGCGGCCCAGGCGGCTGCACGCCACCCCGGGGCCGGCGCCTACACGGACTTGACGAAGATGCTCGATGAACAGGAGCTCGACACGGTCTACGTCTGCGTGCCGCCGCACGCGCACGGGGAGATCGAGCTGGCGCTCATCGAGAGAGGAACACCGTTCTTCGTCGAGAAGCCCATCGGTAACGATCGCGAGACTCCGTCCGGGATACTGGCCGCCCTCAAAGGCAGCGGCCTGCTCACGAGCGTGGGATACATGGCGCGCTACCACGCGGTCGTCGAGCAGCTCAAAGAGCACCTGAAGCAGGACGCGCCGGTGCTCGCGTGGGGAAGCTGGCTCGGCGGCATGCCGGGAGTGTACTGGTGGCGTCGCAAGGCGATGAGCGGCGGCCAGATACTGGAGCAGACCACGCACATCTTCGACGTGGCGCGCTACTTGTTCGGCGAGGTAGTGAGCGTGTTCTGCGCCGGGCGCACGGGCCTGATCACGGGCGTGGAGGATTACGACGTGGAGGACGCCAGCATGTGCACGCTGACCTTCAAGAGCGGCCTCATATGCGAGATATCCTCAAGCTGCGCCGTCGGCTGCGGCTCCCGACAGGGGGTTGAGGTGATCTGCCGCAACAGCCGCCTCGAGCTGCGCGGGAACATCCTGAAGTGGAGCCTCAACATCGAGCAGCCTGGCCGCAAGTGCGAGATTCAGAGCACCGAGGACGTCTTCCTGCTGGAGGACCGGGTGTGGCTCGACGCAGTGCAGAGCGGCGACGGCTCGAAGATAAAGAGCCCCTACGCCGATGCCTGCAAGACGCACATGGTCACCTGCGCGGCGAACGAGTCTATCGCGTCCGGCAAGCCCAAGAAACCGTAGTCGGTGGTCGGTTGAGGACGGCTGGGGAGATTTGCGATTTTTGATTTTTGATTTTTGATTTTCGATTTCAGCGAGGGATCAGTGCTTTGATGTCTCGGTTTCTATGAGGCGTTGGTCTTCTTCCGGACTTTGCTGCAAGTGTTCTAATGAGGCGGCGGACTCCTTGTTTCGAGCCTCCCAATCGCGGCTCTTGAACCCTAGGGTTCTGGTCATCTCGGCGGCGGCCTGGTCGCCCCATCTGCGATGGAACTCCTGAGGGGTAGTCCCCATCATTCGGGACCAGGCGAGTTCCCATGCCTCTTCGTAGCCTACCCCGATTGACTTGAAGGAGTCCATGGCGTGATTGATTTCGATGTGGACATACCACCAAATATCGTCGGGAGACCACGCCTGGTTTAGAGCCTCCGCGCGGGACATCCCCATGTTCATCATCTCATGGACCCTTTTCTGAAGCTTCCGGCCCAATGGGGTTTCGGCTAAGATCTCAGACCAGGTTGTCGGAGGCTTCGGCGACTTTATGAACGATGCGAGCACCCAACCCAGAGAGAGACCCAAGACGAACATCAGGGGCATGGTCAGCAAAGGGACATTCCGGGGCAACTTTATGGCTTTCCTCCCAACGACTGATCACTGATTACTGGTTACCGGTCGCTGATTGCCGACTACTGCCGTCCGCTGTTCATCGGGTCTGCGTTCGAGGAACTGGTGCACGTAGGGGTGCCGGCTGTTTCTGACCTCGGCGGGCGTGCCGAGTTCGATCAGGCGTCCCTCGTAGAATATCGCGATTCGGTCGGCGATCCTCATGCCGCTGTCCACGTCGTGTGAGACGACGACCATGGTGGGCCGGGTGAAATCGCGAATGTGCCCGATCAGTTCGACTATGCCCGCCGCGATGATGGGATCCAGCCCTGTCGTCGGCTCGTCGAGCAGCAGGATTTCCGGGTCCATTATGAGCGCGCGCGCAAGGGCGGCGCGCTTGCGCATCCCGCCGCTGAGCTCCGAGGGCATCATGTCCTCTGTCCCCGGCAGCCCCACCTGATTGAGTTTCATCTGCACCATTATTCGGATGACAGGGTCGGCCAGTAAGGTGTGCTCTCTGAGCGGGAAGGCCACGTTCGCCCCCACGGTGAGGCTGTTGAACATCGCGCCGCTCTGGAACAGCACGCCGACCGAGCGGCAGAAGCGGTCGTACTGCTTCTCGGTCATCTTCGTGATGTCAAGCGCGCCGATGCGCACCGTGCCGCCCTTGGGCTTATGCAACCCCATCAAGGTGCGCAAGAAGGTCGTCTTGCCGCAGCCGCTCTGTCCCATGAGGACCACTATCTCGCCCTTCTCCACGTGGAGCGAGATACCCCGAAGCACTTCTGTGTTGCCGTAGGCGGCGGTGACGTTTTCGACGTCTATCATGTGAGAGGTACCGTCAGAATGCGCCGAAGATCGCGCCGGCGAAGGTGAGTATAGGCGACTGCTCGCGGAAGTCGTCGAGCATCTGCTGCACGCTGGTGAGCGCGCCGGTCAGTTGTTTGTGGAGCGTGTCCTCGTATATCAACATGCCGGCTGTGCCTTTCTTCTCGGAGATGGCCGCGGTGATGTTATGGAGTTCGTCGATGGTCTCCGCCAGCTTGCTTCCTTCCAAGCCCTCCGACAGTTTGGCCAGTGCCGCGGTGAACGCCTTCGTGTCGGCCGCTATCTGGTCCAGGTCTTTAGACAGATTCTCGTCGTAGAGAAGCTTCTGGAGAGGGCCCTGGCCCGTGGTCGCCTGATCGGCCAGTTTCTGGACGCTGGCAAAGGCCTCGGATGCCTGGGTGGCGGCTGTCTTCAGCTCGACGTACAGCTCGTCGTCCTTGAGCGCCTTGCCGATGGAGCCTTGGCCGGCCTCGAGGTTGGCGGTGATCTGCTTAAGGCTTGCAGCGACCTCCTTTGCATCGCTCGCAAGCTGGTCCACGTCCGCCGAGAGCGCCTCGTCGTTCAGGAGCCTGGCCGCAAGGCCCTTGCCCTCGCGCAGGTCGGTTGTTACCTGCTCGATGCCTTCGAAGGCCTTTCGGGCGGAGTCAACGGTCGCCTTCAGCTCGTCCTTGTCGATGGTGCTCGTGACCTCCTTGAAGTTCGCGAAGGCCTGGTCGGCGTTGTCGAGCGCTCTGCCCGCCTTTGCGAGCGCGTCCTGCGCGTCCGTGAAGATCTTCGAGGCCTGGTCCAGGGTGTTGCCCGCCTTGGAGATGAGCTCGGTAATGCTCGGCCTGATGTCGGTGTTCTCCAGCACGTCTCCGTTTTTGAGCGCGGGCGCCTCAGGGTCCTCCTGGCTTATGGTGATGAAGCTGCCGCCGAAGACGCTGCGCGTTTCCACGTGCGCCACGTCCTTTGCGCGGATCGTCACCCCCGGGCGTATCCACAGAACCGCTTCGACAGGACGGTCCGTGGGGATCGCGGTGTCAACCGACAGCTTGCCCAGGCGTCCCACTTCCACGCCGGCCATTCTGACCTCGTCGCCCACCTGGAGGGTCTGCGCGGTCTCGAAGCGCGCTGTGATCTCATAGCCTTTGTTTATGTAGCGCTCCAGGTTCTCGATATAGAATGTGGCCAGCGCAAAGATGATCAGCGCTCCGAGAAGGAGCAATCCGACCAGCACTCTTCTGTTTACCATCTCGATCCTCCTCAAGCCAGCCGGGCCGCCTCGCGTGTGCGCCCCGGCCCGTTTCTCAGAGAGCAAGCAGGACCTTCTCCAGGAAGTAGTCCGCTATCAGAACCGCCAGCAGCGAGTAGACGACGCTGTCGGTGGTGCTTCTTCCGACGCCTTCCGCGCCGCCGCTCGTCTTGAATCCAAAGTGACAGCCGGTGACTGCAATGATGCCGCCGAAGCAGAACGCCTTGGCCAGGGAACGCCAAACGTCCCTCAAGCCGCCGGGATGCATGAAGTTGAAGAGTACGTCGAAGAACGTTGAGAAGGGCACCCCAACGTAGGTGTGAGCGACGAGCGCTCCACCCAGCATCGCCACGAAGTCAGCATATATTACCAGAATGGGAAGCATGATGAGGCAGGTCAGCAGACGGGGCGCGGCCAGGTAAGCCACGGGCCGCACGCCCATGACAGTCAGCGCATCCACCTCCTCGTAGACCTTCATCGTCCCGATCTCCGCGGCGTAGGCGCTGCCCACACGGCCGGCCACGATGAAGGCGGTTATTACGGGCCCGAACTCCCTGATGATCACTATGCCTATGAGGCCGATCCGACCCTCTTGATTGAACGGGGCGAACAGGTAGCCGGTATGCAGGGCGAGGATCATCCCGATGAAGCAGGCCATGACCGACACAACGAGCAGGCTCCGGTTGCCCACCTCGTAGAGCTGCTTGAACAGGAGCTCGTTGCGCCGCAGCACGTATCCCGTGCTTCGGAGGCTGTGAACGGTCAGAGCCGCGACGTGGAAGGCGTTGTCAGCGGTTTGCCAAATCCAGCTTAGCACGCCGTCCTCCCTCGGGTGTCTACAGCGGAATGTAGAGCAGCCGCCACCGGCTGCCCTTCTCAGACCAGCAGTATTTTACCAGACCAAGCAAAAGGGAACATGATTTTTCGCCACCCGCTCCCTCGTCCCCGATGCTGTCGTAGTCTATCAGCACAGGCACGCTCAGATAAGTGCCGTGGGGACCGGACTTACGGTGGAACAGCCGCCACAGAATACGGACCTCTCTCTCGCCGTCGGGGCGCCGGTGGTACTGAAAGAAGTCGAAGAACGCCCGGTAGTTTCGCTTGTATCCCTCCGCTCTGTCTGTCCAGCCGTAGCTGGCGATCCAGAAGTGCGACGAACGGTCAGGTTCTTTCTTGAAGGTCGCCAGCGGCCACAGCGTTATGCTGCGGCTGGTCACGCCTGCGTATTCGCCGGCGGTGTAATGCTGCGTATAGTGCCAGTAGATCGGCGCGATAACGAAGGTGGCGTCCTTCCTGTCCTCGCGCAGGCTGTTGTTCTCCACCCAGACCAGCACCCACAGGATGCGGTGTCGAGTGAGGCGCCGCTCGGATTCGGGCCCTCCCGGGCCGTACTGCGCTGTATACGAGTAGAGGGGGAAGATGCGGAAGTCACGCTTCGTGGGCGAGCCTTCGTACCGGATCAGTGACCACAGCGCCGACCAGCCCTTCGTCTTGTCGCGCTCCCGGGTGTCGGACTTCGTCGTGAAGAGGAATACCTGCCGCTGGCGCGCGACGACTTTCCCGTCGCCATCACGAATGGTCTCCGTGGAGTAGAACGGGAAGACTCCGAACGCACGCCGTGTGTACCGGCCGCTTGTTTCGCTCCACTCCCTCGTGCCCCAGCGCACGAACGGCCAGAGCAGGTAGTGATCGTCGTACACTCCGCTGTTGCGGTTGTGCACGTAGAGCGGCCAGACGCGCAGGACCTTTTGCCTGCCGTCCGGAGTTCCGCCGATAGTGAAGAACGGCCACAGGACGTTGTGCCGCACGTAGTCACGGTAACGGTAGTAGGAGTACAGCGGGAACGCGACGAAGGAGAACGTGTCCCCGAGCAGCCCGTGCGTCACGCCGCCGACCGGAAACAGGGCGAAATAGGGGCCCTCGGGCGGCCGAGAACCCCAGAAGACCAGAGGGAACACCATGCCGTGGGCGACCTTCTGCCCGCCGCCGTGCCTGACGATCTCCGAATGCTGGAACAGCGGCCAGAACCGGTGCAGCCAGTGATCGCCCTCCTTTGCCGACTGGAGCCCGAGCGGCCAGAGGTACTGAAGCCGGTGCGATCCCTCGGCCCTGTTGCTTTCGTAGTTGTAGAAAGGCCTTACGACATGGTAGTGTCGGTCGCCCTCCACCTCGATGCCGACGAACGGGTAGAGGATCTCTATGCTGGTGAGCTGCTTGCCGGGATAGGTGTCGGACTTACGGGTTTCCTGGAAGTAGACGGGCCACAGGTTCACGCGAGGGCCTGCGCATCCGATGAGGATGGTGCAGAGCGTGGCAAGAAGCGCCAGGGGACCTGTTCTTTGCTTCATGGACGGCACGCGCCCCAGGATCAGAAGGAAAGACCGCCCGCCCCGCCGGGCCCGTCGCATCCTCTACTCCAGCGTGACGGACCAGTACGCCTCGTCCAGGAAATGCTTCCAGGAGAAGTACTTCTTGCGCCTGAGCTTGAGCCTTATGACGGGATTGAACCTGGGCTGGACCGGCTTGCGAATAAGCTGCATGCCGGCCTCGGCGGGCTTTCGCCCTCCCTTGCGCTTGTTGCATTCCGTGCAGGCGCAGGCCACGTTGCCCCAGCAGGTGTGCCCGCCGGCCGATAAGGGGATCACGTGGTCAATGCTCAGTTCGAAAGTGGGGTACTTCTCACCGCAGTACTGGCACCGGTTCTCGTCACGCGCGAAGATGTTCCTGCGGTTCAGGGGGACGGTGTATTTGGGGAAGCGGTCGTAAGAGACAAGACGTATTATGCGAGGCACCTGGATCTCGTAGCTCACCGTGGACACCCACTCGGCGTCCTTGTCGAACAGGCCGCTCTGACGTTTGAACTCGCTGATCTCCTGCCAGGTCTCGAACCCATAGAACTCATAACGTCCGTCAGCGACGTCCACGATCTCAGCCGCGTCTTTGCAGATCAGGCAGAAGGCCCTCTTGACGGTCGTCAGGTTTACAGGCACCAGCGACCTGTTCAGCACCAGCACGCTGGACTCGAGGGCTAAGCTTGACATGGCTTCCACACCCGGTTGCGCTTCGGTCGGGCTCGCCGCCACGCACGGATACGCCGAAGGCGCGCCGAATCTGCTAGGGTAAATATAAACAAAGCCGGTGCGTTTCGCAAGTACTTCCGACTTTGCATCCGTCTTGGCGCCGACTCTGGCGATTGCATTCCGCCTTCCTTTACATCCAACAGGGCTTTGACTCGAGCATTCGCCGAAGCTACGATAGTTAAGAGCCTCTAACAAGATGCCGCGTGAGCCGCGTTGCGCCTCCGGCCGGAGCCTGCAGCATGAAGAATCTCCTCAAGGAGCTCACCTTCAAGGACGGTCTCATCCCCGCCGTGATCGCTGACGCCGAGGGCGGGGAGGTGCTCACCCTGTGCTACATGGACGAGGATGCCCTGCGTGAGACGCTGAGGACCGGCCTGGTCCACGTGTTCCGGCGTTCCAAAGGGCGCATCATGAAGAAGGGCGAGACGAGCGGACACACCCAGTGTGTTGAGGAGGTGCGCGTGGACTGCCTGGGGAGATCTCTTCTGCTCAGGGTCCGGCAGCACGTGGCGGCGTGCCATCAGGGCTACAGGACCTGCTACCACAGACGTTACGACCCGCGCACGGAGACCGTTAAGGTCGTCGGCGAGAAGGTCTTCAATCCGAAGAAGGTCTACGGGGAGGACCCGACGTAGGCTCCTGCTTGCCTCTGGAGGGGTGTTCCGGCCCCGGGGGGGCCGTTGACCTGGCAGTTCCCGGCGGGATGGACGGGGGGCGGCTTTTGTGCTACATTTGGCTCTGCCGAGAACGACGACGCCGTCGAACACGTCTGAAAGGAGAGATTGATGGAGGCTGCCGGCGGAGACATCGAGGTTCTGGCTGAAAGGCAGCTCGAGGGCTTTCTGAGCAAGGTGGCTGCCGTTCGCGGATCGCTGCACAAGGTGGTCGTCGGACAGGACGACACTATCGACCTGCTGCTGATGTGCGTCGTAACGGGCAATCACGCCCTCCTGCAAGGCGTGCCCGGGCTCGCCAAGACGCTGATGGTCAAGGCGCTGGCCTCCACCTTCAGTTGGGAGTTCAGACGCATCCAGTTTACGCCCGACCTGATGCCGTCCGACATCACCGGTTACGAGCTTCTCCAGAGCGATGGCCGTGGCGGGGCCGTCGGACAGAGCATGGTCTTCCGGCCGGGTCCAGTGTTCGCGAACCTCGTGCTGGCGGACGAGATAAACCGGGCAGCGCCGAAGACGCAGTCGGCGTTGCTGGAGGCAATGGCCGAGCTGCATGTAACCGTGGGCGGCAAGACGTATCCGCTTGAGGAGCCCTTCCACGTGGTGGCCACGCAGAACCCGATCGAACAAGAGGGCACCTATCCCTTGCCTGAAGCCCAGTTGGACCGGTTCATGATGGAGATACGGATTGACTACCCCACTCCTGAGCAGGAGCAGGAGATCGTGTTCCTGACCACGGGGGGCCAACCGCCCTTGCCTGAGCCCATCATGGATCGGCAGGAGTTCCTCGGGCTGCGCAGGCTGGTTGCTGCTGTTCCGGTGCCCAGGAGCGTCGTGGCGTATGCGGTGCGGTTCTGCGGCGCTTCTAGACCCCATGCGCCCGGTGCAATAGACGACGTGCGGAAGTACGTGGAATGGGGCTGCGGGCCGCGTGGCTCGCAGTTCCTGGTTGCAGCGGCGAAAGCGCGCGCCCTGCTGCTGGGTCGCACCACGCCGACAGTGGACGACGTGCGCGCTGTGGCGCTGCCGGTCTTCCGTCACCGCATCATACCCAATTACCAGGCCGTCGGCGACGGGGTTGATGCCACCGACATCGTCAACAGGCTGCTTGACCAGATTCAGACGTAGCCGCGCTTGAAGGAGGTCCGAGTGCCAGGGGCAGTCGTAAGAAGCAGGTTCCTGGACGTCGGCGCTCTGAGTCGGCTTGCGCACCTGCGCTTCGAGACTAAGCACATCGTCGAGGGCTCCTATTCGGGTCGGCATCGTTCGCGTCACAGGGGCGGGGCGGCCGAGTTCCTGGAACACCGCCAGTACGCGCCGGGGGACGATATCCGTCGGCTCGATTGGAAGGTTCTCGGGCGCACGGGCAGGTCATACGTGCGCGTCTACGAGGATGAGACGAACCTGGAAGCCACGTTCCTGCTTGACGTCAGCCGGTCTATGGTGTTCGGTGGGCGGTCGTCGCAAGACACCACAGGGTCAAAGCTCGACTACGCACGGTACATCTGCGCCGCGCTGGCGCACATCATCATCAAGGAACAGGATCGTTTCGGCCTGGCATTGGGGTCGAATCGGCTCCACCAGTTCCTGGCTCCGGCGGCCACAGCCACCCAGTTGGAAGCCGTTCTATCGGCCATAGAAAACGTCAGCCCGGTTCCTGACACGTCGCTTGCAGCGCCGCTGCGCGAGGTCTTCGGTCGGGTGCGACAACGTGGCGTGCTTATCGTGGCCAGCGATTTTCTCGACGACCTCGAGCAGCTCTTCGCTGCCATCAGGCTGTTCCGGCACAGCCACTTCGGCGTCCTGCTGTTTCACATCGTGCACCCCCAGGAGGAACGATTGCCGACCGGCCCCGCCTACCGCTTCGAGGGTTTGGAGGGGGAGGGGCACCGCGACTGCTCTCCCGGCGAGATAGCGGCCCTCTACGAGAGGAGGTTCCGCCGATTCACGCACGGACTGCGGACCCTGGCTACCACCGCGGGCTGCGGATATTACTTCCTCTCGACGGCTGTGCCATACGTGCAGCATCTGAAGAAGCTGCTTGTCGAACGACATGGATGAATAACACGCAGGCGCCTTGCAGGGTTCAAAGGTCGCCTGTCCTGGCAGTACAGGTGGGTCTATGGGCTTCTTGCATCCCGTTGCCCTGGTCATAGGAGGCGGGCTGCTGGCGCTGCCGATCGCCGTGCACCTGCTGACGCGGCCTCGGCCCATCCGGTTCCCGTTCAGCGCGCTGCGCTTTCTGGAGAGCGTGCTGCGACAGCGCCGCTTCTTCTCGCGACTGCGTGACGTGCTGATCCTGGCGCTTCGCGGTTTGCTGCTCGTGGCCGTGGCGGGGGCGTTTGCGCGTCCGCTGCTTCAGGGACGCGTTGGCGCTGCGGCACAAGACGTGGCTCAACGGTTGGTGGTGCTCGATGTCTCCAGGAGCATGAACGCTCGCCGAGGCGGCGTGCGTGTCTTCGACAGGGCCAGGGCGGAAGCGCTGCGCTATCTGAGCCGCGTGGCGGACATGCGTGTAAACGTCATCTTCGCCGGCGCAGCGCCGCGGGCCGTATTCGACACGTTCTCGACCAACCACCTGGCCCTCCAGGCAGAGGTCCGGCGGGCCGAGGTGCGTGAGGAGGAATTGGACGCGCGGGGCGCGCTGGCCCAGGCGGCCCACATGCTGGCGAGCGCGGAAAGCCCCGGCAAGGGCCAGGTTGTCATTGTCACCGACTTGCAGCAGACCAACTGGAGCAAGGTTTCCGACATCCAATTCCCGGCGGACGTGGATGTGATCGTCGAGTATGTGGGGCTCGGCCCGGAGGTCGGCAATCTCGCTGTCGCTGACGTTGCGGCAAAGGGACGCAGCGAGGTCGGCGGTGTGGCGAGGGCAGCGGTCGAAGTGAGCAACTTCTCCAACGCCGACCAGGTTCGGACGGTGCAGCTCACTGCGGCCGGCCGCGTCTACCACCAGGAGGTCCGCTGCGGGGCCGGCCAAAGCGCGGCGGCCGTATTCGACATACCGGCCGACCAGCCTGCCGGCGTGGCGGACGAAGGATGGGTGACAGGCAGCGCGCAAATCCTGGAGGCGCGAGACGCGCTGCCATCCGATGACACGCGGCATTTCGCCTTCAAGCTCGCCGAGGCGCCAACGTTTGCCCTGATCGCGCGCGAGGATCCGACGCAGGTCGGCACCTCGGCATACTTCCTGTCGCGTCTGCTCTGCCCGGGCTTCACTCGGCCCGGCGAGCGGGGTGAACGTGTCCTTTGGGTCGAGGCCGGTTCCCTGACGAGCGCGGCCCTTGCCGAGGCGGACATGCTGGTCATCAACGGCCCCGGCCGACTGGAGGACGCATCGCTGGAGCTCCTGGCGGACCTGCTGCTTCGCGGCCGCCCCGTCTTCTACGTCGTCTCGGGCGTTGCGGACGTGGAGAACCTGCATCGGCTGGAGGAAATCTGCGGCGGCGCCCTCAAGCTGCCCGTCCGGTTCTCAGCCTGGACCGAAGAGTCAGGCTCCGCCGCCACAGCCGGCGGGGCGCCCGACGGTGGATTCACCCTTTCACACGTGCAGGCCTCACTCAGGCCATTCAGCGAATTCGGCGATGCGCTTGAACGCCTGACGCGCGGGGTTACGGCGGCCCGCATCCTGAAGACGACAGAGGATGCCTCGGGAGTGCCCGAAGACGTGCTCGCCCGATGGAGCGACGGCTCGGCCGCCATGGTCTGCACCGATGTGGGAAACGGGCGGCTCGTGATCTGGAACTGCGACCTGCTGCGCTCATCCTTGCCGCGCAGCCCCTTCTTCATCGTTCTGGTCCGCGAACTTACGTTGATGCTGCTTGCAGATCGGTTCGGCGTGGAGAGCGCACTGCCGGTGGGCGCAGCGCGCGTGCTCGCGGTGCCTCCAGGGGCTGAGTCAACGCAAGGCCTGAGCCTGATCGGGCCGGACGGGGTCGCCATAGAGCAGCTCGAACTCCAGGAGGGGGCGACCGGTGCGACCTGGCGCTGGGCGGAAGTGGGTCCGCCGGGGGTGTATCGGGTGGTGCGCGGCGAAAGCACGCTTCTCGCCGTCGCCACGGCATGCCCCGCCGCCGAGAGCGACCTGCGGCCGATGCCGGCCGCGGAAGTCGCAAAAGGGCTCGCCCTTGGGAGTGAAGTGCCCGGGCGAAAGCCCACGGTGACGGTCCTCGGCCTGGAAGGCGGCGCTGAGCGGAGCGAGACGTATGAGGTCTGGCCCTGGCTGGTCGTCGCCGCCTTGGTCGTGATACTGCTGGAGCTTGGCACGTTGAAGTTCTTCCGCGTATAGAATCATCGGAGTGGAAAGTGGTGCGGACACTCGTCGTAGATCCGCTCATCCCGGGCAATCTGTGGGTGGTGCTCGCGGTGCTTTCGCTGGCGGGTGTAGTCGCATACCTGTTGGTCATGCCGCCGCGGGTGTCGCGCGCGCGTCGGGTGGCCATCGGCGTGCTTCTGACGATCGGCGTCGCGGGGCTGCTGGCAGTGCTGCTGAACCCGACCTGGGAGGAGCTGTCACGCGAGCGGATAGAACGGCTGGCGCTCGGCGTGCTGCTGGACACGTCAGGCAGCATGGAGACCGCGGACTGCGGGGAACGCACGCGCCTTCAGGCAGCCAAGGAGTTGGCGCAGGAACTCCACGAGGACCTGAGCGACCAGTTTGAGGTGCGCCTGTTCGCCTTCGACGAGCGACTGCGCCCTCTCGCCATGGCTGATATGGAATCCACCCAGGCGGGTGGCATTGCGACGGACCTGGGCGGGTCCGTGGCCGCCGCGCTGGAGTCGTACATGGACGAGGAGGCTGGTCTGGTCGTCCTGAGCGACGGGATTCACAACGTGCCGGACTCCCTGGCGGGTGTTGCCCGGGCGGCACGGGTGGCTCGCGCCATGGGCGTCCCGGTCTTCACCAAGACACTCGGGACCGACGCCTCGGTTCAGGATCTCAGCGTTGCGCCGGCCACGCCGGACGACGTGGCGTTCGTTCGGCAGGAGGTTCCCATCCGGGCTCTGGTCGAGCATCGGGGGATTGGCCGCGGCAGCGCAGAGGTCACCCTGCACGCCGACGACGAGGTGGTCGGGGCGCAGACGGTCAGTTGGCTGGACGAGCGGCCGGTGCGAGTGGAATTCCCCGTCAGGCACGATGAGCCCGGCATCTACCGCTACGTGCTCCAGGTGAGCCCCTTGCCCCAGGAGACGGTGCGCGTGAACAACGAGTGCGTCTTGCACCTGAGGGTGACAGACACGCCGATCAACGTGCTCGTCCTCGAAGGAAAGCCGTACTGGGATCTCAAGTTCCTGCTGCGATGCCTTGCGGAGGACGCCGGCGTTTCGGTCACGGGAGCCGTTCGGGTCGCGGACGGCCGCATTATCCTGCGCGAGTTTCATGAAGGGGAGGACGGGGACCACCGGCACGGCACGGAGGAGGTGCAATTGCTGACGGACGGCTCGTCGCTCCTCGGTTCGTACGAGGCGCTTAAGCACTACCACGTCGTCGTGTTGGGACGTGAGAGCCAGACGTTCCTCACTCCGGCGAATGTCGAAAACCTGTGCCGGTGGATTGCGGAGTGGGGAGGGGCGCTGGTGTGCGCACGGGGGCAGCCGGTGCCCACTGTGCCCGAGAGGCTGGACGCCGTGATGCCGGTGCGGTGGAAGAGCGGCAAGGAGATGCGCTTCCGCATGCGCATCAGCGAGCAGGCCGAGGTATCAGGCTGGCTGCCTGAGGGGTCGGGCCTGATGCCCAGCCTGGCAACAGGATCGTCGGTGGAGGCAGTCAAACCGCTGGCCACGGTCATCGCGCGCGCCGAAAGCCAGGAGCCGATTGACGACATGGCGGTGGTGACCTGCCAGCCGTACGGCTCCGGGCGGGTGGTTGTGGTCGAGGGTTCGGGCCTGTGGCGGTGGGCGCTCCTCACGACCGATCAGCAGGACCAGCGAGATCTCTACCGCAAGTTCTGGAACAACCTGATGCGCTGGCTCGCCGCCTCCGCCGACTTCCTGCCCGGCGAAACGGCCGCCCTCCGCAGCGTGCGAAGCACTTACACCACGCTTGAGCGCCCGGCAGTGCAGCTTCTCGTCAGGTCCGACCCGGAAGTGCGGGCCGATTCGGCGCCTCTCATCGAGCTGAGCACCGCGGCGGGCGACGACGTGCGCCGGCTCTCCGCCCTGCCCGGCAGCGAGGAGCCGGGGGTGTTCCGCGCCTCGTGTGACCCGCTGCCGCAGGGCGCTTACGTGGCCAGGCTTGTGCGCACGGGAGCCGCGCACCCGGTGCAGTGTGCATTGGAGGTGAAGGAGCCCGTGGCCGAGCGACTCGACCTGCGCGCAAGGGATGGAGTCATGCGGCGGCTTGCAGAGGAATCGGAGGGCGCGGTTCTCACGGATGATCCGGCCGGGCAGGTGCGAGAGGCATGCGTGGCCCGCTGGACGGAGCGCCACCCGGAGGAGTTCCGGCGCACGCCTGTCTGGGACAGGCTTGCGGTTCTGTTGGCGCTTGCTGGAGTGATGGTGTCGGCATGGGTGGTCCGCCGGCGTGGCGGGTTGGTCTGAGATGGCTAACGGACTCAGCAATGCACCTCACAGCTACTGGCCGAGCGCCCTCCTGGTGGCGCGCGTCCGGTCCCTTGCCGGGCGCAGGAGAGCGGTCATCCGGATGCGGGAGTTCTTCTGGCTGCTGGTGATGGCGGGTCTCGGTTTGCTTTTCGTGGGTTGGCTGGATCTGCTGGCGCCCATGCCGCCGCTGCTGCGTGTGGCAGGCGTAGCCGCCGCCTTTCTGTTTGCGTGCGGATTCGCGGTGAGGGATTCGCTTCTCTTGCGGTACCGCAGCCGGCCCATGGCCATCGCCAACGATGTTGACCGGCTTGCCGGCGCGCGCGGACAGGTCGCCGCAGGTCTTGACCTGACCGGCCTCCGCGCGGGATCCGAGGCACTGACCGTGGCGCTTGCGAGGATCGCCGTCCGGCGCGCCGTGGACATCGCTGCGAAGGTTCCCGAAGAGCGGATTGAGCCGCTCCGCACTGTGGGGCGGGCCTTCATGGGCTTCGGCGGGCTGCTGGTCGGCGTGGCTGCGCTGGTGCTATTGTGGCCGCGGGCGCTGCAAACAGAGTGGGGGCGCCTCACTGACCCATATGGCGACCATCCCCCGTATTCACGCCACGTGTTCAACGTCGAGCCGGGCGATACTTCCGTGGAGTACGGCGGCTCCTTCATCGTGGAGGCGAGGGTGGAAGGAGCACCGGTTGAGCGGCTGGACCTCGTCCTGCTGCAGTCCGGCGGCGCAGAGGAGGCCATGCCGATGTTCGAGGAGCGCGAGGGCACGTGGCAGGCGCAACTGATTGACATCGTCGAGCCGCTCGTCTACTGGGTGCGCGCTCCGAGGGGACGCAGCAATAGATACGACGTCACGGTCATCTACACGCCGCGCATAGAGTCGCTGACTGTTCGCATCACCCCGCCCGCCTACACGAACAGGCCCCCGACCGAGGGTCCTCTCCCGCAGGGAGGCATCGCCGGACTGCCCGGCACGGCGGTGGACATCACTGTGGCGAGCAACCGTCCCCTGTCCCGGGGCGAGCTGTACTTGAGCCGACATGACGGGGAGTCTGAGCCTCTGGTTGCAGAGCCTGATCCCAGGACGCCAAAGTCGGTCGCCTGGCACTTCTCAATCCGGCAAGCGGGCAGCATGTCGCTGTCCGTAATAGACGAGGCCGGCGAACGCTCCGCGACTGAGATAAGCGCCCCGATCCTCCTCCTGGAGGACGAACGGCCGTTTGTCCGGATTACCTCGCCGATGGCCGAATCGTTTGCGACGCCGGACGTGAACCTGCCGGTGGAACTCGAGGCCGAGGACGACTACGGCGTCGCCGCCCTGTCGCTTTTCAGATCGCTCAACGGGTCGCGCTACCTCTCGGAGGCGCTCATGGCGCCGGTGCCGGCCGAGCCGCGGCTGGGGGGCAGGAGCTTCCTGCCACTGAAGGAGTACGGCCTGTCGCCCGGCGACGTCATCTCGCTGTTCGGCCGGGTCGAAGACACGGACCCCGCCGGTCCCAAGGGAAGCGAAAGCGGCATCGTGCGAATCACGATCATCTCTCGGGAGACGTACGAGGAGATACTGCGTGCGCGGAAGACGGTCGCCGACTTCGCGGCGAAGTACGAGGCGCTGGCTCGCAGCCTTGAGGAACTCGCGTTCCAGGGAGAGGAGTTGCGCAAGGCGGCGGAGGGGGAGCAAGGGGAAGGTGTGAGCAGCGAGATGCAGGAGAAGTTGAACTCCTTTGCCGACGAACTGGCGAGTGCTGCCGAAGCTGCCTCGAGGGCGGCGGATGAACCCCCTCTCTACGCCCTGGACGAGCCTCTTGCCCAGTCTCTACGCGAAGCGGCGGCTGCCCTCAGCGCCGCCGCGGAGGCAGCCCGAGGCGCAGCGGGGGCGGGCAAGCCGACCGAGATGCGGGAGGGCCTGCGCAAAGCGCTTGAGGCCCTTCGCAGCGGCCGGCAGAACTACGAGGAGACCGTCGCAGAGCCGCTCGATCGGTATCTCCAGGCCTACCGGCTCCTTGAGATGGAGCAGCGCTTCATTGCCCTGGCTGAGCGCCAGTCGGGCCTGGCCGAAAGGATGTCCGACCTGAAGGGCCGGGACGGAGAAGCGGAGCCGGCGCTGCGGGTGCGCATGCAGGATCTGCTGGGGGAGCAGCGGGCCTTGGAAGAGGAACTGAAGGCCACGCTCGAAGGGATCCGGGCGCGCGCCGCAGAGCTGCCTGAGGATCCGGAGCTGGACAGACTGCGGAGCACTGCCGTTGAGTTTGCAGACGCCGTTCAGGCAAGCCGTGCCCTCCCCGCCATGAATGAGGCCATGCAAGGGCTCGAGGCCGGCCAAGGCTCGGCTGCGCATGCAGGCGCGGCGGAGGCTGCCGAGGTGCTTCAGAGCTTCATCAAGAGGTGTAAGGCCTGTGCAGGCGCTTGCCAGTGCGAGTTGGCCTTCGAGCCGACACTCCAGGAAGCGGCTGCGGCCACTGTCGAGCAGCTCTTGCAGGCCGCCCGGCTCGGCATGGGAAGGCCGGGTGGCACTGCGGGAACGGGGGCTGCCGGCGCCGGGATGGGAAGGGGCATTGGCGCGGGCGCCGGCGGCTACAGCGTGCGCAGTAATACGCCGGCCAACGTAGGGCTCTACGGCCCTGCCAACATGGCCCAGGCTCGTATGAGCGCGGCCGGTGGGACGGCAGATGCCACGCCGGGGCTGTTCTGGGAGGCGGGAGGCGGAGGGATGGAGGGCGAGATCGGTGCCCCGGAACGGGCCGACATCCCTTATGGTGGAGTCGCGCTCCAGGCGGTGCCACCCGGACACCGCCGGCGCGTGCGCGATTACTTCCGTCGGGTTGCGGAGGAAACCTCCATGGGAACGACATTGGAGAAAAGCGCCGGTGAAGAGGAACATTGAGCGTTTTGGGCGGCGGAGGATAAGGGAGTGAAAGCGAAGCTGCTGCTGTGCATATTGGCATTGCTGCTCGGAGCGATTGCGTACAGTGCGCAGGATTCGGCCGACGGGGAGGCGCCTTCGGCAGACGCCGGCGGGTCTGGAGATGCTGCGCTCGTGGAGGAGCCGATACAGGTCGGCGGAGAGGATGCCTCTACTGTGCAGGTTGCCAACCTGATCTACTCGCGGGTCAAGAGCTCCAAGTGTTTCAGCGACCATTTCCTCGTGAAAGCCGACAACGACTCGGCGATAACCACGAGTCAGCGCTTCCATGCAGTCAAGTTGGAGTCCGATGACCTCTTTCAGTACCCATTCGTCATCATGACAGGGGAGGGGGCTTTCAGCTTGACGGAGAAGGAGCGTGAGAACCTGAAGAAGTACTGCGAGAACGGCGGGTTCCTGCTCGCATCAGCTGGCTGTTCCTCCAAGGAGTGGAATGCGTCCTTCCGCGCGGAGATCGAGAGGATATGGCCTGACGCGAAGTTGCAGAAGCTGCCGATGAGTCACCCGGTGTTCCACACGGTCTATGACATCAGCGGCCTCAGCACGAAACACGGGGCACCCAACCCCCTGGAGGGCCTCAGCCTGGCGGGCAAGTTGGTGCTGATCTACTCTCAAGATGGCCTGAACGATACCGCGAACACAAGCGGGTGCTGCTGTTGCGGCGGCAACGAGATCGCCAACGCCGAACAGATCAACGTGGACATCCTGGCCTATGCGCTCATATTCTGAACAGACGGCAGGGGATAGCCCGCAGGCAGGCGCCGGCCGCGTGCATCGTCGCTGGTGCGCTCTGGCAGCGCTCCTGGTCTGGCTGATCGCATTGGCGGGCACTGCGTCCGCAGCGACCGGTCAGATTGCCTCCGGGCCCGTCGAGCGTCCGGCATGGCTTGGCGACTTCGAAGAGGCTTCCAGCCGCAGTCGCCTTCTCAATACTCCCCTCCTTGTGTCCGCGTGGCACCGAAGCTGCCCGTACTGCCCGGCTTTCGCTCGGACGCTTTCTTCCCCCGAGGTGATTGGGCAGATCGAGGAATTGGTCCTGCTGCGGCTTGACGTGGAAGCCGACCCGCAGACCTCCCGGATCCTCGCGATCGACGCTCTGCCGACGGTCGTGCTGCTGGCGCCTGACGGCGCCGAGATTGCCCGCGGCCGGGGGTATATGCCCCCCGGCACGTTTCTCCAGTGGCTGGCGGCTGCGAAAGAGGCAGCGGCGCTTCGGGATCCGGCAGAACTGGCTAAACGAACGCCGGCCGAGCTGGCTGAGGTTCTGGCAAGCAGGGACCCCGTTCAGCGTCAGGCCGCAGTTGAGGTGCTGAGCACCCGGCAAGAGACTGGCGCGTCCGTGGTCGTCGAGACCCTTGGTCAGGGGAAGCTCGCAGCCGCTTTGGGGGCCCTGGAGGTGCTCCGACTCTGGGGCGCGCCGATTGAAGGAGTGGATCCGTGGAAGCCGGACTCCATTGCGCCGGCAATGGAGGGACTTCGCACGTGGGTTCAGGACACGCAGCGCCCGCAGGAGGTCCGCATGCCGTCCGCCGAGGAGATCGAGCGCGACCTGAACATCTGGATGACCGGCGATGAAGGCGTTGAGTCGCGTGCCGCTTACGAGCGGCTGGCACGCGCGGGCAGGGATCTGCTGCCCACCGTCCGCAGCCTCACACCTCCTGCATGGGATCGCCGGCGCGAGCGGCTGACGGCGCTGCGCTACCGCCTGCTGCTGCCCTCCAGCACGGCGCTGCGCTTCCCCCAGGTGCCGTTCCAGATGGCCGCGCGGGACCCGAACGTGCGTGTGGATGCGCTGACTTCTCTGAGCAGGAACGCCGGTGCGCCGCTTGAGGACTTCTTCCTTGAAGCGTTCACCGACCCCGAGCCCAAGGTCCGGCAGACGGCTCTGCGCGGCCTCACGCAGACCGGGACGGAATTCGCCAAGGAACACGTGGTGAAGATGCTTGCGGATCCCTCGCTGGACGTGCGCGCGACCCTCCTGAAGGAACTGGCCGTCTCGCCGCTGCCCGACGTGGCCGAGGACCTGGCTCGATACGCATTCGATGAAGAGGATGAGGATCTGATCGTGCACGCAGTGCAGGCCCTGACGTCCGTGCGTGATGAAGATGCAGCATTCGACGCGCTGTTGAAACTGACGCGCCACCGGAGCTGGCGCGTGCGCGCAGAAGCTGTGAGCGGGCTCGGCGAAGTCAGCACAAGCGGCCGGGAACTCCGCAGACTTTCGCAGAAGCGCTGCGCCGCAGTAGCGAAGGCCCTGGAAGAGGTTCTGCATGACGACGATCTGTTCGTCGTCTCCAAGGCCGTTGAGGCCCTTGGCGACCTTGAGGAGGCGGACCTGAGCGACTGTCTTGATGAGCTTGCCCAGTTGGCGCAGACACACAGGGACCTCACGCCGATTGTGCTCAAGCTCATGGCGTCCAACGACAGCATAAAGGAGAGGGCGCTGCCGACCATCAAGGGCCTGTGCAGGCACGATGATCCCGAGGTCCGCGCCCAGGCCGTCGGCACGCTGCTCGCTACGATCGCGTCCCCTGCGTCTGAGGAGGTTCTGGCCTGTCTGTCCGACCCGGAGAGTTCGGTTCGCACTGCCACGGCGGCGGCGGTCTCGAAGTGGGCAGCGGCCAGTGACGAAAGCTCGGACGCAGCGGCCCTGCGGATTCCCGAAGCGCCCCGGGAGCTCCTGGTGAGCGCGCTGCGCCGGTTGACGTCTGCGAGCGATACCACGGAGCGCTTCCAGGGGCTCAAAGCACTGGTGGCGCTCGGTGAGCAGGAGGTCGCGTTTCCTGGCGTGCTGGAAGTTGTCAGCAGCGAGCCGCAGTACGCCGGAGAAGCTGTAGGACTCATACCCTCGCTGAAATGGGACAGGCGCAAGCAGCTCTATCTGACCTTGAGCCAACTGCCACTGGACGATGACACCTGGGCGAGCCTTTTCACCAGCGTCTTTGCAGACGCGCCCGAGACTGAGGAGGCCCTGTTGTGGGATGTGTTCAGCAGGGATACACACGTGCTGGCGTCGCCCGGCAGTGTTCTGGCCACCGTGGTTGAGTTCTACGGTTACGCAGCGGATCTGCCGAGCTTAGCTGTCGACAGCGGTCGTGGGAGGCGTCTCGCCGAGCGCGCCAGGGAGCAGCTCAAGTCCGAGAATCCGCGCAGGCAGGCCATGGCCCTTCTGCTCCTGTGTCGTGCACAGCTCGAGGAAGGCGAGACGGAGGCCATGCGAATCGCAGGTGCTCCTGCCGACGGCGGCGTCGCCGAAGAATTGCGGCAGGCCGCCCTTGAGATTCTGCTCTGCATCGGCTGTCGTGAACACGAAGAACTGGTCTTGCAGACCATGGCGGCAGACCAGGAACGCCTGCGCATTGCAGCTTTTGAATCCCTCCTCCGTGCGTACTCGCCCTTGCGGCCCGGTCTGCGCGTTCACATTGGGGACGAGATCGTGTGGGCCGAGTTCCTTGCCGGCGGGGACCTCCTCTCCGCCGGCGTGCGCACAGAAGCCAGCAGGCCCCGGGAACCCCCGGAGCTGCCTGAAGGGCTCTCACTGGATCTGGTGCGTGCGTTTGTCGGCTCGGATGATCCGGAGCTTTCGGCCGGAGCGGCATACCTGATGTCAGTGACGGGCCATGCGGAGTACCTGTCCGTGCTGGCCGAGGCGTGGCGCAGGAACAAGGACGAGCAGGGACTCTGGTTGGCGCTTGCACGCGGCATCGCTGCCGCCGACGACGATGACAGCGTTGACCTCCTCAGGGAGATATACAATTCCTTCGACGCTGGCGAGAGGGAGTACTGGGGGCCGGAGCTGTACTGGACCACTCGCCGAATGAGCGGGCCGCAGGCAAGGGAGTTCCAGAAAGAGATCAGGAACACACTCGGCCGCGGGCTGTTCAGATGAGCCCATGCTTGACTGCCTGCCAAATCGGGGGTATAAGAGCCTCTAACAAAATGCCCCGTGGCCGCGACGGGGTGTATTTCGCTGCAGGCCAAGGAGCGTGGGCGACGGCGCATAAGGGGTCCGAGCCTACTCCGCCGAAGCAGCTTCGGCTGCGAAGGCCGGATGCGCATAACCTGCGCGACACAGGCATGCAGCCAAAGACGCCCCGTCCCTTCGGGTTGCGCCTCGGGCTGGCGTCGCATCCATCTGGCCGGAGGCGCAACGCGGCTCACGCGGCATTTTGTTAGAGGCTCTGAGTGCCGCCGTTTCCCGGCGTGAGGGACTTGTGCTGTAGCAGCGGTGGCAGGGTCGAGCGATTTCTTCTGAGTCCGGCTCATGAGCAGTTCCACAAGGGTCGCCGTGATTGTCGCCCATCCTGATGACGAGACACTCTGGGCGGGTGGGACGATCCTTTCGCACCCCGAGTGGGAATGCTATATCGCCGCGTTGTGCAGGGGAAGCGATCCGGACCGATCGCCCAAGTTCCACCGCGCGCTCCGGCAGATGGATGCGTCGGGAGACATGGCCGACCTGGACGACGGAGCGGAGCAGACTCCTCTCCCGAGCGCAGTAGTGGAGGGCGCAGTCCTTTCGCTGCTGGCGGACAACGAGTTTGACCTGGCTGTGACTCACGGTCCCTGGGGCGAGTACACGCGACACCGGCGGCACGAGGAAGCGAGCAGCGCCGTCACCGGATTGTGGACAGCAGGCAGGATCCTCGCGGATAATCTGTGGCTGTTCGCATACGAGGACGGCGGTGGTCAGTACCTGCCCCGGCCGCGCCGTGACGCGCATAGGATAGAGCGGCTGGACACGGAGACGTGGACACGGAAGTACAGCATCATCACTGAGACTTACGGCTTCGCGCCGGACAGCCTTGAAGCCAGAACGACGCCCACAGAAGAGGCGTTTTGGTGCTTCGAATCTGCCGGGGAGCTTAACGCATGGCTCCAGAGACGGAGGTGTGAGGGATCATGAAGGTATTGGTGCTCTATGATTTCCCGCCTATGCCAGGCGGGCTGGCGACACAGGGAGATCTGCTCTACAGGGGCCTCCTGCAGCTTGGCGTTGACGCTCATGCCGTGCATTTCGAGTCCGCGCAGGAGAAGGAATGGTACTACCGCTGGTTCGAACCGGACGTGGTTCTGGGTGTGGGATACTGGGGGCATACCCCGCACTTGATCCTGCATCCGCAGCGCTACGGTGTCCAACCGGTCCCCTGGCTTGTAGCTGACGGGTACATCGCGAATTACCAGGAAGCGCTGAATGCCCTGCCGCTGATTCTGGTGACGTCCAATTGGGTCAAGGAAGTCTACATGCGCGATGGTCTTGACGGCAAGAACATAGAGATACTGCCGGTCGGCACCGACACGGATGCGTTCTGCGTGCGAGACAAGCAAGACCCCAAAGTAACGTGCGTGCGGGAGGCGCTGGGCGTTGCGCCGGACCAGGTGATGATCCTTACCGTTGGCGGCGATGCGGCGTCGAAGGGCGCTCAGGAGGTAATGCAGGCCCTGGCCATGATAGACACGAGGGCGCCGGACTGGAAGTATGTCTGCAAGGTCTGGCCGCAGCCGCGGACCGAGTTGCAGAACGTCGCCGATCTTCAGCTTGCCACGCACCTGGGCATTGAGAAAAGCGTGATCTACACCACCAGCGTGGTCTCACGCAACTTCATGCCTTACCTGATGGCGGCCTGCGACATTTACGCCGCCCCGTCGCGCCTG
>Ga0315274_10001216_pt1 | contig 39865 bp, 35 predicted proteins | sample YL17G02_20_MG_FD_203700 | JGI IMG/M metagenome (GOLD analysis project Ga0315274, IMG submission 203700) | Sediment microbial communities from Yellowstone Lake, YNP, Wyoming, USA - YL17G02_20 | ecosystem: Environmental > Aquatic > Freshwater > Lake > Sediment | place: USA: Wyoming | collected...
GTTCTTAACTTTAGGCAATTTTAGGCATTTTAGGCATTTCGAATTCTAGGCATTTTTTATCTGTGTTCATCTGTACTACTGTAGTGTAAAATCTTTAAATTTTGTTAAGCCTTTTTCATGAATCCTTTTCTGTGTTTATCTGTGTTCATCTGTGTCCAATAAAATTTTTTTGGTTGCGGCGCAGCCGCGCTAAGTTTATCTGTGTCCAATTGGGCTTTTTACTCGGGGCCGGGCAGGTCCTTTTCCCGGTCGTACAGGTCCTTGCCTTTGGGGGTGATCCGGATTTTACTGCGCCCCTTCACCTCAATCAAGCCCGCTCCTACCATCTCTTCGATGGCCATCGCCGCCGTCTGGGCCTGGGATTCATTCTCCAGGGGGAGGGACATGATGAACTGGGAGGCGTTGACGAAGTCCGCCTGGGCCGCCAGCATCTCCAAGACGGCCAGGTGCAGGTCGCTGAAGGTTCTTTTCGGCAGGGATAGATCTTCTTTGAGGAAAACACCCGTGGAGGGAGCTTTGGTCCGGGCTTGAATAAACATCGATCGCCCGCACTTGGGACACTCCATAATTACATCTTCCAGAAGTTCAGAGCAGTAAGCGCAGGTCTTCATGAAAACCCCTCTCTGAAATGATCAATGATCAATGGTCAATGAACAATGGCCAATGGTCAATGATCATTGAACAATGGTCATTGATCAATGGACAATGAACAACAAGCAATCAGTAACGAGCAACTAGAAATCAGCAACCAGCAACGATCTATGACCTGCCGGCGTTGGACCGGTTCTACGCACACTCGCTGTACCCGCAGGCATGGCAGACCGAGCATCCTCCCTCGTGTTCCACGATTCCGCCGCATTCCGGGCAGGCCCCTTTGAAGAGGGGAGCTTTTTCGATCTCTTCGCTTTCCATTTCTCCATGGCCGTTGGAAGACATGTGCTGCTGGATGGCCTTGGCCACGGCATCGGCGCAGGACCTTATCCGATTCTCCCCAAAACCGGATTGGGAGTGGCAGGAAATATCCGCCAGTTGCTTCACCACTGAGTTGACGTGGATTCCGCTCCGCCAGGCCAAAGACACCATTCGCCCGATGGCCTCACTCTGGGAGGCCGCGCAGCCCCCCGCTTTCCCTATGGTGGTAAAGAGTTCAAAAAGCCCGTTTTCATCTTCGTTGATGGTTACGTACAGGGGCCCGCAGCCGGTCTGCATCCGGTAGGTCCAGCCTTTGAGGGCCATGGGCCGTTTGCGGACTACTTTTTTCTCCTTGTCCGCCGTGCCCTCCGTCTTCTCGGCCTTCTTGCCGGTGGAGAGAACCTGCTGATCCCTCGAACCGTCGCGGTAGATGGTCACCCCCTTGCAGCCCAGCCGGTAGGCGAGCTCGAAGACCTCCCGCACGTCCTCCACTGTGGCGTGGCGGGGGAAATTGACGGTCTTGCTCACGGCGTTGTCCGTGTATTTCTGGAAGGCGGCCTGCATGCGGATGTGATCCTCCGGGGTGATATCGTGAGCGGTGACAAAGAGCCGGCGCACTTCCGGGGGGATTTCTTCCAGGTCTTGGATCGATCCGTGCTCGACTATTTTTTTCATGAGTTCCGGCGAATCGAAGCCCTTCTCCCGGGCCAGGGTTTCAAACTGGGGATTGACTTCAATCAGGGTATTGTTGTCCAGCACCTGTCTCAAGAAGGATACGGCGAAGATCGGCTCGATCCCCGAGGAAGCGTTGGCGATGATGGAGAGCGTACCGGTGGGGGCAATCGTGGTTACCGTAGCGTTGCGGAGGGGAGGTTCCCCCCGCTGATCGTAGATGGACCCTTTGAAGTTGGGAAACGCCCCCCTCTCCTTCGCCAGCTTGCGGGAGGCCTCGTGCCCTTCCCCGTTGATAAACCCCATGACCTTTTCCGCCAGGGCGATGGCTTCCTCGGATTTGTAGGGGATCCCCAGGGCGATCAGCATGTCCGCCCAGCCCATCACCCCCAGCCCGATCTTGCGGTTGGCATGGGTCATCTCGGCAATCTGGGGGAGGGGATACTTGTTCAGCTCGATCACGTTGTCCAGAAAATGAACGGCCAGGCGAACGACTTCCTTCAGCCGATCCCAGTCGAACCGCCCCTCCTTCACCATCAGCCCCAGGTTGATGGACCCCAGGTTGCAGGATTCATAGGGCAGAAGAGGCTGCTCTCCGCAGGGATTGGTGGATTCGATGACCCCCGCATGGGGAGTTGGATTGTCCCGGTTGAGCCGGTCCAGGAACACGATCCCCGGCTCTCCGTTCTGCCAGGCTTGGCTGACGATCAGGTCGAAGACTTCCCGGGCGACAAGAAATCCCGCGGCCTCCCCGTTCCGGGGATTGATTAAAGAATAGGGCTCGCCCTTCTCCACGGCTTCCATAAAAGCCTCGGTGAGCCCCACGGAGATGTTAAAGTTGGTGAGATGGTTCTGATCGGTCTTGCACTGGATGAAATTCAGGATATCGGGGTGATCCACCCGAAGGATGCCCATGTTGGCGCCGCGCCGGGTCCCCCCCTGCTTGATCGTCTCCGTGGCCATGTCGAAGACTTTCATGAAGGAGATGGGGCCGCTGGAAACGCCGCTCGTGGTGCGGACCACATCGTTGGCCGGGCGGATGCGGGAGAAGGAAAAACCCGTCCCGCCCCCGGATTTGTGGATCAGGGCGGTGTATTTGACCGCGTCGAAGATGTCATCCATGGAATCCCCGACGGGCAGAACGAAGCAGGCCGAAAGCTGTCCCAGCTCCCGGCCGGCATTCATGAGCGTGGGGGAGTTGGGGAGGAACTCGAGCCCGGCCATGATCCGGTAAAATTCATCGGCGAGTCTGGCCGTGTCGGCCTGGGGATGGAAGTGGCTGTCGGGCGAGGCAATGGCCTCGGCAACCCGCCGGAACATCTCGGCAGGAGTTTCCAGCATTTTCCCGTTTTCCCGGATCAGGTAGCGCTTTTCCAGAACGGTAATGGCATTTTTCGAAAGACAGGGATCCACCCCGGCAGCGCAATCGTTTCCCATCTCGGCAGGCACTCCTTATTCAGACAGGCTGGATAGGATTCTTCGGATGTCCAGAATATTTAAGGCTATTCATACAAGATGTTGTATGCTTTAAATCATATACCACAATATCTATTGAAGGGCAAGGAAGAAAATCCGGAACCATGAGGATTCGCCCGGGCGGTTACGGTTTGGGTTTTGAATGGCCCCGCAAAAGAATTCCGCAGATCAGGGTGGTCACAAGGATAAGCGATGCGGCCAGGGTGTAACTCACGAAAAAACCCAGGTGGTCGATGAGATAACCCATGACCGGAGTGAGAATCCCGCCCCCCTCCATGCTGCTGAAAAAGTAAATTCCCAGGACTGCGGAACGTCTTCCCTCCGGAGTATGGGAGAGAATATAGACTTCGGACACCGGCATGCGCACGTAAATGATGACCCCCAGCGCCAGGAGCAGGATTCCGATTCCCAGCCAGGAGGATACGAAGTTGAGCAAAAAGATGACCGGGCCGGTCAGTAAAAGGACGATCAGGATCACCGGGATCGAGCCGAACCGGTCGGAAAGGTACCCCCCGATCGGGCTGACCCACAGTCCGGCAGAATAGATGATGGCATAGAAGGCGCCGGCCGTCTCCTTGCTGAATCCGATTCTGTCCACCAGGAAAAGGGGGATGAAGGACATGACCGAAAACAGGATCGCCGCGGAGAAGGTGCTCAGGAAGATAAACACGATCAGGGGACGCAGCAGGCGCTGCGTGGGGATCATTTCGGACGCGCGATGGGCCTGAATCCGTTCCACGGGCCCTCCCGCCCCGTGTTTTTTCAGGAGAAGGTGGAAGAAAATTCCAAATGCCAGGGTGGGAACGGCAAGACCGATAAACGAACCCCTCCAGCCCCAGTAGGCGGCTATGGCCGTGGCAACGAGGGGGGAGAGAAAAAAGCTGGCCCCCCCTCCAATCATGTGGAGACCCAGGGCCCGACCCCGGTGTCTGGGTTCCACGAAAGAGGTTATCATCGGCGGGGCCGCCGGATGGTACCCGCCCCCCAACACTCCCATCAGGGCCAGGAAGACGATCATCATCCAGAAACTGTGCGATAAGCCCACAAAAAAGCCGGCCACGGCGACCCCGCAGATTCCCAGAGTGATCATGATCCGAGGGCCGATCCGGTCGGCCAGCCATCCTCCGGGCAACTGTCCAATCCCGTAAGACAGGTTGAAGGCCGAAATCACCAGGCCGGAGTAGGTGTAGTCCAGGGAGAAATCGCTCCGGATCATGGGCGACAGGGGGATGGTCAGGGCGGTCAACAAGTGATGGCTGCAGTGGGCGAGGACAAAAAGAGGAAGCAATCCGCCGAGCAGAGTGCTCAAGGTGCTTTTCGGATGATCCGGTTCCATATTCCGTCGTTGACTCGGTTCCCGCGGTCGATGAAGAGAATTCCGGGCTGGGTTATTTCCGGAAAGACATCAAAGCTTTCATGTTTTCCAGAGGAACATTTTTGGAAAAATCACAGCCCACCGTTAGAATATATCCTCCCGCCTCTCCCCAGGCAGCCAGGCAGGCTTGGGCCTCTTCTCTGACCTGTTCCGGCTTTCCGGACAGAAAGGCCCCGGTGGGGGAGACATTCCCGGCCACGCACACTTTTCCTCCCAGGATCTCTTGGGCCGCTTTGAGGTCCACTTTATTCTCCAGGCTGAAGCAGTGCGGGCGGATCTCCAGGACGTCTTTGAGAACCTGGGTGGTGTTGCCGCAGATGTGAACCATGCTATATTTCTTTTTCGCTTTGACTCTGTTTACCAGTTCTTTGATGGCCGGGGCGGAGAATTTGCGGAATGTAAGAGGAGATACCACATCACCCGAGGCGACTGGGTCGGAGAAATTAGCCCCGGGGATATCCGGATGCTCCAAGATGGGCTCCAAAATGGCCCAGGTCAGTTCGGTGGAAAACTCAATCAGGTGGGAGAGTTTTTCCGGCTCCTGGAGGGTGGCGATCAGCAGAGGCTCCATGCCCAGAATCCGCGCCGTGAGGGTGAAAGGGGCCCACTGGGTGGGAACGATCATGGTTTTCTTGCCGATGGCATCCGCAATCAGATGGTGAGACCGGATGATCGCCTGCATGGTTGGGTCCTGAAGGACTTTTTCGAGGCTCAGCCTCTCGATCTCGTCCAGGCTTTGGATGACCGTCCCCCCCAGCGCGGGACTGTCGGCGGAGTCATCCTTGATGGGACACCCCAAGAAATGAACGGGATAGTTCAGGAGGTTCGACCCGGTCCAGATCAGGTCGTTCTGGAAGAGGTTGAAAAAGCGGATGAAGGCATCGGCGATCTGCTTCGGGTCATTTTTGATCTGGCCGAAGGTCTTGCCGGCACAATGAACGGCCCAAGCTCCGCCGCCGATCAGGGTCACCGGAACGCGGGGAGGCTTCTTCAACTCGAAGGCCATCTGCGCAATTTCTCTTCCGGTCATGGCTTCTTTTCCCTTTCTTGAGTCCGATCCGATTGGGGGGAGAAATTCAGGTAATCCTAAGGAACGCTAGCAGAGGGGGAAACAGATCGTCAAGAAAAAATTGCTTTCTTTCCTGAAAATGAGGCGAATTTTAGCGGCCGAAGGTAGAACGCCCTTTAAATACCGTATTTTTTCATCAAAAATACGAATTAATCCCAATTCCCCCCTTTGTCCATTCGAGAGAGAATAGAGTAAAATGGAGGGCTGAATGGTCTGGCCGAGATATTACAGTTTTAGGCGGAAACTTCCCCAGGCGGCCGGGAAAATGAATAAATTTTCCGGCTCTGGGCAGGAAGCGGATTCGCGGGGTAAAGATGGCTTTCCTGCCACGGGAAAGGAGAATCCCATGGTAGATATCATTCCCCGACCAACCAAGAGCCGAAAAGGAGCAGTGATTAAGGCTCTTCTATTGGTCACTTTCATCGCAGTTGCGATCGGCCTCATCCGCTTTACCCCGGTTAAGGAATTTTTTGTTAAGGAAGCATTGGGCCAGTTTTTGGATCGAGCCGGCTTTTGCGCGCCCCTGGTTTTTATGCTGGTTTATGCCGCAGGAATATGTTTGTTTCTGCCGGGTACCCTTCTCACGGCCCTGGGGGCGGCGCTTTTCGGCGCTTATTGGGGGTTTGTGTTTGTTTATGTAGGGGCCATGGCTGGGGCCAGCGTGGCTTTTTGGATTGGACGAACGCTGGGCAGGGATTTTGCCGCTTCTCTAATTGGAGAGAGGCTCAAAAGGTACGATGAGGCCATTGAACGCCACGGGTTTGCGACAGTCCTTTATCTGCGGCTGATTTATTTTCCTTTTACTCTCCTGAATTTCGGCATGGGGCTGACCAAAGTTAGGTTCGGGGATTATTTTGCGGGCACTGGTTTGGGCATCCTGGTAGGGACCTTTATTCTTACTTTTTTCGTCGGTACGATCAAAGAGGTTTGGGCTGGAGGGGACTGGGGGCAGTTGATTTCTTTCAAGGCTTTTTTCTCAGTGGGTCTTTTCGTCTTTTCTCTCTACATTCCCAAGATCATCAAGAAGATCAAGAAAGAAAAGGAATGATGGAATGGTGAAAGGATGGCCAAACAATTCAAAGACTCGGTCTTCCCACTATTCCAACATTCCAATATTCCATTATTCCATCGGTATTCAGGAGGGGGCTATGGCCAACTATGACTACGACATCGGAATCCTGGGGGGAGGCTCGGGCGGTTTGACGGTTGCAGCTGGGGCGGCTCAGCTGGGGGCCAAAACTCTACTGGTGGAGAAGGAAAAAGAACTCGGAGGGGACTGCCTCCACTACGGGTGCGTCCCCAGCAAGACCCTGATTCACACCGCTCATGTCTATCACCTGATGAAGAACGCCTCCCGGTTCGGACTGCCCTCCGCAGAGGTGCGACCGGTCGATTTCAGTGAAGTGGCCCGAAGAATCCAGTCGGTCATCCAGACCATCCAGAAGCATGACTCGGAGGAGAGATTCTGCGGCCTGGGGGTGAAAGTGGAATTCGGAAAGCCGGCTTTCCTGGATGAGCACACCGTCGAGCTCGCGGGAAAGAAGGTTTCGGCCAAGAACTGGGTGATCGCCACCGGGTCTTCCCCCGCCATCCCGCCGGTGAAAGGGCTGGGTCAGACTCCCTACGTGACCAACCGGGAGATCTTCTCCTTCGAACAATTACCGGCATCCATGATCATCCTGGGGGCCGGCCCCATCGCCGCCGAGATGGCCCAGGCGTTCGGCCGGCTCGGGACTCGAGTGGAGGTGATCCAGCGGTCCGGACAGATTTTGAGCAACGAGGACAAGGACATGGCCGACCAGCTCATGGAGGTTCTCCAGGAAGAAGGGGTTGCCTTTCATCTGAACACCTCAATCCTCAGCGCCCGGGACCTGGGAAAGGAACGGGAGGTGGTGATCAAGACCCAAGAAGGGGAGCCGAGGTTCCTAAAAGCTGAAACCATCCTGGTCGCCCTGGGACGGGAGGCCAACCTGAAGGGTTTGAACCTTGAAGGAATCGGGATTCCTTTCGACGACAAGGGATTGAGGCTGGATGCCCGGCTGAGGACCAACCACAAACACATCTATGGAGCCGGAGACGTGACCGGAACCTACCAGTTCACTCACGCGGCCGGGTATGAGGGGTCCATCGTGGTCAGCAACGCCATCTTTCACCTGCCCCGGAAGGCCGACTATACGTACCTGCCCTGGTGCACCTACACCCACCCGGAGCTGGCCAGCATCGGGATGAACGAGAAAAGGGCCAAGGCGGCGGGGATCGAATACGGCCTGTGGGTGGAAGAATTCAAGGACAACGACCGGAGCCTGGCCGAGGGGGAGCCCGTGGGAAAGATCAAAATGCTCCTGAACAAGAAGGGGAAACCGATCGGCGTCCAGATCCTGGGGCCGCGGGCCGGAGACCTGGTGAGCGAGTGGGTCGCGGCCCTGAACGGAGGGGTGAAGCCCATGACCCTGGCTGCGGCCGTTCATCCCTACCCGACCTTGGGGGAAATCAACAAGAAAGTTGCCGGCACCTATCTGTCCAGCAAAATCTTCTCCGAGCGGATGAAGAAAGGACTCCGTTTCTTTTTCAACCTGCGGGGTCGAGCGTGCGGACCCACGTAAGAATGCGGAATGCGGAATAAAAAAACCTAATGGGACACAGATAAACGCAGCACGGCTGCGCCGCAACCCAAATCGTAGGGGCAACCCGATGTGGTTGCCCATTTTGCGGGCGGCCACATAGGGCCGCCCCTACATTTCATAAAAAATCTTGATAAAATATAAAGACTTTACACATTAGTAATACAGATGAACACAGATTTAGTATTAGAAAAAGACCTAAAGGCAAAAGATTGAATGGGACGCGGATGAACGCGGATAAACACGGATGAAGAGGTAAGGACAAATAGGGACGTCTGGGGAAACTGATTTGAGCTTTGGGTGTTGTAAAGCTATTCCTATTCGTAGCATTTATGTCTCTATGCTCTCTGCGTAATCTGTGTAATCTGCGGATAAACAGTTTCAGATTTTTATATTTTCATAAGGAATGAAAAAGGAATTTGTAGGGGCGACCGGCCGGTCGCCCCTACAAACCCGTCGGAGACGCGCTTAGGGGAAAAAGTAGGGGCAATTCATGAATTGCCCCTACTCATCGGGTGGCTAATTATATAAAGAGGGGGGATATGATCAAGGAAAGCAAGGGTAAAATCACCGAAGAATTCTACGCCCTGGGAAACCCGGCGCTTCCTTCTTACCTTCTCATGGGGGAAACCCCGGTCCTTTTCGACTCGGGGATGACCGTCATGGGCCCTCTCTATCTCCAGGACCTGAGAAAACACCTTGGGGATCCCAACCGGCTGACTTACCTCTTTCTCACTCATTCCCATTTCGATCACGCCGGGTCCGCTCCCTTTCTCAAGAGGAATCTTCCCCGCCTGAAGGTAGCTGCCGGAAAGGCGGCTGCCGACATCTTCAAGAGGCCCAATGCCATCCAATTGATCCAGAGCCTGAGTAAGCCCATGGAGGAAATGATGAAATCCCAGGTGGGCGACTTGGATGTGACTTTCCACGGTTTGGAGTTGGATCGAATCCTGGAAGACAGGGAGGAAATCAGGCTGGAAGACGGAATCCAGATCCAGGTCATCGCCACCCCCGGACACACCCGGGACACCGTTTGTTATTACCTCCCGAAGCTGAAAGCCCTGGTCGGCGGAGAGGCGGTTGGAACCTTTGACCGGCATTTCAACGTCCGCCCGGTTTTCCTTTCCAGCTACGACGAGTACCTTTCCTCGCTCGAAAAGCTGAAGAAACTGAAAGTAGACCTCTTGCTCCTGGGTCATTTTTATGCCCTGACCGCCGACGCCCAAGGCATGATTCTCAAAGCCATCGAGGCCACGAAAGCTTTCGGCCGACGGATCGAAAGCGAGCTGAAGGCCAGCGGTGGAAATCAGGAAACGGCCGTAAAAAAAATTTTCCAGGAAGACTACGTCGAGAAGAAGCTGATCAACCAGGAGGAAAGACCCTTCCTTATCAACCTCACCGCCCAGGTCAAAGCCGTCGCCGAGAAGAAGTAGTAGAGGCATCCTTCCCAGCAGGATCCGGGCCGCCATCCCCATGAAATGGGTTGCGGATCCCGGAAAACGTCATAAAACCACCAGCTGTGGATGCTTAGCATCCGGTTAGGGTTTTGAAATCATTGAAGAAAAAATCCTCAAAATTCGGGGAAGATGGAATTGCATTGGCTTTCCCTCTTGGAGCCGATTTTGGGCTAACTTGGGTGATTTTCGGAAATGGGATTTTCTTGACTCCAAGGCCGAAAACTGATACTCTTTGTACCCTTCTTGCAGTTTCACAAAAAATAGGCGACATTCCATGGCCAAAATGCATCCCATAATTTGAAACCCCTCAAGATTAAAGGATTTATGACCGAAAAGACGAGATGAATGGTGGTAAAATGAAAAGTAAGAAGAGGGGGAAATTTTTCCTGGGAGGGAAAACCTGATGTCTTTAGGGGTTGTAATAAAAGGCCCGGAAGGGATTGTCCTGGCGGCGGATAGCCGGGTAACTTTGGAAGCTCAAAAACCAGGGCAACCGCATCCTTTTTCCGTGAATTTCGATAACGCAATCAAGATGCTCAGTTTTTCAAAGGCTCCGCACAATTTTGTTGGTGCAGTGACATATGGCATTGCTGGCATTGGTAAACCGCCCCGAACTGCCCATAGTTTCTTGCCCGAATTTGAGGTTTCTCTGGAGGAGAAAAAGAACCGCCTTACTGTTTTAGAGTATTCAGAGCAATTAAGCAATTTTTTTATGGCCCAATGGGAAAAGGCCAAAATGCCCAAAGATTATAAGGGGCTAAACATGACATTTGTTGTTGGCGGCTATGACGAAGGAAAACCATATGGCAATGTTTTTCTTTTTGAAATTCCAGGAAATCCAGTTCCTCAAGAGCGGCATCCGAATTTATTTGGAATGACTTGGGGAGGTCAGCTTCAAATTGCCAGCCGTTTAGTTCATGGTTACGATCCAGAGTTGTTAAATATCCTCCGAGAAGGACTCAAGATAACTGAAGAACAAGCCCAAAATCTGGTCCCAATTTTGAATAAGAATCTGCAATTCCCGATTCCTTACGATGTATTACCTTTGCAGGATTGCGTAAATTTGGCACTTTTATTATTGCGCACAACAATCAATGCTCAGCACCTCTCCGTCGATGTCAGGGGGGTCGGTGGCGACATTGATATCTCAGTAATTACACGGACAGCAGGGTTGAAGTATCTTCAGAAAAAAGAACTCCAGGGAGAAGCGAGGTTTTAAAGGAGGACATTATGAGTCATCCTAAGACAGAAAGCAGTACGTTTTTGTCGCAGGTCGGATTGAAGAATTGGCCTCTGAATTATCCGGCCTTTGAAGTTCTATCGCCTTCAGCTCGCACAGACCTTATGATATGCGAGCATATTGCAATGGGTGCCGGATTGTATGACTGGATTACCTCAAAGAATTCTGCCTCTCTTCCATCTTCCCTTGATGCTGATCTGGATTTGCAAGCCTGGGATTTGTTAAGTGATGAAGCCCTTCTTAATTTTGAACGCGAATTAAGTTAAAATGGCGCGTGGGGACGTTTTATTGGTTAATCTGCCAGTTTCTTCACCCGGTGCTGGGCACGAGCAGATGGGGAACAGACCTGCTATCGTTGTGCAGAATGATGACTCAGATCCCAGACTCCCCACAACCATGATAATACCCTTCACTTCGAGCCTTGGTGCTCTGCGTTACCCTCACACCTTCCGTGTTGATCCCTCTCAGCAAAATGGACTTGACAGGCCATCTGTCCTCTTAGTTTTTCAGCTTCGAGCTATCGATAAGATGCGCGTTGCAAGAAATATTGGTCGACTTGAACAGCATTATTTGCAGCAGCTAGAAGCGGAATTGCGGAATTTGCTTAACATTTCGTAAGAAGAACAGAAAACTTTTGCTAAACTTTTCCATGACTCACAATTTATGTCGTTTGTATTAATTGTGGAAATCAGTATTTGACTTTACGGGCACTGTAAAATCAAGTGATAACTTTTGCCAATTCTTGAATTGCCCCTTAAAAAAAATAGCATTTACGAGGATATATCCTGTAATCTTTTCGGATTTTTAGAGGGCTCGACTTCACCAGACACTGTCTGTGAGATCAAATACTGATTTTCACATATTAATTCTTATTAGCGTTCCCTGTTTTTGATGGGGAACTCGTTCTTTTCATTAAGAGGCTCGCCTCGGTTACCGGGCTCACGCGCGCCTGGGTCAAGACATTTAGACAGGCCGGTTTCCCCGAAGAAAAAGCCCTCTCAAGAGCTGGTTTTATCTCCGCCGGGTCCTCAACCAACTCCCCATACCCTCCCAGGGCTTCTACGACCCGATCATAACGGACAAGACCCAGCCTTGATCCCACAACCCGGTCACGACCGTATAATTCGCGCTGATGATGCATGATCATTCCCCAGGCTTGATCGTTTCCGATAACCGAAACAAAAGGTAGTTTATGGCGAACGGCCGTGTCAAATTCCATCGCGTTGATGCCGAAACTCCCATCCCCGTTTAAGTTCAAAATTCTTTTCCCCGGAAAAGCAGCCTTAGCAGCCACAGCCTGTGGGACGCCTGTTCCAATGCAACCAAAAGGACCGGTATCGATAAATTGCCCAGGATGGGTCGCTTTTAAAGTTGTTTTGCCCCAAAATTTAATATCCCCGCCGTCAAAAACAACCACGTCATCTCCCTTCAGAAATTCAGCAACTTCTCGAACAAGGCGTAAAGGATGAATGGGTCTTTCATTAGACTTCCACCCTTCTTCCCAGGCGCGCTTTCGTTCCTGTTGCTTCTTTCTTAAGGTATCTTTCCACTCCTCAATCTTAAAAGGACCCAATTTCTCTGCTTTTTCAGCCAATTGTTCAAGGACACATTTGGCATTCCCAACAATTCCTAGGTCTACTTTCCTGTTATGTCCGATGACTACTGCAGTATCTTCAACGCGAATGATGGCTGCCTTCCCAAACAGCTCTCCGTATTGCACTCTACTATTGAAGAGCACGTTCAATAATAAAACCACGTCGCTCTCACATATTAATTCGGCAGCCCCATTGATTCTCCCGTTTCCTTCTCCATAGCAGTCAGGGTGGTCATCAGAAATGAGCCCTCGCGCCATCTCAACAGTAAAAATCGGTAAATGGGTAATTTCCGCCAGTCGGTTTAGTTCCTCCCGGGCATCTGAATACCAGGCCGCATTCCCCACAATAACCACCGGGCGGAGTGCTTTTTGGAGTAGTTTCGCCGCCTGCTCAATCAGGCGGGGATCGGCATAGGCTAACGAGTCCGTTCGGTATCCTGAGGGAAAAGAGATTTCCTCGGCCTCCACCTTTTTCATCATTAGATCTATGGGAATGCTTACACTCACTGGGCCATAAGGAAGAGTCAGAGCATGCCGGAAGGCCATGGCCATATACTCTGGAATTCTTTTTTCATCCGTTACTAACCAGGCCTTTTTCGTTACGGGTTCCGCTACCCGAACTTGGTCCATCTCCTGCAAAGCCCCCATATCTAACCGATTCAGTTCGCTATGCCCGCTGATGGCGACGACTGGGCTCTGCGCGGATTCTGCGGTTTTGATTCCCGTAAGCGAGTTGGTATGGCCTGGTCCAGCCGTAAGCACACAAACCCCTGCCGAACGAGTCGAACGAGCCCAACCATCCGCCATCATGGCCGCTCCCTGCTCATGCCGCGTGTCGATGATCCGGATGTTGTGATCCAGACAGGCATTATAAATGGGATTTATGTGTCCGCCAGAGAGGCTAAAGATGTGACTCACCCCCTCATTCTTGAGCATACGAACGACCATTTCCCCACCATCGATCTTCATTTTGTTACCTCCCCAAAAAATGAAGTTGAAAGAGCCATCCTATGATACAAATCCGGCATCGAGAGAAACCATTCTCTTGGGACCCATTACCTTCAGAGAACGAATCTTTTGAAATTTCAGTTTCGGAACAGTTGATGATCAGCCTTCTCTTCTCTTTTCACCCAGGAGTAAATATTACCTTCATTGCTCTTCTCTCGAGACAGGTGCGAAATGCTTCATCTGCTTGCTCCAGGGGTAATCGATAAGTGATCAAAGGGGCGACCCTGATCCGACCGGAGGCCATAAAGGGCAAGACTTTGCTCGCGGCCAAACCGGACGCGCCGTACTCCCCGGATTACTTTCATCTCTCTTACCACCTTACGGGAAAAATCAATTGAAATATCTTCCGGATAGATTCCGAAGGTTAACAGTTTGCCCATTTTGAGCAACATCTCCAAGCCTTGTTGGAAAGCTTGGTGAGATCCACTAACCTCAAAGACCTTCGCAGCCCCCAAGCCGCCGGTCATTGTCTTTTCTTTCGCGACTGGGTCTTTTTTCTCAACATCGATGGTTTCATCCGCGCCCAAGGATTTAGCCAAAGGCGGTTGGTCTTTGTCAAGGCTGAGTCTGGTGACAATCAAAGGGGATGCTCCGGCGGCCTTCGCCCCTTGAACCACGGTCACGGCAATGGGGCCGGTTCCCAAAACCACGATTGGGACTCCTAAAGTGATTTCCCCCTGCTCCAGCATATGAAGGTCTTCGGTAGTGGGCTGGCTCTGAGCGGCTTCTTCAAAGTAAACTCCCGGAGGAATTTTGAGGAAAAGGCCATGCCGGCTGTTGATGGCGACATATTCAGCCATTCCCCTTTTTTTCCAGACCGATTATTCCAAACGTCTTTCGCTGCTCGCAAAGGGAATGCTGGCCCATGATGCAATAAAGACAGTGGCCGCATCCGATGGCTTGGTAGACGACCAAGTCTCCCACGCGAGGGGTCAAAACTTGGTTTCCCACCTCGACCACTTAACCGGCAAACTCATGCCCTATCACCAATGGCATGTACTGGGCCAGGAATTCATATCTGAGCGTCCATTGGCAGATATGGACGTCTGATCCGCATATTCCCTCGGCCTTGACCCTCATCAGGATCCCCTCCGGCGAAATCTTGGGAATGGGAAGATCCCCCATTTGAATACCCGGCTTGGCTCAGTCTTCTGGACGACTTTCATTTTTCTCGCCTTTGCTAACGCTTGGTATTGCCAAAAGTTAATCACAAAGAATACGGAGATTTACTTTCTGCAGTATTTTTTCGAAAGGAAATTTCTTTAAGAGGGTACAGAAAAAACCTCTGCCCTCTGTGGTTTCATTTTTTCCAATTTCATAAAATTTTTAAAGTACATAGAGGCCTAAAATCTTTTGGGCGTTTTTGGCCAGCATCATATCGACTTCTTCCTGCGTAAAAGTGATTCCTGGAGGAGGGTTCTTCGGAAGCTCTTGCAGGGCCTTCACCCAAACTTTATTGGTGTACCTGTAGAGTCGAAATACCGGTCCGTCTGTGCCGAAGAGAAGGGCGCCCGGCCCTACTAAATCCAGCATCTCTCGGAGGGTGCGGCAGAAGTTGGGGAAATTCCTCATGGCGTGGCTTTGCCACCCGGAGAAATCGGTGAAGAGGTTTGTCTTTTTCTCAATCATGGAAGCCAACTCCCGCCACCAGCCAAAGCCCATGTGGGCAGCAATGATGGTCAAGTCCGGAAAGTCGATGGTGATATCATCCAGGTAAATCGGTTGAGCATATATGTTGCGGAAGGGAGGCAAAGTCGCACCCGTATGGAAAAGAACGGGAATTTTGAACTCCTGAGCCTTTTCATAAAGAGGGTAATACTTCCGATCATTGGCATACCACCCGCCCGCCGGGTCGAGTTTCAATCCCCGCATGCCCCATTCCTTCACCGCGGTTTCAAAAAGCTTTAGGGCTCCCCTCCTGCGGGGGTCGATTCCTACGAAAGGGATGAGTCTTTTGGGATGGCGCCGACATATCTTGGCCAGTTCTCGGTTTTGTTCCTGAATGGAAACAGGGGGATCGCCCATGTCTAACCCCAAATCCAATCCCATTAAAACCGTCACATCAATCCCGGCTTCGTCCATTTCTTTGATTAAAATATCCCCCGTGGGATCTTCGAAAAGTTGAAAGAACTTCTTGCTGACCTCTTCCGAAGTCGTCTCAATCCCAGTCCTCTTGAGAACCGTGGCTACCCTTTTGGCTAATCCATCCCAGAACATTTTCGGCAGCCAGTCTTGCGTCCAATGGTGAGCATGAAAATCAATGACCATAAAATCCTCCTTTTCAATATTTCTATGGTCATCTAAAGAGAATCCTTATTTCGGGTCAGCAAGCTCACGACTTTTTTCAATGGTCTTCAGTCCGAGTGTCGTGTCATAAAAATAAATGCATAAATTTGTATGGAGCCGAGGGGCAGAACGATGCGCGCCAGCCAAAATCCCGGCGGGGGACCCAACTTTTTACGAATCCCTTTACTCCCGCAATGGGACGCGGGCGCATTCGCTAAGCATTCGTAAACGCACATAAACGGTTCCGCGGGTGAAGGGCAAAGTGAAAACAAAAATAGGTTCCGGAGCAACCGCTACCCTTTTTGGCAGGTGCAGCAGTTCGCTCTTCGGCTAAACGGAATAGGCGTTCACTTTATATCCTGATTTCCGAAACACGATAGTCAATGGTGTACTCCGGAGGGAAACTTGTTGGGATATGGATATAGTATAAAGCGTCAGGTTAATACATGCTCAATCCCCCGTTCACATCAATTGTGGCTCCGGTAATAAAGCTGGCGGCATCAGAGATTAAAAACATGATTGTCCCCGCCACATCCTCCGCCGTCCCCAAACGTCCCAAGGGCGTTTTCTTGACAAACTCGGCATTGACTTCCGGAGGAACAATCCGGATGATCGGGGTATCTATCCTTCCTGGCGCCACAGCGTTCACTGTGATTCCATACTTGCCGACCTCAGCAGCCAATGATTTCGTCATCCCGATGACTCCCGCCTTGGCCGTGGTATAGTCGGCTCCGGCAGATTGGCCGCCGGTCCTGGCGGCCTGCGATGAAACATTGACGATTCTTCCCCACCCATTGGGGATCATGTGAGGAACTATCTCACGACAGCAATAGAAGTAGCCATTCAGATCCACGTCGATTAAGCGCTCCCAAATTTCCACGCTTGTTTCCCAGAGATTAATCTTTTTCCCCTCTTTCTTCGCCGAAGGCATTCCAGCATTATTCACCAGGATGTCAATCCGCCCAAAGACCGCGAGGGCCTTTTGCGTTAACTCTTTCACTTGTTGATAACTGCCGATATCCGTCTTTACGGCCAAAGCACTGACCCCATTTTTCGAAAGACTTTCCTCCAGTTTCTTAGCCTCTTCCCCATTAATATCGCTAATCACGACCTTCGCCCCCTCATTTGCCAAGAACTGGATGGTTGCCCCTCCAATGCCCCCAGCACCTCCCGTTACAATCGCAACTTTTCCCGTTAGTTTCATATTTCTGCCTCTATTTTTGAAAAGATATGTTTCGCTCTATCCCCCATCACTGACCATCGCATCTTCTTGGCCTCAATGTTTTCTCCCTTTAAAGAGAGCGATCGGCGGATGCTCAGCCTCAATAACCGGTGATCCGGCAATTTAGAGCCCCAGGTAAATTCTACGCACATGGTCGTTATTCAGAAGGGCAGAAGCTTTATCTCGCAGAACGACCTGCCCCACCTCAAGGAGATAACCCTCCCCGGCAATGCTCAGGGCCATGCGGACGTTTTGCTCAACGAGAAGAACCGTGACCCCTTCCTCGTCCCTGATCCCCTTGATCATGTTGATAACCTGACTGACCAGGAGGGGGCTCAGGCCGATCGAAGGCTCATCAAAGAGATAGAGGCTCGGGTTCCACATCCTAGCTCTGGCGATGGCCAGCATTTGCCGTTCCCCACCGCTTAAGGTTCCGGCCAGTTGTCCTTGTCTTTTTTCAAGGATGGGGAACCGTGTGAAAATCGACTTCATATTATTTGCTATTTTGGCCTTATCTTTTTGACCAAAGGTTGCCAGCTCCACGTTTTCCAGGACCGTCATCTTCTTAAAAAGGCCGCCGCCCTCGGGTACATGAGCAATCCCCAACTTCGCGACGTCAACCGCTGATAGATTGTCAATCCTCCGCCCGGCGAACTCGATGCTCCCTCCGGAAGGTTTGAGCAAACCAGAAATCGTCTTGACCACAGTCGTTTTCCCAGCGCCATTGGGCCCCAGAAGAGCCACGATCTCCCCTTTATCGACCTGGAGGGAGATCCCCTTCAGTACCTGCACTTTGCCGTAAAAGGTGCTGACCCCATCAAGTTTTAGCAAGCCACTCCTCCCCCAGATAAGCCGCAATCACTCGTTTGTCATGGGCCACATCGTAAGGCGACCCCTCGCCAATTTTCTCGCCGTAGTTCAACACCACGATTCGATCACATTGATTCATCGCCACTCTCATATTATGTTCGATCAGAAAAACGGCGACCCCCCGCTCCCGTATATTCCGAATCATCCTCACAGCTTGGTCTGTTTCTTCTCCATTCATCCCAGCCGTTGGTTCATCCAAAAGGACCAGTCGAGGATGGGTGGCCAGAGCGGTGGCGATCATGAGGAGCCTCTGCTGAGCACAGGAAAGGGTCTCGATCGCCGAGTCTTTTCGATCCACAAGCTTGGTGAACTCCAGCAGCTTTATGGCGATCTGGAGGTTTTCCTTTTCTTCCCGCTGGCTGGCCTTATTGCGGGTTAAGGCCCCCCATAGAGACTCTCGAGTCCTACAATGTCGCCCCGTGATCACATGTTCCGCTACGGAGATACCGTGGAATAGTTCGCTGGTCTGGAAAGTCCTGGCGATTCCGGCTGCCGTGATTACGTGAGGTTTGCGGCCGGTAATGTCCCGCCCTCCAAAAATGATTTTCCCTTTGGTTGGTTTATGGACCCCGGCGATCAGGTTAAAGGCCGTTGTCTTTCCAGAGCCGTTGGGCCCAATCAGGCCGAGGATTTCACCATCCTCTAAAGAGACGTCGAGATGATTTACAGCGGTAACCCCACCAAAGACTTTCGTCAATCCCTCGATTTGGAGCAGCATCGAACCCTCACGGAATGCATCTTGCGATTGCAGGGTTCAGCATTTTCAAACGTCCGATGATCCCCTGCGGCATAAAGACCATCACCAATACCAGAAGCAGACCATAGAGCAAAGGACGGTATATTTCGGCAAACCCCAGAAATTCGGGTAATACCCACACGATGAAAGAGCCGACAACGTAACCCCCTAGGGTCGTAGGTCCGCCGATGATGGTCATGGCCAGGAATGTAAATCCCATGTTGAACCCAGAGATGGCGGGTTCGATCGCCCCCATGTAGCTGGCGTAAAGGCTTCCTCCGATCGCGGCGAGACAGCTGGCGATGACGAAGGATAACAATTTGTATCCCCACAGGTTGACGCCAGTCGCTTGGGCCAGTTCTTCGTTTTCGCGGATGGCGATAAAGGCTCTTCCCCACCTGGAGTTGGCTATCCTTTTCACCACAAACACGGTGAAAGCCACAAAAACCAGAACCAGGTAGTAATAGACCATCTTTGACCCAAAATCAATCGTAAAGGCCCGGAGATTCCAGGATGAGGGTTTGGGAATTCCATAGAGCGTGTATCCCCCCGTTACGCTTTCCCAGTTGGCAATGATGATCTGAATGATAGCGGCTACAGCCAAGGTACCGAGCGCAAAATAGGGACCTCTGATCCTGAGCATCGGCACACCGATGAGAAAAGCGACGACACCCGTGATGGCAATTGAGGCTAGCAACGAGGGCCAAAAAGAAATGCCCAGTTTCACCTGCAGGATCCCGCAGGCATAAGCACCGATGCCGAAGAATGCGCCGTGCCCTAGGGTGATGAGACCTGTGTACCCATAGAGCAAATCCAGGCTGGCCACCAGTAGGATATAGATCATCCCAATCGTCAGCATATGAATCCAGTATCCGCTAGTGATCAGAATGGGAAATAGCAAGGCAAGAGTGATCAGTCCTCCGTATATCCAGAACTTCGATACCCTTCCTTTACTGGGCATGGCTTTTCCTCGCATCTATCTCTTGAATAATCCTCCCGACGTTAGCATCAATACGAGAACAAAAACGCCAAAAGAGAAAACATCTTTATACATAGAGCTGATATACCCGGCACCCAGAGCTTCCACGAGGCCCAGGATGAAGCCGCCAGCGATCGCGCCCCGGATACTTCCCATTCCGCCCAGAACAACAATGATGAAGGCTTTCACGATGGGGAAGAGTCCCATCGAGGCACCGACAGCGGCCATGGGTGCCATTAAGACCCCCGCTACACCCGCTAGGGCAGAACCTAGGCCGAAAACTAGGAGCGACATCTTATTGAGGCTGATGCCCAGGAGAGCAGCAGCATCAGCATTCTCGGAGACTGCCCGTATCTGTTTGCCCGTTGGAGTATTCATGATAAAGAGGTAGGTGCCGGCTGCGAGCCCCCCAGAGATGACAAACATGGCGAGGTGTTGCGCGGTGAAGGTGATCGAGCCAACATTGATGACCATTGCGCTATACGGGGATTCTATCCTTCTCCACTGCGGGCCAAAAAGGATGTTCCACCCCCCTTCCAAAATTAAGTAGATCCCCAGCGCAGATACAAAACCGGCAGCGTGGGGGGCGAAGCGGATCGGGCGAAACGCAAGCCTGTCGGTCAATACGCCGATGAAGGTTCCGATTACGATAACCGGGATCAGGCTGGTTAGGTAAAAAACATGGCCCAGCCATTCGGTCCAAACAGCAGTTACCAGGGCGCCCAAAGCAATGAGCGCGCCGAGAGCGAAATTGGGCACGGCCATGATGCCGTAAATGATCGTCAGCCCCAGGGCGACTAAAGCATACGAAGAACCTGCGATGAGACCGTTGACCAGTTGCTGGGCCAGCGTTTCCATTTTGACCTCAAAGTTCGCTCAAAGCACTTTTGGCAAGGAACGACTGCCTATTGGTTGGCTTGAGATGCTCCTCTTCTAGGCGCTTTGCCTATATTAAAAAGGGGTTTCTATTTGTTGGTACAGTAGTGCCCACCGTTGTAAATAGGGAATCGATTACCCGCAAGAAACTATTTCGGAATATGGTGAAAATGTCATTCTTCGATTTGAAATTGCAGTCCCCTAAATGGCATACTCCTCTACTTCATCCCGAGGAGATGGCATATGAATATTGGAAAGATGGTCTTCCGCAACACCCTGGCTCATGCCAATCAATTGCGTGACTGGCGGATCTACGCCGATTTCGCCCACGTCCTGATTGGCCAGGCCCGAATTCTTTATGCCACCGAAAATTTTGGTGTCGAGCCACAGCAAACGGTTTATGCCTTTGATGCCACGACCATCGATCTTTGTCTGTCTCTTTTCCCTTGGGCCAAGTTCCGCCAACGAAAAGGAGCCATCAAGCTCCATACTCTCATGGATTTACGAGGCAGCATTCCTACGTTGATTTTCGTCACTCATGGCAAAGTCCACGAAGTCGATCTTCTCCACGGCCTCCCGGTAGAACCTGGCGCCATCCACATTTTGGACCGAGGGTATCTGGACTTCGCACGCCTATATAAGATTCATCGGGCCGGAGCTTTTTTCATCATCCGGGTCAAGAGCAATATTTCCGATTCTGTCCGCCTGTATTCCCAGAAGGCCGACAAAGTCAAGGGCGTTCAAGCCGATCAGATCATCGAGCTTCTTTGCTTTTATTTCCGCAAAGATTATCCCGCCAGGCTTCGTCGAGACCGCTACTACGATCCTGAAAAGAAAAAGAGTTTGATCTTCTTAACCAACAATTGTTTATTTGCCAACCTTAATTCCCTGGCTCTCCAGATACTCAGGGGTGTAGAGCTTGCCGTTGTGAAAGATCCCCATTTTGATCATGGTGGTCCCCTCACCCTTATCATCCCATGCTGTCAATCCCACAGAATTATACTTTTCTGGAATAGGAAAAATATGCGGCGCTTCGGCTTTGATTTTATAAGCGTCATCCACCGAGCCGGCTTTCTCCATGAGCAGTCGCAATGTCCAAACAGCGCCAAAGTTGTTCAGACCGTAATCTCCCATAGGCTCTTTCCACCCTCGGGCCTGAGCTTGCTTTGGATATATCTCTTGGTAGTACTTTTTGCTCAGAGGGGTCGGAATCACATTAAAATATGCAAGCGGCATTCCAAATCCTTCGATTCGGGCAGGGCCGGTCATCTTTTGTCCCAGGGCTTGAAAGGCCGTAAAAAGGAGGAACTTTTGTTTAATGCCAAGTTCCTTTGCCTGTATAATAATCCCTGCAGTGGCTTCATCATAGGCGAAACACACGATGATATCTGGATTGGTGGCCTTGATCTTGGTAAGAAGGGGGCGAAAGTCGGTTGTTGTGGTCGGGTCAAACCATTCCAGGGCTACGGATGTAATATTGTATCCGAGGTCTTTCTTGCTTTTTTCAAAGGTGGGAACCAGTGTCTTGCCGAACTCAGTATTTTCGCTGATAATAGCGTAGGTCTTGGCTTTGTATACCTCGGCCGCTTGTTTCCCCATGATGGCCACTTCTTGATAAGCAGTCGCTTGATAACGAAGGACCAGCTTATTGCCTCGCGTCGTCGCATGGGGTGTCCTGAAATAGCCGATTGTGATCACACCGAGCTTCTCGTTTTCCTGAAGCAAGGCCATGATCGTCCCGCTCAAGTTGTTCACCAGTGTGGAGATGCCAAATTTTTCTTTTAGTTTTTTCATTCCGGCGACGGATTTGGCAGGGTTCATTTCATCGTCATGGTATTCGACCCTGATGGCATACTTTTTCCCCTTAACGACGAGAGGATTTGTTTGATTGATATCTTCGGCGGCGACGATACATCCGTGCAGGGAGTCTACGCCGATATAGGCCGATGGACCGGTAAGGGGGCCGATAAACCCGATCACTACCTGCTCCCCAGCTTTCGATTGAGCAGAAACAGCATGAGGAATCGCGCCCAAAAGGACAATAGCCAAAATTATTGTAGCCAACTTTTTCATACGATTCCCTCCTTCTAATGAATTTTGAACTTTCTCCTCCTACCGCCGGTCAAATCTATTTAAATGACCCTCATATCATATTTCTCGGTGCTCTCTGCGGGCACGGGCCTCTATTCCACCGCCCTAAAGCAATCCTGAACAAGGATGTGAATAAAATTCCCCCGCAAATATCCAAAAAGATAGGCATGGGTATGGAATGCTTGCTGAAGCTTCACAAGATCCCTGTGATACTTCCGTGTCAATCCTTCCAGGAGTCACAGCATTGACGGTTATGTTATATTTTCCCAATTCCCCAGCCAGAGATTTGGTCAGTCCAATCACTCCCGCCTTGGCGGCTGTGTAATGGGAGCCGGCAACCTGGCCTCCGGAACGGGCAGCGGCCGAAGAAATATTGACGGTCCTTCCCCATCCATTGGGAATCATACGGGGAACCATCTCATGGCAACACAAAAAATATTCATTGAGGTCCACTTGGATGACTCGTTCCCATTCTTCTCCCGTCATCTCCCAAAGGGTGCGCTTCTTGCCCTGATATTTGGGAGAAATACCGGCATTATTCACCAGGATGCCTATCCGCCCAAAGGTTTCGGCCGTCTTTTTTACCATGGCCTCATTGCAATTTGAAGCGCTATCTAAGCAAGAAAGCTCATTTCATCCCCGAAGCTCCTTCTAATAATTGGGCTGGAAAAAGTTTTCGAAATGGCTAGAATAATTCAAGTCTTATATGCCAAGCCTCCAAATTTCGTTTTGAGAAATTCGCAACAATCAAATTGTGTTAATTTCGCTAATGGTATGCATTATTTTTTGGACGCTCTTATTTAATTCACCAAGATAGTCCCTTTCTTTCCCCTTCATTCGGTATTCGGGACCTATAATGGTGACAGCAACTGGACTGACATAGCCCTTGATTGGAGCAGAAAGCGCCATCGCCCCTTCAAACGTCTCTTCGTCACTTGTAGCAAACCCATTTTTCCTTACCCTTTTCAATTCTCTCATTAGTTCTTTTTTGTTCGTTATCGTCTTCGGCCCAATCGGTGAAAGACAAAGATGGGCCATTAATTTTTCAAGTTCATTGCATTCAAGCTCTGATAATAGAATTTTGCCTGCAGCGCCCGTATAAATCGGATAGGTGGCTCCTTTAGATACCGTGTATTTAATTTTCTGAGGGCTTTCGATTTGCTCCAAGCAAATAGCTGCGGCCCCAACTCGTATGGCAAGGGTAATGGTCTCCCGTGTAACTCTATTTAGTCTGTGCATCTCTCGTTGGGCTGACGTGACCAGCCATTGATGAGCGATCATAGCATTGGCAGAAAGACTGAGAATTAAAGGGCCCAAAAAGTATAAACGGGAAACAGGATCTTGGATTACGAAACTTTCCTTCTCAAGTGTCTTTAGTAATCTATGAGAGGTGCTCGTGGTAAGGTTGAGACTCTTGGAAATTTCTGCGAGGCGATTCTTACCTTCACCCAGAATTCTCAGAATATTTGCAGCGCGGGAGACCGAAGTAACCATATGATACACTTCTTCATCGAGGATAATTGCTCCATCTGGTGGAATAATAATTCCGCAGAATGGATGAACGTACTGTAATAAATTCTCATATTCTTGTCAAGAAAAAAAAGAATTTAAGAGTACCCCTTCAGTGAAGGGTGGGGGAGCATGGGTGCACGACATGGGGGTCATTCGTGTCCATCCCAAAACGAAACCAATTCGGGAACGGCTAAAGGTTAAAAGAGGCGAGGGGGTTCGGGATGTCGGGCCATCTCTTGGGAGCAACAGAGGGAAGGGGTCCTGATGGATATCCTTGGCGAGTTGGTCCAGGACATTCTTGAGGTGGGCGGCTGCATCGGCCCCTTGCTTTTTGAGGGAGTAGAGCAACGTCATCAGAACCCCTCGGGTATGAGCGCCGGCGTCGGTCCAGGAAGCAAAGCTACTCTTGCGGGCGATGACCGTGGGTCGAAGCCCCCGTTCGGCCAAGTTGTTCTCAGCCGGTATGGCTCGGTCCTGGGCCCACAGATAGAGGCGGTTGGCATTCTGGCGGAAGATCTCTTGGAGCTGTCGGATGCCCAAATGGCGGGCGGGACGATCCACGGCAGAAATGATCTGAGCCTTGACCTTGAGGGCTTCGGAGGGGAAGCGGGGACCCGACAGGGGCTGGTTGCGTAATCCCATGACCAGGGAGAGCAGCGGCGCCAGGGTACCGACAAACGTCTGCACCTCCCCCGAGCCGGGGAACTCATTTTCCCACTCTTGCGCCTCCCGTGACAGGTGATCGTAACAATAGTGAATCGCACAAGGCCCCTGGTTCTACCCTGCGTATCGGTCCACAACCAAGACCCCCGGCAGGGGTCCTGGCCCAAAGACGCTCTTGGGCACTTCGACGGATTGGCTTTTCCGGAAGAGCAAGATGGACAGCTTCGGGTTGGCAAATAGCCAGGCATAGCCTTTCTTTCCATCCGTTCTCCAACCGGTCTCATCGGCGTGTTTGACGGCAGAATGGCGCTACTGATCGATCAACTGTGCGGGAACCTTTTCCCAGAGTCGGGATGTTGAGTTGCACATTATTTTGACCTAAATTTTCTGATTAATTTGAACTCTTGATTGGGATTTCAGATTAAATTGAAAGAAGGCCGGGGTCTTTTCCCGGCCTTCTGGTTTTTGTCGATCAGTTCCGTCGAAGCCGTGTGGACATCTTCGGCGGCGACCAGTTGACATTTTTATAAATCTGCGACGATCGGGGCGCCTCGGGCCAACCGATTGTCTCTTTGCCAGACCCCCCCGGAACCTTGGTGGGTGGCAAAGAGAAGGAAAACGCCATCCTGAAACGATTTGTCGGCTGTTTGGAAAGCAGTCTACGCCAGCTGGCCGAACAGGAGCAAGCGGGCAAGGTCAGCGGCCGACAGAAGGTCGAGCGCAGGATTGGCCGACTCCTGGAGCGCAAACATCGGGCCGCCTCGCTGTTTAACGTAGAGGTTACAGAAAGCGGCACCGGCAAACAGGCTCGGCTCTCCCTCCAGATCACCAGAAACGAAGAGCGCTACCAGTGGGCGTTGGAGACCGGGGGCAGCTATATCCTGCGTACCAACTGGGGCGAAACCGACCCGAAAACGCTGTGGAATACCTATATCCAGCTTACGGAGGTGTAAGACTCCTTCCGCAAGGAGAAATACGATCCGGGCATGCTGCCGATTTTCCACCACAAACAGGATAGGACCCAGGCCCATATCCTGGTCTGTTTCCTTGCGCTGACGATGTGGCGAACTCTACAGCAGTGGATGAATGTATCGGGACTCGGCATGGCTCCGAGAAAACTTCTGGAGGGGTTGCGCGAACTGAGGTCTCTGGATGTACTCCTGCCGACGCGGGATAAAACCGTTAGGCTTCGAATGGTGGCCACGCCGTCAAGGGAACTTAAGGTCCTTTTTCAGAGAATTGAGATTCTCATCCCGAACAGGCCAAAGATGATTAAAAATGTAGTGGAGAAAATAGCCTGATTTTCACCAAGGGTAGTTGATTCTACACAACTTTTTCCTCATAACTGCGGGAAATGGGCTAAACAAAATTCAAAATAGCCAGATGATCGTCGATATGGGCGCAGGCGGGAATTTCCCTGTTCTTGTAAGCGATAAATGCAATCCCGGCAGCCAGGGCGGTCTTCCGGTCGGTCTCTGAGTCCCCCACCAGAAGGACCGCTTCCTTTCCCAGGGCGAAGTTTTGAAGAATCTTTTCGATGGATTCGGGGTGCGGTTTGGGGTTTTGAACGTCCCGCGTCGTGACCACAAGCTCGAAAAAAGGCTCCAGAGCGAATTTTTTCAGGATATACCCCATATGGGTCGTACGGCTCGTACTGATGGCCAGGCGAATCCCCCTAGCCTTCAAGGCCTCCAAGGCGGGGATGATGTTGGGCTCCAATTTCAAGCGGGCCGCAGACACTTCAGGATCCATCCGGGAAAACCGTTCCAGGGCCTGCCGTTCCTGCTCCGGGGCATTCCGAAAAATATGATGGATGGCTTCATGGACCGTGTGGGAGTGGGCATAACCAAGCTCCTCCTCGGTCAGGGCCTCCCGTCCCAGGGCCGTGCAAAAAGAGGAGTAAAACCATCGGTTGGCCTCCAGGGAATCAAAGAGAACCCCGTCGCAGTCGTAGATGACACCGCGGATTTTCGACATCCTCTTTTCCATATTCTTTATGAATCATCTCCAAATTAGTTGAGAGCCAAAGAGCTGGTATATTCGAAATGTCAGGTGATTCCAGGGTCCCGGAAGAAAAGTCATATTGCTTGCAATCATGAGGCACCTATCCCTTTTTAGCTGTGGCGGGGGTGTTCGGTCAGCTCATCGAAGTCTTCTTTTCCCGCCCCCGCTGCGCTTTGCGGAAGGCAAGCAGGGAGGCTATGGAAATCCATATCCCGCCGATGCTTGCGGCGCAATCTGACTTTCCTTCCGGGCCCTTGACAGGTTTTCATAAAATATTCGAACAACTAATTTGGAGATGATCCTTTTTTATTATAGTCCGGTTATTCCCCTTTTTCTACGGGACAGGAGGAATCGTCGGGTAATCGACCAGCCTCGTAGTCGCAGGGCGGCGCGGCCCCAAAATCAAAGAAAGGGTACCCGATTCGACTATGCGACTATCAGACTCTTAAAAAAAGAATTTTCGGTTGACTTTTCGGGGCCCCCTAAATCAAGATGAAAGAAGGAATAATAGAGGCCAAAGCCGCCAGGAGAATAGGGTTTTGCCAATATCCATCTTGCAATTTTCGGGATGCAAGGTAAAATAAGTTGATCGAAGGGCGGTACATCACCAAGCCTCTCCGGAAAAAGCCAAGGGGCGATCGATTGCAGGGAAGAGGGGGCGATCATGGCGGAGACCTTGAAAGGCAGACCCAAATTACTTGATTCCATTCCGGCTTCCTTCATCCTGACGGATATCCACACCCGGATTCTCTATGTTAATCAGCAGGCAGAGCTTTTCTTCGGATACGCCAAAGAAGAACTGGAAGGGGAGCGGCTGAGGTTCCTCTTCCTGGAAGAGGATCTGCTCTACTTTCTTCCGAATATCGTTTTCCTGACCCGTTACAAAAACGGGTTTGAAGGAGAGGTCCTTCTAAGACAGAAAGACGGCACCAAAATCTTTGTCCATCTATCCACCTCTTCCTTCAAGGAAGGAGGAGAGGTTTTTCTGACTTTCTTTTTCCAGGAAATTCAGCGGCTGAAAGTCCTGGAGAGGGAAAAGCTGGAGATGGAAAGATGGGCCAGCCTGGGGAGGATGGTGGAGGAAATCTCCCATCAGTTCCGCAATCCGATCGCTTCGATCGGAGGTTACAGCAGACGGCTCTCCAAGAATTTATCTCCCTCGGCCAAAGGCCAGGCCTGTCTCAACCAGATTCTGAAACAAACGAAGCGGCTGGAGAATATCCTGAAAAGAGTGGAGGAATACGTCCGGATCCCCCGGCCGGTCTTCCAACGGGAAAGGATCCAGGATGTGGTCGAGCGGGTCCTCCCGGAATTTTCCAACAAGGCCCAGGAGAAGGAAGCCTCCTTTCGGGTTGATACCCGGGGCATGGAGGGAGATGGGCAGCTTTTCATCGATGGGGAATTGATCCACCGGGTGATCTCCCACCTCCTGCAAAACTCCCTCGAGGCCATTCAGGCGAGGACCCGGGGGGGCCTGAAAAAGGTGGTGGACGTGTCCCTCTTTGATGACGGGGATAATGTGGGGGTATCCGTTGTCGACCGGGGACAGGGGATTTCGAAGAAGAACCTGAACCTGATCTTCGAGCCCTTCTTCTCCACGCACCCCAGTCAAGTGGGCCTGGGGCTGACTTTTGTGCGGCGGGTGATGGAGGAGCACCGGGGGAGAATCCGGGTGGACAGCCGGTTGAGAAGAGGCACCACGGTGACCCTCTACTTTCCGAAGGATCGGCGCCGCAAGGTCCGCCGGGAATTTGTATCCCCCGAGGCCCGGGAGGAGAATTAGTCGGGCCACTTCCTCACGAAGCCGGGGAGGAGGTTTCTCCGCGCTCCTTTCTCTCCCGGTGAATCTCGGCCTCCGAGCGGCGGACGTAGATCGGAGTAAAAGCGAAGAGGTCCAGCTTCTCTCCCCTCTGAAAAGCGGGGAGGCTCAACCGGGCCACGTGCACCGCCCGGGGAAAGGAAAGCTCCGGAGGAGCGAAGAGGGCCTGCGGACCCAGCCTATTTTTGAAAATCTCCCCATAAACCTCGGTCCCATTCCCTACCAGTACCGTTGTTTCGGAAATCCGGGAGCAGAGGTCTTCCGGGCTCAATACCCAATCCTCGCTGATCTTCTTCAAATGTCCTTCCCCATCGCCGCGGAAGAGGGCCGCGTACACTTCCTTTTTTCGGGCGTCGACCACCGGGCAAACCTGGGTTGAGGCGTAGCGAATATTGTTCGCCAGGGCGTCGAGCGTGGGGACTCCCACGACCGGCACCCGGAGGGCGAAACCCAGTCCTTTGACCGTAGAGACGGCGATCCGAAGGCCGGTAAAGGAACCGGGGCCCAGTCCGACGGCGATTCCCTGGATTTTTTGCGCCGGAAGGGAGGTTTCGCGGAGAAGGCGGTCGATCGTGGGCATCAACCGGGAAGAGTGGGTCTCAGAGACCTGCAGAGTCGTTTCCCCGATGACCCGCAGACTCGGAGAGGCCCCTCCTTCCACCGAGGCCTCCACCAAAGCCACGCTGCCGGTATAGGTGGAGGTTTCGACCGCCAGAATGAGCATCTCTCTATTCGGCTCCGATGATCCGGGAGATGTCGTTGTAGAAGACCAGCAGCATGAGGAAGATGATGATGAAAACTCCGATCTGCTGGGCCCGTTCCCGGATTTTCAGGCTGACCGGCCTGCCGATGACGGCTTCCAACAGAAAGATGAGGAGGTGCCATCCATCCAGGACCGGAATGGGCAGGATATTCAGGATGACCAGGTTGATGCTGATGACGGCCATGAAGATGACCAGACTCAGGAGGCCGGCCCTGGCCTGCTGCCCGGCCAGCTGGGCGATGAGGATGGGGCCGCCGATGGTTTTGGCCGAGATCTTTCCCTCGATGATCTTATAGATGCTCATCACGGTGAGTTCGGTCACCCTCCAGGATTGAATAACCGCCCGGTAAACGGCGGTAAAAGGATCGGTCCGTTCGATAAAAGTGTTCCCGGACGGGGAAATTCCGATCAACCCGACCCGCACGTCGTCCCCAAAAAGGTTCTTCTGGGTGGAGACCTGGGGAGTGACGGAAACCGGGAAGGTTTTCTGCTCCCGGCCGACCTTGAGGTGGAGGGGCCGGTCACTGCTTTCATGGATGACTTTGGCCAGATCTTCCCAGCGTTTTACCGGGGAGCCGTTGACTTCCAGGATCCGGTCCCCGGGCTGCAAACCGGCTTGATAGGCCGGAAGGTCCGGCTTTACTTCCCCCACTTCCGGAAGCAGAGTGGGCAGCCCCACCACGAAGGCAACGGCAAAGGCGACCACGGCAAAGAGAAAATTGAAGAAAGGTCCGGCGAAGACAATCCCCAGACGCCGTCCCACCGGCTGGGCGGAGAAAGACTTGGGAAGGAGCTCGGGAGGGAGCTTCTCCCCCGGTTCTTCTCCGATCATCTTCACGTACCCCCCCAGGGGGATCAGCGAAACCTGGTACTGGGTCTCCCCCACCTTTCTCCCGAAGAGCTTGGGGCCAAAGCCCAGAGAGAAGGTGAGCACCCCGACCCGGAACCCTTTGGCGGCCAGAAAATGGCCCAGCTCGTGGACAAAGATCAGAACTCCTAAAACAATGATGGTGGCAATGATCGTGATGGTCACAGTTTACCTCGATTGATGATCTGCCGGGCCTCCTGCTGGGCCCAAGAGTGAGCATAGAGAATGTCTTCCAGAGAAATCGACTGCCTCGTCTGGTGCCGTTCCATGGTCTCCTGAATCAAACGGGGGATCTGCAGGAATCCGACCCGTTCCTCCAGAAAGGCTTCCACGGCCGTTTCATTGGCCGCGTTCAAAACGGCGGGCATGGTGCCCCCCGTTCTCAGCGCCCGGTAAGCCAGGCCCAAGGCCGGGAATCGCTCCCCATCCACCGCATTGAAGGTCAGCGGGCCGGTTTCCAGCAAATTGAGGGAAGGATGCCCCAAATCCAGCCTTTCGGGATACGAGAGGGCATAGGCGATGGGCCCCCGCATGTCCGGAAGAGCCATCTGAGCGATCACCGACCCGTCGATGTATTCTATCATAGAATGAACGATGGATTGGGGATGAATTAAGACTTCGATCTGCTCTGCCGGAACTCCGAACAGCCAGCGGGCCTCGATCACCTCCAGCCCCTTGTTCATCAGGGAGGCGCTGTCAACGGTCACCTTCCTCCCCATGCGCCACTGAGGATGATTCAGGGCCTGCCGGGGCGTGACCTGCTTCAGGTCCTCCCGAGGGGTGTTCAGAAAAGGTCCCCCCGAGGCCGTCAGGATGATCCTGCGGATCTCTTCCTTCCGGTGCCCCGCCAGGACCTGGAAGATGGCGCTGTGCTCGCTGTCGATGGGCAGGAGACTCGCGCCGCGATCGCGGATTTCCTTGACCAGGATCTCCCCGGCCATGACCAGCGCCTCTTTGTTGGCGATGGCGATCTGCTTCCCTTCCTTCGCCGCGGCGAGAGTGGGGAGGAGACCGACGCTGCCCACCAGGGCGGAAACAACCATCCGGGCTTCCGGGCAGGTCGCCACCTCCATCAACCCGTCGATCCCCGACAGAATCCGGGTGGGAAAAGAAGAGAGGTTCTGCCGCAGCTGACGGGCATGGTCTTCATCCCCCACCGAGGCCAGGTCCGGCTGGAAGCGCCGGATCTGCTCTTCCATTCTTTGAATGTTCTTTCCGCCGGCCAGGGCCACGACCCGGAACCGGTCCGGATACCGGGCGGCGATTTCCAGGGTGTTGACCCCGATGGAACCGGTGGAGCCGAGGATCGATATGGTTTTCATACCCCATATAAATGCGTCTGGTTTTATAGTCCAATCCCCCAGGCATAATAATACACCAGCGGGGCGGCGAAGAGGACGCTGTCGATTCGATCCAGCAGCCCTCCATGGCCGGGAATCAGGGCTCCGGAATCCTTGACCTGGGCGCTCCGCTTAAGCACAGATTCCCATAGGTCCCCCAGCTGTCCGATGACCCCCACGGCCGCTCCCAGGATCAGGGCGTGAACCAGAGGAAGCTGGGGAAAAAAGAGCAGCTTGGAGATGACCGCACCGGCAACCGAGCCGGCCACCGCCCCCAGGCCTCCCTCGACGGTCTTGCCCGGACTGATCCGGGGAGCCAACTTTTTTTTCCCGTAAGCCCGGCCGATGTAAAAAGCGGTGGTGTCCCCGAAGTAAACCGCCACCAGGGTAAAAAGGATCAGGATCCTGCCCGTATCCATCTTTCTCATCAGGACAAAATGGGCCAGGAGAAGGGCAATATAGAGCAGACCCAGCAGATGCCGGCTCGCCTTCTCCACCCGGAGGGGGAATTCCTCCGGCTGGAAAAGGGCCTGGATCAGGAACCAGAAAAGGGCGAAAACCAGGGTGAAAAGAAAACAGCGGGGATCCCGGGAAGAGAGGGCGATGGCCAGGAGAAAAGCCAGGATGAAGCCCGCTCCTTTCTCCCGGGGGGACATCGGCGCCGGGGAGAGAGCATAGAACTCCCGCAGGCCCAGGTAAATCACCAGGAGGATAAAGAGAAGAAAGAGCCAGGGAGGAGCGAAAACAATGAACAGGATCAGACTGGGCCCCAGGATCAACCCCGATATCCATCGTTTGAGGTGCATGGAGTTACCCGCCCTCCACCCGGACCTGCTCACTGGTTAAGCCGAACCGCCGCTCCCGGTTCTGGTAGCTCAGGAGAGCCTGGACGAATTCCTCTCGGGTGAAATCGGGCCAGAGGGTTGGAGTGAAATAAATTTCCGTGTAGGCCAGCTGCCAGAGGAAAAAATTGCTGATCCGCATCTCTCCGCTGGTGCGGATGAGGAGGTCCGGATCCGGGAGGTTATGGGACCAGAGATATTTGGAGAAGAGCTCTTCCTGGATCTCCTCCGGTTTCAGGTTTCCGTCCCGGCTATGGGACATGATTCTGCGCACGGCCTGGAGAATATCGTCTCTTCCCCCATAGCTCAGGGCCAGGGTGAGGGTCATTCCCCTTCCCTGGGCCGTCTTCTTCACGGTTTCCTGGAGAGCCGTTTGAACCTCTTGGGGCAGGCGGGCGAGGTCCCCGATGGCCATAAGCCGGATGTGATTCTCCAGCATCTCCTGGAGCTCCGTCTCCAAGTAGTTCCGGAGGAGGAACATGAGGGCGTCCACCTCCAGCCGGGGCCGGCTCCAGTTTTCGGAAGAGAAAGCAAAAAGGGTCAGGTAGGAGATCTCGATCTCCCGGGAAGCGCGAACGATCCTTCGAACCGACTCCGCCCCCTGGCGATGCCCTTCCACCCGGTCCAGGGACCGTTTTTCCGCCCAACGCCCGTTTCCGTCCATGATGATGGCCAGATGGTGAGGGAGCTTTTCTTTGATGAGATGATGCATTTTAAGAGATTCAAAGGGAGTTGGGAGGAAAATGGATTTCCCAATAAGCACCAAATTCCAAGCACCAAATCACAAATAAATCTTAATGATCAACCCCCCAATTCCCAACTCTCCAGGAATCCCTGGGTTCGGTCATTGGAATTTGAGGGTTGAGATTTATTTGGAATTTGGTCCCGCGTTTCGTGGGATTGGGATTTGGAATTTCATATTTCCAGGACTTCTTTTTCCTTGGCCTTGACAATCTCCTCGCTTTTTTGAATGGATTTATCGATCCACTTTTGCACTTCATCCTGATATTTGAACTGTTCGTCTTCGGAGATCTCTTTGTCTTTCTTGACCCCCTTCAGCTGTTCGTTGGCGTCCCGGCGGAGGTTCCGGAGGGCCACCTTGCACTCTTCTTCCATCCGTTTGATGACCTTGACCAGTTCCTTGCGCCGCTCTTCGGTGAGGGGCGGGATATTGATCCGGACCCCTTTCCCGTCATTCAGCGGGGTCAGGCCCAAATCCGACTTCTGGATGGCCTTTTCGATTTCGCCCGCGACTTTGGGGTCCCAAGGCTGAATGGCAATGGTCCGGGCGTCGGGGATGGAAAGAGAGGCGACCTGCGCCAGGGGAGTCGGGGCGCCGTAGTAATTCACCCGGACGCCGTCCAGCAGCGCCAGGGAGGCCCGTCCGGTCCGCACGCGGCCCAGGTCCTTTCGCAGGGACTCCAGAGACTTATCGGTCTTCGCTTTCAGCTCACCGGTAAACGATTCCTTTTTAAACATTCATGTCCCCCCAATAATGGTTCCAATCTTCTGGCCCAGCACCACTCGCTGGATGTTCCCCCGATGATTCAGGTTGAAGACGATGATGGGCAGGTGATTTTCCATGCACAGGGAGATGGCCGTGGCATCCATGATCTTGAGGCCGAGGTTCAAGACTTCGATGTAGGAAAGCTTGGCGAACTTCTTGGCCTTCCGGTGAACCAGCGGGTCGTGGTCATAGACTCCGTCCACCTTGGTGGCCTTGAGGATGACCTGCGACTTCACTTCCATGGCCCGGAGGGCGGCCGCGGTGTCGGTGGTGAAAAAGGGATTGCCCGTACCCCCGGCAAAAATCACCACCCGGCCCTTCTCCAGGTGCCGGACGGCCCGGCGGCGGATATAGGGCTCGGCGACCCGGTTCATCTCGATCGCCGACATGACCCGGGTGAAGATACCCATCTTCTCCAGCGCATCCTGGAGAGCCAGGCTGTTGATCACCGTGGCCAGCATCCCCATGTGGTCGGCGGAGGTCCGGTCCATTCCCTCGGCGCTGGCCGCGACGCCCCGGTAGATGTTGCCGCCGCCGATGACGATGGCCACTTCCACTCCCAGGGCTCTGATCTCTTTGATTTCCTGCGCCACGATCTGGACCACGGCCGGATCGATGCCGTACTCCTGGTTGCCCATCATGGCTTCGCCGCTGAGCTTCAGGAGGATCCGCTGGTAAACCGGCTGGGCCGCAGCTTTCAACTCTTGGCGATCCCTTCTCCCACCTGGTAGCGGGTGAAACGGCGGATTTCGATCTTCTCCCCCAGTTTTCCGATCAACCCGTTCAACAGATCCTGGATGGTAATATCCGGGTCCTTCACGAAGGCCTGCTCCAGAAGGCAGACCTCGCTGTAGAACTTCTCCAGCTTTCCCTCTACGATTTTTTCCGTGACCTTTTCGGGCTTTTTGGCGTCGCGGGCCTGGGCCCGGTAAATCTCCTTTTCCCGTTCGAGAACGTCCGCCGTGACCTCCTCCCTCCGGATGTAGGAGGGATTGCTGGCGGCGATGTGCATGGCGACATCTTTGGCAAAGGCCTGGAAATCGTCCGTCTTGGCCACGAAGTCCGTCTCGCAGTTGACTTCCACCATCACGCCGATTTTCCCGCCGGCATGGATGTAGGATCCGACCCTTCCTTCCGAGGCCACCCGGCCGGCCCGCTTGGCGGCCGTGGCCAGCCCCTTCTGCCGCAGATAATCCAAAGCCTTCTGAAAGTCCCCGCCCGTCTCGGCCAGGGCCTTCTTGCAGTCCATCATTCCGGCCCCGGTCTTTTCCCGGAGTTCTTTAACCATGTTGGCTGATACTTCCACGAGATACCCCCTCCTTATCCTTCGTCTTCTTTGCTTTCGCCTTTTTCTTTACCCGCTTCCGGCTCCGCCGCCTCGACCTTGGGGGGAGATCCTTCCGCCGCCGCCGCGGCTCCTTCGGCCGAGAGCTGGGCCTCGCGGAGCTGCTTGCCCTCCAGACAGGCATCGGCAACCTTGGAGGAGATCAGCCGGATGGCCCGGATGGCGTCGTCATTGCCGGGGATGATGTAGTCGATCTCATCGGGGTCGCAGTTGGTATCCACGATGGCCACGATGGGAATCCCCAGCTTGCGGGCCTCATGGACGGCAATTCTTTCTTTCCGCGGGTCCACGATGAAGATCCCGTTGGGCAGCTTGCCGATTTCCTTGATTCCCCCCAGGGTCCTCTCCATCTTGGCCCGCAGCTTGTCCATCTGGAGGACTTCTTTTTTGGGAAGGGCCTCCACGGTCCCATCCTCCTTCATGGCATCGAGTTTTTTCAGATGGTCGATGTTTTTTTTGATGGTCCGGAAATTGGTCAGCGTCCCGCCGAGCCATCTCTGGTTGACGTAAAACATCCCGGCCCGGGAGGCTTCCTCCAGGATGGAGTCCTGGGCCTGTTTCTTTGTTCCCACAAAGAGGATCGTGCCCCCCTTGGCGCTCGTCTCGACCACGAATTTGTAGGCTTCCTTGAAGAGCCGGACGGTCTTCTGGAGGTCGATGATGTAGATCCCGTTCCGGGAGCCGAAGATGTACTCCTTCATCTTGGGGTTCCATCGCTTGGTCTGATGACCGAAATGAACCCCGGCTTCCAGCAATTGCTTCATGGTGACGGTGGACATTGATTTTTCCTCCTGGGTTTTTCCTCCACTTCCCTTTTTGCCGACCGTCGATCCGAACCGACCGGACACCCCGAGGCGGCAGAGAAGTGTGCGTTTTTTAATATCTCTTTATTTTACCAATCTTTTAGATGACCGCAAGCTAAAAAAGTTATTTATTCCGGAATATAGGCCGGGACCGGAGAGATGGGAGTTGAGAGTTGGGAGTTGTAAATATCTTTCCCCTTGATTTTTTTCATCTCTCACCTCCCAACTCTCACCTCTCAACTCCGGTACGAAGCATTGATCTTCACGTAATCGAAGGAAAAATCGGTGGTGAAGAGGAAGGTCCGACTGGCCCCCCGGTGGAGGTCGAGGCGAACCGTGTATTCTCCTTTTTTCATGACCGCGGTCGCCGGCTCCTCTTTCTCCGGCCCTGCTCCCTGGCCCTTCCGAACCACCTGGACATGGTCGAAGAAAATATCCACCTTCTCCGCGTCGATGGGCGCGCCCGAATACCCGGCGGCGCAGAGGATCCGGCCCCAGTTGGCGTCTTCTCCGAAGAAGGCCGTCTTCACCAGAGGGGAGTTGGCAACGGCCCTGGCCACCTTTTCCGCCTCGGAAGCCGTACGGGCCCTTTCCACCAGAATCCGGACCACTTTGGTCACCCCCTCTCCGTCGGCCACCGTCTTCTTGGCCAGCGCCAAAAGAAGGTCGTGGAGGAGGGCGGAAAACTTCCTGAAGCCGGGGGTGGCGGGTTGGATCCGACCGTTCCCGGCCCGCCCGTTGGCCAGGATCAAAAGGGTATCATTGGTGCTCGTGTCCCCGTCCACGGTGATCCGGTTGAAGGACCCCTGGACTCCTTCCTTCAAGGCTTTCCGCAGGGCCCCGGCAGAAATGGCGGCGTCCGTCAGGACAAAGACCAGGAGGGTCGCCATTTTGGGGGAGATCATCCCGGCCCCCTTGGCGATGCCCGCCAGGGTGACTTCTTTCCCGTTTACCCGGTCCCGCACAAGGGCCGCCTTGGGTTTGGTGTCCGTGGTCATAATGGCCAGGGCGGCATCGGCCAAGCCCTCGGAAGAAAGGGAAGCCACCAGCGAGGGGATACTCTTCTCCATAGCTTCCAGGGGCAGGACCTTTCCGATGACCCCGGTGGAAGCCAGAAGGACTTCCTGAGGATCGATCTTCAGGGAAGAGGCGATCCGACGAGAAAGTCGCTGGCCGTCGCGGATTCCCTTTTGGCCGGTGCAGGCGTTGGCGCAACCGGAATTGACCAGAATGGCCCGTCCCTTTCCGGATTTCACCCGCTCCCGGGAAAGGAGCACCGGGGCCGCCTTCACCCGGTTCGTGGTAAAGACCCCGGCGGCTGCCGCCGGGACCTCGGAATAGAGAAGGGCGAAATCCTTGACCTGGGTTTTCTTGATGCCCGCGGCCAGGCCCGCGGCGAGAAAGCCGGGGACGCGGAAATCGGGGGGGATGTGCTCGGTCATAAAAACTCCCAAATCAGCATGGAGCGTGGAGCAAGGAGCAGGGAGCAGGGAGATGAAGATATTCTTAACTCCTCGCTCTTCGCTCCATGCTCCTCGCTGTTTTTATCTCCCCGCTCTCCGCTCCTTGCTCCCTGCTCTCTGCTGCTTTTATCTGCCGTGGCACTTCTTGTATTTCTTCCCGCTGCCGCAGGGGCAGGGGTCGTTGCGGCCGATCTTTTTGCTCTCTCTCTTCACGGGCTGGGCCTTCTCGGCCACCTCTTCCGCTCCGTGACTCATGACCAGAGGTTTCTTCTGGGCCTTTTCGAAACGGGTCACCTCTTCGGGACGGGCGATCTGGACCCGGAAAAATTTCTGGATCGTCTCTTCCTTTATGCTGGAGACGAGCTCGGAGAACATCTCGTACCCTTCCTTCTGGTACTCCTGGAGGGGATTGCGCTGCCCGTAACCCCGCAGGCCGATTCCCTCTTTGAGATGATCCATGGCCAGCAGGTGCTCTTTCCACAGGGAATCGATGGTCTGGAGGTAGATCACCTGTTCCAGGTAGCGGAGGGTCTCGGCGCTGAACTCGGCCTCCTTTTTGCGGTATATTTCCTTGGCCCGGGTCAGGACCTTTTCCAGGAGCTTTTCCCGGGTCATTTCCGCGGTCTCCTCCGAACGGATCTCGGGGACGAAAGCGAAGAGACGCATGACCGACTCACTCAGCCGGCGGTAGTCCCATTCTTCGGCGTAGACCTTGGCGTCGGCGATGGAATCCACGAGGCTCTCGGCCAGTTCTTCGATGGTTTCCTGAATCTCCTCGGGAACCCCTTCCTGGGCCAGGACCTCTTTCCTCAGGCCGTAGATCACCTCCCGCTGTTTGTTCATCACATCGTCATACTCCAGGAGGTGCTTGCGGATCTCGAAGTTGTGCGCCTCGACCCTTTTCTGGGCGTTTTCGATGGCCCGGGTGATCAGGGAATGCTCGATGGGCTGTCCCTCTTCCATGCCCAGACGGCTCATGACGCCGGAGATCCGCTGGGAGCCGAAGATCCGGAGCAGGTCGTCCTCCAGGGAAAGGTAGAAGCGCGAGGTCCCCGGGTCCCCCTGTCGTCCGGAACGGCCGCGGAGCTGGTTGTCGATCCGCCGGGATTCATGCCGTTCCGTGCCCAGGACGTGAAGGCCTCCGGCTTCGATGACCTTCTGGTATTCCTGGGAGGTGAGGCCCCGCATCTCTTCCAGAATCTTCTGCCAGGCCGCGGGATCGGCGGCCGGGTCGATCTTGCGCTTCCGCGCCTCTTCCCGGGCCAGTCCCTCGGGGTTTCCGCCCAGCATGATGTCCGTTCCCCGGCCGGCCATGTTGGTGGAAATGGTAACCGCCTTATATCTGCCCGCCTGGGCGATGATGTTGGCCTCCATCTCGTGGTACTTGGCGTTGAGGACCTGGTGGGGGACCTTCTCCGCCCTGATCATCTGGGAGAGCTTCTCCGAGTTTTCAATGGTGATGGTTCCCATCAGGACCGGCTGGCCCCGGCGGTAGCAGTCTTTGATCTCCTCCACCACGGCTTGATACTTCTCCCGCTGGGTCCGGTAGATGACGTCGGCGTGGTCGTCCCGGATCATGTCCTTGTTGGTGGGGATGACCATCACCTCCAGCTTGTAGATCTTCTGGAACTCGGCCGCTTCCGTGTCGGCCGTGCCGGTCATCCCGGCCAGCTTCTTGAACATGCGGAAGTAGTTCTGGAAGGTGATGGTGGCCAGGGTCTGGTTCTCTTCGGCGACCTTCACCCCTTCCTTGGACTCGATGGCCTGGTGGAGGCCGTCGCTCCAGCGGCGGCCGGGCATCATCCGCCCGGTGAATTCATCGACGATGATCACCTGGCCGTCTTTAATGACGTAGTTCACGTCCTTCTGGAAGAGCCAGTAGGCTTTCACCAGCTGGTGGACGGTGTGAATCCGCTCGGAGGCCTGCCGGTACCGGGTCTCCAGGGCTTCCCGGGCCTGGACCTTCTCCGCGACCGAGAGGGCCTGGCTGGAGTCGATCTCCACGTACCCTTCTTCCAGGGAGGGAACGATGAAGGCATCGGATTTCCCCTTGGAGAGGAGCTCCATCCCCTTTTCCATCATCTCTACGGCATTGGACCGTTCGTCGATGGAGCAGTAGAGCTTTCCCAGAAACTGGGAGAGGGTCTTCTGGCCGGAGAGAAGGGATTCCAGTCGATCGATCTTGGTCTTCAGGGCGGGCTCCTGGGCGATGAGGTCCAGGAAGCCTGGATGCTTGGGGTCCCCCCTCTTCACCAGAAGGAGTTTCTCTATCGCCTCTTCACTTTCCGGCTCTTCCTTCAGGAGCTTCAGAGCTTCGTGAAGAACCCCGTCCATCAACCGACTCTGGCTCTGGCGAAGGCGGATGACCAGGGGCTTCAGTTCTTCGTAATACCCCTCCTCCATCACCCTCTCCACGGGGCCGGAGATGATCAGGGGGGTCCGGGCCTCATCG